>Ga0233424_10001007_pt1 | contig 28630 bp, 20 predicted proteins | sample Watercolumn_Towu_FD_181011 | JGI IMG/M metagenome (GOLD analysis project Ga0233424, IMG submission 181011) | Freshwater microbial communities from Lake Towuti, South Sulawesi, Indonesia - Watercolumn_Towuti2014_125_MG | ecosystem: Environmental > Aquatic > Freshwater > Lake | place: Indonesia... | reverse complement strand
CCGCGCTCAAGCTCGACACCGACTTGCAGGCAGTCAAAGCGGCGTTGAGAAACCTGCGGTCGAATGTCATGCCTGATCGGTGATGCGTGGCTCCCGAATTGGCATTTGCCTTCTGCTCGGTTGATCGCCACTTTCAACAGCTGAGTTGGACCGCGGAGCTTGCGGATCACACGTTCGTAGAAGAGGCGGGCAGGGTGGCCCTTAATTGAATTGGGAGGCATGGCCGCCCCGGCCGTGGCTCCCTCTCTTCGTTCGGCCGTTGTGACCATTCGCCATTTCCGCGTTTGCAGCGTCCGTTGAGTCAGGTGGACCTTAACTGCCAACGTTTGTGAGCGCACTCGAACCGGGCTTCTACCTCACTGGCGGCACTCTGCGCCACGACTCGCCTTCCTACGTCGAGCGGCAAGCGGACAAGGATCTTCTCGACGGCCTGCTCAAGGGGGAATTCTGCTACGTCCTCACCTCGCGCCAAATGGGGAAATCCTCGCTCATGGTGCGCACGGCCACGAAGCTGCGCGAAAAAGGAATTCACGTCATCGCCCTCGACCTGACCGCGATTGGCCAGAACCTTACGCCGGAACAATGGTATGATGGCATGATGCTGCGCATGGGCGGCCAGCTTCGGCTGCAAGATGAACTGGAGGATTTCTGGTACGACCACCTTCGGCTCAGTCCAGTGCAACGGTTCTTCAGCGCCCTGCGGGACGTCGTGCTGCCGCAGTTGTCGTCAGCAGGGCTACAATGACCGCGCGAATAGGCGTCATAGCCTGGCGGACCGACCTTCAGTCAAACCATTCGTCCTTCGGATCGAAGGCCGGGATGGCCACGTTGATGATTCTCAACCGGCCGAGGGCGCGGTGGCGGCAGCCAGGCTTGATCATGATCGAAGTCATGGGTTTGACGGGGAAAGTTTGCCCGTCCAGTTCGATTGCGCCTTCGCCTTCGAGCACGATGTAAATCTCGGTCATCTTCTTGTGGTAATGCGTCCGGGCATCGAGCTGGATATCGACTTGATGGACGCTGGCGGCGGAGTTCTTTGCGTTCGCAAAAGCGCGACGGGCCCATCCGCACGGGCACCGCACGGGATCGATTTCGTCTAGTTGAGCGATCCGGTATTTGGCGGCGCGATCCAAGGACGGTGCGGTGGGTTTCATGAATGAGAATATGAAACAGGCGAGTCCCGGATTCCAGGTTGAAAACACAGCATATCACATGGGCGCAACTTGACACTGCCACCGACCGCCGGACGCTGACCAACGCAGACCGTAACGCAGATTTTCAATCGATTACAAATCTGCGCTACGCGCACTGATAACTCGTGGGTGCACCGGACAGGAACGCCTCCTCCCCACGAAACTGATTCGACCCCGGGTCACCCAGCGCGGCTTAGCACTACAGCGACACTTTGTTTCGGCGCGCGGCCTTCCAGGCCGCAGCATGCAGGAAAGCGAGCGGGATCGGATCATTACGGACCGAAATGCACTGGCGCACATGCTGCGGCCTGGAAGGCCGCGCGCCAAAGAATCGATCTGTCGCTGTAGTGTTAGAGCCGCAACCACAAGATGCGGGTCTTCATCGCCGCGCTGGAGTTCAAGGTTTAAGGTTTCAAGTTCAAAGTTAGCGGCCTGAAAAGCTTTGCTGGAAAAACAGAAGTCTGTGGGATTGTGGCACAGATAAGGCGATTGCCCGATCCGCGAAATCCGTGGTCAACGGACGAGAAAAAGGCCCAGTTCTTGCCGAGATTCCTCTGGCGTTTTTGGACCACCGTGGAATGATTCGCGTTGAGCATTCGCAACGTAATTGAATCAATTCTCCGCGTTATGAAATTTACCCTGCATTGTCTGATTCTTGCCTTTTCCGTCTCCCTGGCCTTCGCCGCGGACCAGCAGAAAGCCATTTCGCTTTTCGATGGCAAAACCTTCAACGGTTGGGATGGCGACACCCAGAAAACCTGGCGCATCGTGGACGGCGCGATCGTCGGCGGAACGCTGAGCGAACGCGTTCCGCGCAACGAATTCGTCGCCACCAAACGGAGCTACACCAACTTCATTCTGCGCCTGAAATTCAAACTCCTCGGCACGGAAGGTTTCGTGAACGGGGGCATCCAGATTCGCAGCCAGCGCGCCACTAATCCCCCCAACGAAATGATCGGCTACCAGGCCGACATCGGCGACGGCTGGTGGGGCGCGCTCTATGACGAGACCCGCCGAAACAAAGTGCTGACGAAGCCTGAGGCAGGCGTGGTCGAGAAAGTCCTCACGCGCAATGAGTGGAACGACTATGAAATCCGCTGCGAAGGCAAACGCATCCGGCTTTCGATCAACGGGCAGCAAACGATCGATTACACCGAGCCGGACGATAGCATCCCTCAGCACGGACTGATCGGCCTGCAAGTCCACGGCGGCGGCAAGACCGAGATTTCGTACAAGGACATTACGATCGAAGAACTGCCATAGGCACCCGCGAACTGACGAGTCAAACTCCCCTGAGTGCGCCAGCTTGCCCATCGCGGGCTTTCGGAACTGTCCGGCGCATCGTCAAGACCATGCTCGAAGACAAAGACGTGTGCGTGCGGCGGCTGCGCGAGAGCTACGAGTTTTTCAAATCAATGGCGCAACGTCGCACTGATCTGGAAGCGGCGCGCGGCGCTGCCTGATTCCTTCTCCGCCGGTGTCGAAATCACCTAAGCTAGCGGCTTGTCTTACCGCGAATCATCCAGTGAACAAGCAATCTTGAAACATCCAGTGCTTTACGCTCGTCACCCGTGCGACTGCGGGCGAGTTCACTGGCTTTGGCCGTGAGGGAGGCCACCCGCGCTTTGACTTCATGCAATAAATCGCCGGCGGCTGTTTCCGTTGTCGGCAAGGCCATGTCGCCACGAATGCCTTGCTGCCAAGCGTAGTGAATCAGTTCCGCGTGCGGACGACTCGGTAGTTCAATTTTTTGCGCCTGCTTATTCGTCGCCCCGGGCAGATGGAAGAAAACCGAACTGGCGTCAAGAAAGTCACTGGCGTCGGGCAAGCTGGCGCTATCGCTTTCAGGTATGTTCACCGGCAAACCGCTTGAAACTTGATTGGCGACCCATTCCAAGAGCGGTTGCTTATCCTCTTCGTGCAGGCTATCCCACAGATCGGCAGCAAGGTCGTCGGTGCGAAACTCTCGGCCTTCGGATTTTGCCCGTTGTTCTTGCTTTTGAATTTCAACGATGCGGATTTGCCGGAAGTGGTTGGCCGTTTCCCAATACAATTCATTCACCAGCTTTTCGCGCTCGTGAGCGTCAGTCACGCCGAGCAATTCAAAAATGGCCAAGTCCAGCGCGTAGCGGTCGGGCTGTTTTAATTCGGCGGGAAGTACAACCGGATTCTCGGTGAGCTTTTTCGCGCGTTCAGAGGAACGGCACTCCATGAACGCTTCCTCCACCATGCCGCCAGTGTTTCGTGTGCTTAGTTGCGCGAAAGCACCGCACAGTTTTTTGGCGATGGATTTTGGTGCATTGCGTGGATCGGGCAATTCCAAGAAGTTCAAATCCATCACCATCATTTCAAAGCTTCCCTCAGAGCCGGTGTAACGCCCATAGAAAGTCTTAAAAAACGCGACCAAAGTCGAATTGGCGATTGCCGCGAGTATTTCTGGGTCATTCGCCTTGGCGTCAACCAGCGTGACATCATACAACCGACAATTCGCAGTGAGGTTGTGTTTGTTGAAAACAACCACGTGACGATATTGCTGACCTTTGGCCCAAACGAGATGCCCTGGCTTAGTGTAGGTCAAATCATACCACGGAACACGATTCGCACAGGTGGCGCGCTGTGAAACCACGAGCGCGTTCGCTTTTTTGTTTGTCGTTACGGGATGTGTCTCGCCGTAGCGAAGATATTTTACGACGTGCGAACCGTGAAGCGCGGCTTTCGATTTGTTCACCATCAAAACTTGTGACTCAACCTCACTGGCATGAATCACGGGCTTGTAAATCGTCATCATGCTGTGAAGCTCCGGCCTCAAGTATTCACTTTCAATCGGATGGACCGTTCCATCGCCGGCACGGACGAGTCTCAATTTGCCGGATTCGACATCGGCACGGTTGCAATGCGCATGCAGCGGTGCGTTGTTCCAATCATCTTTGGAGTAATCTTCCAAAAGTTGACTTGTGACATCTTCCGGCATGAAGAAGGCGTCGCAGCCGCTTTTTACGCCGAAACGGATCGTGGCGATCTCCCCCAACGGCACAAACTTGTCCGCATGACGCTCCATGATTTGAAAATAGAGATTTGGTGCGCGGAGATACTTGCCCCATTTGCCGCCGCCGTATCGCGGCCCGTAGCCGATGCCGCCTGCATCGTGCAAAAGGCCGTTGCCATTCTCGTCATAGACGCCGTTTTCGTCATCCTCGTCTCCGCTGCTGCTCGGGCGCACGCCTTGCGCCAAGTCGCGCTGCTTTTGGAGCGCGAATAACTTGCCGGCGCGCAAACCGTCCTCCCAAAGTGTTTTCTGCGGCACGACTACGATGCGGAATTGCTCGCGCGCCATGTCCCTTTTGCAGCGAGAAATGATGTCGCGGAGTTTTTCAGCGGCATCTTGCCGTGAATTTTCGTCGCTTCGCTCGCCCAAAATCTCCGCCAGTGGCGCGTCCAAGCGGACGAACTTCACGAGATTTTCAAGCCGTTCTTCGGGATCATCGCACCGCTGCAAGATGACAGTGCATGTTTTCACGCGGGCATCTTCAAACCACGGCTCAGCGTTGCTTTCAAGAATCGCGCGGATCTTGAAGTGAGACAAAACCCATTCCTGCAAGGCGAAGCCGTATTCCACATCGAGCCAGCTTGACGAAACGAGAAAACCGAACCACCCGTTATCTTTCAGAAACGCCGTGGAGGCCGGCCAGAAGTAGCAATGCAAATCGCTTCGCCCGGTGAGTTCCACGCCCCAAAGATCTTTACAGAGTTCAGACAAATCCTCTTTGGCGGAATCTTTCTTCGGCTTCGGAAGGTCGTTGCGTTTGGCAATCAGTTCTTGCCGGACGTAGGGCGGATTGCCGACAACGGCGTTCAGTTGCGGCAGGTAGATCGGCTGGGATGTCTTTTCGCCATGCAGGCCTTGCGGCAGTCGCCAAAATTCTTTCTTGTCGCGGATTTCAAAAAAGTTTCTGCGGGCAATGCGCGGGTAGTTTTCTTCTTCATTAATATCGCGGGCGGCGAGATTGAGCGTGGCCAAGTGTGCAGCAAAAAGGGAAATGTCCACGCCGTAAAGTTCCGCAATGCGATCTTGGTGGAGGCGGCTCGGATTCAAGAACGCCTTGCGATGATACGCACGAACCAAAAAACTGCCAGAGCCGCAAGCGGGGTCTAAAACCACGTCGTCGGCCTTGCGGATGCAAAAGGCGTTCACCACGTCCACCAAATCTTCGTTGGTGTAATGCTGGCCGAATTTGTGACGCTCCTCCGGGGCAATCAGCCGTTGGAAAATCCCACCCAGGATGTCCGTGCGAATCTCTTTGAAATTGAACTGGTTCAGCTCGCCCAGCACGGAACGCCAAGCGTCCGGTGCGAATTCATGCTGAAAAATCAGCGTGCCCGCCCAGTCTTTCTCCGCCGGGTAGAACAGAGTTTCGTAGTCGCCGGTTTCGTCCACGGCTTTTTGAAATGCCTTGCGGAAGTGAACGTCCAGTTCGGCAGCGGAGGAAATTTTCTTTGGAATTCTAATTTCCTCCAGCCGTCTGAATTTTCGACGAACGGATTCGTAAAACAGCAGCCGGTTGGCGAAGACATAGCAAAGCGTGCGCGCGGCACGGTCGATCAACACGCGCCAGACATTTTGATCGTTGCGGATGACTTGCCAGCCCAAATCCGTCATCCATTCGTGCAGGTGCGTGTCGAACGCCTTGTCTTTGGTTGATTTTTCCGCGAGGAAATCCCGCGTGAGCTTCACCGGCCAATCAATGTGACTTTCAAAGGCGCTGATGAAATACAAATCCGGCGGCTTCGCCCAATCGGTCTTGATACCTTCGGCGATTTCGTGGAACTCCGCGAAAAACTTTGCGAGAAATTCCTGAATCCGCTTCTCGACTTCGGGGCGCGAAACGTCTTCCGGCTTTTCAAGATCCAGGCCCAAGTCCCAATCATTCAACCGCCGCTCCATGATCGGCACTTCCCATTTCTTGGAGTCGAACAGAACGAGCTTGTTGATATTCCAGGTAAAAAAGAATTCCGCGCCGAGATTAGAAGCCTTGTTGAAAGCGTCCGCGATAAGATCGGAGTTGTAGGCGTCGCGTCCTTGTGGTGTTCCTGGCAGTTTCACTTCGCCCGCGAGCACAAGCCGATTCTTCTGCCCATAGACCCGCAAATCTGAACGCTTGCGCTTTACGGATTCTTCGATTTCCGTGCGCGTGAATTTCCAGGAGGGATTTTCTAAAAATATAGCGTCAGCCCACTTTGAAACGCGGCTGCAAAAAGTGACTTCGTGAGTGCGAACATCGCCGACGGCCATGACTTGCGAAGTTTGGAGCAAGCCAGCTTCACACTCAACAGGCGAATTCTTTCGACGCCTTACTCTGGCTCTTGTCCAAGAAATACAGGGAGACGTTGATCGAGCAGACATTCGCCAGACCCTCGCCCGCCGTCGTTCCGGATTCGGGGACTGGCCAGGTCACTCTCGGCGAGGGTGAAACCAGCAGATGTCCATTGTAGTCGTAGATAACCTGATCGCCTTCGCACCGGCCACGCCAAATCGCCATTGAGCTCGACGCTGCCGTTGGGGAAAATAGGAAGCTGGACCTGTGGCATGGGTGGCTTCTTATCGCCGTTGGCGCCTGCCCCCAGCCTGAAAATCTCTCACTCTCAGTCTCATTTCCCTCCACCCAAACCCTCGCGCCCAGGGTTGAGGTCAGGAGTTTTGATCCTACTTTCCGCGAGAGGGCCCGACGATCTCATCTGCCAGTTTGTCGGCCCCGTAAACCTTGCGCAGGGCTTCGACGATGGACGACGAGTGGACGGAAACGGCGCGGGACTGGGCATCCGTATAGCCGTAGTCCAGCACCAGGGATTGGATATTCCCGTCGAAGATCAGGCCGACGACCTCGGCGTTGCGATTGATCACCGGGCTGCCCGAATTGCCGCCGATGATGTCCGCCGTGCTCACGAAATTGAAGGGGGTCGCCAGGTTCAGCCGGTTCTTGCGCTTGACCCAGGTCTGGGGAAGGTCGAACGGCGGCTTGAATTTCTGTTCAGCCGCGCGCTCGTAGAGGCCGGCGACCGTTGTTTGGAATGGAATCTGGCGTCCGTTCTCTTCGTATCCTTTCACCGCGCCGTAAGCGAGCCGGAGCGTGAACGTGGCGTCCGGATACGAGCTCGTTCCAGACAGGGCAAACCTGACCTTGCCGATTTGAGCATAGGCCTGCTGTTTGATCTCCGTCTGGGTCTCGATGATCTTGCGGACGGCGCGTGCCTCCGCATCCACCAGCCGGGCGAGATCGATCATGGGATCTTTCGCGGCATCGACGGCAGACTTGCCGTCGCTGTAGAGTTTCTTGCGCGTCGCGACATCCTTCACCTTCGATTCGCGGATGAGTTCGGTCGCCCGCTGGTGCGGTGATTTTCCAACGAGAACTTTCTGAACAAGCTCATTCGGGTGGCCTAGTTGCTCCGAAAGCCACGTCAGGGAGTCCGAGAGTTTGAGCAACTCGAAGTCCTCATAAATCGGTTCCTCGGAGAAAAGCTGGAACTCGAGGGACTCGCGCCCGGACTCGACGAATTCGCGCAAGCGCTCCCCGTTCGGTTTGGGACGTTCCTCGGCGGCGCGGAGCAGTGTTCTCGCGATGTCGAACAGCTTGCTGTTAAATCCAAGGCCGGTTTCCAGAAAATTGAATCGCGGCGCATTCTCGCGAATAAGCTTCTGCGCCTGTTCGATACGGTCCCAGGCTGCCAAGGCGTCTTTGAATTGCGGATTGGCCGCCGCGAACTCGCGCAGTTTGCGTTCTTCGGCCCGCTTGGCGTCCATCAGCGCCGGGTCGAGCAGACCGGCCTCCATGCCACGGAGCGCCTTGCGGCTGTTCTGCACGGAAAACAAATCTTCTTTGGCGCGGCGCGCGTTTTCTTCGCTGCGCGCGCTGTAAGCGGTCAGAACCACTTCCGCGCGGTAAAGCCGCGCCAGCGCATTCGGCAGCCGGACATCCCGGTTATACTCCAGTTCCGCAACCGTGAGGAGGCGGCTGGTCCGGCCAGGATGGCCGGAGACGAAGATCAATTCGTTCTCCGCCGCGCCGGCTTTGCTCCACTTCAGGTAATGCGAAACCCTGGCCGGCTGGCCATTCTCGTAAGCGCGGAAAAAGGCCGCGTCGAGGTCGAACCGCGGATACTCGAAATTGTCCGGGTCGCCGCCGAAGAAAGCGATCTGTTGTTCGGGAGCGAACACGAGGCGGACGTCGGTGTATTTCTTCAGGCGGTAGAGATGGTACTTGCCGCCCTGGAAGAGCGTGACGACGTCGCTGCGAAGCCCGGTTTTGTCGAGCGATTCCTTCTCGATTTCCGCCATGACCTTGCGGCGGGCGAGAAAAGCCTGTTCAGCCGACATCTCAGCCTTCACGACGGCATTCACGCGGTCCGTGACGTCCTCCATGCTCGTCAGAACGTTCAGTTCAAGATCATGGCAGCGCTTTTCCTCGGCGCGGGTCTTGGCGTAAAAACCGTCGCGGTAATAATTGTGATCCTTGTCTCCCAGCTTTTGCAGGCAGTCCGCCGCCACGTGATGGTTGGACATGACCAGGCCGTCTTCGGACACGAACGAGCCGGAGCCGCCGCTATTGAAGCGGACAGAAGACTTCTGGACGTGCTCCAGCCAATCGCCGGTCAGCGCGAAGCCGTATTTGTCCTGGATGAGTTTTCGCGGCGGATCATTGAAGAGCCACATGCCCTCGTCGGCATGCAGGGGCGCGGTCTGAATGACGGTGAGCAGGCAAACCAGAACAGTGCGATGATCGAAGCCGGAATTCGAATGAGCTTTCATTTGAACGATAAGGACGCGTTCCACCGCGTCCCTGACATTTCTTTAGGTTGAGTGAAGTCCGGGACGGAGTGGAATCCGTCACTGCCATGTCTATGGGAAGAGGAGAAACAACAACACCTCGATCGACCTGACTTCGGGTTTGAGCGTGTCCGAAAATTCCAAAGGGTCCTGTTTTCGCGGAAAAGGCGGAATGGCGAGGCGCGACGAAGGAGAATATCCCGGGTGGATCTTCGACTGAGGAGCCACGAAGCCAGGCGGCCTTTTCCGCGAAAACCCTCTGGGCGGCGGGTCTTTTGCCTGCGGCCTGCGTTGGCTCGACCGTTACAGCCCGGGGCGGGGATGCTCCGGCCTCGCCGCCTTGGCCGCAGCCAAAATCCCTCGCCGCAGGACCCTTTGGAATTTTCGGACACGCTCTTAAGCGCCTTTGCCGACGCAGAACAACTTCTTGTTGGTGCGAATGTAAAGCTGGCCCTGCGCCACGGCGATCGAAGAGCGAATCTCGTTATCCCCCGGTTCGCCCATGGGAATAGTGTTGATGATCGCCCCCTTTTCAGCATCCGCGACGACGACGTCTCCGCCGAAATCCATGAAGTAAATTTTGCCGTCGGCCACCGTGGGGGAGGATTCGAGTTTCTTTCGTCCGGGCAATTCGAGAGACCATTTGGCTTTGCCAGTTAGAGGGTCAACTCGGAGAAGCGTCTTGCGCACGTCGCCGAGCACGATGAAGTCGCCCTTGTAAAACGCCGGCGTCGGCACATCCGCAGACAAGGTCCGCTCCGCATCGCTCTTCCAGGCAATGGCTGATTCGTCCAGCGTGCCGGAACGATCGGCTTTGATCGCATAAATGGGGTCGCCTTTGGGCGCGCATGCCAGGACAATGCCATTCCCCGCCACGGGCGAGGGAACGAGCCGCCAGTGTCCGATTCGGGACGGATTCCAGGTGCCCCAGCGCCACACTTCCTTGCCCGTCTCCAGGTCGTGCCCGGTCAACTCGTCGCCCCCGGCCACGAGCAATTGTTTGCGGCCATTGAATTCATAAGGAATGGGAGTGGTGAACGCTTCGCGGGATTCGGCGACCGCGTGGCTGGGACGGACTTCGCGCCACAGCGTTTTGCCGGTGGCGGGATCCATGGCCAGGAGATACGGAACATTGGGAGCGTCGCTGCGGCCTCGTCCACTCACGGCCACGTCGCGTTGCAGCACCTGGAGGTAGAGCTTGCCGGCGTAAAGCACCGGCGTGCTGGAGAACGTCCAGAGAAACGCGAATTCGCCGTAGTCCTTCTGGATGTTGCGCGACCAGAGTTTCGTTCCGGCCAGGTCGAACGCGACCAAGTCGCCGTTCCCGTAGAAAAACACGACGAACTTCCCATCTGTGGCGGGCGAGGGAGAAGCAAACGTGCTGCGGTTGTCCCGCTGCATGACCATCCCGATCTGGTGCTGCCACAGTACCTTGCCGGTCTTTCGATCCAGACAAATAGCTTGGAGTGATTTAGTGCTGAGGTCGGTCGAGGAGACAAAGACTCGGTCCTCCCAGATAATCGGTGTGGACGCGCCCGGTCCGGGCAAATCCACGTTCCAGGCGATGTTACTCGTCTTGGACCAATGGGCGGGAAGGTTCTTTTCATCGGACGAACCATTGAAGTGAGGTCCCCGCCATTGCGGCCAGTTGGCGGCAGCGGCATTGGCGCAAAGCGAAATGGCCGCGGCAAAGAGGACAAAACTTCGGGCAATGTACTTCATAACTTTCTCAAGATTTCTTGATTCGGGATTTGGCGCCGGGAATATCCCGAAAAAGCTCGAAACCTGGAAGCGAAAAGTCACGAACACCCCAGAATCTCGAATTAGTTAGGATCCGGTCATTCTCCGTTTCCTTCTGTTTTCTGAACAGGAGGCAACGGAGCGAACAGAGACCCCAAATCTTCGCGTAAACTGAGGGAATTTGCTTTTGAACCGGTAGGGCTACGGACCTGTTCGGAATCTTTGGGAACTTCGCACCGTGAAGCGGCATGAATGCCGGGCTCCGGCGCCGACTTTGTCAATGGCCCTGTCCGCCCTCGCCCGGCCCTGCCTTGCTGGATTGAATCCGATACAGGCTCGTCTCGGTACGAATGAAGAGCGCGCCGTCGCCGACGGCCGAGGAAGCGAGCGTTCGTTCGCTCAGCGCATTCTCCGCCAGTTTTTGGAAAGTTTTTCCTGGCGCGAGCACGACGCCGACACCGCCTTCGTTCTGAGCGTAAATCTTTCCATCGGCAAAAAACGGCGAGGCCGAGCAATCGCCGCCAATGCGTTCTTCCCAATGGCTGCGTCCGGTGCGCGCGTCCAGGCAACTGACAATCCCGTTATCAGCGACCATGTAAAGCTCATCTCCCACGAGGAGAAGCGACGGGGTCTTGGGGGCGCCGCGAGTCGACGTCCAGGCGACGTGAGTTTTCGTGACATCCCCGTGCCCGTCCGGGCGAATTGCCAGCACGGTTGGCCGATCAAAGCCGGTGCCGATGAAAAGGAGGCCATGGCCATAAACCGGCCGCGGAATCACGGAATAACCGTCGTAGCGCACGCGCCAGATTTCGCGACCATCTTTCGGATCGTACGCGCAGACCGCGTTGCTACCGGGACTGATGATTTGCTTTTGGCCGTTCACGGAAATCAGCAGCGGCGTGCTGAACGAGAACGTCTTCGACGCGTCTGTCATGCGTTCGACCTTCCAGCGCACCTCCCCGTTGACCTTGTTCAGCGCCACGACGAACGGATCGCTTCCGCCGTCGCAACTGAAAACCAGCGCGTCGTCAACCAGGATGGGCGACCCGCCGTTGCCGTGGACGGGCGGGTAGCTCAAGCTGGAGTTGCGCCAGAGGATTATGCCGTTCAAGTCCAGACACGCCGTTCCTTGATGCCCGAAATGCACGTAAAGCCGGTTGCCCTCAACAATCGGTGTGGGGCTGGCGTGGCTGTTCTTCTTGTGAATCGCGACCGACTCGTTCGAGCCGAAAACTTCGGAGTCCCATCGCGGCTTCCCGTTGGCGGCGTCCAGACAAAGCGCCCGGAGCGACAATTGGGAGCCGGTTTCAGATGGGACAGCCGTGGTGAGATAAAGGCGCCCGTTGTAAAGGACCGGCGAGGACCAGCCCTGGCCAGCGATCGTCTGTTTCCACGCCACATTCTTCGTGGCGCTCCATTCAATGGGCAAGCCGCTTTCCGTTGAATGTCCCTGGCCGGTCAGGCCGCGGAACTCCGGCCAGTTCTCGGCGCAAACAAGGAAGCTTCCGGCCAATTCGAGACACAGTGAGAATACCAATGGATCGTGGCGCATGGCGGACCTTTTACGAAATGCGAAACCACAATGCAAACCAACGATTCTACCACGATTCTTAGACCCTTTCCGAGTACCGGACTCATCGAAGACGCAAATCAATCCGTTTGAACTTATGAGTGCCTTCCAGCATCATCCTTAAAAAAATGTCAAATCCGGCCACCAGCTCAGGAATTCGTGACAACCATCGTCGAGGTACAGTCGCAGATCTTCTTAAAGCAAAGATTCAGCCTGGCTCTCGGCTCTCGGTGGTTTCGGCATTCTTCAAGATTTATGCCTACGAGACGCTGGAAGCCAACCGCAAGTTGCTTGAAGATGCGCCGCTCGGCTTTTACGCCGGCCGCCTTCGGCCTCCCTCGCCCCCGCCAGGGGAGAGAGCGAGGGTGAGGGCGATTGACATTTTCAATGAATAGATACGGCTTGGTCACAACACTAGACGGCCGGTCTCTGGGCCTTTGCTTGCAGATATTTTCGGGTGAGGAGGAACACCACCAGCACGACCAGGCCAATCGCCAGGATCGGCGCGATGATGGAAAGCACCGAGGCCACAATCGATCCGCCGAGTTCAGCCGTGGCGAAAACGGGGTTCGCCAGTCCGCCCGTCGCAATCGTCGAAGCGCCGCGGCCCAAAACCGTGGTCGCTTGGACCAAACCGGCCGCTCCGCCACCCGCGATCACGGCCAGGGTCCATTTCAGAAACGGGCTGAAGTCCGTCACCATCGACGCCGTGACGATGGTCCCGGCAACCACGGCGGCCGGGCTGGCGACTGTATCCAGAAAATTATCCACCCACGGGACGTAATAACCGGTGATTTCCAGGACCGTGGCCAGGGCGAAGGAGATCAGCGCCGGCTCCGACCCGATCCATTGAAATGACGGGGCGAGCGTGAGGTGGCCCGAATAGGACGCGATGCTCATGACGAGCAGCGGAACGAAGACGCGAAATCCGCACGCGGCGCTCAGGCCGACGCCCACGCAGAGACTTAGAATCGTTTCCATAGTAGTTCCTTCAGTACCGGTTTCGGAGCAGACAGAGCGCTCCGCCAGACGGATCTGGCAAACTCAGGCAGTTGTCGGTAGCCCGCAGCGCAGATTTTCAATCTGCCGTATCGCCGACTTGCAGCCGGCAGGGCGCCCAAGCGCTTCGGATTGGCCGGCACTTTGCAGATTCCAAATCTGCGATACGGCAGAGTCCAACTCTGCGCTACGCCAACGCCAACCACTGATAAACTCGCGGAGCACTGCAACTGAGGCAGCAACGTAATCCGGCAGCGCCAAAAGTCCAGCCCGGACGAATGTGTGTCCGCCGTCGCCAATAACACGGCGGACGCCAATCTTGTTTCGAACAAGAAAAAAGCTCACTAACTTAACTCACAAACCGCCAATGAAGACAGATCTACGCAGATGCAAAGGTGGTAAGGGCGTAATCGGCGTGAGCATCTGCGTCTATCCGCGCTGCTATCGTGGAAATTGTTCGCAGGCTGCCACGAATATCTTTGGAGCGCGGGCGACCTCGTCCGCAGCGCTTGCGCATGGCCTGGCGCGACGGAGGAATCCGCCACGCTGGCCCGGTCGAAGCCGCTGCGGGCGAGGTCGCCCGCGGTCCGCTTCGGTTGCGGCTTTGCCTGGCTTTGCCGCGCTGGGTTCACCTGCGGTTGCTCTGAAATCCGGCGTCAGTGCTCCGCGTCCGCTTTTTCCGGACGCGGTGATTGCTCCACGAGTTTGAGCGCCTCGTCGATGTAAATCTGGCCGGTCATTTCGCCAAGGCAAACGCGTGAGACGTATTCGTAGCGTTTGAAGCTGCCCCAGTCTTCCTTGGTCAGAATGTAGCCAAAGGCATCGTTCGTGAGGCCGAAGAGCAAGTTGTGCGCGCCGCGCATTTTGCGTTTCAGATAATAGCCGATGTTCGGCAGCGCTTCGCCAGGGATAGTCAGGATTTGTGCGTTGCCCACGTTCACCAGATTAATGCGCGTCGTGATCCGCCCGGAACCGTCCGCACTATGGCCCAGGGGCGACATTTTGAACACTGCCAGAAGCATGGGTGATTCGACTGGGAATGTAACGGGCCGGGAGGCGCAGAACAATTTCGGCTCACGTTGAATCGTGGCCGCTTCGACGATCCGCAGCGCTTCGTCCGCGAGCAATTGTCCGATCCGCACGCATTCCGCCCAGGTTTGCGTGTCCTTGCCGTCGGGGCCGCGGTTGTCCGCCGTGACCATGCCGCCCTGGGCGCTGTTCACGAAAAGGGCGGCGCCGCCACCTTTCTCCTGAATGCGATCATAGAGTGGCCCGATCAGATCGGGACTGAGAATGCCCTGCCCCGACCCCAGCACTTCCGGATGCACCGCGTAGTTGACGAGCGTGGCAAACGGCTTGCCGTCCTGGCCAATCGCTTGAATCACGTGGCAGCGCGGATCGTAAAGTTGAGGCGCATAGTAATTGTAGGCGATTTTGCCTTTCGCTTCGCCGGTGGCGATCTTCAGACCCGCCGGTTGGAGCCTGGACGCCGCTTCGTCGATGGCCTCCGCCATTTTCGCGGAGACCAGTTCCAGATATTTCAAATCGGCGGAGAAACCGCCTTTGCCGTCCGGAAACCCATAACAGTCCGGAGCGCTGTGCGTGTGCGTGGCCCCGATCAGAATGTTTTCAACCGGGACGCCTTTGACCTGGCTACGGACTTTGTTTCCCAGCGTGGCGGGGAATCCCAGGAAATCCGCGCCTACCACCGCGACACGCGTTTCTCCATTTTCCAAAACCAGCGCGCGCACGGTGAGGTCCCCTTCCTTCTTGGTCGCAGGATGCGAGGGGCCAACGCCTCCTGATACGGGCAACAACGGATCGGGCGTGACGACGCGCACCGCCACGCCGGCTTTGAACTCGGCCAGGCACAACAGAACGCCGAAATGCAGAGCAAACGAAACCGCAACCGCCTTAACCCTGTGGCCTTTCCTGAGACTGGGAATATTCATGGAAGCTTGTTTAACACGCGGACCACGAAGAGTCGAGATTTCGGCTGCCGGCCGTGGAACGATTCAGGACATCCGAAACAACGGGCCGAGGAAACTCGGCCCGTTTCCTTTTGGAGCGACACTTTGTCCTGGTGCGCGGCCTTCCAGGCCGCAGCGGGTGCGGGAGCGGGCGGAGGCGCGAGAAAAATCGAGCGCGGTTGGCCACGCCGAACATGCTGCGGCCTGGAAGGCCGCGCACCAGGACCGATCTGTCACTTTCGCGGCACGAAAAAGTGCGGAGGATCCAGTGCCGCAGCAGACGCAATCCGGCTGGACGCGAGGCGCGTCCAGCGACACGCGAGGGCGCGTGTGCTCCCCAACCTCGGTTTTTCGGGATTGAGGTTATCGCGATCATCGGGAGTGAGAAAGAAATCCGCCTTGAGGCTTGGAACGGAGGCATGCACCCTCAACTCCCGGCAGCGATTGGTTCTCCGAACTTGGCAACGATCGACTCCACGGCACAAGTTGCGCACGGTCAGAATGTGGCATCGGGACCTCCCGTCTCGGACGAAATAGTGCCATTCCGAAAGGGTTGTTCCTTCTGGATGGCCTGTCCGACTTTGCGAATGGCCTTTGGTTGCTTCTGCTTGCTGTTTAATTCCTCCCTGGTGGTGCCCGCGGCCAATCGTGATGCGCCATTGCATAACGTGGACGGTTCGGTTCGGATCGGGCGATGGAAACGGACCTTCGCCCTCCCACCACTCCCTCAATCCTTTGGCTCAATGGCAGCAAGGTCGAACCAACTCCGGTCACGCCGGGCAGTTCCAGCGATGTTCCCCGCGCCCTGCCAATCCAACTCAAGGCGGGACCGAATCCTTGTCTCCTTAAGCTCAGAGTTGAAGGATGGGATTGGGTCTTCAGTATGCAAGCGCTGCCGTCGGAAAGGGCGTCCGTCGAACTTCTGGTCACCGATGCGGAAGGCCGGCCTGTTTCCGGGGCTGTCATTCAGTTGTTTGATCAAGGCGAGGCCGCGTGGAGTTTGCGAACAGGCACCAATGGCCAGGCCGAGGCCTGCCTCTATCCGCTGGCCAACGCTTATGATGTGCGCGCCACCTCGGGCGAAACGGGAGCGTGGCTCTACGACGTCGCCCTTCGGCCTGGCGAACGACGGCGGTTGACCTTGCGTCTGTCAATGGCGGGATCGCTCTCCGGCCGTGTTTTGGCGATGGATCACTCGCCGCAGAATGCCATCGTCGTGCAGGCGCTGCGTGATCCGGAACGGAGCGGGGACGGCCCGTCCCCAGTTCCTGCAGTCCAGACGAATGGGGACGAGCCGTCCCCACGCCAATCGGCTCCGAAGATCCGATCGTTTCTTCCTCTGCCGCCTTTCTCGGAGACCGTGCTTTCGGACACGAACGGGAACTTCCGCTTTGTGAACCTCCGTCCGGGCGCTTGCCGCTTGCGTCGCCACGGATCGGACGGATTCATTTATCCAACGAACAACGCCGAGCGGATCGTCGCGATGGGGAGGACGAATGAACCAGTTCAATTCGTTTTCGCCAATGCCAAAAGAGGCGTTTGGCGAAATTACTCGATCACCAAAGGGCTGGCGGAATTGAACCCACTGAGCGTCCATCGAACTCCGGACGGCCTGCTCTGGGTGGGAACGGAAGGCGGCACGCTTCATTCCTACGACGGTGTGGAGTTCAAAATGTTCCAGGCTCCGCAGACTCCGGGAGCTTACCTGGAAAGCATCAACCACGATTCCGCCGGTACCGTCTGGATTGGCGCGGGCAGCGGCATAAGCCGGAGCATCGGCGCTCAGTTTCAACCGTTGCCATTTGGCAACCGCTTTCCGCGAGCCAACATCCGGACCATCCTGACGGACCCTGACGGCGGCATCTGGTTCGGCACTGGGTCCGGGCTCGGCCATTATGCGGGCGGGAGACTCTCGGCCTGGACGGTCGCGGAAGGCCTTCCCTGCAACGCCGTTGCTTCGTTGCTGCGCGACCGAGACGGCGCGCTGTGGATGGGAACCACGATCGGGGTCGTGAAGTTCGAAAGTGGAAAGTTCACGGTTCCATTGGCCTTCCCGGGGTCCAGTCCCATGGAAATCAGGAGCCTTCACCAAGCCAGAGACGGCGTCGTTTGGTTCTGCTCTCCCACGCCGGGACGAGATGGCGTCTATCGCTTCGACACCAGCGGGCTCCAACGCCTCGGGGTTGAGCATGGGATGCCGAGCGATAGCGTGTTCGATATCGCCGAAACTTCGGACGGTGACCTGTGGTTCGCGACCCGATCGGGGCTTTCCCGATTCAACGGAACGACCTTGTTGAATTACACCGACCATGATGGGCTCAGCAACGGTTGGGTTCGCGACATTTTTGTGGATGAGGACGATGTCCTTTGGTTGGCCAAGGGGTGGGGTGTGTCGCGCTTCGATCCAAACACTTTTACCGGCGTCACCCAACGGGATGGAATTCAAAACCACGTCGGTTCTCCGGTGGGTGTGTTCTCCCTAGAAGGCGACGAAGAAGATGGATTCTGGGTTGGGACAGAATGGGGAGGAGCCATCGCGTCAACCGCCGTGGACGCCAGCCAGACGTGACCTCGACTTTCCTGCAGCAGAGTTACGTGCGCCAAATTCACCGAACTGCCGATAGTACGCTTTGGTTTGGCGCCAGTTCGGGAATCTAGGCCGCCTCTGGTTCGGAAATGGCTGGAAGGCGGGCGGCCTTTCGCGCTTCGACCCCGCGACTGGCGTGGAGAGTGTGTTCACAAGGAAAGACGGCCTTCCAGCCGATGATGTCTGGTCTCTGGAACGGAGACCGGAAGGTGGGGTTTGGATTGGCACCGGCAGCGGGCTGGCGCGCGCCGAAGGTGAAACGATTGTGAATGAGGGCGCCCGGCTCGGGCTCCCGGCCGCGGCGGTTTTCCATCTTCGGCACGATGCCAGTGATAAGCTTTGGATTTCCACAGCCCGCGGGCTTCATTATTGGAACGGGACCAACACCGTTTCGATCACCGCCACCACTGGCCTCCCGGACGAGCACGTTTGGTGCAGTGCGCGCACACCGGACGGCGTTATTTGGATGGGAACCGGGAGCAACGGTTTGATCGGGTATGACGGCAAAGCGATGACGGTTCTGGATAAGCGGGACGGGATCGAGGGCAATCGTGTCTTCACTTTGGCGACCGAGGGCGACCGTTCGCTCTGGGCGGGATTTCTTGACGGCGGGCTGACGCGTTACCGGAGGAGCAAATCGCGTCCTTCGATTCAGTTGGTCGAAGTGAGCCTGGGTGATCGGACGACGGCCGCGGCTTCTCGATGAGTGGAGTGCCGGAGGGGCATCGCGGGTTGGCGAACATGCGCGAGCGCCTGCGCAACTTGGGCGGACAACTGGAGATCGAAAGCGCCCCTGGCCAAGGCACGCGAATTCACGTCCGAGTGCGCCTGCCCAAGAAGTAGTCAACCGCGAAGGAATTCGGAGCGCGGACGACCTCGTCCGCAGCGCTTCCGCGACGACCGAGGCGTTAGAAACCTTCAGAACAGTATGAAGACGCGCAAATTGAACTGAGACGGCTCAGAGAGTCACAGACCAATCACTCACCTGAAAAATTACGTTCTGAATAAGAGTATTGCGAAGATCGCCGGCTGGCGTATGGCGTTGGGTCTGTGCGCCGCGCGTGTCAATTGGCGGCTGTGGCCTGCCCGCTGGGACGAGGTTTCGGCTGTGCTTTCTCCCATTCCGCCTGGCTGACCTTGCGCGTCTCGTGGAGGAAAACGAACGTGCCCTTTTTGTTGCCGACGACGATGTCCGGCAATTTGTCGCCGCTGATGTTTCCGGCCAACACTTGCGTGCCGATGCCGGAGTTGTCGTCGATTTGATAAGGAATGAAATCCACGGCTTGGTTCGGGCTGCGGGTCAGCTTGAACCAGTAAAGAACGGCCGGCGCGTTGGGATCGGGATCGCCATGCGCCCCGTGCGCCCAGAAACGCTTGCCCGTCACGAGGTCCTTCACGCCGTCGCCGTCCATGTCGATGAGATCCATCGCGTGCGGTTGAGAGAATACGACGCCGTATTTGTTCGGCGGGGCGGCTTTGTCCTTCTCGATTTGCTTGTTGAGGATGAGGTGTTCCTTGAAGCTGCTCGTGCCGTTTTCTCGAACCTGTTCGAACCACGCGAGGCCATAGCCGTGGGCGGCGATGCTCGTGATCACATCGTTCAAACCGTCCCCATTCACGTCGTAGGCGTACATGTGCGCGCCGCCGGAGCCGAAATTATGTGGGTGGTGTTTCCAGACTGGATCTCCGGCGAGAGAAGCGGGCTGTTCCCACCAGCCGTCTTTTTCGAGCAAGTCCATCCGTCCATCCCCATTCACGTCTCCGAGGCCCATGCCGTGGGTGAATTTGTGATACTTGTTGTTGGGCGAAATGGGGTGGAACTTCCAGGGGCGGGTCGCATCGGTCCAATCTGGTCCCGCGTAACCGTACGCGCCTTTGGAACTGCAAACGATCTCAGGTTTGCCGTCGCCGGTGAGGTCCATGAACGTCGGCGACTCGTTGTCCGTGACGTCCAGCACAATGTGTCGTTGCCAATGGCCCGCGCGACCTTTGGGATTCTCGTACCAGGCGGACGCATCACCCGGAAAACCAATAATCAGAATGTCGGCCCAGCCATCTTCGTTGAAATCATGCGTGAAGGCGAAAAAGTTGTCCGCGTAGGAATTGTTCGTGCCCAGCGCGCCTTCGAAACCTTCGACCGCTTCCTCTTTGCCATCGGCGGACTTTTTCTTGAACGGCGCGCTGCCAGCCGGTGACTTGCGGGTCGTCGGGGAATATTCGTGGCGTTTTTGAAAACCCGGCCCCTCGTACCAATAGGGGCCGGAGACGATGTCGTTGACGCCGTCGTGGTTGAAGTCACCGAAGCTAGCGCCTTCGGACCAGAACTTGTCGCTCAATTGGATTTTCTTGAATGAATGGAGCACGTATTCGCTGGCCGCCGCGAGGGAAACGCTGGGCAAGACCAAAGCCAAGGCAAGGGGAAGTTTCATAGTGACCTATCTCTCGCAGTTCGCGGTCATCCGGTCAAGCGGGATGGTCGGCCCTTAGCCCTTGCGTAACGCCTTAACCGAGGAGTTACCGCCGATCCCGGTCGGCGCGTAATACCGAAGGACTAGTTTCAGACGCATCAGCGCCACACTTCCTCGGCGTCTTGTCCCTCGGATTCAATCTGTCGCAGGACCATGCCGTGGTAGGCGCCGCGAACGTCCATGAGCTCTTCATGGGTGCCGCGCTCGACCACGCGCCCCTATTCCATCCGCATGCGACCGAGCACGGCCTTGCGGTGAGTCTTCCGGTGTGGGGATCGGACAACGTCCTGTTTGTCTCGTCAGCGTACGGCGGGGGCAGCCGCGGGCTGGAACTGCGTCAGGCGAACGGCAAGACGCAAGTGCGCGAGTTGTGGCATCACACGCGAGCGCAAGCCCACTTCGGGACGATCCTCCGCCTCGGCGATCACGTTGTGCTGTCCAGCGGCCAGAACAGCCCGGCCTTCCTGATGGCGGTCAGCGTGAAGACGGGCGCAGTAGCGTGGCAGGAGCGCGGCTTCGCCAAAGCGCAATCGCTCCACGCCGACGGCAAGCTCATCTTGCTTGACGAGGACGGCACACTGGGGCTCGCGAGAGCCATACCGGAGCGCTTCACCGTGCTGTCACGAGTTGCGCTGCTGAAAAAACTTGCCTGGACACCACCGACCCTCGTGGGCGCGCGGCTATATGTTCGTGACCGTGAGACCATCATGGCCCTGGATCTTGGTCCGTAGCAATTTCCACCCGGTTGAGCAAAAAGAAACCCCTTCCGCAACGAGGCGGAAGGGGTTGGAGTCGGAAGCCGAGTCTAGAACTTATAGACGATATTCGCCGCGAGTGTGATCGCGTTCTTGTCCTTGCCCGTGCCGCCGAATGGCCGGGCGCCACTCAGCCCGTGATCCCAGCGCAGTTCAGCGCGAGACAGGACGTTCGCCCATAGGGAATAATCCACTGTGCCGGTGACGGCGAACAACTCGTTATGAGTACCAGCCCTGGCGGACTCATACCAGGTTCCGTCGTCGCCATTCGTGTAATCGAAACGCCCATTCAGTTTCAGTTTCTCCGTGCACTGATAGGCGAGGTATCCCGCAATGGCATAAGCCCGATTGTTAGCGATCGCCTTTCCTCGTACTACTAGTGGGGCGTCGTCACGGTAATCGTAGGCCGCTCCGACCGCCAGACCTTCCAGAGGTGTCGGCACGGTCGCTCCTACATAATAACTCGTGGTGTCATGGGTGTTCCCGGCAAACCCGTCCACAATGGCTCCATAGAGGCTCGCGCCAGCCAACGCTCCGAAGCTCTCGGGTGCGGTGATCGTGACTGCGCCGAGATAGGTCTTCTGAGTCTCGGACACGGCTTTGCCTCGGGTCGCGCGGAGGTTGATGCCAGCCAGGTGGGTGTTCGCGACACCGCCAGACAGACTTACCGCGTCAGACACTTTGTAGCTCGCCAAGACGCCGGTGTGTTGAGTGGCTTCCAGCGCCCAACCATAGGACCGGCTGTAATTCGGGTTGTTCGGGCCTTCAAATACTTCGTAGCCTAAAACGGTTGAGTACGTGCCCATCTTGACATCAATGCCATTGCCCACCGGTACGCGAAGTGCGACGTACGCATCTTTGACACTGACGTCATCGCTAACTTCCAGAGGACTGTTGTTGTAACCGACCGCGTCGGGTCCGAAGAGCAGTCCCACCTGGTAGCCAGCTGACCATTGGCCCTCATCAAGTGGCTTCTCCAACTGAAGCTTGACGACGTTGAGGTTGAACCCGTCGAGCTTGTTCCCTCCCAGGTTCCCTGTCCCCCCGTCGAATGACCGACCAGGGATAAAGGCTCCGCCATCGCTGCCGAACTTCCAGATGGCAGAGGTATCGACGTAACCGCTCAAGGTCGTTTGCGACAGCGCGGTCATGACTTGTTGCGCGGCTTCTTCCGCCTGGACGAGCGCGCCGAAGCTGACCAGTCCAGCACCGGCCAAGGCGAGAGTCCAAGGATTCGGCTGAACCCTGGATCGGACTTGCTTTAACGGATCATTGGTTTCTGTGCATTTCTTCATGGTGTTTTTAGTTGGTTTATATGTGTTGTTTTTATCTGAGCTTTTACGCGTTTAAGGTTCGAGGTTGTGACCACCGACTCACCAGCCCGGAGGAAAGGTCGGCAAAGCTAAAGCCCGTCAGCAAGGATCGCTTCGTTCATGAGACCATGAACTCACGACCCCGGCTGCCGAGGCACGCAACACATCGCAGCGTCGCCCCGGAACTAGCAGTCCAGGTGCCACGCGCGGATAGTGCCGAGACATCATTGCAAACTTACGCTTTCTCATGGAAAAACCCGTGTTGTTGAGGCACTCCGAAGCCTTTGAATGGCCACGGTGCTCGAATTTCAACAGCGAGTCGCTGACTAGAAGGCGCCACTTCGATTCGGAACGTTAGCGATTTGTAAGCGGAAGCCCGGAAGAGTGCAACTATTTTGTTGGCCTGATTTCCGGCTAAAATCGCGAGCACGGCTGCTTCAAGAAGGAGTGCGGGCAGCCTGCCCGCGCGGTGGTGTGGCGAGATTCTGGAAAAACTCGCGGGCAAGCTGCCCGCGCTCCCGTGAAATCGCGAGGCTCTCGAACAGAAAACCCCTTTCGATTTTCTCGGAAGGGGTCCACGGGAAGGAGTGGGTCTTAGAACTTGTAGATGATATTAGCAGCCAGCGTAAAGGCGTTCTTTTGATCGCCCGCGCCTCGGCCATAGAGTTTGTCCCCGGTGAGACTGTGGTCCCAACGGAATTCGGCTCGGCTAATCACATTGTCCCAGAGCGAATAATCCACAGTGACCGTGTTGCTCATGATCTCAGGCTGCTTGTCGCTGCTGTTGACGCGTCCGAGGTCCAATCCCAGTGTGCCGTCGGAGCCGGTGACGTAATCGAAGCGATCATTGAGTTTCAGTTTTTCCGTCGCTTGATACGACACGTATCCGGCAATCGCGGAGGCCCAATTGCTCTTGTTGCCCGTCGCGGGAGTGACCAGGTTGAAGCCATCAAATCGGTAATCCCAAGCGGCTCCGATCGACAAGCCCTCCATCGGGGTCGGGATGGTCGCGCCGACGTACACGCTGGTGGTGTCGTTCTGCACATTGGCAAGTCCGTCAACGATGCCAGCATACAACGTGGAGCCGCTCAGGAAGCCGAGGCTCTCGGGCGCTGATAACGTGATCCCGCCGAGGTATGTCTTTTCGGATTCCGCGCCCCGTGGGCGGCTGTTAATCGCGCCCGTGTGCGTGTTGGCGACACCCCCGTAGATGCTCAACGAATCCGCAAGCTGGTAGCTCGCGAGGACTCCGGTGTGCTGTTTCGGCCCCAGGATGTAACCAAATGAACGGCTGTAATTCGGGTTCTTGCCCGAATCGAAGGCTTCGTATCCAAGCGGGGACTCAAACGCGCCGACTTTAAGGTCAATGCCGTTGCCGATTGGAGCCCGCAGTTCGACGAAGGCATTCTGAATGGCGAAGTCGTCGCCTCCGCTGCCAAAGCTCGAACCGGAATTAAAAATGGCAGGCGCTTGGTACGTGACGGCGTCAGGACCGAAAAGCAGATCAACTTTGTAACCTGCAGCCCACTGGGCTTCGTCAAGCGCCTTCTCCAGGCTGAGTTTGACGACATTCAAGTTGAAACCATCCAGTTTGCCCGCACCGTCATAGGCCCTGCCGGGCAAGGTATTCCCAGTACCTAGTTTCCAGATGGCTGACGTATCTACGTAACCACTCAGCGTTGTCTGAGAAAGAGCGGTCAGCACTTGATGCTGCGCCTCCTCAGCCTGGACAATCGAACCCAGGCTTACCACCCCGCCAGCGGCTAAAGCCATCGTCCATTTGTTAACCTTCATTTTAGTTCCTCCTGCGATGTATGTTGTTGCTTTTTAATGCGTTCTTTGTGGCAAAACCAGTTTGCCCAAAGTACACCGTCGCCGGTGTAATTAGTACAAACGATAGAAAAAAGCACCTGCCCTGACAACAAGTTTTTATGGCCTGAAAGTTATATCAATTCTCCAGGCTCAGTCCTCGGCTGGCAGGTCAAAATGACGCAGTCCAGCCTCTTTCAACCTCAGCGGCGGAAGAGCCAGAGCAGGAGGGTCAGAAGAGCGCTCAAGATCAGGCAAGTTACCCAGGGGAAGTGAAAGCTGAAGTTGCCTTTTGCGTAATTGACATCACCAGGCAGCCTGCCCAGCCAGCCACGTCCAAACCCCATCCACATCGCCAGGCCGACCAGAGCAATCAAGATCCCGATGACAAAGAGGAATTTGCCAAGATCGTTCATGGAACTTGTCGAATTTGTGTCGTTTGACGTCCGAATATCGCCTAGCATGGCCCATGCGATCAAGTTGGCGCATCCGGTTTGTGCGCTAGCCGGGACTACATGCGTGCCAAAAAGGGAATTGCCGTCAGCGAACCAGTTCAATTATGGGAACCATTGCCGTTCTTGGAACGCTCGATACCAAAGGGGAAGAGCACCGTTTCATCGCCGAACTCATCCGCCAGCGCGGCCATCAGGCTCTGGTGATTGACGCGGGCACGCTAGATCCACCGAGGTTCAATCCGGACATTCCCCGCCAGGAGGTGGCCGCCGCGGCAGGGGCAGACCTCGCGATGCTCGCAGCCAGGCGCGACCGCGGCGAGGCCGTAGCGGCGATGTCGAAGGGGGCACCGGTCATTCTCTCCCGTCTGGTCGGAGAACACAAGATCGACGGGGTCATTTCACTCGGCGGCGGCGGCGGCACGGCCATTGCCACAGCCGCCATGAGGGCGCTGCCAATTGGTTTTCCCAAAGTCATGGTTTCGACTCTCGCCAGCGGCAATACCGCTCAATATGTGGGGGTGAAAGATATCGTGATGATCCCTGCGGTCGTCGATGTCTCAGGTATCAACCGGATTTCGCGGCAGATTCTGACCCGAGCGGCCGGAGCGATTTGCGGCATGGTCGAAGCCGAAGTGCCGCCTGGCGAAGACAAGCCGATCATCGTCGCGAGCATGTTCGGCAACACCACGGCATGCGTGCAGCATGCCCAAAAGATTCTCGAACAAGCCGGCTACGAAGTGCTGGTGTTCCACGCCACCGGCGTAGGTGGGCGCACCATGGAATCCCTCATCGAGTCGGGTATCGTGGCTGGAGTCCTCGACCTCACCACCACCGAGTGGGCGGACGAACTGGTCGGCGGTTTTTTGACCGCGGGACCGACGAGGCTCGAAGCCGCGGCCAAACACGGTGTGCCCGCGATTGTCGCGCCCGGTTGTTTGGACATGGTGAATTTCTATGGGCCCGAATCGGTTCCCGCCAAGTTCCAGGGCCGGACATTTTATCAGCACAATCCGCAAGTGACCCTGATGCGCACGACGCCTGGCGAGTGCGCGCGACTGGGAAGGATTCTCGCTGAGAAGGTGAATCTTTCGAAAGGGCCGGTGACCGTGCTGATCCCCCATCAAGCCATCAGCGTCATCAGCGCCGCGGGCCAGAAATTCCACGATCCCATCGCAGATCAATCCCTCTTCGAAAACCTCAAGTCCCATCTCAGAAAGGACATCGAAGTCCTCGAATTGGACTGCGAAATCAACGACTCGCGCTTCGCCGAAGCTTGCGCTCAGGCGCTGCTCCGGAATATCGGTCTGACTAAACCAGTTTCACCACCGGATGATCGCGGAAGGCGACCTGGCCGGTTTTCAAATCTCGCGCCGTGATGAGCAAACGTTTGTGGGCGTCGATTCCGAATTCCACGGCGAATCGGGGTTCGCCTTGCTGGGCGGGCGGCTTTGCGCGCAGGAACGTGTGGGATTGTTCGTTGATCCAGAAGTAACTCCGGCGCTCTGCTTCGTCCGGCGTCACTTCCATCACGCGCGCCGCTCCGCCGGGATCGAAGACCAACTCCACGACCGGTTCGCTGCCGCGCGCAGGGCGTTCCCCGAGTTCGAAGATCGCGATGCCCAGCTCGGTCTGGCCGCTGTACGAAGCTTTCACAGTCAGGCGGGCAATCGAATCTTGAGTCGGGTAAGGCGTGCCGCGCTTGACGATCACGCGGTAATCGTAGTCGCCCTTGGCCGGGTTGGACCAGCGAATCGCGTAGTCATGCTGAATGTGATCGTAGAAATCGACGCCGGCCACAAAGGCGGCTGCTCCCCGCGCGACCGCATCCAACGGCCGCTCCAATCGCACCAATTCCTTCCCGAAGATCCGCTGCACGGTCTTTTGCACCGACGGGATCAAACTGCTGCCGCCGACCATCAGAACGGATTTGACCTGGTCTTCGCCATATCCGCGATCGCGCGCCGCATTCAATGCGCGGCGGATCGTGTGATCGATCTGGCTGAAAACTTCATGCTCGTCCAACAGCTTTTCGAACCGCGGTCGGCTCAATTCCGCCGAGATTTGAGCGCCGGACGAGGGGTTGCGCAGGCTGAAGGCCGCTTGTTCGTGCGTAGAAAGGGTTTCTTTCGCGGCACGACAAGCCGCGAGCAATTCCGCGCTCACGCGCCGAATGTCGTCGTCCGTGTCGCTGCGTTTGTTTTGGCGGAGCACTTCCTGAAAGAGCCACGCGTCGATCGTGCTGCCGCCGAGTTCCCGGCCCGCCTTGCCCAGAACGCGGCAGCGCCGGCCGGATTCAAACTTATCTTCCTCCTCCACGAGCGCGACCGCGACATCGAGCGTGCCGCCGCCGAAGTCGAAGATCAAATAGACGTGGCCCGGCTGAATGTGCGTTCCATAGCCCAACGCCGCCGCCGAAGGCTCGTCAATCAGCCGAAAGCGCGGCAGTCCTGCCGACTCCACCGTGCGGGTCAGCCAATCTACGTAATGTTCATAAGCTTCGACGGGAACGGTCAGCGCCACTTCCTCGTCGCGCACGTTCAACTCTTCCGCCGCGAACAGAATGACCGTGGATAGGAAATCTTTCCCCGCGTCGAAGTGCGAGACCGCTTTGCTTCCCAGGCGCCGCGCCACCGGGCTGCGGTTGGCGATGTAGCGCTTGATCAAGCTGAAAGTGCGGTCGGAACCGCCGAGGTTCTGCTGGCAAACCTGCTCGCCAATCCAGCGCCGGCCATCTTCCGCGTAGTGAATCAGAGTCGGGATGACCGAAATGGATTCGGCGCCGGAATCCGCCGCGGAATTTTCGGCGGCGCTGCGGACGCAAACCCCGCCAAAGTCCGTCACGTGCACGGGGATGCCCTCGCGCCTCGTCTCGTCCCAGACCGCGACCACGGTATTGGACGTGCCGAAATCAATGCCCAAACGGCCAGCCATGGTCAGCGAATGACGAATACCTAATCACGAATGCCGAAGGAATGTCGAATTCCTGTCCGCCTACTCTTGGGACAAGCGCGTCAGCCAGGTCAAAGGGTCAGAGGCACTGGGGATAAGGCAGCGAAACACCAACAGATCCCCGCAGACACCGTACAAAACGAAAAACGGAAACGAGCATAAGTTCCGCCTCCGGACCTCTGGCACGATTTGCGACCCGGTATTGAGAAAATGTCCTGCGGAACTCGGTGATAGTTTGATCCGCTCGATTGCATCGTCAACGTCCGATTCGAAAACGCTGAGTGAGATTTGAGGAAACTTTCCGATACTGGGACTCGAATCGCTTGATGTCTTTCGGAAAATCAGGATGGTATGAAACTCTCACCGCAGAGCGTCCCGGAAGTCCGTTTCGCTGAGCCCGGGGACCTTGCCTGTCACAATGTCCTCAATCCCTTGGACGGAATCGGCAATTCTTCGCGACGCCTCTTTCGCGTCCATAAGGCTGGCGATGATGCGTCGTGCTAACTCCAGGCGCTCCTGTTCGGGCAGTTCCATGACCACTTCATCCAACTCGCGAATGCTCATGCGCAAACCATAGTGAACCTCCACTCAGCGGGCAAACGAAATTCCGACCGTCACGTAACTCCTCAAGCCGGCGGCTCGTCCGCGGCTCGTCCCTACCTCCACTGAGGCATCACGCATCGCAGCAATCCATATAGGAAAGAATTCCCGGAATGAGTTTGTAGTCCCGCCTTTAGGCGGTCCTGGCCGCGTAAACGCGGGACTACGAGCGACAGGTTTGGGGGAAGAATTCCGCCCGCTCGCACGTCAAACTGATTAGGGTCCGTTCGTCGCGCCTCGCCAGAGGCCAAATCGCCGCCAGCAAAACTGGAAGTTACTGCTCAGACCGTGGGATAGGATACACTTTGCCAGGCGGGATTTTGGCCAGCCGCGAGGAGTGAGCGAGGCGGTGGATCCAAGCGATCCACCACGAGCGAGCGACGAAGCGGTTGGCCAAAAG
>Ga0233424_10001005_pt1 | contig 28659 bp, 24 predicted proteins | sample Watercolumn_Towu_FD_181011 | JGI IMG/M metagenome (GOLD analysis project Ga0233424, IMG submission 181011) | Freshwater microbial communities from Lake Towuti, South Sulawesi, Indonesia - Watercolumn_Towuti2014_125_MG | ecosystem: Environmental > Aquatic > Freshwater > Lake | place: Indonesia... | reverse complement strand
CTCGCGGGCGCCGAGATGAACGAACTCGTCTTCATCACGGGCGCGTCCAGCGGCATCGGCCAGGCCCTGGCCTTGCGCTACTACCGCGACGGCGCACGGCTGGCCCTCGTGGCGCGCCGCACCGGCGAGGTGGAGCGCTGGGCGGCCGAGCAGCAGCTGGACCCCGCCCGCTTCCAGGTCTACGGCGCCGACGTGGCCGACCTCGACGCCATGGCCCGCACCGGGCGCGAGTGCATCGAACGCCAGGGCCTGCCCGATGTCGTCATCGCCAACGCCGGCATCAGCATCGGCATGGACACGACCGAGTTCGCCGACCTGGCGGTCATGCAGCGCACCTTCGCCACCAACAACGTGGGGCTGGCCGCCACCTTCCACCCCTTCGTCGCCGCGATGAACGCGCGCCGCTCGGGCACGCTCGTCGGCGTGGCCAGCGTCGCGGCCATCCGCGGCCTGCCGGGGCATGGCGCCTACTGTGCGAGCAAGTCCGCCGTGGTGGCCTATTGCGAGAGCCTGCGCGGCGAATGCCGGCCGCATGGCGTGCGGGTCGTCACGCTGCTGCCGGGCTATATCGACACGCCGCTCACGCGCGGCAACCGCTACAGCATGCCCTTCCTGATGCCGGTCGACGACTTCGCCGACCAGGCCGTGCGGGCCATCCGCGCCCAGGTGAGCTACCGCGTCATCCCGTGGCAGATGGGCGTGCTGGCCAAAGTCCTGCGCCTGCTGCCCAACGGCCTCTACGACCGCCTGCTGAGCAAACGCGCCCGCAAGAAACGCGCGGGCCAATGAGGCCTGCCCGCGGGGCGCGCCATGGCTGAAGTCATGGCTTGGCAGCGCCGGGGCGGCTCACTACACTGCGCCGCTTCGAGCCCAGTGCCGACCGATCCGGCGGCGAAGGAGGACAACATGGCCCAGGTGCTTCACCCCTGCTGACGCCCGCGCGCTGACCCTGCTGTCAGTGCCGCCCGCCGGCTGCCCGTCGCGCTGCGACGCCCAGCCCCGACCGATCCTTGCGGCCGCCGCCCTGGTGGCCGCTGCTCTCGTCTTGCCATGACATTCCGCCTCCACGGCCCGGGCTGCTGCCTGGGCCTCACCCTGGGTCTGGGCCTGGGCCTGTCCCTCGGCCTGCCTGCGCATGCCGCGCCCCCGCCGGCCACCACCCCCACGGCGCTGCGCCTGCAGGCCGGCGAAGCACCGCCTGCCCTCGACGGCCGCCTGGACGACGCCGTGTGGCAACGCGCCCCGGTGTACGACCGCTTCGTGCAGTTCCTGCCGGCCGACAAGCAGCCCGCGCGCTGGCGCACGAGCGTGCAGGTGCTGGTGACCGACGATGCCCTGGTCTTCGGCATCCGCGCCTGGGACCCGGCGCCCGAGCGCATCCGCGCCCCGCTCGCGCGCCGCGACCAGGTCAAGGCCGACCAGGACTACATCACCGTCTTCATCGACCCCGTCGGCCACCGGCGCACGGCGCAGTTCGTGCGCGTGAGCGCCGCCGGCGGCGTCGAGGACGGCCTCTACAGCGCCGAGGAGGACAGCGACGACGCCGCGCCCGACTTCGACATCGAAGCCGCCGCCGCCCGGCTGCCCGACGGCTACAGCATCGAACTGCGCTGGCCCCTGGCGGCGCTGCGCTTCCCGCATGACGGCGGCGCGCCCTGGCGGCTGCAGGTGGCGCGCAACATCCCGCGCGAGGACCGCACGCTGGACGTCAGCACGCCCCGGCTCACCAAGGACGGCCTCAGCTTCATCGCCGAGATGGTGCCGCTGGACGGCCTGGGCGACCTCGTCGAGCAGGTGCGCGAACGCAGCTTCCTGGCCGTGCGGCCCGAGCTGACGCTGCGCAGCACCCGCGAGCGCAGCGACAGCCAGGGCGGCCGCAGCAGCCGCAAGGCCTCGCTCGGGGCGGAGTTCAAGTGGCGCCCGCGCGCCGACTGGGTGCTCGATGCGACGCTGAACCCCGACTTCTCCCAGGTCGAGGTGGACGCGCCGCAGCTGGCCGGCAACACACGCTTCGCCCTCAGCGTGCCGGAGAAGCGGCCCTTCTTCCTCGAAAGCGCAGACGTCGTCGGCCCCACCCAGCCCGATGACTCCGGCGAGAACCGCAGCCTCGCGGCCTTCTACACCCGCGCCATCACCGACCCCGACTGGGGCCTGCGTGCCACCTGGCGCGGCGCCGGCGCCGAGGCCACGGCCCTGCACCTGCGCGATGCCGGCGGCGGCACCCTGCTGCGCGCCGGCGCATTCGCCACCCGCAGCGGCACGCAGCCGCGCGACTCCCAGGCGAGCTTCGCCCGCGGGCGCCTGCAGTTCGGCGAGGTGGGCGTGGCGGGCCTGGTGTCGCGCCGCGACTTCGGGCGGGGCCTGGGCACCGATGTGATCGGCACCGACGGTGTCTGGCGCGCCGGCGCCAGCGACCAGTGGCGCGGCCACCTGCTGCTGTCGAACACCACCCTCGGGCTCAGCGACGGCGGCGAGGTGCAAGGCGTGGCCCGCGAGCGGGGCCACCGCGCCTGGCTCGGCTGGCGCCATCGCGACGCGGACTGGGTGGCCAACGTCAATGTCGAGGAGGTCAGCCCGCGCTTTGCCAACGACAACGGCTTCGTCAGCCAGAGCGGCATCCGCCGCGCCTCGGCCTATGGCTACCTGCGCCTGGGCCCGCGCGAACTGGCCGGCCTGGACCTGCACGACCACGAAGCCGTCCTCAAGCTGCAGGAGACGCGCACGATGGCCGACCCGCTGCTCGGCGTGGCTGCCGGGCAGGTGGTCGACCGCCTGGTGCAGCCGGGCTTCTGGTTCGCCGCGGCACGCAACACCGGCGTGTGGGGCCATGTGGGGCTGGACAGCCACCGCGCGCGCAGCGGCGGCCGGCTGCACCCCACGCGCACGCTGCTGCTGGGCCTGGAGTCCAACCCGGGCGAGCTGCTGAACTTCATCACCGCGGAAGTGGAATGGGGCCGGCGGCTGGATGTCGAGGCCGACCGCGTCGGCCTGGGCGCGCAGGGACAGGTGCAGGCCCAGATGCGCACGGCGCTGCCGGGCGGCTGGTGGCTGGAGCTGGACCAGCGCTTCGGCCTGGGCTGGGTCGACGGCCCCGACGGGCGGCGCGCCTTCACCGACCGCAGCGCGCAGAGCCTGATCGTGTTGCACCTGAGCCCGCGGGACTCGCTGCGGCTCATCCACCAGCACACCCGCTTCACGCGCCGGGCCGACCCCGGCGCCGGCCTGGCCGAGCAGGTGGCTGACGGGCGGGTGCTGTCGTTGATGTTCCAGCACCGCATCGGCATCGCCCGGGTGCTGAGCCTGGGGGTGAACCGCGGGCAGGAGCAGCCCGGCGGGCGGCGCGCCAGCGAGGTGTTCGCCAAGGCGACCCTCGGCTACTGAACCGGCGAGGTCCGGAAACGAACAAAGCGCCCGAAGGCGCTTTGCTCATGCAGGGCTGTGAAGCCCGCGATCGGTACTGCGATCAGTAGCCGCTGGAGCGGCCACCGCCGCCGTAGCCACCACCGCCGCCGCCGCCGTAGCCGCCGCCACCGCCGGAGCGGCCGCCGCCACCGCCGTAGCCGCCGCCACCGGAGCGGCCACCGCCACCACCGTAGCCGCCGCCACCGCCGCCGTAGCCACCACCGCCGCCGCCACCGTAGCCGCCGCCCGAACGGCCACCGCCGCCGTAGCCGCCGCCACCACCGTAGCCACCGCCGGAGCGGCCGCCGCCACCGAAGCCGCCCGGGCGCTCTTCGCGCGGACGTGCCTCATTGACGACGATGGCGCGGCCTTCGAGGGCCTGGCCATTCATGCCGTTGATCGCGGCCTGGGCTTCGGCGTCCGAACCCATTTCGACGAAACCGAAACCTTTGGAGCGGCCGGTTTCACGATCCATCATGACCTTGGCAGAGGTCACGCTGCCGAATTGACCGAACGCTTCCTGCAGCGATTCGTCACGCACGCTGTAGGCGAGGTTGCCCACGTAAAGCTTGTTTCCCATGGGGAAGCCCTTCTCTTCTCAAAACCCAAAAAACCGTGTGGTGCTTCTACCCATCGTGAACCATTCAAGCGAAGGTGCGGCGTCCAGACACAGGCAATTGATTATGGTGGCCGGTGCCCAGATTGCGGGACGGCACTCCAGCAAGTGTTGTTTTTCCGAGCTAGCACAAACCCTGGCGATCAACCGTGGTCATGGAATGGTCACCGATACCATCGCGCCGCTCAACCGCCCAACATGACTTTTCAGCTCCTGCCCTCCCTCGCCCGCGTCCTGGCCAGCATCGACGCCACCCGCAACCTGCGGGCGCTCTACGCCCTGCTGGCCAGCTTCTGCATGGCGGGCCTGCTGCTCGCCTCGGCGCAGTCCGCCCTGGTGCGCGACCAGGCCCTGGCCAGCGCCATCTGGATGGGCATGGGCATGGCGGTCGCCTTTTTCGGCGTCAATGCCACGGGGCTGCTCCTGATGGACCAGGCCCGCGGCCTGCCGGTGCGCGACCCGCAGGACGCGATGTCCGACGCCCTGCGCTGCGCCCACCGGGTGCTGCTGACCCTGCTCGTGAGCCTGCTGCTGGCCGGCGCGGCCACGCTGGCGCTGGCCGGCCTGCTCTGGGCCACGCGCTGGCCGGGGGTCGGCGCGCCGCTGCTGGCCGTGGTGTTGCCGGTGGCGGTGCTCGTGCTCGGCGGCATCGCCTTCGTGCTGGTGGTGGTGGTTGGGCCGCTGGCCGGGCCGGCCGTCTGGGCGGGCCGCTCCACGCGTGGCGTGCTGGCCCTGCTGAGGCAAAGGCTGCGCCACGGCCTGCCGGAAACTGCGCTGCTGATGGCCGCCGTCTACCTGCTGACCGCGCTGGCCACGGCGGCGGTGAGCTTCGTCGTCGTCAGCGGCGGCCGCCTGATGGCTGGCCTGGCCATCCTGGGCGCCGGCGTGGAGCTGCCGGCCGGGCAGCTGCTGGCCGGCCTGATGGGCCTGGGCCCGCGCGGCCTGGGCGCCAGCGGCGTGCCCCTGCAGGGCGGCGCGCTCGGCGCGGCCGCGCTGGTGGGCGGCGGCGTGGTGTTCGCCATCGCCTTCGTGCTGCCGACCCTGGTCTGGCTGCGCGGCTGCTGCGCCGTCTATCTGGCGGTGACCGAGGCCGAGTGAACACGCCGCGCATCGCCAGCCTCGTGCCGAGCGCCACCGAAACCCTGGTGGCGCTGGGCCTCGCGCCCTGGCTGGTGGCGCGCACCGGTTTTTGCATCCATCCGCGCGAGGCGCTGGCCGCCGTGCCCAAGGTCGGCGGCACCAAGGACGTGAACCTGGACAAGCTGCGCCGCCTGGCGCCCACGCATGTCGTCCTCAATGTGGATGAGAACCGGCGCGAGACGGCAGACGCGCTGCGCGGTTTCGTGCCAGAGCTGATCGTGACGCACCCGCGCTGCCCGGCCGACAACCTCCTGCTGTTCGAGCAGCTGCGCGCCGCCTTCGCCCACCTGCCCGGCGTGAATGAGCGCGCCGCCACGCTGAGCGCGGACTTCCAGACCGCGCTGGCCCGTTGCCGCGCCCTGACCTGGCCGGGCGAGCGGGTGCTGTACCTGATCTGGCGCGAGCCCTGGATGACCGTCGCCCGGGACACCTACCTCTCGACCCTGCTGGCCGAAGCCGGCTGGCACACGGTGCCGGACGTGACCGGTGGCGAGCACGGCGCCGCCCGCTACCCGGCGCTCACCGGCGCCGAGCCCTGGCTGCGCGAGGTCGACCGCGTGCTGCTCAGCTCCGAGCCCTACCGCTTCGGCGAGGCGCATGTGGCCGAGGCCCAGGCCCTGTGCCCGCAGGCCCGGGTGCAGCTGGTGGACGGCGAGCTGCTGAGCTGGTGGGGCGTGCGCGGCGCCGCCGGGCTGGACTACCTGCGGGCGCTGGCCTCGTCGCCGGCCGCCTGAACCGCCACAATCACCGCCCATGGACATCTACAAGCCTCTCGTTGCGCTGCTGGCCATCGTCAACCCGGTCGGCGTGGTGCCCTTCTTCATCCACTTCACGGCCGCCTTCAGCCGCCAGCAACGGCGCCGGACCATCCTGGTGAGTGCCTGCACCGCCGGCATCGTCATCGCGCTGAGCGCGCTGTTCGGGCTGAAGATCATCGAGTTCTTCGGCATCTCGCTGGCGAGCTTCCAGGTCGGCGGCGGTTGCCTGCTCTTGATCAGCTCGCTGCAGATGCTCAACGCCCAGCCGGCCGAGGCGCGCAAGGAGGAGGTGAGCGAGGGCAACACCAAGGCCGACGCCGGCGCGAGCATTGCCGTCGTGCCGCTGGCCATCCCGCTGCTGACCGGGCCGGCCACGATCTCCACGATGGTGATCTACGCCGACAAGACCCGCGTCTGGTGGGAGCTGGCCGTGCTCTGCGGCTATGGCGTCATCGTGGCGCTGGTCACCTTCATCGTGTTCTCGGCCTCGGGCCGCATCGCCAAGGTGCTGGGCCAGACCGGCATCAACATCATGACGCGCCTCATGGGCCTGATCCTCGCCGCGCTGGCGGTGGAACTGCTGGCCGACGGCCTGATCAAGCTCTTCCCGGTGCTGGCCGCGCGGACGATCGGATGAGCGCCTTCGGGCTGCCGCCGGTCTGGATGGCGCCGATGGCCGGCGAGGCCGCGAGCGCCGCGCTGGTGGCCGCCGTCAGCGCGGGCGGCGGCTTCGGGCAGCTCGGCGCGGCCTACCTCGCGCCGGCCCGCATCGCCCAGGTGGCCGCCGACATCCGCGCCCGCACCGACCGGCCCTTCGGCATCAACCTCTTCTGCCCCCAGCCCTGGGCGCGCGACGACGACGCTGTCGACGCCTACCTCGACCGCCTCGCGCCCTGGCATGCCGAGCTCGGCCTGCCTGCACCCACCCGCCCCCCGCAGTGGGAGGAAGACTTCGAGGCCCAGCTCGCTGCCACGGTTGCGGCGCGGCCCGCCGTCATCAGCTTCGTCATGGGCGACCCTGGCGCTGAGCGCGTCACGGCGCTGCGTGCGCAGGGCTTCACCGTGCTGGGCACGGCCACGCAGGTGAGCGAAGGCCGCGCCCTGCAGGCCAGCGGCGTGGACGGCGTCATTGCGCAAGGCTACGAGGCGGGCGGCCACCGCGGCGGCTTCCACGGCACGGCCGAAGGCGCCCTCATCGGCACGATGGCCCTGGTGCCGCAACTCGTGGACGCGCTCGACCTCCCCGTCATCGCCGCCGGCGGCATCGCCGACGCCCGCGGCGTGGCGGCCGCACAGGCGCTCGGCGCGAGCGCCGTGACCGTGGGCACGGCCTTCCTGATGGTGGACGAATGCCCGCTGTCGCCGGCCTACCGTGCCGCCTTGCAGGCCGCCGGCGATGCCGACTCGACGCTGACCCGCGCCTTCTCCGGCCGCCTCGCGCGCGGGCTGGCCAACCGCGTGACACAGGCGCTGGATGGGCAGCCCCTGCCCGCCTTCCCGCAGCCCAATGCCGCCAGCCGGCCGATGCGCCAGGCGGCCGCCCAAGCCGGCCGGGCCGAGTTCATCAGCCTGTGGGCGGGCCAGGCCCTGCCGCTGCAGCGCACGCCGGGCTCGGCAGCGGCGCTGGTGGCCGCGCTCAGCCAGGGGTGGCGCGCGTGATCCTGCTGCTGGAAGACGATCCGGCCATTGCCGACACCGTCGCCTTCGCGCTGCGCCGCGAGGGCTTCGAGGTGGAGCACCGCGCCTGGCTGGCCGAAGCCCGCGAACGGCTGCGCAGCGGCCCGCCGCCACAGCTGCTGATCCTGGACATCGGCCTGCCCGATGGCCACGGCCTGGACCTCTGCCGCGAGCTGCGCACCGGGCCGCTGCAGCACCTGCCGGTCATCGTGCTGAGCGCCCGCAGCGAGGAGATGGACCGCGTGCTCGGCCTGGAGCTGGGCGCCGACGACTACCTTGCCAAGCCCTTCAGCCCGCGCGAGCTGGTGGCCCGCGTGCGCGCCCTGCTGCGCCGCGCCCAGGCCGCACCGCCGCCCGCGCCGGGCTTCGTCGTGGACGGCACGCGGGTGATGCTGGACGGCGCGGCGCTGAACCTGACCAAGCTGGAGCTCGGCCTGCTGACGCATCTGTTGCGCGCACCCCGGCGCATCCACAGCCGCGACGCCCTGCTGGATGCCGTCTGGGGCAGCAGCGCCGAAAGCACCGACCGCACCGTGGACACCCACATCAAGACCCTGCGCGCCAAGTTGCGCGAGGCCGCACCGGCGCGCGACCCGATCAAGACCCACCGCGGGCTGGGCTACTCGCTGGAGCCCTGATGCGCCTGGGCCTGCGCGTCTTCTTCGGCTTCTTCCTGATCGCCGGGCTGTCGGCGGTGCTGCTGCTGAAGGTCTTCCTCGCCGAAGTGAAGCCGAGCGTGCGCGAGGTGATGGAAGACCTGATGGTGGACACCGCCCACCTGCTGGCCGAGGCCGCCGTGCCCGCCTTCGCCGACGGCCCGCCGCAGCCCGGCGGCCCGCTGGACCAGGCCCTGCAGCGCTACGCGAAGCGGCCGGTGGACGCCGTCATCTGGGGCCTGCGCAAGCAGACACTGGACCTGCGCATCCTCGTGACCGATGCAGCCGGCCGCGTGCTGCTCGATTCCGGCGAGCCCTCGGCGGTGGGGCAGGACTACTCGCAATGGCGCGACGTGGCGCTCACGCTGCGCGGCGACTACGGCGCGCGCGCCAGCCCCACGGTCGCCCGGAACGACCGCAGCACGGTGCTCTTCGTCGCTGCGCCGGTGCTGCGCGACGGGCGCACGGTGGGCGTGGTCAGCGTGTCCAAACCGGTGGCGAGCGTGCAGCGCTTCATCGACCGGGCCGAGCGCCGCGTCTTCTGGGCGGGCGCGCTGCTGCTGGCCGTGAGCCTGGCCACCGGCGTGGCCGTCACGCTGTGGCTGGTGGCCTCGGTGCGGCGGCTGCGGCGCTACGCCCAGCAGGCCCAGGCCGGGCACGCGATTGCCCCGCCAGACATGCCCGGCGAACTCGGCGACCTCGCGCACGCGATGGACGACATGCGCCGCCGCCTGGAAGGCCGCGAGCAGCTGGAGCACGATGTGCGCGCGCTGACCCATGAGCTCAAGAGCCCGCTGGCCGCCCTGCGCGCCAGCGGCGAGCTGCTGCAGGACGAGCTGCCGCCGGCCGACCGCCAGCGCTTCGCCGCCCAGGTGCTGGACCAGACCGCCCGCCTGCAGACCCTGGTGGAGCGGGTGCTCGCGCTGTCGCAGCTGGAGGCCCAGGTGGGCCTGGGCGAGCGCCAGCGCCTGGCCCTGGCGAGCTGGGCCGAGGCGCAGCTCGACCGGCAGTCCGCGCGCCTGGCGCAGCAGCAACTGCAGCTGACGTGGCTGGCGCGTGACGACGCCACGGTGCAGGCCGACCCGGCGCTGCTGGAGCTGGCCTTCGGCAATCTGCTGATGAACGCCATCGACTTCGCGCCCGCCGGCTCGACGCTCGAACTCAGCGTCAGCACCACGCCCACTTCGGCCTGCCTCACGCTGCGCGACCACGGCCCCGGCGTGCCGGCGGCAGGCTTCGGTCAGCTCGGCCGCCGCTTCTTCTCGACGGCCCGGCCCGGCAGCCTCGTGAAGGGCTCGGGCCTCGGCCTGGCCATCGCGCGGCGCGTGGCCGAGCTGCACGGCGGCGCCCTCCGCTTCGAGGCCGCCGAACCGGGCCTGCGGGTGAGCCTCGTGCTGCCGCGCTGACTTCACACCCGCTTCACAGACTTCGTCCGCCCCTCACCGCCGCTGGCGATGCTGGCGGCATGAAGCTCAACCCCACCTTTGCCAAGCTGGCCATCCTGGCCGTCGTCAGCCTCCTGCTCTGCTATGTGCTCGCCGAGATCGGCGGGCTCGCCCGCGAGCGGCAAGTCCGCCAGCAGGAGGCGGCCGACAACGTCGAGCAATCCTTCGCCGGGCCGCAGAGCCTCGCCGGGCCGGCCCTGACCCGCGCATGCCGCGAGACCTGGACCGTGCCCGCCCCTGACAAGAAGACCACGACCGAAACCCGCGACTTCTGGCTGGTGGCCGCGCCGCACACGCTCGACGTGCAAGGCGGCCTCAGCCCGGAGGTGCGCCACCGCGGGCTCTTCAAGGTCAACACCTATGCCAGCCAGCTCACCCTGCGGGCGCAGTGGCGGCATGCGGCGGCCCTGGTGCCCAAGGCCGAGCATGCCAACGGGCAGGTGGCCTGCGACCCGGTCGTGGCCTTCGTCGCGCTGAAGGACCCGCGCGGCATCCGCGCCGCCGAGACCACGCTGGGCGAGCAGGCCCTGACGGTGCTGCCGGGCGGTTTCCATCCCGACTACGCGGCAGGCCTGCACGCCGTGCTGCCCGCCTTTCAGGCTGACGCCCCCATCGCGCTGACCGTGAAGCTGACCCTGGTGGGCAGCCGCAAGCTCGGCATCGTGCCGGCGGCCGAGAACAGCCGCGTGTCCCTGCAATCCAGCTGGCCGCACCCGAGCTTCTTCGGCCAGTTCCTGCCCACGCGGCACCAGGTCGGCGTGAGCGGCTTCACGGCGGACTGGCAGGTGTCGTCCCTGGCCAGCACGGCCGTGGCCGACCTGCGTGCCGGCCGGCCGCTGCCGTCGCTGGCCAGCGACGACCACCGGGACATGCCGCACTACGCGCCGCCGGCCCCGCCGGCCAAGCCCGGCCTGGACGTGCTGGCCGTGGAGCTCATCGACCCCGTCAACCCCTACGTCATGAGCGACCGCGCCATCAAGTACGGCCTCATGTTCATCGCGCTGACCTTCGTCACCGTCGGCCTCACCGAGCTGCTCACCGGCCGGCGCGTGCACCCGGTGCAGTACCTGATGGTGGGCATGGCCCTGAGCCTGTTCTTCCTGCTGCTGCTGAGCCTGTCGGAGCACCTGCCGTTCACGGTGGCCTATGGCATCGCATCGACCGCAGCCGCTGCGGTGCTGACGCCCTATGCCGCAGCCATGCTCGGAGGCTGGCGGCGCGGGGCGGCCTTTGGGGGCGGCATCGCGCTGCTGTATGGCGCGCTCTACGTGCTGCTCAGCCGGGAGCAGACGGCCCTGGTCATCGGCGCGGTGATGCTGTTCGCGGTGCTGGCGGTCGTGATGACACTCACCCGCCGGCTGGACTGGTATCGCCTGGGTGCCGGCCCGGCCACCCCGGCGTGATTTACGCTAGGGGCCATGTCCCAAGGCTTCGACTACATCATCGTGGGCGCCGGCACCGCCGGCTGCCTGCTGGCCAACCGGCTCAGCGCCGACCCGAGCAAGCGCGTGCTGCTGCTGGAGGCGGGCGGCAAGGACGACTACCACTGGATCCACATCCCCGTCGGCTACCTCTACTGCATCGGCAACCCGCGCACCGACTGGTGCTACAAGACCGAAGCCGAAGCCGGGCTCAACGGCCGCAGCCTGCGCTACCCGCGCGGCAAGGTGCTGGGCGGCTGCTCCAGCATCAACGGCATGATCTATATGCGCGGCCAGAGCCGCGACTACGACCACTGGGCAGCCGTGACCGGGGACGACACCTGGCGCTGGGAACGGGTGCTCAAGGCCTTCCGCCGGCACGAGAACCACTGGCGCCTGGACAACCCGAAGGACGCCCCCGCCGGTTTTGCCGAGATGCACGGCCACAAGGGTGAATGGCGTGTGGAGCAGCAGCGCCTGCGCTGGCCCATCCTGGACGCCTTCGCCGCCGCCGCCAACCAGGCCGGCATCCCGGCCACGAGTGACTTCAACGCCGGCACGAACGAGGGCGTGGGTTACTTCGAGGTCAACCAGAAGAAAGGCTGGCGCTGGAACACGGCCAAGGCCTTCCTGCGGCCGACCTGCTACGGCCGGCCCAATTTCGAGCTGTGGACCGGCGCGCAGGTGCGCAAGCTGCGCCTGCTGCACGACGACGCCGGCCTGCGATGCGGCGGCGTGGAGGTGCTCACGCCGCGCGGCGTGGAGCAGCCCTGGCTGAATGCCGGCGGCGAGGTCATCCTGGCGGCGGGTGCGATCGGCTCGCCGCAGATCCTGCAGCTCTCGGGCATCGGCCCGGCCCCGCTGCTGCAAAAGCTCGGCATCACGATGGAGCTGGACCTGCCCGGCGTGGGCGCCAACCTGCAGGACCACCTGCAGATCCGCGCCGTCTACAAGGTGCAGGGCGCCCGCACGCTGAACACGCGGGCGGCCTCGCTTTTCGGCAAGGCCATGATCGGCCTGGAGTACGCCCTGCGCCGCAGCGGCCCCATGAGCATGGCGCCCAGCCAGCTCGGCGCCTTCACGCGCAGCAGCCCCGACAAGGCCTGGCCTGACCTGGAGTACCACGTGCAGCCCCTGTCGCTGGACGCCTTCGGCGAGCCCCTGCACGCCTTCAATGCCTTCACCGCGAGCGTCTGCAACCTGAACCCGACCAGCCGTGGCTGGGTGCAGATCACCTCGCCGGACGCGACCGTGGCGCCGGCCATCCAGCCCAACTACCTGTCCACCGACGAGGACCGCCAGGTGGCCGCGCAAAGCCTGCGCCTGACGCGCCAGATCGTGGCCCAGCCGGCGCTGGCGGCCTTCCAGCCCGAGGAGCACAAGCCCGGGCCGCAGTACCAGACCGACGAGGACCTGGCGCGGCTGGCCGGCGACATCGCCACCACCATCTTCCACCCGGTGGGCACCTGCCGCATGGGCCGCAAGGACGACCCCGGCGCGGTCGTCGACTCGCGCCTGCGCGTGCGCGGCATCAGCGGCCTGCGCGTGGCGGACGCGAGCGTCATGCCCACGATCACGAGCGGCAACACCAACTCGCCAACATTGATGATCGCGGAGAAGCTGGCGGGCTGGCTGGCGGGCTGAGCCGCCCGGGCTCAGTACTGATAGGGCGTGCGCCCGCCGTGCTTGCGCCAGAGCTCGGCCCCCAGGCCGTCCTGCAAGGCCTTGAGCAGCGCAGGATCGATGCGGGGCAAGAGGGCGGCTGCCGCACCGTCGCGCGCCGCCAGCAAATGCCGCGTCGGCCCGCGCGCCCACGGCGCCGGCGCGCTGAACAGCCGCGCCGCGTCGGCGAGCTCCACCTGGCCTGAGCGCACGACCGCCTCCACCATCTCCAGCTCATCGGGGAAGTAGTCGCAGCGCTTGAGCGTGAGCTTCTGGATGAGGCGCTGGTAGCTCCCCACGCCCTGGTCGAGGCTGCCGGCCTTGAGGCCATAGTGCGCGTAGCTGGCCCCGGTGAGGCCGCAGCCGTGCAGCGGCTTCAGGTCCTGCAGGCTTTGCGGCCGAAGCGCGGTCTCGCGCAGCGAGTAGATCTGGGGTGTCATCGCCCGGTAGGCGATGGAGAAGGCGTATGTCTTGGCGCGCTCTTCGTCCTGGTAGCCGCCCACGGCGAAGTCCACTTCGCCCGTGGCCGCCCAACGCATGCAGCGCGCCCAGGGCGCGGCGACGAACTTCGGCACGAGACCGATCTGGGCGAACACATGGCTCAGCAGTTCCACCGTGGCGCCGGTCAGGCGGTCGGTGCGCCGGCCCTCGGCATCGCGCTCCCAGTAGGCCGACGGCGGAGGCTCGGGGTCGACGCACAGCGACACCTCGCGGGCCTGCACCAGACCCGTCAGGCCCCATGCCATCCCCAGCGCCGTCAGCCCTGCACGCATCCGACTCATCAGCCCGCCCATGCCCCATCCGGATGAGGCATTGTGGACGACCACCCCTCGCCACCACCACCGCCGGCACGCCGCACCGTGAAAGCAGCACGCCGGGCCGCGAGAATCACGCCATGCCCGACCGTGCCCTCCGCGTGCTCGCCGTCATCCCGCCGATGACGCAGCTGAACACGCCCTACCCCTCCACCGCCTACCTGACCGGCTTCCTGCGAAGCCGCGGCGTGGACGCGCGCCAGGTGGACCTGGCGCTGGCCCTGGTGCTCGACCTGTTCTCGCCGGCCGGCCTCATGCAGGTGCGCGCGGCCGTGCAGGCCCTGCCTGACGCGCAGCGCACGCCGCAGACCGCCTGGTTCGACGCCGAGTTCGACACCATCACCGCCGTCACGCCGCGCGTGCTGGCCTTTCTGCAGGGGCGCGACCCGACGGTGGCGCACCGCATCAACACACGGGCCTTCCTGCCCGAGGGCGCGCGCTTTGCGTCCCTCGACCATTACATCGGCGAGGAGGGCGAGGACCCGCTGGCCTGGGCCTTCGGCGCCCTGGGCCTGCAGGACCGCGCGCGCCACCTGGCCACGCTCTTCCTGAACGACCTGGCCGATGTGCTGCGCGACGCGATCGACCCGCGCTTCGAGTTCGTGCGCTATGCCGAGAAGCTGGCTGCGGCCCAGGCCTACTTCGACCCGCTGGCCGAGGCCCTGGCGCAGCCGCCGCACCTGATCGACCGCACCCTGCAGCGCCTCGCGCACCAGGCCCTGGCCGAGCACCAGCCCGATGTGGTGCTGCTGTCGGTGCCCTTCCCCGGCTCGGTCTATGCGGCCTTGCGCATCGCGCAGGCCATCAAGGCGCAGCGGCCCGAGGTGGTCTGCGTGCTGGGCGGCGGCTATGTGAACACCGAGCTGCGCGAACTGCGCGAGCCGCGCCTGTTCGACTTCGTCGACTACGTGACGCTGGATGCCGGCGAGCGCCCGCTGCTGGCACTGCTGGAGCACCTCGCGGGCAAGCGCACCAAGACACGGCTCGTGCGCACCTTCTGGCGCGACGGCCACGAGGTGAAGTACACCAACTTCGTCGAACCTGACATCCCCTTCGACGAGGTCGGCACGCCGACCTGGGACGGCCTGCCGCTGGACCGCTACCTGTCGCTGCTGGACATGCTCAACCCCATGAACCGGCTCTGGAGCGACGGGCGCTGGAACAAGCTGACCGTGGCCCACGGCTGCTACTGGAAGAAGTGCAGCTTCTGCGACGTGAGCCTGGACTACATCTCGCGCTACGAGGCGGCGAGCGCCAGCGTGCTGGTGGACCGCATCGAGGCCATCGTGCGCGAGACGGGGCAGACGGGCTTCCACTTCGTGGACGAGGCCGCGCCGCCCAAGGCCCTCAAGGCCCTGGCCGAGGAGCTGCTGCGGCGCGGCGTGGCCATCAGCTGGTGGGGCAATATCCGCTTCGAGAAGACCTTCACGCCCGAGCTCTGCCAGCTGCTGGCCGACAGCGGCTGCATCGCCATCTCGGGCGGGCTGGAGGTGGCGTCCGACCGGCTGCTCAAGCTCATGAAGAAGGGCGTCAGCGTCGAGCAGGTGGCCCGCGTGACCAAGGCCTTCGCGGACGCCGGCGTGCTGGTGCATGCCTACCTGATGTACGGCTTCCCCACGCAGACGACGCAGGACACGGTCGACGCACTGGAGTACGTGCGCCAGCTGTTCGAGCACGGCTGCATCCACAGCGGCTTCTTCCACCGCTTCGCCTGCACGGTGCACTCGCCGGTGGGCATGAACCCCGACGACTACGGCGTGACGCTGCAGCCCCTGCCGGCTGACGCCCGCTTCGCGAAGAACGACATTGCCTTCATCGACCCCACGCCCACCGACCACGACGGCCTGGGCCAGGGGCTCAAGAAGGGCCTCTACAACTTCATGCACGGCATCGGCATCGACAGCGACATCCGCAGCTGGTTCCCCGTGCGCGTGCCCAAGACCACCGTGCCGCGCCGCTTCGTCGAGCGGGCCTTGTCACAAGCCTGAGGAGTGCCCATGCAACGCCGTCAGCTGATCGCCCTGGCCGCCCTGCCCCTGGCCGCACCGCCGGTGCAGGCCGCGCCCACGACCGTGCGCACCCGGGTGGAGACCCCGCTGGGCGCCTTCGTCATCGAGGTCGACACCGCCGTCGCCCCCGTGACCGTGGCCAACTACCTCGCCTACGTGGACGCCAGGCAGCTCGACACCGCCTGGGTCTACCGCCTCGTGACGCTGGCGAACCAGCCGCAGAGCGCGCACAAGATCGAGGTCGTGCAGTGGGGCCTGAACCTGCCCGACGAGGCCCCGCCCCTGCGCCCGGCCATCGCCCACGAGACGACGAAGCAGACCGGCCTGCGCCACCGCGACGGCACGATCTCCATGGCCCGTGGCGCGCCGGGCACGGCCACCGCAGAGTTCTTCATCTGCATCGGCGACCAGCCCGAGCTGGACTTCGGCGGCCGGCGCAACCCCGATGGTCAGGGCTTCGCCGCCTTCGGCCAGGTCGTGCAGGGCATGGACGTGGTGCGCGCCCTGCACCGCCGCGGCGGGGCCGAGCAGTGGCTGGCGTCGCCCATCCGCATCGGGCCCGTCCGGCGCGCTTGATTCGCCCATGTTGCAGTGCACAATCGACGCCTCAAGCGGAGGTGTCGGTCATGCGGCGAGTGGTGTTCAACCAGAAGGGCGGCGTGGGCAAGTCCACGATCACGAGCAACCTGGCGGCAATCGCCGCCGCGAGTGGCCGGCGCGTGCTGGTCATCGACCTGGACTGCCAGGGCAACACCAGCCGCTACCTGATGGGCGAGGCGCTGGAAGACGGCACGCCCGGCGCGGCCGACTTCTTCGAGTCCACGCTGAAGTTCAGCGTGCGCGCGCCCGCCGCGACCGAGTTCGTCACCGAGACGCCCTGGGAGAACCTGCACCTGATGCCCGCCAGCGCTGCACTCGATGAGCTGCACGGCAAGCTGGAGAGCCGCTACAAGATCTACAAGCTGCGCGATGCGCTGCTGCCGCTGGCGGACGACTACGACGAGATCTGGATCGACACGCCGCCGGCACTGAACTTCTACACCCGCTCCGCGCTGATCGCGGCCCAGGGTTGCCTCATCCCCTTCGACTGCGACGACTTCTCGCGCCGCGCGCTGTACGGCCTGCTGGAGGCGGTCGAGGAGATCCGCGCCGACCATGCGCCCGAGCTGTCGGTGGAGGGCATCGTCGTGAACCAGTTCCAGGCCCGCGCCTCGCTGCCGCAGCGCGTCGTGCAGGAGCTGGTCGACGAAGGGCTGCCGGTGCTCTCGCCCTACCTGTCCAGCAGCGTCAAGGTGAAGGAATCGCACGAGCTGTCGCGGCCGATGATCCACCTGGACGCCCGCCACAAGCTCACGCAGGAACTCGTCGCGCTCTACGAATCGCTGGGCTGATCGCGCGTTTTTTCCAGGTTCCGGCGGGCGCGCGGATGCTCAGAATCCGGGCATGAGCGTCTCCGAAGTCATGCCCGAAGCCATCCGCGTGGTGGGCGCGCAGGTGGAAACCGAGCTGCCCATCGTCATCGCCGAGCTGGCCCCCATCGCCGACCGCCTGCGCCTGGCGCGCGAGGCCATCGACGAGCTGCGCGTGAGCCACCCGCAGCCGCCCACCTCCAACGTGAAGGCGAGCTACATGAGCCCGTGGAAGAGCCACATGCTCAACGCCAAGTTCATGCCGCTGTGCGCGAGCGTGCTGGAGATCGCCAAGGCGGCGGCGCCCAAGGCCTGGTCGGGTCATCTCGACGGCCTCGGCCTGGACCTGGTGGTGACCGATTGCTGGGGGGCCATCTATGAACAGGCCGACCGCACCGAACGCCACAACCACTGGCCGGCCGATCTCAGCTGCGTCGTCTACCTGGAGGCCGAGCCGGGCTGTGCCCCCCTCGTGTTCTCGGGCAAGAGCGCCTTCTACCCGCGCCCGGCCACGTTGGTCATGTTCCCCGGCATCACGATGCACGAGGTGCCGCCCACGCCGGGCCGGCGGGTCGTCGTGGCGATGAACCTCTTCAAGCAGCTGGCGGTGCCGGCTGCTGCGGCGGCAGGCTGAGGCGCGCGCGCAGGCCGGGGCCGGCGTGCGCATCGAGCAGGTCCAGGCGACCGCCGTGGCGCGCTGCGATGTCGGCCGCAATCGCCAGGCCCAGGCCGCTGCCCGAGCCCGTGGCACTGCTGCCGCGACGAAAGCGCTGCATCGCCGTGGCCCGCTCGGCCAGCGGGATGCCCGGGCCGTTGTCCTCGACCTCCAGCCATGAGCCGTCGGCGTCCGTGCCGCAGCGCACCGTGATGCGCGCGCCACTGCCGGCATAGCTCACCGCGTTGTGGATGAGGTTCTCCAGCAGCTCGCGCAGCAGGAAGGCATGGCCCTGCGCCGGCGCCTCGGCCAGCTCGAAGCCGAGGTCCACGTCGCTGGGCAGCGTGCGGTGGGCCCAGTCCTGCCCGCTCTCGGTGGCGATGTCGCGCAGGTCCAGGCGCTGCTGCACGTCCACGCTGCGGTCCTCGGCGCGGGCCAGCGACAGCAGCTGCTGCGCCAGCCGCGCGCTGCGCACGACCCGGTGGCGCAGGCGCTGCAGCAGAGGGTCCATGCGCTGGTCATGCGGCTCCAGCATGGCGAGCTCGATCTCGGTCTGCAGGGAGGTCAGCGGCGTGCGCAGCTGGTGCGCGGCATCGGCCAGGAACTCCCGCTGCGCGCCGGCCGCCCGCGCCAGCCGCTCGAACAGCCGGTTGAAGGCCAGCTGCAGCGGCACCAGCTCGCGGGGCAGGCGCGCCTCCAGCGGCGTGAGCCGGTGCAGGTCACGGTGCTCCAGCTCCGCGCTCAGCCCGGTCAGCGGTGACAGCCCCTGGCGGATCGCCCACCAGCCCGCCAGGGCCAGCAGCAGCGCGAGGCCGGCGCCATTGAGCGCCACCAGCGTGCCGATCTGGCGCTGCAGCGCATCGCGCTTGTGCAGGGTCTCGGCGACGAGGATCTGGCAGGCGCTGCCGCCGCCGCAGTCATGCCCCAGCTGCACCAGGCGCAGGTCGCGGTCCCGCAGCTTGACGTCGCCATACCAGGAGCGGCCAGCCGGCCGGGCGTCCGGCCGGGGTTGGAGGTCGGCCAGTCCGGCATCGCCTTGCAGTACCTGCCCGCTCGGCGACAGCACCAGGTAGAAGACATCGTCCTGGCGGTCGAAGCGCAGCGCCCGGTCCATCGTGGCGCTGATCTCGATGCGGGGCTCGCCGCTGCGGGTGTCGATCTGGCCGGCGAGCGTGAGGGCGGTGTCTTCCAGGCCCTCGTCGAGCCAGCTCTGCGCGCTGCTCTGCACCTGCTGGTACAGGCCCACGCCGAGCAGCGGCAGGCCCACCAGCAGCGGCAGCATCAACCAGCCGAACAGCCGCCGCTGCAGGCTGGAGCGCGGGCGCTCAAGCAATTTCTTCGAGCAGATACCCGAGGCCGCGCACGGTGCGCAGCTGCACGCCGCCGGGTTCGATCTTGGCGCGCAGCCGCGACAGGCAGACCTCGATGGCGTTGTCGCTGACGCCCTGGTCCCAGGCATTGCTGGCCAGCGCGATGTGCTCCTTGGGCACGACCTTGCCGGCGCGCGCCATCAGGAAGCCGAGCACGTCCCACTCGCGCGCGGACAGCGCCAGCGGCTCGTCCTCGATGTAGGCGCGGCGGGCCTCCTGGTCGATGCGCAGGCGAGCCAGCTGCAGCTGGTTGCTGGTGCGCGCCTGGCTGCGGCGCACCAGCGCGCGGGCGCGGGCGACGAGCTCGGTCAGCGCGAAGGGCTTGACGAGGTAGTCGTCGGCGCCGCCTTCCAGGCCGCGCACCCGGTCCTCGACGGCGTCGCGCGCGGTGAGGATGAGCACCGGCACGGCGATGCCTTCGGCGCGCACGCGGCGCAGCGTCTCGAAGCCGTCGATGCCGGCCAGGCCGATGTCGAGGATGAGGAGGTCGTAGGCGTCTTCGCGCAGCGAGCGCGGCACCGGCTCGCCACGGGCGGTGCAGTCCACGACCCAGCCTTGCGAACGCAGCGCGCGGGCGGTGGTTTCGACGAGATGGTCGTCGTCTTCAACGAGCAGGATGCGCATGATGTCGGCGAGTATGGCGCGACATCGGCCGGCGTGCTGACAGCGGACTGTCAGACCGGGCAAGCTGGCGGCAAGCCGCGCGTCAAGGCCGCGACGGTCGGTCTTTCGACACTGACCGGCATGGATTCTTCAGTCGGCCAGCGCCCTGCGGTGCTCTTGTTCCACGGCCTGTGTGCCAACCCGCTGGAGCTCGCGCCGGTGGCGAAGTGCCTGCGGGATGTCGGTTATGTCGTCGAGGTGCCGGCCATGCCGGGCTATGGCGTCAGCAGCAGCAGCGGCGAGCAGCTGCCCGTGCCGCCCTTCGAGCACTGGCTGGCCGAAGCCGAGGCGGCCTTCGACCGGCTCACGCGGCAGCACGGCCGCGTGGCGGTGGGCGGCCTGTGCATGGGCGCCGTGCTGGCCCTGGCGCTGGCCGCGCGCCGGCCGGCGGCGGCCCTGGTGCTCATTTCCACCACCCTGCATTTCGACGGCTGGAACGTCTCGCCCTGGCGGCGCCTGCTGCCGCTGGCCTACCTGCCGCCGCTGCGCCGGCGGCTGAGCTTCCGCGAGACGGCGCCCTTCGGCCTCAAGAACGAGCGCCTGCGCGCCTGGGTGGAACAGGCCATGGCCACCACGCAGGTCTCGGCCGTGGGCGCCGCGCGCCTGTCGGCCGCCTCGCTCTACGAGGCCTCGCGGCTGATCCGCCATGTGCGCCGCCGGCTGCCAGACCTGCACGCGCCGGCCCTGGTGCTGCACGCGACCGAAGACGACGTCGCCAGCCCCCGCACCGTGCACGAACTCCAGCAGCGCCTGGGCTCCACGCCCGAGGTGCACTGGTTCCACGACAGCTATCACATGCTGACGCTGGACAACGAACGCGTCGCCGTCGCCCGCACGGTGCGCGACTTCCTGCTGGGCCGGCATCCGCTGGCCACGCTGCCCTCTCCTTCTGCAGTACCCGCCCATGAACCGCACGCTTGATCAACTCTGCACCCTGGCCCAGCAAGAACTCGGCGCCGACGGCCTCAGCGACAAGGTCGACATCCCCTTCGCCGAACTCGGCCTGGACTCGCTCGGCCTGGTGGACTTCATGTTCACCGTGGAAGACCACTTCGGCGTGGCCATCGAGCACGACCGGGCGCTGGCCCAGCCGACGCTCGCGGGCCTGGCCACGCTGGTGGACGAGCTGCTGGTGGCCAAGGCCCAGCTGGTGTCGGCCTGATGCGCATCTGGATCACCGGTCTGGGCGCCCTCAGCGCCCTGGGCGCGGGTGCGGCCGTGCTGGCCGATGCCCTGCAGGCCGGGCGCTCGGGCATCACGGCCCAGCCCGGCAGCGAGCTGCATGCGCTGCGCCCCTTCGCAGCCGCCGTCGTGACCGAAGCCCTGGCCCCGGGGCTGCCGCCCGCCCAGCGCAACCTCTTCGACCGCCACAGCCTGATGGCGCTGGCCGCCGCCGATGAAGCCTGGGCCCAGGCGGGCCTGCCGGCCACCGCCCCCGACCCCGACCGGGCCGCCGTGGCCTGGGGCACGGGCGTGGGCGGCTCGGCCTCGCTGGAGGCCTCCTACCAGCAGATGTTCACCGGCCAGCCGCCGCGCGTGCACCCCTACACCGTCGTGCGCGTGATGGCCAATGCCGCCGGCTCGCACCTGGCGATGCGCCACCAGCTGCGGGCCGCGCAGCTGTCGGTGTCCAACGCCTGCGCCTCCTCGGCCCAGGCCATCGGCGAGGCGCTCTGGCTGCTGCGCAACGGCCGGGCCGACCTGGCGCTGGTGGGGGGCTCCGAGGCGCTGCTGAACACCTGCAGCGCCCTGGGCTGGCAGGCCATGGGCGTGATGGCGCCCCTCGATGCCGGCGCGCCGGATCAGACCTGCCGGCCCTTCGACGACGCCCGCCAGGGTCTGGTGCTCGGCGAAGGTGCCGCGGCCCTGGTGCTGGAGACCGAAGCCCATGCCCACGCGCGCGGCGCCACACCGCTGGCCGAACTGGCCGGTTACGGGCACAGCGTGGACGCGGCGCACCTGTCGCGCCCCGACGCCGCCGGCCAGACACGCGCCATGCTGGCTGCCCTGCAGGACGCAGGCCTGGCGCCCGCCGAAGTCGGCTATGTGAACGCCCACGGCACCGCCACCGAGGTGGGCGACGCGATCGAGGCTGCGTCCCTGCAGGCGGTGTTCGGCACCCGCGCCGTGCCGGTGTCGGCCACCAAGGCCCTGCACGGCCACCTGATCGGCGCCGGCGGGGCGCTGGAGCTGGTGGCCACCGTGCAGGCCCTGCAGCGCGGCCTGCTGCCCGCCAGCGCCCATGTGCGCAGCAGCCGCCTGGCCGAACAGCTGGACCTGATCCAGGGCGAGGCCCGGCCCAGCCGGGCCAGGGCGGCGCTGTCGAACTCCTTCGCCTTTGGCGGCAGCAATGTCACGCTGGCGGTGCGGCGCGCCTGAAGGCTGCCTGCCACCGGCCCGACGACAAGACTTGTGAGCGATTCACCGGGAACCTCCGCCCGCTGGACGCTCACTCAGCAGGATGCACGCACTACCATTGCCGACCTTCGCGCGTCGGCAAGAGGCCGAAAGCGTCCGCAAGAGTCCGCCAGAGGCCCGCCCATGAAACTGCTCGCCAAGTTCAACCTCGTCTACCTGCTCGTCATGAGCCTGGGCATTGCGCTCAGCGGCTATATCGCGCGCAATCTGCTGCAGGAGAACGCCCAGCAGGAAACCGTGGCCAGCGCCCGCATGCTGATGGAGAAGGCACTGGCGGTGCGCAACTACACCAACACGCAGATCAAGCCGCTGCTGGCCGCGCAAATGGCGCACGAGTTCCTGCCGCAGACGGTGCCGAGCTACTCCGCCACCGAGGTGCTGAGCACCCTGCTGGCCAAGCACCCCGAGTTCGCCTACAAGGAGGCGACGCTCAACCCCACCAACCCGCGCGACCGGGCCACGAGCTGGGAGGTGGACATCGTTGGCCAGTTCCGCTCCTCGGCCGAGCTGAAGGAAACCGTCGGCACGCGCGACACCCCCGCCGGGCCCTCGCTCTACATCGCCCGGCCGCTGCGTATCACCGACCCGGCTTGCCTGGCCTGCCACAGCAGCGTGGACGCCGCCCCGGCCACGATGGTGGCCAAGTACGGCCCGGCCAACGGCTTCGGCTGGAACCTCAACGAGGTGATCGGTGCGCAGATCGTGTCGGTGCCGCTGGGCGTGCCGCTGCAGCGCGCCGACCAGACCTTCAAGGTCTTCATCAGCTCCCTGGTGGGCGTGTTCGTCGCCGTGGGCATCGTGCTGAACCTGATGGTCTGGCTGCTGGTGGTGCGCCCGGTCACGCAGCTGTCGGCCCTGGCCGACCGCGTCAGCCAGGGCGAGCTGGACGCGCCCGAGTTCCAGGCCCGCGGCCGCGACGAGATCGCCACGCTGTCGGACTCCTTCTCCCGCATGCGCGCCAGCGTCGTGCAGGCCATGAAGCTGCTGGAGTCGTGAGCGACACGCCCCGCGCATGAGCGATCAACGCCATCCCGTCCAGCTGGGCAAATACCGCGTCACCGAGGTGCTCGGTGAGGGTGCCATGGGCGTCGTCTACAAGGGCTTCGACCCCGACATCCAGCGCACGGTCGCGCTCAAGACCATCCGCACCCAGCTCGATGCCGACGACGACAGCCCCGGCGCGCCGGCCTCGCGCTTTCGCAACGAAGCCCAGGCCGCAGGCCGGCTCCTGCACCCGGGCATCGTCGCGGTGTACGACTTCGGCCGCGACGAGCAGGTGGCCTATATCGCGATGGAGTATGTCGAGGGCCGCTCGCTGGCCAGCTATCTGAGCGCCAAGCTGCGCTTCACCGACACCGACATCCCCGGCATCATGAGCCAGCTGCTCGACGCCCTGGGCCATGCGCACGACAAGGGCGTCTGGCACCGCGACGTCAAGCCGGCCAACATCATCCTGACCGGCGGCGGCCGCCTGAAGGTGGCCGATTTCGGCATCGCGCGCATCGAGAGCCACAGCCTCACGCAGACCCAGTACATGGTCGGCACGCCCAGCCACATGGCCCCGGAGCAGTTCCTCGGCCGGGCCATGGACCGGCGTGTGGACATCTACGGCGCCGGCGTCGTGCTCTACCAGCTGCTCACCGGCCGCGCGCCCTTCGCGGGCACGACCGAGGCGCTCATGTACAAGGTCGTCAACGAGATGCCGCAGCCACCGTCCACGGTGGAAGGCGCCGACCGCCCGGGCTGGTTCGATGCCATCGTGGCGCGCGCCCTGGCCAAGCGGCCGGACGACCGCTTCGCCACCGCCGAGGAGTTCAAGCAGGCCCTGGTGGACGGCGCCGGCCAGGGGATCGACGACAGCGCCTGGGAGCGCACCGTGATGCTCGCCCCGCCGCGCGCGCGGGCGCCGCAGGTGCTGGTGTCGCCCACGCAGGCGCCGGTGTCGGTGGCCGGCACGCCGCTGCCGGGGGCCACGAGCGGCACGCCCACCGCGCCGCCGCCGTCCCACTGGGACAAGGCCCAGCTCACCCAGGCCGAGCTCACGCTGGCCCGGCATGTGGGGCCGCTGGCGAGCGTGCTGGTGCGCCGCGCCGCGCGCGAATGCACCCAGCTCGACGAGCTCTACGCCAAGCTCGCCGAGCAGGTGGCCGACCCGCGCGCGCGCGACGCCTTCCTGGGCCAGGCCAGCCTCGTCACGGGCGGGCTGCAGCGCACGGCGGGCGGCACGCAGGGCGCGGCGGGCACGGGCCGCAGCACCGGCCTGGGCAGCAAGGGTGGGTCGGTCGGCTCACCCGGCTCGGCGGGGTCGGCCGGCGCCACCACGCTGGGCGGGCCGCTCACCGAGGGCGTGATCGACAAGGCCCAGGGCCTGCTCGCCCAGCATGTGGGCCCGATCGCCAAGGTGCTCGTCAAGCGCGCCGCCACCGGCACCGAGAGCCGGGCCGTGTTCTTCAACCGCCTGGCCGAATCGGTCAACGACGCCGGCGCACGCGCCCGGCTGCTGTCCGACCTCTCCCGCCTGCCCTGAAGCCGGCCGGATCTCCGCGCACGCGCGCTGTTCGGCGGGCATGAAAAAGGGGCCCGAAGGCCCCTGGGGTCGTGCCCGGCGCCGGGTCGGGCGCGGGGCAGGTCACATCACCGGTGGATCAGGGGTAGCTGATCGTCAGCGTGTACGGGGTGGCGGTGCTGGAGCCGCTGTAGCTCTGCACCTTGATGTAGACGGTGCGGGCGCTGGCACCATTGGTGTAGGTCAGCGACTCGGAGGCGGTCGCGCCCTCGGACGAGGCCAGGCCGGCGCCGGAGGACGTGACCAGGTAGAGGTCGTAGTCCACGCCGCTCGGGCCGCTCATGTCGACGCGGATCTTGGCGTTGGCCGGCAGGGTGACCTTGAAGTAGTCCTTGTCGGTGGCCGTGCTCAGGTAGCCGGTGGCCGTCGTGGCGGTGCCCAGGGCGTTGGCGCTGGCGATGCTGCCGTTGGGCTCGACTTCGGTGGCCGAGGCGCCGGCGTTGGTCACGCTGAACGTGACCGTGGTGGACGACGCGGTGTTCGCGGCGGCATCGAAGGCCTTGGCGACCAGGGTGTGCGAGCCGTTGGGCAGGGTGCGCGAGTCCAGCACCAGCGAGTAGGGCGCGGTGGTGTCGGTGCCCTTGAGCGAGCCGTCGACCCAGAACTCGACCTTGGTCACGCCGATGTTGTCGCTGGCCGTGGCGGCGAGCGTGATGTTGCCGCTGTTGCCGGTGACGCTGGCACTGACGGTCGGCGGCGTGGTGTCGCCGTTGTTGGCCGCGCCCTGGTTCACCCAGATCGGGGCCGACCACAGGATCTTGCCGTCGTTCTGCGTGACCTTGGCGTAGTACACGTGCAGGCCGTCGGTCGGCGTGTGCGTGTAGGTGGCGCTGTTGGTCAGCAGGGTCATGGTGCCGTTGCGGCCCGGCACGCCTTGCCACACCTCGACCAGGGACACCGTCTTGCCGGCGGTGTTGGCGAAGCCGATGTTCAGGTTCAGCGGGCCCTGGTTGTTGATGCGCGAGCCCATGATGGCGCCGTTGGCGCTGAAGACCAGCTGAGAGTTCTTGTCGTGCGTGGCGAACACGCGGCGGGCGCGCAGCGCGTCGACGAAGCTCTGCTTGGTCAGGGCCGTGCCGTTGGGGATCAGCACCGCGGTGCGGTTGGTGTAGGCCGAGCCCCAGTTGGCGCAGTGGTTGTCCTGGTTGGTGGCCGGCGCGACGTGAAAGCCGCGCTCCAGGATCTTGCGGAAGGCGCTCTCGTAGCCCGAACCCGGGGGCGTGGACTCGTCGTCCTTGTTGGAGAAGGCGCTGGTGTTGGAGATCTCCGCGAGCACCATCACCTCGTCACCATCGGCGGTGTAGCCGAAGTCCACGCCGTTGATGACGAACTGGCCCGTGGTGTCGGGGTGGTTGAACTGGCCGACCTGGCCGGCCGCGCGCATCACGGTGTAGAGCGTGGCGTAGTCGTTCTTGGCGACGAAGCGGTGGCCGTAGAGCTGGTTGCTGGGGTCGTACTCCCAGGAGTAGAGCTCGTCGCTGTTGAAGATGTTCAGGTGGCCGCCATTGCTGATGACGCCCCACTCCATGCCGTACAGGGCCAGGAAGCCGGGGTTGGCAGCGGAGAAGTTGTTGGCGGTGGTCACGCCGGCCGTGTAGCGCGACTTGGCGGTGGCGGCCGGGATGCTGCCCAGGCTGGAGCTGCCGTCGAAGTAGTGGTTGTGGTCGGTGTTGCCGAAGAAGTCCAGGCCCTTGCTCTTGGCATAGGGGAAGGCCACGTCCGGGCCATAGGCGCCGGTCTGCGCGGCCTGCGAGGAGCTGCAGGTGGCGAGGTCGCCGCCGCCGTCGGAGTCGTTGGTCTGGCCGTGCAGCGAGCCGTAGTAGACGGTGTAGGGCCAGCTGGCGATGGCCGCTGCCGCCTGCGCCTTGGCGCGCGGTGCCTCGCCGCCCGTGAGCTGGCTGCCCATGGGCATGGCGCGGTAGGCCGGCATCTTGGCCACGGGCGGCGCGCCCAGCACGAATTTGAAGGACTGGCTGTGCGGGGCGTGGCCGTGGTCGTCGGCCGCAGCCAGCGACTGCACGCGGGCTTCCGCCGTGTCGCCCTTGGCGGCCACGTCGGGGTCGGCGGCAAAGGCGGTCAGGCGGGCTTCATAGACGCCATCGGGCAGCGCGGCCTTGTCGGTGCGGCCGGCCCAGTCGAAGTTCAACGTCAGCGGCTTGCCCTTGTAGAGCTCGACGCCGGCATAGGTCTGCACCACCTTGCCGCTCGGGCCGACCAGGTCCAGCTTGTAGGCGAACTGCTGGCCTTCCGGCGCGCCGAGGTAGTCCATCGTCAGCGTGAAGCGGCGCGCGCCGCTCGGCTGCTCGCTGACGAAGGGCACGCCCAGGTCGGTCTCGAACTCGTGGTGGTCCGGGTACTTGACGCTGGGGTGCACCTCGGCGGTCTTGACCAGCGTGTCGCTGGCAGCCGGCGTGACCGTGGCTTGGGGCGGCTGGGCGCCGCCGCAGGCCGCCAGCAGCAGGGGCAGCAGGCAGGCGGTCAGCGGGTGCAGGGAGAAGGAGCGAGTGGTCACGGCAGTGTCCTCGGCAAGGGGTGTCGGGCGGCGGGCGGGGCCGGTTCAGCGGGCGCGGCGGCGGGCCATCAGGCCGACGGCGGCCAGGCCGGCGAGCATCAGCGCGTAGGTCTGCGGCTCGGGGATGGGGGCGGGGTCGATCGGCAGGTCGGGCAGGGGGTCGCCGGTCATCAGCACGTTGTCGAAACGAACGGTGCCGGTGCTGCGGTAATCCGTTGCCAGACGGGTGACGGTGGACAGGTAAGTCGACGTTCCCGGCGCGAAGGTCGCCACAAAGCGGATGCCAAAGTCGGCGTTGTTGTTCACCGCGGAGATGCCGCTGAAGTCGAACGTCAGGCCGCTGACGAAGCTGATGTTGCTCGGATTGGACGGCACGGGCATCTGGAACGTGGTCGCCGTGGTCCAGGTGCTGCCGTCGGTCGTGTACTGGAGCGCTGTGTACGACGAAGCGGTGCTGCTGTTGCGCTGGGCGAAGGTCAGTACCAGGTCGGTGTAGCCCTCGGTGCTGAACATGAACTGCACACCGGCCGAGAGGTCACCCACGCCTTGCGAGGGATAGCCCACCGTGCTGATGGCGCTGCCCGTGACACCGGTGGCCGAGTTGAACGTCGGGCTGCCCAGCACGCTGGCGTTCCCGCCATTGGCCGTTTGGGTGGCCTTGGGGAGGGTCGAGCAGGGCGCGACGCAGGTGTAGGTGTTGAAGTCCCACAGCGCGATCGTGTCGGCCTGGGCCGAGAAGGCAGTCGCGAGCAGAGCGGCGAGGGCAAGGGGGCGGAGTTGCATGGCGGTACTTCGGTTGTGCAGGGGCGTGCCGCCGAGACATCCCCGACGCGCCACGCGAGGGTAGTGACGCTTTATTTACGGTTTAGGAAACTTCTACTGAGGAGTCGGAAATGCGCCGCCCCGCCAAACCGGCAAAAAACCCGCAAAGCCCCATGAATACTGGGGATTACGGGATTTTTCGTTTTGGCAAGGGGGCCAGCCTCTACCCGCATCTGGGGGGATGGGCGGGCGGGTGCCGCGTTGCTCACGCGACACGGCCAGCGGCCGGCCGGCGCCTCAGGCTGCGCGGTAGACCAGCGCCTTCAGGCTGCGCTCCGGGGCCGCATCGGTGAACGACTCAGGGTTTTCCAGGCGTTCCAGGAACTGCAGCCCTGGCGCCTCGGCCTCGACCGCCCCGCGCAGAAACGCCACGCCGAGTTCCGGTGCATTCAGGCACAACAGCGCCAGCCCGCCCGGCGCCAGCAGCGCCGGCAGGCGCCGAGCCAGCCGCGCGTAGTCCTTGGTGGCCACGAAGCTGCCCTTCTGGAAGCTCGGCGGGTCGCAGACGACCAGGTCGTAGGGGCCGCCGCGGGTCAGCTTGCCCCAGCTGTTGAAGATGTCGTGCGCCAGGAAGCGCGCGCCAGCCTTCACGCCATTGAGCTCATGGTTGTTGCGCCCGATGGCCAACGCGCCGGAGGCCATG
>Ga0233424_10001000_pt1 | contig 28772 bp, 28 predicted proteins | sample Watercolumn_Towu_FD_181011 | JGI IMG/M metagenome (GOLD analysis project Ga0233424, IMG submission 181011) | Freshwater microbial communities from Lake Towuti, South Sulawesi, Indonesia - Watercolumn_Towuti2014_125_MG | ecosystem: Environmental > Aquatic > Freshwater > Lake | place: Indonesia... | reverse complement strand
TGCGCCTGCTGGCGTTCCTCGTCCCGCTGGCCATCCTGTGGTTCTTCTTCCCGATCTTCCGCGAGTTCTGGTGGCTGGCGGCGATCTTCGCGGCCCTCATCGGCGCGAGCATCTCGATGCTGTTCCTGCGCACCCCGCTCTCCGACGCCTCCGCGCGCCTGCACGAGCGCCGGCAGGGAAGGGTCTCCGGGCAGCAGGCCGACGCCGCGGCCGAGGACGAACTCGTCGACGGCGCCCCCGACGACCGCCCCTGACGCAGGTCCGCCGTACACAGCTTCGGACCTCTGAGGCAGGTCCGATTGTTGGACCGCGTCTCAAAACTCTCGGCTGACCCATAGGTTCGACCGGCATCTCGGTCCCTGCGCCCGGGTCGCCGGGCACGACTTCGGAGCGACCGCACGACGCACCGAGGACAGGTCCGAGATGACGGCGTGTCGGTCGCGAGCTCCGAAGCTGTGCCCGGAGAGGCGCAGGAGACGGGGAGCAGCTCAGCCGACGAAGGCCCAGAACAGGGCGCCCGCGTAGAGCAGGGAGGTCAGCGACGTCAGGGCGAGGGCGATGACCAGCTCCCGCGGCTGCCGGTAGGTCCAGACGATCGCGATCGCGGGAAGACCGGCCAGGAGCGCGAGCAGCGAGATCCAGGCGATCGGGAACAGCAACGCGAGGAACACGGCGATGCCGAACGGCACGAGCACGAAGAGCGTGAAGAGGACCTGCGTGGCGCGGCGGCCGATGAGGACCGTCAGCGTGCGCTTGCCGACCTCGCGGTCCTGATCGATGTCGCGGAGGTTGTTGGCCAGCAGCACCGCGCACGCGAACAGTCCGGCGGCGATCGCCCCCAGCCAGGCCTGCTGCGGGAGCATGAAGACCTGCACCCAGGTGGTGCCGAGAGTCGCGACGAGCCCGAAGAACACGAAGACGAAGACCTCACCGAGGCCGTAGTACCCGTAGGGCCGCTTCCCGCCGGTGTAGAACCACGCGGCGACGATGCAGGCCGCACCCACGGCGAGCATCCACCACTGCCCGGTCCGCACGACGATCGCGATACCGACCACCGCGGCGAGCGCGAAGAAGACCAGGCCGATGACGAGCACCGTGCGCGGCTTCACCCGTCCGGAGGCCGTGAGCCGCGCCGGGCCGACCCGATGGGCGTCGGTGCCGCGGATCCCGTCGCTGTAGTCGTTGGTGAAGTTCACGCCGATCTGCAGCAGGACCGCGACGGCGAGGCACGCGAGCGCGATCACCCAGTGGAACTCCGGCCCGGTGCTGCGCGCGGCTCCCGTACCGATGATGACGGGGGCGATCGCGAGGGGCAGCGTGCGCACACGCGCCGCACCGATCCAGTCGCCGATCGTCACGGGACCCGCCTCGACGACCGGCCGCTTGGCCGGGTTGCCGCTGGTGCGCGGCGGGGTGCGCCGACCGGATTTCTTCTTGCGCTGGGAGGATGCTGCCACCCACGGAATCCTAGTCGTCGCGGCGAGGCGGCGAACTCAGCGGTGCGGGTTGCTGTCCTTGCCGTCGAGCCAGAGCTCGTCGGTCTTGTCGGCGTGCGTCCCGGTCGTGCCGACGTGCTTGTCGCTGATCTTCGGCCCCTTGAGGATGACGTGGACCATCGCCTGCGCGTGGCCGTGGCCGAGGCCGTACTCCTGCTTGAGCCAGTTCAGGACGACGGTGGACTTCGTGCTCTCGTCGAACCCCTGCTCGTGCGCGAGGGCGATGAACTGCCGTGGCGTGAGGCCGGTCTGGGTCTCGACCTTGTCGAGGTATGCCTGGAAGGACATGGTGGTCTCCGCTCTCAGTCCTCGTCGAGGAACGTCTGGATGATCGTGTCGGACGCGTGGATGCAGAGGATCCGGAGGAGCCCGGTCCCCGCGTTGGTGAAGCCGTGTGGCGTGAAGGCGGGCGCGGTGGCGGTGTCTCCGGCTCTCGCGACGAGGACGTCGTCGCCGATCCGGATCCGCACCATGCCCTCGAGCACGATCCAGGTCTCAGGGTAGGGGTGCCAGTGCAGCCCCGGCCCCTCTCCTGGCTGGTTCTCGACGAAGAAGTAGGAGACGGCGGCTCCGTGGTCGGCGCCGACGAATCGGCGGCTGCTCCCTGTGCCGATGCGGATCGCACCACTGGGGACGAGGGTGGGAAGGTGGATCTCGGTCATGACCCCAGTGTCGACAGCACACGTCGCACCTCCTAGAGTTTCGATGTGGATCGAAACTCTGCGCCGGTCGAGGGCGTCGACCACCCGGATCACCGGGTCGAGTTCCACCTGAGTCCCGGCGACATCCAGGCGGTGCGGTTCGGCATCTCCCCCGGGCACGAACTGGCGCATGCGGTGCGCGTGCTCCTCCGCCCGGCGGCGCACCCCCTGCAGTGGGGGTGGCTCCGCACCGCGAGGGAGGGGCTGCCGCGCGACGCCTTCGCGCTCCTGGCGACGGTGATCGGCGACGACGGCTACCTCCCGGACTTCCTCACCAGCACGCCGCGCGGCGATCTGACCCCCGAGGACGAACTCGCCGCCCTGCGGGAGGCGGCGCTCGACCCGCTGCGCGTCGACCTCGGCAAGCGGATCCAGCGCTCGACGGGTGCACAGCGTCAGGCCCTGCGCGATCTGTCCGCCCGGCCGCAGCGCGCCCGTGCGATGATCGCGGATGCCTGGGAGGAGGTCTGGGAGGCCGCGTTGGCACCGACCTGGCCTCAGCTGGAGCGCCTCCTCCGGGCCGACATCGCCGTTCGTGCCCGAGTGATCGCGACGACCGGCATCGCCGGGATGGCCGGCGCCCTCCATCCCCAGGTCTCGTGGGGTGCGGGTGCGGTGCGGGTCTCGCTCCGCCGGCACAGCGAGGAGGTGGATTGTCGCGGCAGCGGCCTCGTGCTGGTGCCCTCCGTCCTCTCGTCCTGGGGCTGCCTGGTGCTCACCGAGCCGCCCGCACAGCCGACGCTGTTCTATCCCGCCCGTGGCGTGACCGCGGGGTGGGCACGGGACACCACCGAGACCGTGGCCGCCCTGGGCGCCCTGCTCGGACCGGCGCGCGCCGGCATCCTCCTCACCGCCGGGACACCGCGCACGACATCGGAGGTGGCCGCTGATGCGGGGCTCGCGCTGTCGACCGCATCACACCATCTCACCGTGCTGCGGGACGCCGGGCTCGTGGTGAGCGAACGGGACGGCTCCCGCATGCAGCACGTGCGCACGCCCTTGGGCGAGGCGCTCGTCGGCGCGCTGCTCTGACGCCGCCCTACCCGGCGGTCGAGACCGGGATGATCGGCCGGTGCTCGTAATAGGTCTGCAGGACCACGGTCGTGCGCGTGCTCACGTTCGCCGCGAGCCGGACGTCGCGGACGAGCTGCTCCAGGTCGCGCGGCGTCGGCACGCGGACGAAGAGCATGTAGCTCGCGTCGCCGGCGATGGAGTGGCAGGCCTCGATCGCATCGAGGTGCTCCAGGAGCTCGGGGGCGTTGTCCGGCTGGGCCGGATCGAGCGGGGTGATCTCGATGAAGGCGGACAACGGAGTGCCCGCCTGCTCCGGGTCCAGGATCGCCCGGTAGCCGGTGATGACGCCGCGGGTCTCGAGCCGCCGCAGCCGGGACTGCACCGCCGACACCGAGAGCCCGACGGCGTCGGAGAGCTGTGACAGCGTCGCCCGCCCGTCGCGGGAGATGGTCGCCAGGATCGCACGGTCGACAGAATCATCCATGGCTGTAAGATTATCGTCAGGATTCCGTTATCACCGGAATCTTTCCGTTTTTCACTGCGATCGGAGGTTCCGATGTCCCTCGTTTCCGCCAACAGTTCCGCTGTTCAGGCCGTCGTCGGCGAACCCGAGGTCGTCGAGGATGCGTCGATCGCGGAGAACTCCGCCGCCTGGGCGCAGCTCAAGCAGGCCGCGATCGCCCTCCGTGAGCTCCAGATCAAGGACGGCTCGATCCCTGGCGCTTCGACGAGTTCAGTGACCCAGGACCAGGCGACCGCGCTCGTCGGGCAGATCACCGCCGCGATCCGGGCACTCGCCCCCGCCTTCCCGCACGACGCGGACTACCTCGCGGCCTCCGTCGCCGACTTCGAGCGCTGGGCGTCCGAGGGCTTCGGCGTGCCCGACTTCCTCGACTCGCTCGTGGCGTTCCAGCCGCAGCAGCACCGCATCGACGGGATCCGCCACCTCGTGGTCTTCCCGATGTACACGCAGAACGGCTCCAGCGACCGCCTGGTCGAGGCGCTCATCGTCGAGACCATCTGGCCGGAGTTCATCGCCGCGCTCGAGGCCGGCGACTATGGCAACAAGCTCTTCGTCTCGCTGCGACTCGTCGACTTCACGCCCGGTTACGACACGAACTCCGCGGTGCTCTTCCCGGAGACCGTCGCCATGCGCGAGATCCCGACCTTCACGTGGGGCGCGATCTTCCAGGACCGTGAGGCCGCCCGTTACCGCCGCGTGGTCCGTGCAGCCTCGGAGATCACCAACCTCGACCTTCCCGAGCGCGCGGCGGCGATGCTGGAGGATCAGGAGGTCGCCGAGAAGACCTTCGTGATGTGGGACATCATCCACGACCGCACCCACATGCGCGGAGACCTGCCCTTCGACCCGTTCATGATCAAGCAGCGGATGCCGTTCTTCCTGTACTCGCTGGAGGAGATGCGCTGCGACATGACGGCGTTCCGCGAGTCGGTGAAGATCGAGCGGGCGCTGGATGCCCGGGTCGCCGCGGGTGAGGAGCTCACGGAGACCGAGCGGGAGATGCACGAGTACGCGCACCTCGTGCAGTACGCCGTGATCTTCGACCGCATCTTCCGCTTCGCCATCACCGGCACGCGCGTCCGCAACTATGACGCGGTGGGTGGCCAGCTCCTGTTCGCGTGGCTGCACCAGCGCGGCGTGCTGCACTGGACCGACACGGCGCTCGCGTTCGACTGGGAGAACGTGCCGGACGCCGTCGTGGCCCTCGGTGACGCGATCGACGACCTGTACTGGCACTCGATCGACCGCCCCAAGGTCGCGCACTGGCTCGCCGCGTACGAGCTGGTCCGCGGCACGCTGACCCCGCACCCCGCATCGCAGTGGGCGCGCGGGCTGTCCGACGAGATCCTCGCCGGAGCACCGAAGGGCTACACCGACGCGGTCCTGGACGACGAGTTCCCGCTGTCGATGTTCTTCGAGACGCTCGACAAGAAGATGAAGCCGGTCATCGAGTCGACGGTCGGCATCCGCGGTACGGACGACTGATCCGCATCGCTCCGTTGTGACGCTGGGGCGCACCCCCTCTGCGGCCGGAGACCCGGATCCCGGGTCCGGCCGCAGAGGCATCTCCGACCGAGAGGACACCGCATGACGACGCCGACGAGCCGGGAAGCGCAGGGCCGGGTGGTCGTGCTGGCGGGCGCGACGAGTGCAGCGGGCCTCGCGGCGACGCGGGCCTTGCGCGATGCCGGAGCCCGGGTGATCGCCACCGGACGCACGTCCGAGCGACTACGCGCCCTGGCCGAGGCGGGCGCCGAGACGGCGGTCGCCGACGCGACCTCCCTCGCCGACATGACGGCGCTCGCCGGGCGGCTCGAGACGGTCGATGCGGTCGTGCCCCTCGTGGGCGGCTGGCGGGGCGGCGGCGGACTCGCCGGGCAGACCGACGACGACTTCGCGGCGCTGCTGCCGGCGCTGGAGGCGGTGCGCGCGACGAGCCGCGCGTTCGATGGCCCCCTCCGCGCCTCCGCCGCCGGACGATTCGCGATCGTGTCGTCGACCTCCGTCGCACGCCCCCTCGCCGGCGGAGCGAACTACGCGGCGGTCAAGGCAGCGAGCGAGGCCTGGACCCGTGCCGTCGCCCAGGGGTACGCCAAGGCGGCGCGCGAGGCCGACGAACCGCTGCGCGCCGCTGCCGTCGTGTTCCGCGCCAAGGCGCTCGATCCCGATGCCCTCGCCGCGCGTCTCGTCGGACTCTGGGACACCGACGCCGCCGACCTCAACGACCGGGTGCTCGACCTGGGCTGAATCCCGCTCCTCGGGCGGTCACCGGGGCTCGGGCGGTATGCCGGGGACGATCGGTGGGGCGTCACGGATCGCGTGCGGGCCGTCGCCCGCTTCATCCACGGCGTCGACTGCCGGTTCGGGAGCCTCTTCCGGAGCCGAATCCGGGGCGGTCGCATAGAGCTCGGTGAGGGTGCGATACGACCGGGTGAAGAAGGCCAGCGTCGCGGCGACCACCATGATGAGACCCGCGAAGAGGCAGATCAGCGCGATACCGCGCGCCTCACCGTCGCCGAGGAGCCACCCCCACTGCCGCTGCCCCTGCGCGCTGTCCATGTACGGGATCACGAGGAACTCGGCGATCGGGGCGATGAGGAACGCGGTGATCGGGGCTGCCGCCGCCTCCATCGCGGCCGCGGTGCCGAACACCCGTCCCTGGCGCGCGAACGGGACGACCTTCTGGATGACGGTCTGCTCCGCGGCCTCGACGGGCGGCACGAGCGCCATGTACACCCACATGCCGAGGACGTACAGCGGCCACCATTCGCGCAGCATGAAGATCGCCCCGAGGAGTCCCATCGCGATCACGATGAGCAGCATCGTGCGCACGGGCTTCCTGCCGAGGCCGAACTTGGCCACCAGTCCCCCGCCGATCAGGAATCCGGTCGACGCGAAGGCCAGGGCGAACCCCCACATCTGCGCGTCGAAGAGCGTGAGCCCGTACGGATCCATGAGCGCCATGTAGACGCCGCCGATGAGGTTGTTGAAGGTCGAGAAGACGATGAGCGCGAACAGTCCGGGCGCCTGGCGGATGGCCTGGACGCTGCCGCGGAAGTCGACGGCGCTCTTCGCCTCCGGGTCGACCTCTGGCGCGGACTCCGGGATCCGGATGAACAGCAGGTGCGCGAAGGTGAGGGCCATCGCCACGATCGCGATCCCCAGGGTCCACCCCATGCCGAGGAAGCCGATGGAGAGGCCGGAGAAGACGCTCGTGACGAGGAAGGCGAGCCCCTGCACCGTGCCGACGAGACCGTTGGCGTTGGCGCGCTTCTCCTCCGGCACCAGCAGCGTCACCGTGGTGGACAGCGCGATGTTGCGGAGCTGCTCGATCACCCCGCCGAACAGGATGACGCCGGAGAACAGCCAGAACCACGGTCCGCCGAGGTCGAGCAGGGAGGCCTCGGGCTGCCAGAGGTAGAGAACGCCCGCGACGAGGAACGCCGCCGCCGAGATGACGCTCGACAGGAGCATGACGCGGTGCTTGCGATGACGGTCGACGATGGTGCCGAACACCATCGCGAAGAACGCGACGAACAGCATGTAGGCACCGCCGATGATGCCCGTGGCCAGCACCGACCGGGTCTCGATGTAGACCCAGAAGGTGAGGGCGAACCACAGGAAGCTCGTCGTGACGTTGGCGATCAACGTGTTGACGAGGACGTTCGCGAAAGCGGTCTTCGCCGCGCTGCGTTCCATGGGTTCGAGGGTAGAGCGGGCCTCGGACATCCGGTAGGGCAAGGCGATTAGGCTTGTCCGGTGAGCATCCCGCACGACCCCGCCATCCGGGGCTTCGCCAGTGACAACTACTCCGGCATCCACCCCGAGGTCCTGGCGGCCCTCGCGGCCGCGAACGGGGGCCATCAGGTGGCCTACGGCGAGGATGCCTACACCGCGCGCCTGCAGGAGGTGTTCCAGGCACACTTCGGTGACACCGCCGCCGCGTACCCGGTGTTCAACGGCACCGGGGCGAACGTCACCGGCCTGCAGTCGATGCTGCCGCGCTGGGGTGCCGTGATCGCGGCCTCGACCGCGCACATCAACGTCGACGAGGGCGGAGCACCGGAGAAGATCGGGGGCTTCAAGCTCCTCACCGTCCCCACCGACGACGGCAAGCTCACCCCCGAGCTCATCGACCGCGAGGCCTGGGGCTGGGGCGACGAGCACCGCGCGCAGCCGCTCGTGGTCTCGATCACGCAGTCGACCGAGCTCGGCACGCTGTACACGGCGGAGGAGATCCGCACGATCGCGGATCACGTCCACGCGCGCGGCATGAAGCTGCACGTCGACGGCGCGCGCCTGTCGAACGCGGCTGCCGCCCTCGATCTGCCGCTGCGGGCATTCACGACCGACGCCGGGGTGGACGTACTCACCTTCGGCGGCACGAAGAACGGCGCCATGCTCGGCGAGGCCATCGTCGTGCTGAACCCGGACGCCGCCGTGGGCCTCAACTACGCACGCAAGTTCAACATGCAGCTCTCGTCGAAGATGCGCTTCGTCTCGGCGCAGCTCATCGCACTGCTCGACGGCGACCTCTGGCTGCGCAACGCCCGGCACGCCAACGCCATGGCGGCCCGGCTCCGCGCGCGGATCGAGGACGGTCTCGCCGACGGATCGATCGTCGGGGTGGAGTTCACGCAGCCGACGCAGGCGAACGGCGTGTTCGCGACCCTGCCCGAGGGCGTCGCCGATCAGCTCCGCGACGTGTTCCGCTTCTACGACTGGGACGCCGCCCGCCGCGAGGTGCGCTGGATGTGCGGCTTCGACACCGAGGAGTCCGACGTCGACGCCTTCGTCGACGCGCTCGCCCGCCTCACCCGCCCCTGACGCGCCGAGACCCCGGGTTCGCGCCGAGACCCCGGGGCGCTCGCGGGTGTACGCCGGGGTATGGGCGGGAACCCGGGGTCTCGGCTGACAGAGGCCTACCGCTTCGACTTGCGGTAGCCCGCCTTGACGGCGGCGCTCTCGGTGGAGAAGCACGCCTCGGGCTTCGTCTTCGCGTAGTACGCCCCGCTCCGCACGTGATAGATCATCGACTGCGCGTTGCCCTTGATGGGAGCCCACGCGGGGCAGTTCCAGGTCGAGATCGGCTTGGTGCGCCCCGGATAGACGACGGCGGCCGTCCGAGCCGATGTGCGCGCGGCGGAGATGTAGCCGCTCTTCGTGCCGGTGACGCGAACCGTGATCCTCGCCTTCACCATCGCCGGGGTGACGACGAGCGTCGAGCCGGTCGCACGGGAGATGGCCCGGCCATTGAGGTACCACTGGTAGGTCAGCCGGGTGCCGCTGGTCCAGGTGTACGGCACGGCGGTGAGGCGAGAGCCAACGATCGCTGATCCGGTGACCCGAGGCGTCGGTGCGGACAGGATCCCCTTCACCGCGGCTGTCGGCTTCGAGCGCCGCGATGCGGCGGCGTACCCGGCTTTGGTCCCGGAGACGACGACGGTCACCGTCTTCACGGCGGCCGACGACGGGAGCGTGAACGAGGCTGCGGTGGCACGTGCGACAGGGGCGCCGTTGATGTACCACTGATACGTCAGCCGTGTTCCCGCCGTCCAGGTTCCGGTCCGGACCTTGAGGGTCTGCCCGACGGTCGGCGTACCGGTGATCGACGGCGTCGGCGCGACGAGCGGGCGGAGCACGGCGACCGTTGCCGCTGAGGCGACCGTCGCCGACGCGAAGGTGGCCTTCTTCCCGGTGACCTGAACGGTGATGCGCGTCCCCGCGTGCGCTGTCGTCAGCGCGAGGGAGGAGGCTGTCGCCTTGGCGATCGCCTTTCCGTTCGCGTACCACTGGTAGCTGAGCGCGGCCCCCGCGGTCCAGGCCCCCGGGAGCGCTCGAAGGGTCTGCCCGACGACAGGCGTACCGCTGATCGTGGGCACCGAGGTCTCCATGCGGTGCAACGCCTCGAGTGCGGCATCGATCCCCGGCCGCGCCTCCCCTGCAGCCAGCACGAGCGGTCGAGCCTTCTCGAATCGAGGCGCGTCCTGCCACCACTCCGAGACCGCGCCCGCGACCGAGGAAACGAAGGCGACGCGATACTCGCCCGCCGGCAGCCCGCCGACCGCGAAGGTACCGGCGTCCGTCACGACGTTGGCAGCGGAGACCGCGGCCCCGGCTCCGGCCACCGGGTAGACGGCGACGACGACCCGCTGCCCGGTGATGTCCACGCCCGTCGGCGCGGTGACGCGCCCGGAGACGAGGGCGGAGCGCTCGAGCACCACGTCACGCACGACCCCGTCGGGTCCCACGGACACGATCTCGCCGCTCTGCGGACCACCCTGATCGAAGACGGCGCGCCCTTCCGACACCACGCCGAGGACGACGTCGCCCTGCGGGACGCGCAGGGAGTAAGACCCGTCGGTCACGGCGGCGGCCGCGAGCGGGGAACCGACGTCCGCCCCCGGCGCATAGGCCGCGACGAAAGTCCGCCCCATACTCAGATCGGTGCCGTCCGGGAACGTGACCCGTCCGGTGACGGTGGCGATGCCCGCCGGATCCGCCTCACCGGGATCGGCGGCAGCGACCCCCGCGGCCGCTTCCACCGCAGCGGGAAGCGCTTCAGCGACCCCGGGGAAGGCGGGGTCGGCCGCAGCCGTCGCAGTGGCGGGCGCCGCGACGAAGACGAGCCCGGAGGCGAGGAGCGCAACGGCGACCGTGACGGCCAGAGCGCGGAGGGTGCGGAGAGGAGCGGCGAACGCCATGGGCATCCTTCGGGACGGACGCGGTCGACGACCGCGAGGATCAGGGCGTTCTGAGCAGATCACCTTCGTCATGAATACAGGGTCCCTGGCTCGGAAGACAAGCCTTGACCGCGCGCCGAGACCCCGGGTTCTCGCCCAGACCCCGCACTATGCGCGCGCCGTAGCCGGGGTCTCGACTCGAACCCGGGGTCTCAGGGAGAAGTAGGAGGGAGAAGGACGAGCTTCAGCGAAGGAGGCCGAGGCTGGCGAGCGCGTGGCGGATGAGGGTGCCGCGGCCGCCCTCCATCTCGGCGGCGACGGCGTCGGAGGCGGCGGCCTCGGGCGAGAACCACGTCACCTCGAGGGCGTCCTGGCGCGGCTCGCACGTCCCGGTCACGGGCACCACGAAGGCGAGGGAGACGGCGTGCTGACGGTCGTCGTGATACGCGCTCACCCCCGGGATGGGGAAGTACTCGGCCACCGTGAACGGCAGCGGCTGCGGCGGCAGGAGCGGGAAGGCCATCGGCCCGAGGTCGTTCTCGACGTGGCGGAACAGCGCGTCGCGGATCGTCTCGCCGAAGCGCACGCGGCCCGACACGATGGTGCGTGTGATCTCGCCGAGCGGCGTGGACCGCAGCAGCACGCCGATCTCGGTGACCTGACCGGAGCCGTCCGTGCGCACGGGGATCGCCTCGACGTAGAGCATCGGAAGGTGGCGCCGCGCCTCTTCCAGCTCGACGTCGCTCAGCCAGCCGGGGTTCGCATCCGGCACCGGCGGGTTCGCATCGCGGAACGAACCGAGGCCCTCGTCTTCGGGCTCCGGCTCCGGATCGGGTGTGCGCACCGCCATGCCTCCTTTCTACCAGCCGTCCTCGTCGATGGCAGCACCGGCGCGAGCCCTGGCAGGATGACGGTGTGACCGAGAACCTGACGATCGACGATGCGGCGACGCGCTGGTCGCGCACCGACCGCGCCGGGCTCCCGCTGCTCGTGCTGCTGCACGGGTACGGCGCCGACGAGCACGACCTCTTCGGCCTCGTCCCGTATCTCCCCGCCGACGTCGCGGTGGCCTCCGTCGCCGCACCGCTGACTCCGCCGTGGCCGGCCCCCGGTCGCTCCTGGTACCCGATCGAGGGGCTCGACGGACGCAGCTCCGCCGCCGTCACCCTCGCGGCGGAGGCGTTCCTGCGCTGGCTCGACGATGCCGCGGCGGACGCGCCGTCGGTGGCGCTGCTCGGGTTCTCCCAGGGCGCCGCGGTGTCGCTGCAGGCCCTGCGGCTGGCCCCCGAACGGTTCGGCGCGGTCGTCGCGCTGAGCGGCTACGCCGCCCCGGACGCCCTTCCCGGCGATGCGCACCTCGCGGAGGTCAGCCCCCCGGTGTTCTGGGGCCGCGGTTCCCACGACGACGTCATCCCCGCGCCGCTGATCGCCCACACGGCGCAATGGCTCCCCGCGCACACGTCCCTCTCCGGTCGCGTCTACAGCGGACTGACCCACAGCATCTCGGAGGAGGAGCTCCGCGACGTGCACCGGTTCCTCACGACCTGGGTCGAGGGGATCGGCGCGGATCAGGCGGAGGGGTCCCGGCCGTCCTGAGCGCCGTCGGCGGTGTCCGATCCGGCGTCGTCGTCCTCCGGCCCTTTCTCGGCGCTGCCTCCCGATCCGCGGAAGGCCACGGACAGCGCGATGCCGATCGAGACGCCGAAGACCAGGCCGAGCGCCCAGTTCTGCAACGCGACGCCCATGGAGACACCGATGGCCACGCCGAGCGCGAGACCGATGCCGAGGCCGGTCCTGGCGCGCATCTCCTCGGGACTGGGGTTCCGATCGTCTGCCATGCCTCCACGGTACGAGCCGTCGCGCGGGCCCCGCATCCCCCGCGCGACGGAGCGGCGACACGCCCGGGAGTTGCGCGGCGCGACACGCCCGGGTATCGTCGTGGCGTCCTGTCCGCCGTGTCTGGAAGTCCTTTGATCTGAATCGTCGCCTCCGCGCCCCTCTTCTCGCGCGCTGACCCGACGATCGCCGACTCCCCGGCAGACGCCCTCCTCCGCTTCCGTGACTCCACGGTCCGAAGGGCTCGGTGTCAGTGCACCCTCGCACTCGACAGGAGACACCCCATGTCACAGCCCTCTTCCTCGCACGCCGCCGTCGTCCTCGACCGCCTCTCCCTCACCTGGCCCGACGGCACGGTCGCCCTCGACGGCGTGTCCGGAGCCTTCGGCGCCGGGCGCACGGGACTGGTCGGCCGCAACGGCGCCGGCAAGTCCACGCTGCTCCGGCTGATCGCCGGGGAACTCTCCCCCACCTCCGGAACGCTCAGCACCTCGGGCGAGGTCGCCTTCCTCCCCCAGCAGCTCACGCTCGACGTGGACCGCCGGGTATCCGACCTCCTCGGGGTGACGGCCGCCCTCGATGCCGTGCGGGCCATCACCGCCGGTGACGTCGACCCCGCGCACTTCGACGCGGTCGGCGACGACTGGGACATCGAGGCGCGGGCGGAGGCCTCCCTCGCGGAGGCCGGGCTCGCCCCCGCTTTCCTCGACCGCACGGTCGGCGAGCTGTCCGGAGGGGAGGCCGTGCTCGTCGCGATCGCCGGCATCCGGCTGCGGCGGGCTCCCCTCACCCTCCTCGACGAGCCGACGAACAATCTCGACCGTGACGCCAGGGCGGCCCTCGCCGCGATGGTGCAGTCGTGGAAGGGCACGCTCATCGTCGTGAGCCATGACCTCGCTCTGCTCGAGCTCATGGACGACACCGCCGAGCTGTACGGACGGAACCTCTCCGTGTTCGGCGGCCCCTACTCCGAGTGGCGCGCCTGGCTGGACGCGGAGCAGGACGCGGCGAAGCAGGCCGAGGTCGCCGCCGCCCAGGTGCTCCGCAAGGAGAAGCGCCAGCGGATCGAGGCCGAGGTCAAGCTCGCTCACCGGGCCCGGACCGCCAAGAAGGCCGAGGTCGAGAAGCGCGTCCCGAAGATCATCGCGCACGGTCGAAAGATGGCCGCCGAGGTGTCCGCGGGGAGGCTGCGCACCGAGGTGGGCGCGAAGGAGGACGCGGCCCGCGCGGCACACGATGCCGCGGGACGACGGGTGCGGTCCGACGCCTCGATGAAGATCGAGCTGCCGGACCCCGACGTGTCGCGGAGCCGCCGGATCGCCGAGCTCGGCGGACCGGAGCGGTCATGGGTGATCCAGGGCCCGGAGCGCGTGGCCCTCGTCGGACGCAACGGCGCCGGCAAGACGACCCTGCTGGAGCGGCTGGTCGACGGGGCCGTTCACAACTCAGGACAAGAGGCGCCGGAACGTCCGAATCCGACGCTGGAGGCGGAGATCGGGCGCGATCTCCTGAGTTATGAACGGCCGGAGCTCCGGGCGGAGGCGCTCACTGACCGGATCGGCTACCTCCCGCAGCGCGTCGACGGTCTCGACGAGAGCCTGTCCGTCTTCGCGAACGTGGCCGTCGCGGCACCGCAGGTCCCGGAGAAGGAGCTCCGCAACCGGCTCGCGCGGTTCCTCATCCGGGGCGGGACGGCCGACCGTCCGGTGTCCGCGCTGTCCGGCGGGGAGAGGTTCCGGGTCGCTCTGGCCCGGCTGCTCCTCACGGATCCGGCTCCGCACCTCGTCGTCCTCGACGAGCCGACGAACAACCTCGATCTCGACACGGTCGACCAGCTCGTCGAGGCGCTGCGGGCCTACCGCGGGGCGGTGCTCGTGGTGAGTCACGACGACGCCTTCCTCTCCCGACTCGACCTCGACCTCACGCTCGAGATCGACGCGGACGGCGTGCTGCGGGAGGTCGTGTGACCTCGTCACCCATTCCGCCTGCACGAACCTTGTCCGCCCGCACGACCGGAACCTCGGTTCGGTCGTGCGGACGGGACCGGGTCGTGCGGGCGGGAGAGGGGGCTGTCAAGGTCCGGGCCGGATGTCGGTGGGGTCGGGAATGATGGAGGCATGAGCGACGTGCTCGACCGCTTCACCCCGGCCACACAGGACTGGTTCCGGGGTGCCTTCACCGCACCCACGCCGGCGCAGGCGGGCGCGTGGGAGGCGATCTCCGCCGGCAAGCACGCCCTCGTCGTCGCTCCGACCGGTTCCGGCAAGACGCTGTCGGCGTTCCTCTGGGCCATCGACAGCGTGTTCCGCGAGCGCGCCGCCCTCCCGGAGGAGCCGAAGAAGGACGGGTCCCGCACGCGGATCCTCTACATCTCCCCGCTCAAGGCCCTCGGCGTGGACGTGGAGCGCAACCTGCGCTCGCCCCTCATCGGCATCGGGCAGTCCGCGCGGCGGCTCGGTCTCACCGCCCCCGGCATCACCGTGGGCGTCCGCTCGGGAGACACCACGTCGAGCGATCGCCGCAAACTCGTATCCGATCCGCCCGACATCCTCATCACGACCCCCGAGTCGCTGTACCTCATGCTCACGAGCCGGGCCGGCGACACCCTGCGCGACGTGCACACGGTCATCATCGACGAGGTGCACGCGGTCGCCGCCACCAAGCGCGGCGCGCACCTCGCGGTGAGCCTGGAGCGCCTCGACGCCCTCCGCCGCTCCCACGGCGCGGAGACCGCAGCGCAGCGCATCGGCCTCTCGGCCACCGTCCGCCCGATCGACGAGGTCGCGCGGTTCCTCGGCGGCGCCGACCCGGTCGAGATCGTCGCTCCCCCGGCATCGAAGACCTTCGAGCTCGGCGTCGTCGTGCCGATGGACGACATGACCAACCCGCCACCCCCGCCCGGGGCGCCGCCGGAGGCCCCGGGGATCGATGCGGAGTACACCGAGGTCACCGGCTCGGTGTGGCCGCACGTCGAGGAGGCGATCGTCGACCGCATCCTCCAGAACAACTCCACCATCGTCTTCGCGAACTCCCGCCGCCTCGCCGAACGGCTGACCGGACGGCTGAACGAGATCTATGCGGAGCGGATCGGGGTCGCGCTTCCGGAGCCGGCCGTGCCCGCCGCGATGATGGCGCAGGCGGGAACCACCGCGGGCGCCGATCCGGTGCTCGCCAAGGCCCACCACGGCTCGGTGTCGAAAGAACAGCGCGCGCAGGTCGAGGAGGAGCTGAAGTCGGGGGTGCTCCGGTGCGTCGTCGCCACGAGCAGCCTGGAGCTCGGCATCGACATGGGTGCCGTCGACCTCGTGATCCAGGTCGAGGCGCCGCCGTCCGCGGCCTCCGGGCTCCAGCGCGTGGGTCGCGCCGGACATCAGGTCGGCGAGATCAGCCGCGCGGCCCTGTTCCCCAAGCACCGCGGCGACGTGCTGCACACCGCGATCGTGACCGAGCGGATGCTGGCGGGGAAGATCGAGGCCATCCAGGTGCCGCGGAACCCGCTCGACATCCTCGCCCAGCAGACCGTCGCGGCCAGCGCCCTCGGCGCCATCAGCGTCGAGGAGTGGTTCGAGACCGTCCGCCGGTCCGCCCCGTTCCAGTCCCTCCCCCGCTCCGCGTATGAGGCCACCCTCGACCTGCTGGCCGGCCGCTTCCCCTCCGACGAGTTCGCCGAGCTGCGGCCGCGCCTCGTCTGGGATCGCGATGCCGGCACGCTCACGGGCCGCCCGGGGGCACAGCGGATCGCGGTCACGAGCGGCGGCACCATCCCCGACCGCGGTCTCTTCGGCGTCTTCGTGGCGGGCGAGTCCACGGGTGCCCGCGTGGGCGAGCTCGACGAGGAGATGGTCTACGAGTCCCGCGTCGGCGACGTGTTCACCCTGGGCACCACGAGCTGGCGCATCGCCGAGATCACCCACGACCGCGTCAACGTCATCCCCGCCTACGGCCAGCCAGGCAAGGTGCCGTTCTGGCACGGCGACGGCATCGGCCGCCCGTTCGAGCTGGGCGAGGCGCTCGGGGCGTTCTCCCGCGAGGTGTCCGCCGCGAAGCCGGAGAAGGCGGAGCAGCGTCTCATCGCAGCCGGGCTCGACGAGCAGGCGCGCGCCAACCTCCTCGCGCATCTCTCCGAGCAGCGGGAGGCCACGGGCACGCTGCCGACGGACCGCACGCTCACCGTGGAGCGCGGACACGACGAGGTCGGCGACTGGCGGGTCATCCTGCATTCCCCGTACGGCATGAAGGTGCATGCGCCCTGGGCGCTCGCGATCAATGCGCGCGTGCGGGAGCGTCTCGGCGTCGAGGGCTCCGCGGTGGCGAGCGACGACGGCATCATCGTGCGCATCCCCGACGCCGAGTCGGAGCCGCCCGGTGCGGAGCTCTTCGTGTTCGATCCGGACGAGCTGGAGCAGCTCGTCACGCAGGAGGTCGGCGGCTCGGCGCTGTTCGCCTCGCGGTTCCGCGAGTGCGCCGCGCGGGCGCTGCTCATGCCCCGCACGAACCCCAACCGCCGCACGCCGCTCTGGCAGCAGCGCCAGCGCTCGGCCCAGCTCCTCGAGGTCGCCCGCCGGCATCCCACCTTCCCCGTGATCCTGGAGACCCTGCGCGAGGTGCTTCAGGACGTCTACGACCTGCCGTCGCTCCGGAAGCTCGCGACCAGCATCGCCGACCGCCGCATCCGCCTCGTCGAGACCCAGCCGGGGCAGCCGTCGCCGTTCGCGCGCGACCTCCTCTTCGGCTACGTCGGCGCGTTCATGTACGAGGGCGACTCGCCGCTGGCCGAGCGCCGAGCGGCCGCCCTGTCCGTCGATCCCGCACTGCTGGGCGAGCTGCTGGGCACGGTCGAGCTGCGCGAGCTCCTCGACCCCGACGTCATCGCGCAGTTCGAGCGCGAGGCCCAGCGCCTCGACCCGGAGCGTCGGGCGCGCGGCCTGGAGGGCGTCGCCGACCTGCTCCGGCTGCTCGGCCCGCTCGACGCCGACGAGGTGGCGAGACGCCTCGATCCGGAGTCCACCGGCGGAGCGACCGCGGCGACGCTGCTCGACGACCTCGTGACCGCGCGGCGGGCCATCCCCGTCACGATCGCCGGGGTGGCCAGGGTCGCCGCGATCGAGGACGCCGGACGCCTGCGCGACGCTCTCGGCGCAGCCCTGCCGACCGGCATCCCCGTGGCCTTCCTCGAGCCGCTGGCGGATCCCCTCGGCGACCTCGTGGCCCGTCACGCCCGCACCCACGGCCCCTTCACCACCGCGTCCGTCGCTGAGCGCTTCGGTCTCGGCACCGCGGTCGCCCGGCACACCCTGCAACGCCTGGAGACGAACGGCCGCCTCACGAGCGGGTACTTCCTCCCCACCGCGGCCGGCAGCGGCGACGACATCGAGTGGTGCGACACCGAGGTGCTGCGGCGGCTGCGCATGCGGTCGCTCGCGGCGATCCGCGGGTCCGTCGAGCCGGTCTCCCCGGAGGCCTACGCCCGGTTCCTGCCGGACTGGCAGCATCTCGGTCGACCCCTGGAGGGCATCGACGGCGTGCTCACCGTGATCGAGCAGTTCGCCGGCGTCCCCATCCCCGCCAGCGCCTGGGAGTCGCTCGTCCTGCCGTCGCGGGTGCGCGACTACACCCCGGCGATGCTCGACGAACTCACGGCCGCGGGCGAGGTGATCTGGTCGGGACACGGCACGCTCCCCGGCCGCGACGGGTGGGTCTCGCTGCACCCGGCCGATCTCGCCCCGTTCACCCTGCCCGATCCGGACGCGGAGATCGCCGCGGAGTCTCTGGAGGCGCGCCTCCTCGCGGCCCTCGCGGCGGGCGGCGCCTACTTCGCCGCGCAGCTCAAGGAGATGACCGGCGCCGAGAACGAACAGTCCGTGCTGGAGGCGCTGTGGTCTCTGACCTGGTCGGGGCATGTGACCAACGACACGTTCGCGCCGATCCGCTCGCTGCTGACCGGGGGCTCCCAGGCCCACAAGGTCAAGCGCCGCGCTCCGCGTGCGCGCACCTATCGCGGCATGTCGCTCACGCGCACGGCTCCGCGCCCGACCTCCATCGGCGGTCGCTGGTCGCTGCTCCCCGAGGTCGAGACCGATCCGGCGAGGCGCGCGACCGTCACCGCCGGACTGCTCCTCGACCGCTACGGGGTGGTCACCCGCGGGGCCGTGCAGTCCGAGGGCGTCCCCGGAGGTTTCGCGCAGGCGTACCGCGTGCTGGCCGGATTCGAGGAGGCGGGGCACTGCCGTCGCGGCTACGTGATCGAGAAGCTCGGCGCCGCGCAATTCGCCGCCTCCGCCACGGTCGACCGTCTCCGCACGTACGCCGGCCTCGCCGATCCGCCGCCGCGGAGGGCCGTCACCCTGGCGGCCACCGACCCCGCGAACCCCTACGGTGCGGCGCTCGGGTGGCCGAAGCTCGAGGGCGTCTCGCATCGCCCGGGGCGCAAGGCCGGCGGGCTCGTGGTGCTCGTCGACGGCGCCCTCGTCCTGTCGCTCGAGCGCGGCGGACGGACCGTGCTGTGCTTCACGGACGACGAGGAGGTGCTGCAGGCCGCCGCCGCCGACCTCGCGACGACGGCCAGGGACCGCCGCCTCGACACCCTCACCGTCGAGAAGGTGAACGGAGAGGGCGTGTACGGCACGATCCTCGGGCGGGCCCTGCAGGAGGCGGGCTTCGTCCAGACGCCGCGCGGCTTCACGCTTCGCAAGGCCGTCTGACTCGGTCTCACGAGTGGTACCATATTCCGTACCAGAAGGGGGACGACATGGCCATCACGACGAGTGAAGCGCGGCGCGATCTGTTCGGCCTGATCGAGCGCGTGAACCTCGATCACAGCGAAGTGGAGATCACCTCGCGCCGAGGAAGTGCCGTCCTCATGTCCAAGGCGGAGTACGACTCCCTGGTGGAGACGAGCTACCTGCTGCGCTCGCCCGCGAACGCTCAGCGACTCCTCAGCGCCCTGGCCGCTGCCCGCGACGGCGACGTCTCGGAGCACGACCTCGACGAGGCATGACGACCCGGCTCCTCGTCTGGACACCCGAAGGGTGGGAGGACTACGTGTACTGGCAGACGGAGGACCGTCGTGCTCTCAAGCGAATCAACCTCCTGATCGCCGACACCCTCCGCGACGACCCCTTCCAGGGGATCGGCAAGCCCGAGCCCCTCAAGCACGCGCTCGCCGGCGCCTGGTCTCGGCGCATCGATGAGGCTCATCGCCTCGTCTACACGGCGACCGATCGCCACGTGACCATCCTGCAGGCCCGCTATCACTACTGACCCCCCTACCCTGGAGCCATGATCCGAGAGTTCGCCGCCGGCGTCCGCACCCTGTTCCGCGGCTTTGGCGTGTGGCGCACCCGTCCGGGCCTGATGGCGCTCGGGCTCGTCCCCGCGGTCATCGCGCTCGTGCTCCTCGTGGCCGTCCTCGTGCCCCTGATCCTGTCGATGCCGTCGCTGTCCGCGTGGCTCACCCCCTTCGCCGACGGCTGGGTCGAGCCCTGGCGCCGGTTCCTGCGGACCGCGGTCAGCCTCGTGGTGGTCGCCGCCGCGCTCGCGCTGGCCAGTTCGGTGTTCAGCGCCCTCACCCTCACGATCGGCGACCCGTTCTATCAGCGCATCTGGCATGCCGTGGAGAAGGACCTCGGCGACCCGCCTCCCGCCGACGGCGGCAGTTTCTGGACCACCGTCGGTGAAGGTCTCCGACTGGTCGTGCTCGGCCTCGTGATCGCCGTCCTCGTTCTCCTCATCGGCCTCGTACCCGGTGTCGGCGGCGTCCTCGGCGCGGTGTCCGGCGTGGTCCTCACGGGCCGCCTGCTCGCGCGGGAGCTGACCGGTCGCGCCTTCGATGCGCGCGATCTCAGCCCCGCCGCCCGCGCCGCGCTGTTCTCGGGCAGTCGCGCCCGCGTGCTCGGCTTCGGCGTCGCCACCCAGCTCTGCTTCCTCATCCCGGGCGGCGCCGTCGCCGTGATGCCGGCCGCGGTCGCGGGAAGCACGATGCTGGCGCGCGACATGCAGGCCCGCACCCCGCTCGCCGTCGCCACCCCTGCACCGGCCCCGGGACGGCACGACCGCACTCCCGGGATCGCCTGATGCCCGAGGGAGATACCGTCTTCCGCACGGCCCGCCGCCTGGACGAGGCCCTCGCGGGCGGGGAGGTCACGCGCTTCGACCTCCGCGTGCCGCGCTTCGCGACCCTCGATCTGACCGGACAGCGGGTGCACGGCGCCATCCCCCGCGGCAAGCACCTCTTGCTGCGGATCGGCGAGAGCACGCTGCATTCGCATCTGCGCATGGACGGCGCCTGGTTCGTGTACCGGCCCGGCGAGAAGTGGCGGCATCCCGCGTTCAAGGTGCGGGCGATCGTCGGCTCGGCGGAGCGCGAGGCGGTGGGCGTGGACATCGCCGAAGTCGAAGTCGTCCCCACCCGCGATGAAGACGACCTCGTCGGCTACCTCGGCCCCGATCCGCTCGCCGCCGACTGGGACGCGATCGAGGCCGCGCGCCGGCTCGGCGCCGACACCCGGGCCATCCACGTCGCCCTGCTCGATCAGCGCAACGTCGCGGGGTTCGGCAACGAGTACGCGGCAGAACTCCTGTTCCTCCGCGGAATCCTGCCGACCACCCCGACCCCGGAGGTCGACGTCGCCGCCCTCCTCGACCTGGGTGTGCGGACCATCCGCGCGAACCGCGACCGCCGCAACCGCACCTTCACCGGCATCGATCGTCCGGGCCAGGCCACGTGGGTCTACGGACGCGCCGGACGCCCCTGCCGACGCTGCGGAACGCTCATCCGTCGCGGGGAGCTGGGGGCCGATCCGACCCGAGAGCGGATCACGTTCTGGTGCCCCCGGTGCCAGCGCTGAGCCGTATCCATCCGCGGGAATGAATCTCCCCCTCCCGTGGTTGTTGATATATCCGGAGAACTCCGGAGCACGGGAGGAATCGTGGGCAAGAACTACGTCGACATCGAGAACGACCACGGAGCGACGCTGCGGTACCGCAAGCACGCCAACGGTCGCGGTCTCGTCGCGCATGGCGCCAAGGTGCATCCGAAGGCGCACATCGAGGCGGGAGCCTACATCGAACCGGGAGCACGCGTCGGAGCGGGGGCTATCGTCGCCCGCGGCGCGTGGGTGGACGAGGACGCCGTGATCGGCGAGGGCGCGTACATCGACGCCCACGCGCACGTCGGCCAGGGCGCGGCGGTCGGCGATCACGCGCACGTGGGGGTCCGCACCGACATCGGCGCCGGCGCCCGCATCGTGCGAGGCGCCCGCATCGGCGACGACGAGACGGTCGCGGCGGGGCTCACCGTCGCCACCGATCAGAAGGGTCTCTGGCTGGCGGCCTGACCGCTCTCAGAGCAGGCGCCGCTCCGACGCCCAGGCGGTGAGCTCGTGGCGGGAGGAGAGCTGCAGCTTGCGCAGCACCGACGACACGTGCGTCTCGACGGTCTTGATCGAGATGAACAGCGCGGCGGCGACTTCCTTGTAGGCGTAGCCGCGGGCGATCAGTCGCATCACCTCCTGCTCGCGCGAGGAGAGGCGGTCGAGCTCGTCCGTCGCGGTGGCGGTCTCGCCGGCGACGGCGCCGAACGCGTCGAGCACGAATCCCGCGAGCCGCGGCGAGAACACCGCGTCCCCCTCGGCGACGGCGCGCACGGCCTCGCTCACCTCGCGGCCCGATGACCCCTTCGTGATGTAGCCGCGCGCCCCGGCCCGGATGACCCGGACGACGTCGGCCGCCGCATCGGAGACGCTCAGCGCGAGGAACCGCGTCGTGGTCGGCCGCGTCCCTCGGATCACGGCTTCCCCACCCGTCGCGTCGTCGCCCTCACCGCCGGGGAGGTGCACATCGAGGAGCACCACGTCCGGGTCCGTCTCCACGATCACGGCGATCGCCGAGGGCACGTCCGCCGCCTCGCCCACGACCTGCACGCTCGCATCGAGATCGGCCCGCAGGCCCGAGCGGAAGATGGAGTGGTCGTCGACGATCACGACGCGAAGCGGGTCAGCCACGGGGCTCCTGTCGGATCGGTCCCCGCTCCGGGGACGAGATGGTGGGCAGGCGCAGATGCACCTCGGTACCGGCGTCGTCGCTGCGCACCGACCCCGTGCCGCCCGCGCGACGCAACCGCCCGATGATCGACTCCCGCACGCCGAGCCGATCGCCGGGCACCTCGTCGAGCCGGAATCCGGGACCGCGGTCGCGCACGAACACGTCGACCCCGTCGACACGACCCTCGATGTAGACGGAGATCTCGCCGCCCGCGTGCCGGGCGGCGTTCAGCATCGCCTCCCGGGCCGCAGCTGCCAGTTCCCCGCTCGCCCGCTCCGCCGAAAGCCCCGCGGAGACCACCTCGATCCGGACCGGGTGGTCGATCTCGAGCGCTCCGGCGTAGTCGCGCAGGTCGGTCGGCAGGTCGCTGTCCGCCGGAGCATCGCCGTCGTACAGCCAGGCACGCAGCTCCCGCTCCTGCGCGCGGGCCAGCCGTGCCGCCTCGCTCGATGCCCCGGCCCGGTTCTGGATGAGGGCGAGCGTCTGCAGCACCGAGTCGTGCAGGTGGGCGGCCATGACGCTGCGCTGCTCCTCCCGGATGCGGCGCACCCGCTCCCCCGCCAGTTCCCGCCAGCGCGGGATGAGGGCCGAGGCCACCACCGTCACCAGCCCGGCCAGCGGGAGCAGAACGAGCACGACACCCGAGCGCGCGATCGGCCACGAGAGGAGCAGGAGGACCACGAGGCCGAGGACGAGCACCGCGAGGATGCGGACGGTGGTGGTGTGCCGAGGGCCGCGGGCCGTGTCGGTGCGATCGATGAGCGTCGCCCACAGCCCGGAGGCGGTCGCGCACAGCGTGGTGCCGCCGACGACCACGGCCGCCGTGCCCGGAGGGATCGATCCGTTCAGCCAGTCGCTGCCCCCGCGCCACACCACGACGACGAGGGCGCCGACGGCCGCGGGGACCAGCAGGAGCCAGGCGACCGGGAGGCGACGCGTCGGCGCGGTCGTCCCGTCCGTCCACGGCATGAAGGTCCAGCACCAGGCGTACAGGAGCACGCCCGCACCGCCGCAGAGCGTCAGAGCGACGAACAGCGCCCGCACCAGCCCGACGCGCACACCGAGGTGGCGTGCGAGTCCGGCGCTCACCCCGGTCACGAGGGCGTCGCGGTCGCGGGTCAGCGCCGGACGCACGGTCGCCGGCGCGGAGCCGGGGAGCGTGGAGACGGCGGAGGGCATACCGTCATCCAATCATCCGCCTCCCCTCTCCGGGACCTCCCCGGCGCGGAATCAGGGTGCGCTCAGGGGATCCCCCCATGGCCCCGCGGCGCTGCGGACCGCGAGGATCGACTCATGACGATTCCGACCGCTCCGCCACCGCCCGCCGACCACGAGGCATCGGCACCGGAAGCCCCCCGCCGGCCGCGCGGTGCCGACCGGTTCCTGCTGTGGGTCGCCGGCCTCGGCGTGGTGCGCACCGACGGCTGGCTCGGCGGTGTCGCGGCGGGCATCGCGATCCGCCTCCGCATCGATCCGCTGATCGTGCGCGGGGTCCTCGTCGTCGCGGCCCTCTTCGGCCTTCCGGCCCTGTTCCTGTACGCCCTCGCCTGGGCGGTGCTGCCGGACGTCGACGGCCGCGTGCATCTGCGTGATCTGCTGCAGCGCCGGTACGACCCCGTGCAACTCGGCATCCTCGCCCTCGCCGTGATCGGGCTCTTCCCGACTGCACCGCTCGCCGGGCGCCTGTTCGGCCTCGGCTACGACGGCTGGTCGGCACTGTCGACCCTCACCTGGGTGGTCGGGCTCGTGCTCGCCGCCGCCTTGCTCTTCCTCATCGTGCGTGCCGCGCGCCGCACTCCGGGCGCTTCCGCGCCGGATCCGGCGGAGGCTTCCGCCGATCCGGCGGCCCCGGCTGCGTCCGCCCCCGACGCGGGTTCGGGTCCCGCCACGGGGGCGGACGCCACTCCCTCCACGGCGACGGACGCTGCGGTCTCGGTACCGCTCGCCGACACCATCGGGCACGACGTCCTCGCCATCCCCGCACCTCCGGCACCCCTGCCTCCGGGCACCCAGGACCCCGCCGCGCTGGAGACCTGGCGCGCCCAGCACGCCGCCTGGAAGGAGCAGGATCAGGCCTGGCGCCGGCAGCAGCAGGATGCCGAGCGCGCCGCACGCGACCAGCTCCGCCGGGAGCGTCAGGCCGAGGCGGCCGTGTTCGCCGCCGCAGCCGCAGAGCGCCGACGCGTCCGCCGCGCGTCGAATCCGCGCGCCGGCTTCCCCTTCGTCATGACCGCCCTCGGACTCGCGATCGTCGTCGGCGCCGGCGTGGGACTCGCCGTCGGTGAAGCCCTCGGCGGCGCGCTGGGGCTGTTGTCCGGCGCGCTGGTCCTGGCCCTGGCGATGATCACGGCAGGAGCCCTCCGTCGCCGCAGTGGCGCCCTGGCCTTCCTCACCGTGCTGACGCTGGCCGCGGGTCTCCTCACGGGCTTCCTGTCCACGATGCCCGGTCTCACCCTCGGGTACGCCTCGCTCACGAACAACCAGGAGGCGCACGTCCGACAGCCGTTCGGCGACCTGTACCTGCAGCTCCACCGGCACGACGGCGGCCCCCGCCCCATCGAGATCGAGAAGGGGTCGGGGCGGACCGAGATCTTCGTCGATGCCGGCGTGCAGCTGCAGCTCTGCGGCACTGTGGGCGACGGGGTGGAGGTGAGCTGGCTCCGCGTCGATCCGGAAGACCCGATGGTCATGGACACCGGCGTCATCGCCGCCACGCCGCGGGGTGACGAGAACGTCCTCGCCGCGAACATCTCCGCCGAGGAGGGCAGTCCCTCCACGATCCAGCCCGTGACCATCGACCAGGCGAGCGGCGTCATCGTCGTGACCCTGCAAGAGCCCGAGGAGGGCCAGGAATGAGCACCGAGACCATCACCGCACCCCGGGTGCGCTGGGCATCCATCATCTGGGGCACGACCTTCGCCGCGATCGCCGCGGGGGCGCTGTGGTTCCTCACCGATGCGGAGCGCCGCGCCGCGCTGGCCGATGGCGTGGGGACGATGACTCCCGCCACCCTGCTCACGATCGTGCTCCTCACGGCCGGGGCCCTGTTCCTCGTAGGCGGTGTCGCCGGACTGGTCCGGCGGACCCAGCGGAACTCCCCCGCCGAGGTCTCGGAGGACGCCGAGTAGCCTGGATCCCATGGCGCACCAGGGACGACGACCCGCGAAGGGCTCCGGCAAGGGCTCACCCGCCCACCGGGGCCGTGCCGCGGGCGGCGGCTCACGGCAGGGGAAGCCGGCTCCGCGCCGCTCACCCCGCGCCGAGAAGGTCGTGTTCGACGCTCCGACCGCCGCACCCGAGGAGCCGCGGACGTTCCGCCTCGGTGCCGTGCCCGGAGCGACGCCGGGCAAGTGGATCGACACGTGGAAGCGGCGACTGCCCCACGTGGCCCTCGAACTCGTCCCGATCGAGGTAGCCGGGCAGCGAGAGGCGCTCGACGATCTCGACGCCGCCCTCGTGCGCCTCCCGCTGGACGATGACGCCCTGCACGTCATCCCGCTGTACGACGAGGTCCCGGTCGTCGTGGCCTCGACCGATTCGCACCTGCTCGCGGCGGACGAGCTGACGACCGCCGACCTCGACGGCGAGGTGCTGCACTCCCTGTCCGACGACGTGCTCGGGCCGGTGCAGGTGCCGGGCACCATCCCCGCACGCGTCGGACCCCTGCCGACCGCCGACGCGATCGCCACGGCGGCGACGGGTGTCGGCATCGTCCTCGTGCCGATGTCACTGGCCCGCCTGCACCACCGGAAGGACGCCGACTACCGCGTCCTCGCCGACGGCCCGGTCTCGACCGTGGCCCTCGCCTGGCCGCGCGACCGGACCACGCCCGACGTCGAGACGTTCGTCGGCATCGTCCGAGGACGCACCGCGAACTCGTCCCGCTGAGCCGTCAGGACCGGACCCTCCCCCTCGTTAGAATCGCCTGATGGCCTCGCTTCTCTACGTCTGCGTGCGACCCGAGATCGGGGCGGCGGATGCCGAGCACGCCTCGTTCCGGCGGGCGCTCGGAGTCGACGTGGTCGATCGTCTCGATCTGCTGCACGAGCCGCTGACCGAAGCCCACCTCGACCGCTACCGCGGCGTCGTCGTCGGCGGTTCGCCGTTCAATGTCACCGACGTCGAGAAGACCCCGGTGCAGCGGCGGGTGGAGGCCGATCTGGAGACGCTCGCCCACGCCGCACGGGAACAGCGGATCGCCGCCTTCTTCACGTGCTTCAGCATCGGGGTGCTCACCCGGCTCCTCGGCGGCGAGGTCGTGACGACCATGCCGGAGGCGGCGAGCGCGACGGTCATCGAGACGACACCGGAGGGCGCCGTCGATCCCGTGTTCGGCCCGTCCGGTCCGGCACTCACCGTCTTCACCGCGCACAAGGAGAGCGCCGCGACGACCCCGCCCGGGGCCGTCCTGCTCGCCACCAACGCGACCTGCCCCGTGCAGGCCTACCGGGTGGGCACCCACCTGTACGCCGCGCAGTTCCATCCCGAGCCGACGCCGCGCGACTTCGCCGATCGGATGACGTTCTACCGCACGACGGGGTACTTCGATCCGGCGCAGTTCGACGCGGTGCAGCAGGAGGTCCTCGCAGCCTCGGTCACCGAGGGCGCCGCCCTGCTCCGCCGCTTCGCCGAGCTGTTCGGCTGAGATCAGGACGGCGCGTCGCCGCGGAGCAGCGGGACGCGCTCGCGCAGGTAGGCGTCAAGCGGCATGAAACCGCCCGCCTGACTCCAGCGCACCGACGGCACGCCGTCGATGAGCGCGAGCGGACCGGAGGAGCCTCCGGCGTCCACCGCGTCGACGTCGATCACGCTCCAGCCGACGTGCACGACATCCCCTTCGCGGAAGCCGCCGCGGAGGGCGAGGGCCCGGCGCTCGGCCCGTGCGCGTGCCGACTCGGCGGTGTATCCCCGACGCCCCGGGTCCGCCGCGCGGAGCACCTCCGCCGTCGCCAAGGTATGCGTGTCGGTGAGCAGGATGACGCCGAGGTGCCAGGCCTCGCCGACACGGACGATCCGCCGCCCGCGCCAGCGCGAGTCCTTCTCCTCTCCGAGCCCCTCGCGGGGTGCACCGGCGAGCTCCTGCACGGCCTGGGTCAGCAGGGCGGAGGCGGTGGTCACAGCTCCCCCAGCGTTGTCTGGTCGGCGAGGCGCGGGCCGGCGACCTGAGCGCGATCGCCACGTAGCGTCATCCCGATCAGCGGGTACAGGAGCACCGACAGCATGCCCGCCCCGACGAGCGCGGCCGCGGTCCCGGAGTCGAGCATGTCCTGGTCCACGCCGATCGCGGTGACCGCGACGATGATCGGCAGCCCGGTGGCCGCGAGCAGGCCGAGCGCGGCGCGGTCACGTCCGCTCGCGCCCGCCGGGGCGGAGAGCTGGGCGGCCGACCCGCGGATCACCAGGAGCGCCAGCAGGAACACCGGCACCATGGACATCGCCGAAGGAGACGTCAGCAGCGCCTGCAGGTCGAAGGTCACCCCCGTGTAGAGGAAGAACACCGGCACGAGGAAGCCGAAAGCCAGGCCCTCGATCTTGCTCTCGACCTCTTCGGCATCCTTCTCCGGGGCCCTGGCCATGATGATGCGCCAGATCGCACCGGCGACGAACGCTCCCAGGAGCATGTCGAGGTCGAGCATGACGCTGAGGCCGACGAGGGCCGCGATGAGGAGGATCACGAAGCGCACCCCGAACTGGTCGGAGGTGTGGAGGGTCGCGCGCACGATGCCGTGCAGGCGCCCGTGCGGCACCCGGTGCGCGACGAGGACGGCGAGTCCCGCCAGCACGACGAAGGTCAGCAGCACCGCGGTGGCCAGGGGCGTCGTCCGAGTGCTGAGGAAGATCGAGATCGCGATCAGCGGCAGGAACTCCCCCACGGCGCCGATGGTGCTGATGGCGCGGCCGAACGGGGTGTCCAGCTCCTTCGCGTCGCGCAGGATCGGCATCAGCGTTCCGAGGGCGGTCGAGCTCAGCGCGATCCCGATGACGACCATGCCCTCGCCAGGGGCGAAGAAGAACCCGAGCCCGATGCCGAGCACGACGCTGAGCAGCCAGCCCAGCGACGCCCGGGCGAGGGGCTTGCCGGCCACCTGGCGGAAGTCGATCTCGGAGCCGGCGACGAAGAACAGCACAGCGAGCCCGAAGTCGCTGAGCTTCTCCAGCAGCGGACCGGGCTCGACCCAGCCGAGCACAGCCGGCCCGACGAGGATGCCGAGGACGAGCTCGAACACCACGATCGGCACCCGGACGAGCGGACGCACCCCGCGGGCGAGCAACGGCGCGGCCACCGCCAGCAGGGGGATCAGCACCAGTCCGATGTCGCTCGCATCCACGGTCTCAGGGTAGCGACGCCGCGGGCGATTCGCTCCCCACCCGCGCGGCACGGCAGAATCGATGCACACCCCGAGGAGCAGCCATGACCCAGCCCGATACCGCCCGCCTGCTGATCGCCTGCGACGACCAGCCCGGCATCGTCGCCGCG
>Ga0233424_10000998_pt1 | contig 28784 bp, 21 predicted proteins | sample Watercolumn_Towu_FD_181011 | JGI IMG/M metagenome (GOLD analysis project Ga0233424, IMG submission 181011) | Freshwater microbial communities from Lake Towuti, South Sulawesi, Indonesia - Watercolumn_Towuti2014_125_MG | ecosystem: Environmental > Aquatic > Freshwater > Lake | place: Indonesia... | reverse complement strand
CGGCGGCCGAGCGGGCCGGGCGGCGCATTGACCCGGCCCGGGTGCGCTGTGCCACCGACATGCACATCGCCGAGACGCGCGACCAGGCGATGGACGAGGTGCGGCGCGGCTACGAGCGCTGGCGCGCCTACATGCTCAACCAGTCGGCCCACCTGCCGGACTCGCCGGCGCACCTGACGCTGGAAGACCTGCTCGAGCGCCGCGAGATCGTCGTCGGCACGCCCGACGACGCGATCGAGCAGATCCACCGCCTCGAGGCCAAGGTGCCCGACTTCGGCTGCCTGCTGCTGCTGGAGCGCAACTGGGCGCGGGACGCCGCGCAACGCCGCTCGATGGAGATGTTGATGCGCTACGTCCTCCCAGCCGTCAACGGCGACAACCGCAACCGCCGGCGCTCGTTCGACTGGTGCCGTGAGCAGCGGGAGACGTTCGTCGAAGTGGTGACCAGCGCCAACCGGCGCGCGTTCGAGAAGCATGACGCCGCCGAGCAGCAGCGTCAGCGCGGCTGAACGCTCACGGCGTCGCAGCGCGCCGTGAGCGTCCGGGTCGCAGCAGCAGCGTGGTGGCCGCAGCGCCGAGCAGCAGCGCGCCGACCACGATGAAAGTGGCGTGCAACCCGATGGTCCGCGCGATGGGCGTGAGGAGCACCGGGTTCAAGAAGTCGCCGATGAAGATGGCCGCGTAGAGCAGGCCGAAGGCACGGGCCCGCACCGGCGCGGGCGTGCACTCGATCAGCGTGCTGGCCACCCAGGGCGACAGGAGCCCGCTGCCCAATCCGGCCAGGGCGCAACTCAGTGCGGCCAGCAGGGGCGTGCGGATGCTGCCCAGCGCAGCCAAGCCTGCGCCGAGCAGCAGCAGCGCCAGCGCCATGCAATGCGCGCGCGACAGGGCCGGCGACACTTGACCATAGATCACCGAGCCCACGGCATTGCCCAGCGATGCGCAGCCCAGGATGATCGCCAGCACGGAGGGGGTGCTGATGCCGTTCTCGGCGAGCAGGAAGGACGCCTGGGCCCCCGTCATGAACGCGGCAGCGAACAGGAGCACGGTCAGCAGCAGCAGCGCCCAGACCATCGGAGGGAGCGAGGCGCCGCCGCTTTCCGGTGCCGCCCGCGCTGCCCGGGCGGCCTGGGGGGCGAAACCGCCGGCCGTGCGAGGCAGCGCCAGCAGGGCCAGCAGCGGCAACGCCAGCAAGGGATACAGCGCGAAAGGCGCACGCCAGCCGCCGCCTTCGCCCAGGGTGCCCGCGGCCAGGATGGCCACGACGCCCATGATCGAGGCGCAGGCGTTCTGATAGCCCAGCAGGCGCTCGCGTTGTACCCCGTCGAACCGGCTGCCGATGACCGCGGTGGTGGAGGTGGCCAGGCCGGCGGCGGCGAAGCCCAGCAGCCAGCGCGAGGCCAGCAGTGCCGTGGCGTTGTCCGCCACCAGGCCGGCAGCGCCGGTGGCGGCGTACATCGCCAGCCCGAACGCGAGCACGCCGCGCGGGCCGCGGCGCTCCACCAGCCAGCCGGTCAGCAGGCCACCGATGATGAGGCCGATGCCGGGCAGCGTCATCGCCATCTGGGCCAGGAAGGCTCCCCCGCCTGCCCCTCCGAAGTGGGCGGCCATGCCGGGCAGTACCGGCGAAATGGCCACGAAGATCAGGGCCATGCACATGCCGCTGCTCAGCAACAGCGGCAGCTCGAAGCGGGGCAGCGGGGGCGCCATGACCGGCTCAGTCAATGCTTGCCCGCGCGCCACTTCTCGTAGCCGCCCTCGTCATGCTGGGCCAGTTGGATATCCATGTCTTGCAGCATCGGATCGCCAGCGATGAAGTTGTGGATGCCCACCCCATACCGCTCGGGCTTGGCGTAGCTCAGCGGGAACCCATCGGCACGCGCCTGTTGGTCGGCCTCCTCGATGTCGTCGACCATGAAGGCCAGCAGGATCACGCCTTCGCCGTGCTCGGCCAGGTGTCTGCGCAGCCGGTCGTTGTCGGGGGCGGCTGCCTCGGTGTAGGTGAAGATGCCGATCGAGTGGCAGGCGTACTCCCCCTTGGGCAGGCCGATGTGAGCGGCCTTGGACTTGCCGCCCGGGTTCATCGATGGATCCATGGGGATCGCTGTGTCGCCCAGCAGCCGTTCCCAGCGTGCCACGGCAGCATCGAAGTTGTGGGGGTGCACGGCAATGTCGATGGTCTTCAGAAACTTGACGGCCTTCATGGTGTCTCCTGGAAGAGGGAGGGGATGCGAGTGAATGTCTTCAGAACGCCTGGCGCAGCCGCAGGCCCCACATGCGAGGCACCGCGGGCGAGTAGCCCACGACGCCCAGTGAGGAGTACGCACCGAACCCACCGTTCGCGTTCTTGTTCTGGAGCACGTTGTTGACGAACAGGGACGCGGTCAGCCCACGTTTGCCCATGACCGTGTCCCACGTGTAGCCGAGGTTGAGGTTGTCGATCGCCGGGCCCATGTCGTACCACTGCGGGTTCTGCACTGCCGTGGTGACCACCTTGTCCTGGTGGGTGTAGGTGGCGTTGACACTCATCTCGCCCAGGTCTTCGCTGACCGGCAGATAAGCCACCGCGGTCACGCCGTACTTGAGCTTGGGCACGAAGACGAACGGCGTGCTGGAAAGGTCGACCTGCGCGCCGGTGGCCGGGTCGGTCGACTTCCATTCGGTGTACTTGTTCCTCAGGTAGGCACCGAAGAAGTTGAACTGAAAGGCGCTGCTGGGGACCAGCGTGAACTCCCACTCAAGCCCCCGGACCACGCCCTTGGCGGCGTTGCGCGTCAGCACCGCGAAGGTCTGCTGAGGAGTCCCCGCGTTGACCAGCGTGGTCACGGAGACCTGCGCGTCTTCATAGAGGCCGTAGACCCCGGCCAGGTTGGCGCGTGCGCGCATGCCGCCGATATTGAAGTCCGACTTCACCCCCAGCTCGAAGTTGTTCAACGATTCCGGACCATAAGGCGCATCGGTGGCGTTGGTGACGTTGGTATTGAACCCGCCATTCAGGAACCCCTTGCTGTTGGTGAAGTAGTACATCGTGCGGGGCGTCGCCTGGTAGGTCAGGCCCAGCGTGTAGCTGCCCTTCTTGGACTTGCTGTGCAAGTCGAGGTCGGGGTTGGGGAGTACCAGCGCGATCGACGGGATGATGAGTGAGCTGGATTGCTTGAGCGAGCGGTTGTCGATGGTGAACCGGTAGCCCGCCGTGGCTTTCAGGCCCTTGGCGACGGCTGCCAGGTCGTAGGTGCCCTGCGCGTACAAGGCCTTGGTATCGAATTGCGTGGAGGCCCGTGTCGAAGTCTGGATGCCGAAGGCATCGCTGAGATCGGCGATCACGGTGCTCGGCGTGCCCGGCTTGGAGCGGGCATAGAAAAAGCCGGCGGTGTAGTCGAGCAGACCACCCAGGGTCTTGCCCTGCACCTGCACTTCTTCGGACAGGCCTTGAGAGGAACCGGGCGGCGTGCCGCCTGCGACGTTGTTGTCGTAGATGCGGTAGGGGGTGCCGTCCGCATCGAAGTACTCGTTGATGTAGAGGCGCGTGTACCCGATGATGTTGCGCAGGATCAGCGTGTCGCTGATGCGCCACGAGGTGATGTTGGCAATGTTCGTCTGGTGGACGTCGTTGACGTTTTCGGTGCGCGCGGGCGTGGACAAACCGATCAGGCTGTAGTACCCGGCAGCTTGCTGCTGGGCAATGTAGGTGTCCAGGGCGCTGCCGATGGTGGCGCGTGCTGCACCATTCGGATTGATGGCCACGGGGACGAATGGCGGCAGGGTGCCCTTGGCGGTGTACTGGTTGACGAACAGGTCGTTCTCGACGCCCGCGACCGGCTTGAAGTTCACCGCCAGCCGACCCACGGTGTAGTCGTCCTTGCCGAGCTTGGCGCCCGAAGTCTGGTCGGTGACGTAGCCGTCGACGAAGGCCGACTGGACGCCGACGCGGAACTTCAACCTGTCGTTGACCGGCACGTTGACCACGCCTTCGATGATGCGCCGGCCGTAGTTGCCCATTTCGCCGGAGAAGTAGCCTTCGAAGAAGTCGGTCGGCTTCTTCGGCGCAAACAGCAACGCACCGCCGTTGGTGCTGACACCGAACAGCGTGCCTTGCGGCCCCTTGAGCACCGACAGGTTCTCGAGGTCGAAGTACATGGAACTGCCGGCGAGTGACGTGGCGCCGCCGACGACGCCCAGCATCGGGGTTTCGGCGAAGTAGCTTTGCACGCCTTGAATACCGCGCACGAAGTTGTACAGCGCGCGGCCCTTGCCGCAGCAGATGGTCAGGCCGGGGACGTTCTTCTCAAGATCGGTCGAGGTGCGAACGTCCTCTTTCTGCAACGCTTCGGGCGTGAACGCGTTGATCGAAATGGGCACCCGTTGTGGGTTTTCGCGCGTGCGCCGAGCGCTGACCACCACTTCCTGGAGCTTCGCGCCCTTTGCAGCGTTGTCCTCGGGGGCCGACGGCGCGGAAGCGGCTCCGGCGGGTGCAGGGGCGGCTTCCTGGGCGCGTGCCGTGCTGACGGCCACCAAGGTCAACAGGCAGGTCGCGTGGGCTGCCCACGCCACGATGTGCGGACGGTTCATGAAGTCTCCTGGTGTTTGTCGAGTTTGGCGGCGGATCGCCGGTGCCAATATCGAAAGGAGTCCCAGGGCCGACATCGTCTCTCCAGACTAGGGTCGTTCCCGCTTCGGGAAAATCATCGTGGTGGGGGTGACGTTGCCTGCGGCACGTGCCTTTCCATGCAAAAGGGGCCCGCCGCCGTGGCGAGGGCCCCATGGGATGGCGCAATGGCCGGGTCAGAAGTCGACCGTGAAGTCCACCCCGAAGGTGCGCGGCTCCTCGAAGCTGCCGACCACCGTGCCGTTGCCCAGGTCGCGGGCGAACTGCAGCTTGTCGGAGTTCAGCAGGTTGCGGCCCCACAGCGAGAAGCGGCCGCTGGTGTTGGCGCCCAGCGCGATGTCGGCGAGGTTGAAGCGGGCGCCGACATTGGTGCGCGCGGGCAGCTGCACGTCGAGCACGGTGCCGCCGTTGGACACGCAGCCCGTCGGCGTGGCCGCGAAACCGGCGGCGCAGGCGCCGGCGCTCTGCTTGTCGCGCCAGCTCACGTCCAGCCGCACCGACGGCAGCATGCCGCCCAGCGGCGCGAAACGGTACTCGCTGGAGACGAACAGCGTCTGCTTGGGCGTCAGCGAGGCCAGGCCGATCTCGCTGGTGGCGCGCACGTAGCCGTAGTTGGCGCTGAGGGTCAGCGCCGACAGCGGCTTGGCCGTCACCTCGAACTCGAAGCCGCGCTGTGTGGCCTTGCCGACGTTGATGGTCTGGAAGCCGGTCGACGTGGAGAACACCGCGAGCTGCTGGTTGCTCACCTTGTTCTGGAACACCGCGGCGTTCAGGCGCAGCCGCTTGTTCCACAGGTCCGACTTGACGCCCAGTTCGATCGCGCGGTTGCCTTCCGGCTGGAAGGCCAGGCCGCTCTGGATGCCGCCCGAGAGGTGCGCCGTGCCGTACTTGACGTAGCCGTTGGTGTTGGCGGCGAGCTTGTAGTTGGCCGAGAGGTCGTAGTCGGTGTAGTCGAACGACGCCTGCGCCGGCGACTGCGGCCCCGCCGGGCCCTGCAGCAGGTGCTCCTGGCGTTCGTCGCGGGTCTGGCGCAGGCCCAGGGCCAGCGTCAGGTCTTCGGTGGCCTTGTACTTCAGGTGGCCGTAGCCGGCGGTGGACTTGTTCTGCGCCGTCGTGTCGCTGCCGGCGAAGTAGTCGGAGGGCGTGAAGCGGCTCAGGTTGCCGACGCTGTTGACCACCCCCGGAGCGAACGAGCCGCCGATGAACACCGGGGCGTCCGAGCGGCCGTTCTCGCGGAAGTAGAACAGGCCGGCGATCCAGTTGAACGCGCCGCTGCTGCCGAGCAGCTGCAGCTCGTTGGAGAACTGCTGCTGGGTGCGGTAGCCGGCCGAGCAGATGTAGCAGGTGACGTTGTCCGGCGGGGTCGGGATGCCGGCGTTGGTCAGGAAGTTGCCGTTGAACGAGGCGCCGTCGATGTCGTTGCCGCTGGTGTTCTCGCGCATGCGGCGGTAGCTGGCGATGTTCTTCAGCGTCAGCGTCGGCGTCAGCGCGTATTCGGCGGTCAGCGAGTGGCCTTCGATCTGGAGCGACCCGGTGCCCATGAAGTTGGCATCGACCGTGCCTTGGCGCTCCATCGTCGGCGTGCCGGTGTAGCCGTTGTTGGGCGTGCCGTAGAGGTAGGTCGAGCCGGCGCCGTTGAGCGCCAGCAGCTGCGGCGCGTACTGGGTGCTCTTCTTCTCGGTGTGGTCGAACTTGTAGTCCACCGTCAGGCCCGCCACGCCCTTGTAGCGCAGCGCGGCGCCCACCGAGGTGGTCTTCTCGCGGCCGAAGTCGGACGCCGACACCACGGTGCCGAACGGCTCGCTCAACTGCGTGACGACGCCCGGCGTCCCGTTCTTCACGTAGCCGTCGTGCTGGTCGTGCAGCAGCGTCAGCTTGGCCGACAGGCCCAGCACCTCCTGCGTGTTCAGCGAGGCCTTCAGGTGGCGCAGGTTGTAGTTGCCCAGGCCGACTTCCACCGAGCCGCCGAAGGCGCCGGTGGGCGCGCAGGTGATCATGTTGATCGCGCCGCCGGTGGCGTTGCGGCCGAACAGCGTGCCCTGCGGACCGCGCAGCGCCTCGACGCGGCACAGGTCGGCCAGCGCGAAGGCGGACGAGCCCGAACGGCCGAGGTAGACGCCGTCGATGTACAGGCCGATGCGGTTGTCGACCTGCAGCGCGACGCTGCCGCCGTCCTGGCCGCGCATCGAGAACAGCGGCGCCGAGCCGCTGCCGAACTGCTTCTGCACGTTCAGGTTCGGCACCGATTGGCCGACGTTCTCGAAGCCCTGGATCTTCTGGTCGGCCAGTTCCTTCTGGCTCAGCGAAGTGACCGCGGTGGGCACTTCCTGCAGGTTTTCACGGGTGCGGCGCGCGGTGACGACCACCTCCTCGAGGCCGGCCGACGGCGCGGCTGCGGCGGGTGCCGCCTCTTGGGCGTGCGCCGGGCCGACGTGCAGCAGCAGCGTGCCTTGGGCGGCGAAGGCGAGGGCGAGGCAGCCGGTCAGGCGGCTGCGGGGGGTGGCAGGGGTACGGCTCGAACGGTTCACAACAGCCTTCATTGTTAGGGGAAGCGGGCGATTCAGTATTGGAAGAAGCCCTGGCCGCTCTTGCGGCCGAGGTAGCCGCCGTCGACCATTTCCTTCAGGAGCGGCGCGGGGCGGTATTTGGGGTCGTTGAAGCCGGCGTAGAACATCTGCATCACGCTGAGCAGGGTGTCCAGGCCGATCAGGTCGGCCAGTGCCAGCGGGCCGATCGGCTGGTTGCAGCCCAGGCGCATGCCGGTGTCGATGTCCTCGGCGCTCGCCAGGCCCTCCTGCAGCGCGTAGATGGCCTCGTTGATCATCGGGCAGAGGATGCGGTTGACGGCGAACCCCGGGCTGTTCTTGGCCACGATGGCGGTCTTGCCGATGGCCTTGACGAAGGCCTGGGCGGCCTCCAGGGTGGCATCGGAGGTGCGCAGCCCGCGCACCACCTCGACCAGTGCCATCACCGGCACCGGGTTGAAGAAGTGCAGGCCGATGAAGCGGTCGCCGCGCTGCGTGGCCGCGGCCAGCCGCGTCACCGACATCGACGAGGTGTTGGTGGCGATCAGCGCATCGGCGCCGAGGGCGGCGTCGATCTGTGCGAGCAGGCGCAGCTTCAGCACCTCGTTCTCGGTGGCCGCCTCGATCACCAGGTCGGCCTGTGCCAGGGCGCTGTAGTCCACCGCGCACTGGATGCGCGCCAACACGGCGTCGCGCCCGGCGGCGTCCAGCTTGTCCTTGGCCACCAGGCGGTCGAGGTTCTTGGCGATCGTGGTGCGACCGCGCAGCAGCGCTTCTTCGCTGATGTCGATCATGACGACCGAGAAGCCGGCGGCGGCACAGACCTGGGCGATGCCGTTGCCCATGGTGCCGGCGCCGACCACGGCGATGTTGCGGAAGGTCATGTGAGGTCTCCTGGAAGGGGTGCGGCGCGTCAGGCCGGATCGGGGTAGTAGGCCGCGGTGCTGCCGAGCTGGGCCTTGGCGCCGGCCAGTTCGGCGCGGGCGATGACGCGCAGGTGCACCTCGTCCGGACCGTCGACGAAGTGCAGCGCGCGGCCCCAGGTCCACAGGAAGGACAACGGGGTGTCCGGGGTCAGGCCCATCGCGCCGAACACCTGGATCGCGCGGTCGAGCACGCGGGTCTGCAGGTTGGCCGCGACCAGCTTGATCGCCGAGACGTCCACGCGCGCGGCCTGGTTGCCGTGGCGGTCCATCAGCCAGGCGGCGCGCAGCGTCAGCAGGCGGGCCTGGTCGATCTCGACGCGCGAGTGGCCGATCCAGTCCTGCACGTTGGCGAAGTCGCCCAGGTGCTTGCCGAAGGCGCGTCGTGTCAACGCGCGCTCGCACATCAGTTCCAGCGCCAGTTCGCACTGGCCGATGGTGCGCATGCAGTGGTGCACGCGCCCGGGGCCCAGCCGCGCCTGCGCCAGCGCGAACCCCTTGCCTTCTTCGCCGAGCAGGTTGGCGACCGGCACGCGCACGTCCTTGAACAGCACCTCGCAGTGCCCCTCGGGCGTGTGGTGGTGCATGATGGCCACGTTGCGCACGATCTGCAGCCCCGGGGCGTCCATCGGCACCAGCACCATCGAATGGCGGCTGTGGGCGTCGCCGGCCTCGTCGGTCACGCCCATCACGATGCACAGGCGGCAGTTCGGGTGCAACGCGCCGGTGGTGAACCACTTGCGGCCGTTGATGACGTATTCGTCGCCTTCGCGGCGGATGCTGGTGCGGATGTTGGTCGCGTCGGCGCTGGCCACGTCGGGCTCGGTCATCGCGAAGCACGAGCGGATCTTGCCGTGCAGCAGCGGCGTCAGCCAGCGCTCGGCCTGTTCGGGCGTGGCGAACAGGTGCAGCAGCTCCATGTTGCCGGTGTCCGGGGCGTTGCAGTTGAACACCTCGGAGGCCCAAGGCAGGCGGCCGATGATCTCCGCCAGCGGCGCGTACTCCAGGTTGGTGAGCCGCGTGCCGGGTTCGCCGTCGCGCAGTGCGGGCAGGAACAGGTTCCACAGGCCTTCGGCCTGGGCGCGGGCCTTCAGCTCGTCCACCAGTGCCAGCGGGAACTGGCCCCGCTCGGCCAGGCGGAGGTACTCGCCGTTGCGCGGCAGCACGTGGTGCTGCATGAAGCGGCGGGTGCAATCCTGCAGTGCTTGCACCCGGTCGGTGTAGGCGAAATCCATGCTGGTTCTCTCAGGTGTCACGCGTCGATGGCTTCAAGGGCGCGCCGGGCGAACACGGCGCTGAGCCTGCCGACCTCGGCGGCGTTCTGGGCGCTGGCCTGCCCACGCGAGGCGCGCACCGCGATGCCTTCGAAGATCACCGCCAGCCGGAACAGCGACAGCGCGGTGTGGAACGGCAGCAGCGGACCGAAATCGGGCGCCAGGCGCTGGTAGTGGGCCACGTAGGCGGTCTCGGTGGGGATGCCGAGCGCGGGCAGGTCGAGGTCGCGCATGCCCATGTACTCGTCGCTGTTCAGCCGCCAGCCGAGGGTGCTGTAGGCGAGGTCGGCGAGCGGATGGCCGAGCGTGCTCAGCTCCCAGTCCAGCACCGCCACGACGCGCGGCTCGGTGGGGTGGAAGATCAGGTTGCCGATGCGGAAGTCGCCGTGGGAGATCGTGGTCTGGCGGTCTTCGGGCAGGTGCTGCTGCAGCCAGCCGATGAGCTGGTCGATCGCGGGGATGTCGCGGGTGCGCGCCGCCTCCCACTGCCGGGTCCAGCGGGCGATCTGGCGGCTGAAGTAGCCGCCGGCACGGCCGAAGTCGGCCAGCCCCGCGGCGGCCCAGTCGACCCGGTGCAGCCGGGCCAGCGTCTCGGCCATGGCGAAGTACATCGCACGCCGCTCGGCCGGTTCGACGCCGGGCAGCGAACAGTCGGAGAAGATGCGCCCGGGCACGCGCTCCATCACGTAGAACTGCCGCCCGATCACCGCCGGGTCGCTGCACAGGGCCAGCATCCGCGGCACCGGCACGTCGCTGCCGGCCAGCGCGGCCATGATGCGGTGCTCGCGGTCCACCGCGTGCGCGGAGGGCAGGATCGGGCCCTTCGGCTGCATGCGCAGCACCGTGCTGTGGCTGGGATAGGTGAGGAAGTAGGTGGGGTTCGACTGGCCGCCGGCGATGCGCTCGAGCGTCGGCGCGCCGGCCAGGCCCGGCACGACGCCGTGCAGGTAGGCGTCCACGGCGGCGAGGTCGAAATCCGGGGCGGGGGCAACGTCTGGAGACGACATCTCGGGGGCGGGGCGGGGTGGGGCGGGAAAGCCAGTCTCCATGCAGGGCCTCGCTCCGGGCATCGTCCTGTTGGACGATGGCTGTTGCAGGGGCGCTACGAGGGTGGCCGTCGCGCCGTTACTCCAAACGGACGATGTTGCGCGCGGGCCTCGCTGCCCAGAATCGCGGCGCCCGTCGAGCCCCCGACACCTCCGAGATGACGATGCCTGCAGCCCAGATTCCCCGCCTCCCCTTGCTCATCGATGGCGAGTTCGTCCAGTCCACCACCACGCAGTGGCGCGACGTGGTCAACCCGGCGACCCAGGAAGTGCTCGCCCACGTGCCGCTGGCCACGGCGGCCGAGCTCGACGCGGCGGTGGCCGCGGCCAAGGCCGCGTTCCCGGCCTGGCGCAAGACCTCGATCGGCACGCGTGCCCGCATCTTCCTGAAGTACCAGCAGCTCATCCGCGAGCACATGGCTTCGCTGGCCGCCACGCTGACGGCCGAGCAGGGCAAGACGCTGGCCGACGCCGAAGGCGACGTCTTCCGCGGCCTGGAGGTGGTGGAGCACGCCGCGGCGATCGGCAACCTGCAGCTCGGCGAGCTGGCCACCAACGTGGCCGGCGGCGTGGACACCTACACCCGCCTGCAGCCGCTGGGCGTGTGCGCGGGCATCACGCCGTTCAACTTCCCGGCGATGATCCCGCTGTGGATGTTCCCGATGGCCATCGCCTGCGGCAACACCTTCGTGCTCAAGCCCTCGGAGCAGGATCCGATGGTGACGATGCGCCTGGTCGAGCTGGCGCTCGAGGCCGGCATCCCGAAAGGCGTGCTCAACGTCGTGCACGGGGCGGCCGAGGTGGTCGACGCGATCTGCGACCACCCGGACATCAAGGCGGTCTCGTTCGTCGGCTCCAGCCGCGTGGGCACGCACGTGTACCAGCGCGCCACGCTGGCCGGCAAGCGCGTGCAATGCATGATGGGCGCGAAGAACCATGCGGTGGTGCTGCCCGACGCGCACAAGGAGCAGACGCTGAACGCGCTGGCCGGTGCGGCCTTCGGTGCGGCGGGACAGCGCTGCATGGCGCTGTCGGTGGCGGTGCTGGTGGGCGAGGCGCGGCACTGGGTGCCCGAACTGGTCGCGAAGGCCAAGGGCCTGCGCGTCGGCGACGGCCGCGAGAATCCCGACGTCGGTCCGGTGATCTCGTGCGCGGCCCGGGAGCGCATCGAAGGCCTCATCGCCCGCGGCGTGGAGGAGGGCGCGCGCCTGGAGCTGGACGGCCGCGCCCCCGCGATCGCCGGCGCCGCCGCCGAAGGCAACTTCGTCGGCCCGACCGTCTTCTCCGGCGTGCGCCCGGGCATGACCATCTACGACCAGGAAGTGTTCGGCCCGGTGCTGTGCCTGATGGAGGCCGAGACGCTGGACGAGGCCATCGCGCTGGTCAACGCCAATCCCAACGGCAACGGCACGGCGGTCTTCACGCAGTCCGGCGCGGCCGCCCGCCGGTTCGAGGAGGACATCGACGTCGGGCAGGTCGGCATCAACGTGCCGATCCCGGTGCCGGTGCCGATGTTCTCGTTCACCGGCTCGCGGGCCTCGAAGCTGGGTGACCTGGGCCCCTACGGCAAGCAGGTGGTGCTGTTCTACACGCAGACCAAGACCGTCACCGCGCGCTGGTTCGACGACGCCACGGTGAGCCAGGGTGTGAACACCACCATCAGCCTGCGCTGAGGCGTTCCGGAGCGTCCATGGACTTCGAACTGTCGGACGACCAGCGCGCCTTTCAGCAGGCCGCGCGCGACTTCGCGCAGCAGGCCCTCGCCCCGCACGCCGCCGAATGGGACGCGCAGGCCCTCTTCCCGCGCGAGGCCATCGGCCAGGCCGGAGACCTGGGGTTCTGCGGGCTGTATGCCGACACCGCCTACGGCGGGCTGGGCCTGTCGCGGCTCGACGCCGCGCTGGTCTTCGAGGAGCTCGCCGCGGCCTGCCCGTCGACGGCGGCCTTCATCACCATCCACAACATGGCGACGTGGATGGTGGCGCGCTTCGCGAAGCCGGCGGTGGCCGCGGCCTGGGGGCCGGTGCTGGCGAGCGGGCAGAAGCTCGGCTCGTACTGCCTGACCGAGCCCGGGGCCGGCTCGGATGCGGCCTCGCTGCGCACCACCGCCCGCCTGGACGGCGACCACTACGTGCTCGACGGCAGCAAGGCCTTCATCTCCGGTGCCGGCGCGACCGACGTGCTGGTGGTGATGGCGCGCACCGGCGACGCCGGCCCGGGCGGCATCTCCGCACTGCTGGTGCCGGCGGACAGCCCGGGCATCCATTACGGCAAGAAGGAAGAGAAGATGGGCTGGAACAGCCAGCCCACCCGCGCCATCAGCTTTGACGGTGTGCGCGTGCCGGCGACCCACCTGCTCGGCCAGCCCGGCGAGGGCTTCAAGATCGCGATGAAGGGGCTGGACGGCGGGCGCATCAACATCGCCACCTGCTCGGTCGGCGCCGCGCAGGGCGCATTGGCCGCGGCACAGCGCTACCTCCACGAGCGGCGGCAGTTCGGCCGGCCGCTGGCCGAATTCCAGGCGCTGCAGTTCAAGCTGGCCGACATGGCCACCGAGCTGGTGGCGGCGCGGCAGATGATCCGGCTGGCGGCCACCAAGCTGGACGCGGGCGACCGCGAGGCCACCGTCTACTGCGCGATGGCCAAGCGCTTCGCCACCGACGTGGGCTTCGAGGTCTGCAACCAGGCCCTGCAGCTGCACGGCGGCTACGGCTACATCCGCGAGTACCCGCTGGAGCGGCTGCTGCGCGATGCCCGGGTGCACCAGATCCTGGAGGGCACCAACGAGATCATGCGCGTGATCATCGCGCGCCGCATGTTGCAGGACCATGCAACGGAGACCATCCGATGAGCACCCCCTATGCCGGCCTGGCGCTGGAAAAGCGCGGCCACACCGCCCTGGTCACCCTGACGAACCCGCCCGCGCACACCTGGACGGCGGAGAGCCTGGCCGCGCTCACGCGGCTGGTCACCGACCTGGAGGCCGAGCGCGACCTCTATGCGCTGGTCATCACCGGCGCGGGGGCGAAGTTCTTCAGCGCCGGAGCCGACCTGAAACTCTTCGCCAACGGCGACAAGGCGCTCGCGGCCACCATGGCGCGCCGCTTCGGCGAGGCCTTCGAGACGCTGGCGAATTTCCGCGGCGTGACGATCGCGGCGATCAACGGCTACGCGATGGGCGGCGGCCTCGAGTGCGCGCTGGCGTGCGACCTGCGCGTGGCCGAGTCGCACGCCGTGATGGCGCTGCCAGAAGCCTCGGTGGGCCTGCTGCCGTGTGCCGGAGGCACGCAGTGGCTGGCCTGGACCGTCGGCGAAGCGTGGGCCAAGCGCATGGTGCTGCTGGGCGAGAAGGTGGACGCCGCCACGGCCGCGCGCATCGGCCTGGTCGACGAGGTGGTGGAGAGTGGCGAGGCCGTCGCGCGGGCCCTGGCGCTGGCCGAGGCCGTCGCGCGGCAAAGCCCCAGCGCCGTGCGCGCCTGCAAGCGGCTGCTGCAGGCCGCGCGCGGCGGCTCGCCCGCGCAGGCGCTGGTGGCCGAACGCGAGGCCTTCGTCGACCTCTTCGATACCCAGGATCAGCGCGAGGGCGTGGCCGCCTTCCTGGAGAAGCGTCCGGCACGGTGGCTCAATGGCTGATCCGGCGACCTTCGGCGCGCCGCGGGTGCTGTTCGGCACGGTGCACACGGCCAGCGGCCACCGCTTCGGCCATGCGACGCTGAACGCGCCGGCGAGCCTGAACGCCCTCTCGCTCGAGATGGTGGACCTGCTCGATGCGCAACTGGCCGCGTGGTCGAGCGACCCGTCGGTGGTGGGGGTCGTGCTCGATGCCAGCGGCGACAAGGCGTTCTGCGCCGGCGGCGACATCGTCGGCCTGTACCGCGCCATCCGCGAGACGCCCGCCGGCGAGGTGCCGGCGGCAGCGGCGCGCTTCTTCGAGCGCGAGTACCGCCTCGACCACCGCATCCACACCTATCCGAAGCCGATCCTGTGCTGGGCCCACGGCCTGGTGATGGGCGGGGGCGTGGGCCTGATGGCCGGGGCGAGCCACCGCGTGGCCACGCCCGAGACGCGGCTGTCGATGCCCGAGATCAGCATCGGCCTGTACCCGGACGTGGGCAGCAGCTGGCTGCTGCCGCGCCTGCCCGGGCGCCTGGGCCTGTTCGTCGCCCTGACCGGCGCGCCGCTCAACGCGCTGGACACGCGGCTCGCCGGCCTGGCCGATGTGGTCATCGCCCACGATCGCCGGGCCAGCGTGCTGGCGGGGCTGGCGGCGGCGCACTGGCAGGGCGAGCGCACGCCGGATGCCGCGCAGCTCAGCCGCCTGCTCGCCGAGCGCAGCGCCGACGAGGCGTCGCTGGCGCCGTCGCGGCTGTGGCAGCACCGGCAGCTCATCGACGAGGCGGTCGGGCATGCCTCCCTGGCGGAGATCGCCCGTCGGTTGACCGCGCTGGCCGACGCGGACGACGGCTGGCTGGCCAGCGCCGGGCGCACCTTCGCCAAGGGTTCACCCACCTCGGCGGCGCTGTCGTTCGAGCTGCAGCGCCGTGCCGGCGACCTGTCGCTGGCGGATGCCTTCCGGCTGGAATGGCAGGCGTCGGTGGGCTGCTGCCTGCACCACGACTTCGCCGAAGGCATCCGCGCCCTGCTGATCGACAAGGACAAGCAGCCGCGCTGGCAGCCCGCCACGCTGGCCGAGGTCACGCCCAAGCACCTCGAGGCGCACCTGCGCCCCAAGGCACTCGGCGGCGCGGCGCATCCCCTGGCCGATCTGGCCTGACGACACAAGACAAGGAGACACGGCATGACGACGACACGGGTGGCCTTCATCGGGTTGGGCAACATGGGCGGGCCGATGGCCGTCAACCTGCACCGGGCCGGGCATGCGGTGGCCGCGTTCGATCTGAGCACCGAGGCCTGTGCGCGGGTGCGCGAGCAGGGCCTGGCCGTGGCCGGGTCGGCACTCGAAGCGGTGGCCGGGGCGCAGGTGGTGATCTCGATGCTGCCCGCCAGCCGGCACCTCGAAGCGCTCTACCTCGGCGACGGCGGCCTGCTGGCCGCCCTGGCCGATGAGGCCTTGATCATCGACTGCAGCACCGTGTCGCCGGCCTCCGCGCGCAAGCTCGCGCAGGCGGCGAACGGGCGCGGCCTGGCCGTGATCGACGCGCCGGTGTCAGGCGGCACGGCCGGCGCGGCGGCCGGCACGCTGACCTTCATGGTCGGCGGCGACGCGGCGGCCCTCGAGCGCGCGCGCCCGATCCTGCAGGCGATGGGCAAGAACATCTTCCACATGGGCGCTTCTGGCGCCGGCCAGGTGGCCAAGCTGTGCAACAACATGGCGCTGGGCGTCATCATGGCGGTCACCGGCGAAGCGCTCGCGCTGGGCGCGGCCCACGGACTCGACCCGAAGGTGCTGTCCGAGATGATGGCCGTCAGCACGGGCCGCAGCTGGGCCACCGAGGTCTGCAATCCTTGGCCCGGCGTGCTGACCCAGGCGCCCGCTTCGCGCGGCTACACCGGCGGCTTCGGCAACGACCTGATGCTCAAGGACCTCGGGCTCGCGGTGGAAGCGGCGATCGAGGCCGGCGCCACCATCCCGCTCGGCGAACTCGCCCGCAACCTGTATGCGATGAACCGCTCGGCCGGTCGCTCGGCGCTCGACTTCTCGAGTGTCGTGAAGCTGATGTCGCCGCCCATGTGAGCGGGACCCGCGTCATGCTCAAGAAGCTGGCGGCCATCGCGGCCCTGACCCTGGTGTTCCACTGGATGCACCTCACTGGAGGCGATCCTGACGTGCACGCCTCCGCTCACCCGGTCGGTTTCACCGTGTCCTCCATCGGGTCACTGCTGCAGCAGCTGCGGTGACCGAGGCACCGGCGTCCCGCCGGGGCGGCGCCTGCGCAGCCGCGACCCCTCAGCCCGGCGGCCTCACTGCAGCGCCGACCGCTGGCGTTTGCGCGTGAGGGGCGCCGCCTGCGGAAGGCGCGAGAAAATCGGTCCCTGGATGGGGCCGACGGGCGGCAGCGGCATGAAGGCAATGCGCTGTGCCTCCGCTGCGTCCAACCCCATTCCCCTCAAGAACGTTGCGACGAGCTCCTCTGCATGGTGCTCGTGCGTCGGTTCCGTGAGCATCGTCTCGATGCCATAGAAGATCGACCCGAGGACGATGTCGCGGGTCACCAGCGCGTTCGCCACCGCGAAGCGGCGTGACTTCATGCCGCTGGCGATGTCCCGGTTGAGGTAGACGTCGAGCAGCTTGCCGCGCGAGGCGAGCCGCGCCCCGACGCGCGTGATGAACATGCCCCACAGGGGATAGCGGTGCGCCATCTCCATGTAGAGGCGCGTGCCGGCGGCCACGCGTTCGGCTGGATCGTCGAAATGCTGCACGAGCGGGTCGACGACGCAGAGCACCTCGTCGCTCATCTGGCCCGACACCGCAGCCAACAGTTCGGACGTCGTCCGGAAGTAGTTGTAGAAGGTGCCGCGCGCCACCCCTGCGGCGGCGATGAAGTCCTCGATCATGGCCTCGTCGGGGCCCTTGTTGGCGAAGACGCTGAGCGCACTCTCGAGCAGCCGCAAGCGCGTCTTTTCCCGCCTTGCCGCGCCCACCCTCGAGCGGTGGTCCTCGGACTCTGTTGCGGTGGTCGGTGAAGCCTCTGGATGGTTCATGGGGTCAAGCCTACAGGCAAGCGGCTGCATCGCCGGTGCCCAGCCGATTCGGCGGAGGGTCGCCAGGGTGGAAACCACTACAAACAACGCAAATCGTCATGTTGACAATCAGTTCATTGCGAGCAAAATGAATGTGCTGTCATTATGACAGTCGATCAAGTTCATGCACAGAACGGGTCAGGAGACAAGGATGAGACATCTGACTGCAGCGTCCGGAAGGACGTTCCCCTTGCGCCGTTGGGCGCTGAGCCTGGTGGCGGCCGGATTGGCGCCGAGCGCCATGGCCTTCAAGCTGGAGGCCGGCGACCCCGACCTGCAGATGCGCTGGGACAACACGGTGAAGTACAGCGCCGCCTACCGGTTGCGCAATCCCAGCGCGCGTCTCACGGCCGGGGATCCCCCCGCGGCATCGCAACCGGGCTTCGCCGCCCCCGGGCCGCAGCTGGACGACGGCGACCGCAACTTCGATCGAGGGGTGGTCTCGAACCGCGTCGACCTGCTGTCCGAATTCGACCTGACCTACCGGCAATGGGGCGCACGCGTGAGCGGAGCGGGGTGGTACGACACTGTCTACAACGGCCGCAACGACAACACCTCGACCACGGTCAACAGCATCAGCGTCCCGGCGGGCGAGTTCACCCACGACACGCGCCGTGTCATGGGCCGCAATGCCGAGTTGCTGGATGCCTTCGTCTTCTGGAGCACACCGACGTCCTTCGAGATGCCGGTCAACGTGCGGGTCGGCCGCCACACGGTGTTGTACGGAGAAAGCCTTTTTTTTGGTGCTAACGGCATCGCGGGGGCGCAGGCGCCCATCGACCTGGTGAAGCTGCTGTCCGTGCCCGGTTCCCAGTTCAAGGAAATCATCCGGCCGGTGGGGCAGGTCTCGGCCCAGGTCCAGCTCTCGACGACGCTGTCGTTCGGTGCCTACTACCAGTACAAGTGGGAGAAGAACCGGCTGCCGCCGTCGGGCAGCTTCCTCAGCGACGTCGACTTCGTGGGGGACGGAGCCGAGCGGTTGCTGGCGGGCACGCCGGTGGCGATGGCGCGCGTGGGCGACCTCAGGGCCAAGGACAGCGGCCAGGGCGGCATGCAGGTGCGCTTCAAGCCGCGCAGCGTCGACGCGGAGTTCGGCCTCTACGCCGTCAACTACCACGACAAGGGCCCGCAGATCATGATGAACGTGCCGGGCGGCCAGTACCGGCTGGTCTATCCGCAGAACGTGCATGCGTTCGGCGCCAGCTTCAGCACCGTGGTGGCCGATGCCAACGTTGCGGGCGAGGTCTCCTACCGGCCCAATGCGCCGTTGGTGTCGGCGCCGCAGGTCGACGTGGGTTTCCAGGGCGACGGCGGCGGCAACCCGCTGTACGCCGTGGGGCGCACGGCGCATGCGCAGGTGTCGGCCATCTACCTGATGGGCAACAGCGCCGCGTGGGACGGGGCGGCCCTGCTGGCCGAGCTGGCATGGAACCGCCGGCTGTCGATCACCCGCAACCCCCTCGCGCTCGACCCCAACCTGACGCGCGACGCGATGGCGTTTCGCATGGTCTTCGAACCGCAGTACTTCCAGGTGCTGCCCGGCGTCGACATGTCGGTGCCGATCGGCCTGGGCTACAACCCGTACGGCCGCTCCTCGGCGGTCTTCAAGTTCAACGGCGGCGTCGAGCGCGGCGGCGACTTCAGCATCGGCCTGACGGCCGACTACCAGAAGAAGGTCAAGGCGTCGTTGAACTTCGTCCACTTCTACGGACGCGAGAACGCCTTTCTCACCACCAACACCACCAGCGTCCCCGGCCTGTTCATGCAGACCGGTGCCCAGTCGCTGCGCGACCGCGACTTCATCTCGCTGTCGCTCCAGTCCACCTTCTGATCCGCAAAGGCATCCGCCATGTTGAAGCGCACATTCCTCCTGACGGCCCTCGCGGTCGGCGGCCTGGCCGCCCACGCGGCCGTGCCGGCCGACGAGGCCGCGAAGCTCAAGACCGTCCTGACGCCGCTGGGTGCGGAGAAGGCCGGCAATGCCGATGGCAGCATCCCGGCCTGGGAGGGCGGCGCCACCCAGGTGCCACCCGGTTTCAAGGCCGGCGACAAGCGCCCCGACGCGTTCGCCGCAGAGAAGCCCTTGCTGCAGATCACGGCGAAGAACGCGGCGCAGTACACCGACCAGCTCTCCGACGGCATGCGGGCACTGCTGCAGAAGTACCCGACCTTCCGCATCGACGTCTATCCCACCCACCGCACGGCGGCGGCGCCGGCCTGGGTCTACGACAACACACTGAAGAACGCCACCCGCGCGAAGACGACCCACAACGGCCTCTCGATCGAGGGTGCGTTCGGCGGCGTGCCGTTCCCGTTGCCGGCCAACGGCCACGAGGTGATGTGGAACCACCTGCTGCGCTGGCGCGGCGAGTCGGTGGAGATCCCGTTCCGCGTCTATGGCACCTCGTCGGACGGCCGCCGCGCGATGGCCGTCGAGGCCAAGGATGACCATCAGTTCCCGTACTACTACCGGGACGGTTCGGTGGAGAAGAACAAGGACGGCGAATTCCTGCTGCTGCGCCAGGTGCAGACCGCGCCGGCTTTCAAGGCGGGCGAGCAGATCCTGCTGCGCGATCCACTGGACCTCGGCGCCCACGAACGCCAGGCCTGGCAATACCTGTCCGGCCAGCGCCGGGTGCGTCGTGCGCCGACGATCGCCTTCGACACGCCCGACTTCGTCTCGTCCGGCATGAACTACTTCGACGAGGTGTTCATGTTCCTCGGCTCGCTCGAGCGCTACGACTGGAAGCTGGTCGGCAAGCGCGAGATGTTCGTGCCGTACAACAACAACCGCTTCCTGCTCGCGCCCACCGACGAGGTGTTCTCCGCCAACCACCTCAACCCGGACAAGCTGCGCTGGGAGCGTCACCGTGTCTGGGTGGTCGAGGCCTCGCTGGCCCCCGGCAAGCGCCATGTCGTGCCCAAGAAGCGCTTCTATGTCGACGAGGACAGCTGGTCGGTGCTGCTGGTCGACGGCTACGACGCCGAAGGCCGGCTGTGGCGCACGCAGCATGCCGTGCCGTTCGCCGCCCCCGACATCCCGGCCGTCGTGTCGACCACGTTCACCGTCTTCAACCTGCAGGCGGGCACCTGGCTGGTCAACAACCTCTACAACGACCAGCCGTCGCCGTACAAGGTGATGCCGCGCCGGCCCGACACCTATTTCTCTCCCGACGCGCTGGCCGGCGCGGGCGTGCGCTGAGCGGGGACGTCGTGAGCCATCGACTTTCCCGCCGCACCTGGCTGCTCGGCCTGCTGGCGGCAGGCGCCACCGCCCACGCCGGCGAGGCCGGCAACGTGGTCGCCCGCGCCGCGCTGATCGGTGCGCGCAGCACTTCGCGCTTGCAGCTGGCCCTGGCCTGCGCCGGCGAGCGCATCGTCAGCGTAGGCGAGCGCGGCATCGTGCTGCTGTCGGACGACCAGGGCCGGCGCTGGCGGCAGGCCCGCTGCCCGGTCAGCGTCACGCTCACCGCGGTGACGTTCGTCGACGCGCAGCAGGGCTGGGCCGTTGGCCACAGCGGCGTGGTGCTGCACACCGACGACGGCGGCGAGACCTGGCGCCGCCAGCTGGAAGGCGTGGCGGCCGCGCAGGCCATGCTGGACGGCGCACGCTCATCCGGCGTGCCGCCGCTGCCGGAGGCCGAGCGGCTGGTGGCCGACGGTCCGGACAAGCCGTTCCTGGATGTGCACTTCAGCGACGCCCGGCACGGCCTGGTGGTGGGCGCCTATGGCCTGATCCTGCGCACCGCCGATGGCGGGCGCAGCTGGCAGTCGGCGGCCGACCGCGTGCACAACCCGGGCGCGCGCCACCTCTATGCCATCGAGACGGTGGGCTCGCGGCAGTACCTCGTGGGCGAGCAGGGCCTGTTGTTCGCCGGACCGGTCGACGGTGTCCTGCAGCGGCTGAACGCGCCGTACGACGGCACCTTCTTCGGCCTGCGCGCCTTCGGTGACGGCGCGCTGGTGCTCTTCGGGTTGCGCGGCCATGCCTACCTGTCCACCGATGCCGGCCGCCAGTGGCGCGCGCTGGCGCTCGGCGCCAGCCACTCGGTCACGGCGGCGGCCGCGTTGCGCGGCGGCGGCTTCGTGCTGGTGGACGAGGGCGGCCGCGTGCTGAAGGGCGGTGCGGCGGGCGACGCCCTGCAGGCCGTGCCGGTGGCCCCGGCCTTTCCCTTCTGTGATGTCGTGCAGGCGACGGATGGCCGCCTCGTGCTGGCCGGTGCCCGCGGCACGTTGCGCCTCGAGGCGGAGATGGGGGCGTCATGACGGTCCATGTCCCGCATGCCGAAGGACCGGTCGTGCACGACCTGTCCACCTTCGACCGGCGCTCCGGCAGCCGGGTCGAGCGGCTCCTTTTCAATCACCGCCGCTGGGTCGTGCTGGTGTGCGCGATGCTGACCGCGCTGTTCGCCTGGCAGGCCTTCGGCCTGCGGCTGAATGCCAGCTTCGAGAAGATGATCCCGGTGCGCCACCCGTTCGTGGCGAACTACCAGGCCCATCGCGGCGACCTGGCCGGCTTGGGCAACACGCTGCGCGTCGCTGTCGAGAACCCCGCCGGCACGATCTTCGAAGCGCGCTACCTGGAGACGCTGCGTCGCCTCAACGATGCGCTGTTCCTGCTGAAGACGGTCGACCGGCCGTTCATGAAGTCGCTCTGGACCCCGGCGACGCGCTGGATGGGCGTGACCGAGCAGGGCCTGGACGGCGGCCCGGTGGTGCCGGACGACTACGACGGCTCCGAGCGCAGCCTGGCGCAGTTGCGCGCCAACCTGGAGCGCTCTGGCGAGATCGGCCAACTGGTGGCGCAGGACTACCGGTCCTCGGTGATCCTGCTGCCGCTGATGGACCGGGTCGACGGCGTGCCGCTCGACTACCGCGCGCTGTCCGACGACCTCGAGCGCCTGCGCGCGCAGTACGAGCGCGAGGGCGTGCGCATCCACATCACCGGCTTCGCCAAGGTGGTGGGCGACCTGATGGAGGGCCTGCGGCAGGTCATCGGCTTCTTCGCGATCGCCATCGCGATCTGCGCGGGGGTGCTCTACGGCTACACGCGCTGCTGGCGCAGCACGCTGCTGGTGGTGCTGTGCTCGCTGGTGGCGGTGGTGTGGCTGATCGGCCTGCTGCCGCTGCTGGGCCATGCGCTGGACCCTTACTCGGTGCTGGTGCCGTTCCTGGTGTTCGCCATCGGCGTGAGCCATGGGGCCCAGAAGATGAACGGCATCATGCAGGACATCGGCCGCGGCATGCACCGGCTGGTGGCGGCGCGCTTCACGTTCCGGCGGCTGTTCCTGGCCGGCCTGACCGCGCTGCTCGCCGACGCCGTGGGGTTCGCGGTGCTGATCGTCATCGACATCCCGGTCATCCAGGACCTGGCGGTCACGGCCAGCCTCGGCGTGGCCGTGCTGATCTTCACCAACCTGGTGTTGCTGCCGGTGCTGCTGAGCTACACCGGCGTGGGTGCCGAGGCGGCGCGGCGCAGCCTGCAGGCCGAACGCCCCGGCCAGGCCAAGCAGGCGCTGTGGGCGTTCCTGGACCGCTTCACCTCGGCGCGTTGGGCCGCCGGGGCGCTGGCGGTGGCCGCAGTGCTGGGCGCCGCGGGATTCGCCGTCAGCACCCACCTGCGCATCGGCGACCTCGACCCCGGTGCGCCCGAACTGCGCCCGCAGTCGCGCTACAACCGCGACAACGCCTTCATGAGCGCGCACTACGCGGCCAGCAGCGACCTGTACGTGGTGATGGTGAAGACGCCGCAGTTCCAATGTGCGCAGTACCGCACCCTGGAGCTGGCCGACCGCCTGGAGTGGGCGCTGCAGCAGTTGCCGGGCGTGGAGTCGACGTCGTCGCTCGCCGGCCTGGCGCGCAATGCCGCGGCGGGCATGAACGAAGGCAGCCTGAAGTGGTTCGAGCTGCCACGCACGCAGGACATGTTGAACGCCATCACCACGCGGGCGCCCCGCGAGCTGTTCAACCAGGACTGCGACCTGCTGACCGTCTACGCCTTCCTGCGCGACCACAAGGCCGACACGCTGGACAGCGTGGTCCAGCAGGTCGGCCGCTTCGCGGCCGCGCACGACACTGCGGAGGTCAAGTTCCTGTCCGCGGCCGGCAACGCGGGCATCGAGGCGGCCACCAACATGGTCGTGCGGCGCGCCAACGTGCAGATGCTGGTGCTGGTGTACCTCTCGGTGATCGTGCTGGCGTTCGTCACGTTCAAGTCCTGGCGCGCAGTGCTGTGTGCGGTGCTGCCGCTGATGCTGACGTCGGTGCTGTGCGAGGCCCTGATGGTGGTGCTCGGCATCGGCGTCAAGGTGGCCACGCTGCCGGTCATCGCGCTGGGCGTGGGCATCGGCGTGGACTACGCGCTCTACATCCTCACCGTCACGCTGGCGCAGTTGCGCGAGGGCCGCAGCCTTTCGCAGGCGTACTACCAGTCGCTGCTGTTCACGGGGCGGGTGGTGGTGTTGACCGGGCTGACGCTGGGGGTGGCGGTGGTCACCTGGGCCGCCTCGCCGATCAAGTTCCAGGCCGACATGGGCGTCCTGCTGGCCTTCATGTTCGTCTGGAACATGCTCGGCGCGCTGGTGCTGCTGCCCGCGCTCGGCTACTTCCTCCTCGGACGCCGTCCACTGCCCGACGGGGCGGCACGCGGCGCGCCGCTCGCCTCCTGATGTCTACCCTGCAGAAGCTGTTGCCATGAAACTCGTCTCCTTCCTTCACCAAGAGCGCCGCCGCATCGGCCGGCTGTTCGACGACCAGGTACTCGACCTCTCGGTCGCCTGCCCCGGCCTGCCCACCGACCTGCGTGGCCTGCTCGCCGCCGGCGACGACGCGATGGCACAGGTGCGTGCCGCCGAACCGGTGGCTCACGCGATGATCCCGCTGGCCGCGGTGCGGCTTCTGGCACCGGTGCCCGATCCGTCCAAGTACCTGGCAATCGGCATGAACTATCGCGACCACATCGAGGAGTCGGCGCGCAAAGGCATCAAGACGCCCGAGACGCAGATCTGGTTCAACAAGCAGGTCTCCTGCGTGTGCGGGCCGCTGGACCCGGTCCACAAGCCGGCGATCTCTGACCTGCTGGACTACGAGATCGAGCTCTGCGTGGTCATCGGCCGCACCTGCCGCCATGTCAGCGAGGCCGATGCGCTTTCGGTCGTCGCCGGCTACATGGTGGCCAACGACTTCAGCGTGCGCGACGTGCAGTGGGCCAGCCCGACGTGGACCCTGGGCAAGTCGTTCGACACCCACGGCCCGGTCGGCCCGTGGCTGGTGACGGCGGACGAGGTGCCCGATCCGCAGGCGCTGCGCATGCGGCTGCTGGTCAACGGCGAGGTGCGGCAGGACGCCAGCACCGCGCTGATGCTGTACGGCGTGCGCCAGCAGATCGCCCACCTCACACGCATCATGACCTTGTACCCCGGCGACCTGATCGCCACCGGGACACCGATGGGCGTGGCCGCGGGCCTGCAGCCGCCGCGCTACCTGGCCGTGGGCGACGTGGTGCGCGCCGAGATCGAGGGCCTCGGGCACCTGGAGAACCGCGTGATCGACGAACCGCGTTGAGGACAACCCGATGAGCAGAATCGACTTTCCGGAGGCCCGCGTGGGCATCCACTCGATCGACCACTTCGCGCTCGAAGTGCCGGACCTCGACCGCGCTGCGCACTTCCTCGGCGCCTTCGGCCTGCGGCTCGAACGCCAGCCGCAGCAGCTGCTGCTGCGCGCGGCCGGCAGCGACCATGTCTGGGGCCGCGTGCTGCAGGGCGGCGACCGCAAGCGGCTCGCCTACATCAGCGTGCGCTGTCATCCCGAGGACTGGCCGACGATGATCAACCAGATCGTCGGTGCCGGTGGCAGCGCGGCCGACGCGCACGCCGCCGCGCCCTCGGGCGGCTACTGGTTCCACGATCCCCACGGCCTGACGGTGCAGTTGCTCGCCGGCGACAAGCTGATGGTGGACCACAAGGCGGCGCTGCCCGACCTGACGGTGCCGGCCAACGTGCGCGGTGCGCCGGCGCGCTCGCGCGCCGCGCGGGCGGTGCCCGGCCGCCTGTCGCACCTGGCGTTGTTCACGCCGGACGCCACCGCGTCGCTGGCCTTCCACACCGCCGCGCTTGGCGTGCGCCTGGCCGATCGCTCCGGCGACATCATCGCCTTCACCTACGGGCGCCACGGCAGCGACCATCACCTGCTGGCCTTCCTGCAGGGCGAGGGCACCGGGCTGCACCATTCGTCGTGGGACGTGCCGTCGCCGGACGACGTGGGCCTGGGCAACACGCAGATGCGTGCGGCCGGCTACACCCACCACTGGGGGCCGGGTCGCCACGTGCTGGGCTCCAATTACTTCAACTACGTCCGCGACGACTTCGGCCAGTGGTGGGAGCACAGCTGCCACATCGACTACATCGAGAAGGATGCGCCCTGGGAGATGGCCAACTTCGCCGACGAGGATTCGCTGTACCTCTGGGGTCCCGATGTGCCCGAGGCCTTCACGCGCAACGACGAGCCCCAGACGTCCACGGTGGCACCATGAAACCCCTGTTGCTGAGGACCCTCCTGCTCGGCCTGACCCACGTGCTCAAGGCCGCCGCGCGGCGCCAGCCGGTGGTGGCCGAGGCGCTGCGCCGGCACGACTGCATCGTGCAGATCCGGTTGAAGGACGGCAGCGTCGCGCGCTGGTACCGGTTCCATGGCGGGCGCGTCGTCTCGCGCGCTGGCCTGCACCCATCGCCGCAGGTGACGATGATGTTCCATGACCTCGCGACGGCCCTCTCGTTCCTGAAGCCCGGCGTCTCGCAGGCCGAGATCATCCACGCGGCGAAGAACTTCCGCGTCGCGGTGATCGGCGACGACGGGCTGGTGGTCTGGTTCATGCAGCTGCTGAACCTCACGCAGACCGCGAGATACGAGCAGGGGACGGCCATGTCCGACGGCAGCCGCCGCTTCACGACGAACACCAACGGCGGCCCGCTGTTCGTCTACGTGAAGGACGGCCGCATCCTGCGCATGACCCCCATCGACCTGGACGAACGCGACGCGCCGAGCTGGACGCTGCAGGCCCGCGGCCGCACCTTCACGCCGAAGCGCCGCGCGATGATCAATCCGCATGCGCAGTGCCTGAAGTCGCTGGTCTACTCCGACAAGCGCATCCTGCATCCGCTCAAGCGCGTCGATTTCGATCCTCAAGGCGACCGCCATCCCGAAAACCGGGGCAAGAGCGGCTACGAGCGCATCAGCTGGGACGAGGCGCTGACGATCGTCGCCGGCGAGATCCAGCGCCAGAAGCAGGTCCATGGCCCAGGCTCCATCGCGCTGTGGCACGGCTCGCACCACCAGTGGGGCAACATCAACTACTACCTGTCGGCGCTGCTGCGCTTCGGCAACCTGATCGGCTTCACCCGCGTGCACCACAACCCCGACAGCTGGGAGGGCTGGTACTGGGGCGCGCAGCACCACTACGGCAACAGCCTGCGGGTCGGCATCCCGGGGTTCTACGGCCTGGTGGAGGACTGCCTGAAGGAAGCGGAGATGATCGTCTTCTGGTCGAGCGACCCCGAGTCGACCAACGGCTACGCCAGCGGCCTGGAAGGCACGCAACGGCGCTTCTGGGCCAAGGAACTCGGCATCGAGATGGTCCACATCGATCCCAACCTCAACCCGACGGCGCAGCTGTACGGCGGGCGGTGGATCCCGATACGGCCCGGCACCGACTCGGCGCTCGCCATCGCGTTGATGAACGTCTGGGTCAACGAGGGCCTCTACGACAAGGCCTATGTGGCCGAACGCACGACAGGCTTCGAAGCCTGGCGCGGTTACCTGCTCGGGCGCGACGACGGCGTGCCGAAGACGCCCGAATGGCAGGAGGAGGAGACCGGCGTGCCGGCGCACACGGTGCGCGCGCTCGCGCGGGCCTGGGGCAAGAAAAAAACCTACCTGGGCGCCGGCGGCCTCGGGGCCGGCTTCGGCGGGGCCTGCCGCAGCGCCACCGGCGGCCAGTGGGCACGCAACATGGTGCTGTTGATGGCCATGCAGGGCCTGGGCAAGCCGGGGGTCAACTTCGGCAATCTGCAGGCCGGCACGCCGCTGGACAACTTCACCTGGTTCCCCGGCTATGCGGAGGGCGGCATCTCCGGCGAGCTCGGGTTCACCGCAGCCGCCGCGCACACCTACTGCCGCATCCCGCACGTGCTCACGATGAACCCGGTGAAGCAGACGGTGCCGCGCCAGCGGCTGCCCGATGCCATCCTGGAGGGGCGCGCGACCGGCTATCCGTGGGACGGCTTCTCGCTGGAGGCGCAGTTCGCGCCGTTCGAGTACCCGATGCCCGGCTACTCGAAGATCCACATGCTGTACCGCTACGGCACGTCGACCTTCGGCACCATCTCGCAGACCGGTCGCTATGCCGACATGTACCGTCACGAGTCCGTCGAGATGGTGGTGAACCAGGCCATCTGGATGGAGGGCGATGCCCAATTCGCCGACATCATCCTGCCGGCCTGCACGTCGTTCGAGCGCACCGACATCAGCGAGTGGGGCAACTCCGGCGGCTACATCCACCACAACACCGACCAGCTCAACCACCGCATCGCGATCTTCCAGCACCGCTGCATCGAGCCGCTGGGGGAGTCCAAGTCCGACTACCAGATCTTCCTGGAGATCCTGCAGCGGCTGGGCCTCGGCGCGATGTACTCGGAGGGCTGCAGCGAGTTCGACTGGGCCAAGCGCATCTTCGATGGAAGCGACCTGCCCAAGCAGGTGAAGTTCCAGGACTTCGTGCGCAAGGGCTACCACGTGCTCCCCGCCCCGCCCGCGGCGCTGCGCAGCCCGCCGTACTTCCGCTGGTTCGCCGAAGGCCGCCACAAGGATGTGCCCGAGCCCATGCCGCTGCCCTCGCAGTGGGCGGGGGAGTTCGGCAAGGGCCTGCAGACGCCCTCCGGCAAGATCGAATTCATGCCGACCACGCTGCTGCGCGGCGACCCGGACAACCCGGAACGCCCGCCGCTGAACCGCTACATCCCGAGCTGGGAGGGTCGGCAGACGCAGGCGCTGGTCGAGCGGTACCCGCTGCAGATGATCTCCACGCATTCGCGCTACAGCTTCCACACCTACGGCGACGGCAAGGACTCGACGCTCAACGACATCGAGGACCACCGGGTCCGGGTCGGCCGGCACTTCTACTGGGTGATGCGGCTGAACCCCGTGGACGCGCGCGCGCGCGGCCTGCGCCATCACGACGTGGTGCGCGTCTTCAACGAACGGGGCAGCGTCCTGTGCGCGCTGGATGTCAGCCCGCTGGTGGCGCCCGGCGTGTGCAAGACGTACGAATCGAGCGCCGAGGTGCAGTTCTTCGACGACCCGCGCTTCGGCCGCGTGGACCGCGGCGGCTGCGTCAACGTCCTCACCCCGAAGCGGCCCCAGATGAAGGGCACCGATGGCATGGGCTCGAACTCCTGCCTGGTGGAGATCGAGGCCTGGTCCGAGTGGGGCGCACCGCCCGCATCCGCGAGAGAACGACATGAGCAAGTGGCATCTCATCATTGACGTCGCCCGTTGCGAGAATTGCAACAACTGCGTCTTGGCGCACAAGGACGAACTGGTCGGCAACGACTTTCCCGGCTACAGCGCGGCACATCCGCTGCACGGCGCCGGCGCGCTGCGCATCGAGCGCCGCGTGCGCGGTGAGGGGCACCTTGTCGACGTGGCCTACC
>Ga0233424_10000997_pt1 | contig 28786 bp, 58 predicted proteins | sample Watercolumn_Towu_FD_181011 | JGI IMG/M metagenome (GOLD analysis project Ga0233424, IMG submission 181011) | Freshwater microbial communities from Lake Towuti, South Sulawesi, Indonesia - Watercolumn_Towuti2014_125_MG | ecosystem: Environmental > Aquatic > Freshwater > Lake | place: Indonesia... | reverse complement strand
CTTGAACGAACAGAAATCGGAGAAGTTCAGACTTGAGTGGGCAAGCAGTTCAGGCTTGCCGGAGCAAAGTTTTTCTAAGTGCTTGTTCTGCCTGAAGTGGCAGTTCAGAGATGAATGGTTTTCGACAGCTGGGCGCTTTTGGATTTGCTCCCAGCTGGCGTTTCGCCGCAGGGCGCAGCGGGCGGGCCTTGGGAGGCCCTAGGAGGCCCTAGGAGGCCCTAGGAGGCCCTAGGAGGCCCTAGGAGGCCCGTTCTGCCGCACGGGAGGGTTGGGGCCGCAGCGCGTGTCCTGAGATCCTCCAATGGCTCCTGGGATGCGCGTAGGGCTGCGCATAGCTTGGAACTCGTGGCCGAGCCGGGCGCCGCTTGCGGGCCCGCGGCGCTCCTGTCCATGCGCGTGGTGCCGGAGACGCCTGCCAGGCCGTCAATGTTCCCAGGCGGGCTTGCCGATGCACGGGGCAACCAGGAGTCGCGGCGCGTTGCTTAGGCACGGCCGAAGGGTCTGTGTTGTGGGCCAAGTTCGATGGTGGTGTCGCCACGAGATCGACCCATGATCTGACTGCGTGCGACGGCCTGCAGCGTCGTCAGCGGTCCCTGGGCCGCCGCCAGAAGCGAGGGCAGAGCGGGGTGCCATGCTGGGCGGTATAAATGACCCACCATGAATGGGGGGAATATGGCGAGACTACCAATCACTCTGCCGGACTACGAACGGCTCTTTCGGACAGTTCACGGCGTGCTGCTCAGTGAAAATTCAGTACCGGAGCGTGCTTGCCAATGGTTCGCTTTCCTGGGCGCTTCGGTGCTGAAGAATCACCATAAGCTCGATGCACGCATGGTCGCTGGCTGCGCAGGCTTCAACCTGAGCGGCTTTCCAAGGCCCTTGGTCAATGCCGATCCGGCCATTGAAGGATTGGGCGCAAGCTGGGAAGGTTTTCACGCATGGATTGAGGTTGGCGAATGGATCATCGACCTGCAGGCGCCGCTGTTCCGCGATGTCGTTGGAAAACTGACGCGCAGCTACACGGTGCCACGCTACATGTTCCAGAAGCCGAAGGCCCAGGTCTCTAGCATTGAGCAACTTGAGCGGCCTGGCAGCTTCTGGTTCAGGCGGGAGCCTGAGTTTGAAGCCACCCTTGAGGCGGATCTGCGGGCTAAAGCCTATGCGCAGGACTTCGAGTCACTCTGCGTGCAGTGGTACTGTCGTCTCCCGCGTGAGATGCGGGCCGAGATCGCGACCCGAGATTCCCGTGGAACCATCCGGCCAATCCGCCTTTCTCCGCTGCGGATCGATGGAGTCTTCTGACGATGTTGGGGACTCGCGGTATACCTGTGTGGCGCTAATCTGGGCGCGGGACAGAAGGGGCTGAAGCGATGGCGACCAAGGCCAGGCCAAACGGCCACATCTGGATGCACGCCGAGCAGTTCCACAACGCCGCGGAGATCCTTTGGAACATGGGCTATGTCGACATCAACCAGATTGCTCTTCCTCTGGTTGTGAACTACGCGCTGAGTGCCGAGCTGGCGCTGAAGGCTGCGGAGGGCATCACGCACTACGGCCCGGTTATCGACGGGATCATTGGCGCAGCGACGCTTGAGTCCAGCGCGCACGGTCATGATCTGAATAGGGTCTTCGCGCAGCTGCGGGCAGACACCCAAGAAGGGATCGCCCGAGAGTTCCAGCTCACCTCCGGAGAGCCTCTTCATCCGCTGCTTGCAAAGTGCGCCGACTACTTCGTCAAGGCGCGGTACGCCTATGAGTCGAAGGGTGGGGGCGCTTACGACCTAACGGGGATACGGACGCTTGCCGGTGGATTGCTGAAGGCTGTGATGGCCCACGGGCTTCAGCGTCCAACCGGGCCGTGATGCCGGCCTGGTTCGGCGCACAATAACTGCGCCTTGATTCTTTTGCAGCAAATGCGGAGCCCACCTTGTCCCAAGCAATTCGTGTCCGCGATGGAGTACCTATCGAGCCCACGGCAATGAACAACGCTGAATGGGAAGTCTTAAAGCTGCAATCCCAGTCTGGGGATTTCGTGATGGCCTGCTGCGGGGCGCCTGCGGTGCCCAAGACGAGCATCAATGGCTTGCACTTCTTTGCTCATTTGGCTGACGAGTGCGGCACCGCTTTGGAGACGGCCTGGCACCGCGCCGGGAAAGCCGCGGTGCTGGCCGCGCTTCAGTCGATGGGTATCGAAGGGCGAGAAGAGGCGCCGGGCGCGTCTCCACAAGGCCAAAGGTGGGAAGCCGACGTGCTGTTTCCCGTTGCAGACAGACTCATTGCTATCGAGTTGCAACGGTCATATCAGCACCTTCGAGACTTCACCCGCCGGCAGCAGCGCTACGCCGATTCTGGCGTTGAGTGCTATTGGCTAGTCCGTCGGGAGACCTTCTTCACGTTGGCGAAAGCAACATCGCGGCTTCGGCTCAAGCGCGACTTCGGGAATGCGTGGCCCCCGGCCGGTATCGGGACCGGCATGCTTCCCGAGCTTCCCGTGGCTGTTTTGCTGACCGATGCGGCGCCGAGGGTCTCGTTTGGACTGGGTAAGTCGGCAGAGGTGGAAGAATGGTTGGCCAGCCTCGTGGCTGGTCAGTTCCAGTTCCGCATGGGTGCATGGAACATCGGATGAATAATGCGGCCCCGATGTCCGCGTTGAGGCGGCCCTCGCGCGGCTGAGCTGTGGCCAGACTGCCTCAGCCTGGCGAACGGCGCCTGTGCAATTTGATTGGTCACCTGGGACACGCCCGATGAATGTCAGATCAGTCTTCCCGACCGCGGAGTCTCTTGAGCAAGCAGGCGTGCCAGCTGTCGCTGGCGTCCTCCTGAAAGCGCTGCTCCGCCAAAGCGACAACGGCGTCGCCGCCTTTCATGTCACGAATGTGATCCGTAATGTCAAGGCGTTGTACGAGGTTCGGGCATGGGAGGCCGGCCGAGTGGCCGGTGAGGCACTCGGCTGGCTTCAAGCGCGCGGCTTCGTGTGCCAAGCGCCAGATTCTGATTTCGGCTGGTGCATCCTGACCCGTGATGGAATGCGTGCGGCTGAGGTGCATGACTTTCCCGCCTGGAGCGCCGAGCGCGACTTGCCTGAATCACTGCTGCATCCCCAGATCGCCGCCGAGTGCATGTCCAGCTTCAGGGCGGGCAAGTACGACACCGCGGTTTTTGAAGCCTTCAAGGCATTGGAGGTTGCTATGCGGAACGCCGCTAGTCTCGGCCATGATCTCCTTGGGACCAAGTTGGCTTCGCGCGCCTTCCATCCTGAAGACGGGCCACTGTCGAATCAGGATCAGGAGGCCGGTGAGCGCCAAGCGCTCATGAGTCTGATGATGGGCGCTCTTGGCTACTTCAAGAATCCGCAAAGCCACCGCAAGGTCGACCTTGCCGCATGGGAAGCCCGTGAGATGTTGGTGATCGCGTCGCACCTGTATCGAATCGTTGAGGTGCGTGCGCTGGTTTAGCCGTGCATCCTGTCCAAGAGCCCCCCCGCTCTGGCCTGGTGATCTTGCTTCAGCCAATCCGTTGAGCCGATTGAACCGATATTCGGCCCACAATCTGAGCCGAACCGGGCACAATGCGGCTCATGGACAAAAGGCCCACCTGGATCTGGCAGCGAGACGACTGGCCGGACTTTCGATTCGACGCTGAGCAGACCGCGCCTTACTTGGCCGAGGTCTACCGCTTGCACGGCGTCATTGAGGGCAAGGCCTCGGCCATCGGCTTGCGTGCCACGACCGAGATTGCCCTGGACGCCCTTGCCCATGAGGTGCTGGCGACTTCGCAGATCGAGGGAGTGCAGCTCGCAGTCGATGCCGTCAGATCGTCTGTCATGCGCAAGCTTGGGCTAGCGGAAATCGGCCCGGTGGACCGGAATGTCGACGCCCTGGTGGATGTCATCAGCGATGCGGCGACATCCTATGAAAAGCCCCTTGATCACGAGCGCCTGTGGCAATGGCAAGCGGCCCTCTTTCCTGACGGCCGGTCCGGAGGCCATCGGATTGCAGTAGGCCGCTACCGAGATCATGAGGAGCCGATGCAGATCATCGGCGGAAAGCTCGGGCGCGAGGTCGTTCACTATGAGGCGCCGCCATCAAAGGATGTGCATGAGCACATGTCGCGCTTCCTGAAGTGGTTTGATGAGACATCGCCGGCCAAGACGGCGCCCGGAGCCCGGGTGGATGGCTTCGCTCGCGCTGCCATCGCTCACTTCTGGTTCGAGGCCATTCATCCGTTCGAGGATGGGAACGGGCGTGTGGGCAGGGCTGTGGCTGATATGGCAGTGGCGCAGCACCTGCGGCAGCCCACACGGCTTTACAGCATGTCCCAGCAGCTTCTGACCTCTCGGGGGGACTACTACGCTGCCCTCAACAAGGCGAGCCGTGGCGACATGGATCTCACGCCGTGGGTGCAGTGGTTCGCCAAAGAGTGCGGCGCAGCCTGCCAGCGCGCGGCTAAGGTCATTGACGGCGCGATGGAGAAGCGCCGCTTCTGGGATTCCCATGCCGGCACCAAACTGGAGGAGCGCCAGCGCAAGGTACTGCAGCGCCTCTTGGATTGCGGCGATGGAGGCTTCGAGGGCGGATTGAACGCCGAGAAGTACATGAAGCTGACCCACGTGTCGAACTCGACCGCCAAGCGCGATCTCGCCGAGATGGTCGCGCAGGGCCAGCTTTGGACGCATGGCGCAGGGAAAGCGATTCGCTACTACATCAATGTGCCCGGCTGGTCCCACGGTATTGAGCACCCAGCACTTGATGCCGGAAAGGCCGAGCAGTCTGAGCAGGATCTGCGTACTGCGCTCGACGAGGCCGGGTATGCGGTGACGGAGCTTTCTGGCGGCCATGACCGCCAGTATTTCGGCCCCATCGTCGCGACGGGCGCAATGCACGTCGCCCAGGACGTGGGCCGCCGTCAGGCGGTCATCCATGCTTTCCATGCGCTTGATGTGGTCCCGGTCAAAGGCGACCGGGTTGTCATTACCTTCAAGGGAGGCAAGGGCATGGTGGCCGGCATGGATGGCCCAGGGCGTGAAGTAGGGCGGTAGGCCAGGGGAGGGCGATTCATCGCCGACTGGCTTTTGCGGCAAAAGTCCGAGCTACGGGACGTGCATCACGAATCGCTGAGCAGTTGCCCCGCCTCCCGGGGCGTGGGCTGCTAGTGGCTTTGCATGGTGCATGTAATAATGCGCATATGCCGCGCAAAGGTTTCAAATCAAAGCCCAAGGACGAAGTGCGTTCCGTCAAGACGCTGATCACCTGGACACCGCAAGAGGCGGAGCAGGTTGGCAAGAACGTCAAGGCGCGCAAAACCAGCTTCAACGAGTTCGTCCGCCGCGCTGCACTCAATCGCAAGGCGCCTGACGTGGACTATGTGACCGACATTGTTCTGCAGCTGAGCGACATCACGCGCGCTGTCCGCATGTTCCATGCAGCGTTGACGGCTGAGGGCATTCAGCCGCCGGAGGCTGAGCTGCTGGCTCTGATTCGCGAGGCTCGTGCGGCCATGCTGCGGATAGAACGGTGAGTGTGTCGTGATGCTGCTTAACGCTGAAACTGGCGCCCACTCTGCGCGCGTGTCCCTGGATGGGCCTCTGACCCTGTTCCCTCGCGCGTTCGTGCGCCATCCCTCGGGGCTCCGCCTGGACCTCATCTCGCCCGACCCCAACGGGTGGACGGACGAGGATCTGGCAATTGGGCTGTCCCGGACCTACCGATGGGGCGGCCACTCAAAATGGCCCCTGCCGCTTTCCGTGGCGCAGCATTCGCTGACCGTGGTTGAGTTGTTCAAAGCCAGAGCTATCAGGCGTGGACTTCCTCCACCGACTGGAGGGCAATTGCTGCGCGAGTTGCTCCACGACGCTGACGAGGCTTTGATCGGCGGCTTCGACGCGATTGCGCCACTCAAGCCGCTTCTCGGCGAGGGTTATGCGCGCATCGTGGCAGGGCTGCAAGGCGCAATCACTCAGCGCTACAGGCTGGAGCCCTACACCGCAGCAGAGGCCGAATGCCATAAGCATGCCGACAGCCTGGCGGCAGCGTCAGAAGCGGTGCATGTGGCTGGCTGGAAGCCGGAAGAAGTGGTGACGCTGCTGAACATCGGCTTGCCGGCTCTGTCTCGTGATCCCCTGGGCGGATTGTTCCCCGAGCAGGCATGGGAGCCCTGGGCGCCAGAGGTGTCCGCTGATCGCTTCCTACGGCAGCTGCAGTGCTTCCGGGCTATGGGTGGCTGAGCCATGGTCCCCATCATCCCGAAGCAGCGCCAACAGCGCCCCAATGCGGCCAAGCGCTTCAACTCGCTGATCGACTACCTCCAGGGTGAGCGCGAGAAGAACCAGCAGGTAGAGCAGGGTGGCGAGCAAGGCCGTGAACCCGGGGTAGGGCGGATGCCCGTGTCCAACGAGTTCAATGAGTTGCTTGACTATGCGACCGCGCCTGCAGATACGCGGATCGCCGGTGAGAAGTGCATCGCCGTGCGAACGCATGGCGTCTCCAGCATCGAGACCGCGAGCATGGAGATGAACGCGGTGGCGAGGATGAACCTGCGCGTTGAAGATCCGGTGTACCACTTCATCCTCAGCTGGCCAGAGCACGAGAAGCCGGCGCCAGAGCTGATCTTCGACGCTGCGCAGCATGCGGTTCAATCGCTGGGTTTCGCCGAGCACCAGTACGTGATCGCGGTACACGCGAACACGGACAACATCCACTGTCACGTGGCGATGAATCGTGTGCACCCGACCACGTTCAAAAGCCGGAACATCGAGTGGGCAAAGCGGACGCTGCACTACGCAGCTCGCGAGAGCGAGATCAAGCATGGCTGGACCCACGACAACGGAATCTACGTCGTCGAGGTGGACGGCCATGGCAAGAAGCAGATCGTGCTGAACACCAAGCGCCTTCGGGAGGCCGGGCTGGACCAGGACCAGGAGCTGGGTGCTCACGTCCACCCTGACATCGAGCCGGAGGCCGAGCTACCAGCCTGGCACGATCCTGACGGCCTCAGGGCCTGGCTCAAGGGCTCTGTCGCAAAGGCACTCAAGCAGTCGCTGCCTGATCTGCAGAGCTGGCAAGCCCTGCACGTGTGGCTGGACAAGCGTGGTATCGAGCTGCAGGACACCGGCGGCGGCGGTATGCGATTGCGTGCAGTGTCGGTAGACACCGGCGAGATCCTGGAGCTTCCAGCAAGCCAGGGCCTCAGGGCCCTCAAACGAGACGAGCTGGAGAAGCGCTGGGGCGCGTTCACGCCCGTCATGACGTTCCCAGTGCTCAGCCCCGAGCAAAGCCACCTAACACCCGCCCAACTTGAGAAGGGAGTGAACTATGTCCTCGGACTTGACCCAAACGGAGGAACGCCTCCCCCCGACCACATCCTTGGTCTTGCTGCACGTGGCCCAGCACGCCAGGCAGCTGTACCCGAAGGAGGCCGTGGCGTGCATGCAGTGCCCGGTAGGTCTTTGGCAGGTGACGGACACGTCCCTGGAGTGCTACTGCCGGGTGCAGTACAAGCCGGTTTGGACGACGGCGGAGCCTGGAAAGATCAGGGCTTGCGAAGCGATGCTGCAGGCCTTGGCGAAGGCGTCGGAAGACGCGAAGAAAGAGTAGGGGAGCGCGGGCAGCAGCGCTCACCCGGCCGAAAGCCCAGAGACCCAGCCAAGCGCGCGGAGCGAGCGGCGGAGCGCGAGGCCCAGCGCGCGGATCTGCGCAGGCGGTTCAGCTCCTACCGCAATCTCGTCCGTGCTGGCGACACGGATCACGTCCAGCGCTTGAAAGAGCTACGTGCAGAGCGCTCCAAGGCCATCCAGGAGGCCAATGCTCTCGCCAAGGCTGCGAAGGCCGCTGTGCCCAAGGGACCGGATAGAGAGCTGCGCCTGCAAGCCCTGGTGGAGATCGAGGCCGAGGCATCGCGCCGTAAGCTGGAGGCCCACGCGAGATTCGAGCAGCGCGCGGAGGTGTTGCGCAAGACGCGAGTGCCACCGCTGGGCTGGCGTGAATGGCTCTATGAGCAGTCGAACCTCGGCGACAAAGCTGCTCTGTCTGCGCTGCGCGGGATCGTCTACCAGGCTCGCCGTGATGCCAAGTTCGAGGCTGAGGAAGACGAGCTGGAGGATGAGGTCGACACGGCGGGCGCCGAGTATGCCGCCCGCCAGCACAAGAAGCTCATGCAGAGGCTGCTGGACGAGGAGCGTAAGGAAGTCGCTATTCGCGCGGCCAGCGTCCACAGGATGCGCCCGCATGAGATCGATGCGCTTGTCCTCCTTTATGCGGGCCTGACCTGGCGCGTGACCGGGAATGGCAATGTCGAGTACAGCAGCGCCCAGGGCGAACACATGTTCACCGACCGCGGCAATCGAGTGACCTTCGACCGAGTGCGGGTCAGCGACGATGAGATCAAGCTTGCGCTGGCGCATTCGCGCGACAAGTTCGGCCGCTCCCTGACCCTGACTGGAGACGATGAAATCTTCACCGGCCGGATGGCTCGGCTTGCCGATGATATGGGCCTGAAGGTTCTGAATCCCGAGCTGCAAGACATGCTGCAGGCGCACCGGCAGGCGAAGAGAGCCGATGCGGCTGTGCGCCCAGTCGAGTCCGTGGCCGCAGAGCCCCCCAGGGGCGAGGAACTGGAGGCCAAGGCTATGGAAGGGCAGGGCGTCGACAAGCTGCGCGCCATGGTCCTGGCCGTGGACCCCAAGGCGGTCCTTGTGGAAGCGACCGCCGGTGACGAGTCCCGCGTGTACTCCGGCCCGGTGGTTGCTGAGCTGACCGGTGATACCCCGATGTTTGCGCAGCACATTGGCCGTGGGGTCTATGCAGTCCACCGCATCATGGCGCCGGACGATCATGCTGACCAGCTGGTCGAGGTGCGCTACCGCGCTGGCACGGCATCCGCCGTGGTTGACCAGGCTGGCCGCAGCCAGGAGCGTTGATTGTGCAGACTGCTTTCACGCGATCCATGTTCAGCATGTTGAGCTGCCTCAGCGTCACCAGGGCCGGGCCTACTCAGCCCGGCGGATCTGGTGCTGGCAGTTGCAGGGCGGCGTGCTATGGCGCGTTGTTGGCTGGCTTTGCGGCCTTGGCGCCGTGGACCCCTGCCGCCGCGGCGCCGATCCTGACTGGCCGCGTGGAGCGCGTGGAGGACGGCGACACCGTATGGTTGAGAGTTGAGGGCGGCGAGAGAGTCAAAGTCCGTCTTGCGTCCATAGACGCCCCCGAGATCGCTCACACGAGCCGGGAGGAGGGCAGGGTAGGCCAGCCTTATGGAGAGGCTTCTCAGCGGCTTCTGCAGCGTCTCGTGCAGGGCCAGGTGGTCGTAGCGGACTGCCCAGAGTACGACGGGCGGTACAACCGGCCTGTCTGCGCGCTCAGCGTCGAGGGCGTCAGCGTCAACGCTGAGATGGTGCGGCGTGGCATGGCCTGGGCCAACACTTCGGCGAAGGGCCGCTACCTGAGAGATCGCTCGCTCTTGGATCTGCAGAGCGAGGCGCGACGCAAGGGCCTGGGCCTATGGGCCGAGCCGAACCCAGTCCCGCCATGGGAATGGCGGAGCAGATGCTGGAAGCAGCGCGAGTGCCCCGCGTGAGCAGCAAGCATGCGAGCGCAGCGTGCGCTGCAGCGTCGTTGATCTTGTTGAACCCTTTCCACATCCCAGACCTATGAACCCCAGCTTCTCATGGCTGACTATCGAGGGCCTCTTTGTAGCCCTCGGGCATGCCTCCTTCGCGATCACGTTTCTTGCCTATGCACAGCGGAACATCATCAAGCTGCGAATGCTGGCGATTGCCTCGCTCATCGCAGGGCTGACCTACAACGGCTGGGTCCACTACCGCATGCCGGAGGGGCAAGACTTATGGCCTGTGCTCCTTTGGCTGGGGATCTTCCTGGTCCAGAACGTCTACATGGCAGGCTCGGCAGTCCGAGATCAGTTGGAGGTTCCTCTGACGCCTCGGTCTCGCGCGCTTATGGCTGCGGCCGTGCCCGACATGCACAGCCGCGACTGGTCCCGCCTTGCAAAGCTGGCCCGGGTCGAGCGCTTTGAAGAAGGCGCTACGCTGATTGACATCGGCGATAGCACGGACCGCATCAGCATTCTTGCCGCCGGGCAGTTGTTGATGACGCGCCCAGACCGTGATCAGCCGCTGTTTCGCCACCCCGGCGAGATGTGGGGTGAGTTGACCTACTTCATGGGGGCGGACGCCTTCGGCCAGTCTCCATGCCGCCTGCAGGTTCACAGCCCGTGTGCTGAAGTGTGGTCCTGGTCGTACCGCGAGATCGCGTCCTTCTGCAAGTCGGACAGAGCGCGTGCGGCGCTCTTCGCGGGCTTCGTGCGCGCCGCCGGCTTGCAGCATGGCTCAGTAGCTCCCCTCATCAACGCCGTGTCTGAAGACTCCGTTGATACCAGGAACAGGCACCCCCTGGTGCCTCGCATTCATGCCGAGTGCTTTGCTGGGCTTGGCCAGCGCGAGATGGCTCGCGTAGCAGACGACATCCGGTTCGAGACGTGTACGGAGGGGCGCCTTTCCATGGTTGATGAGATCGTGATGCTTGCGCAGGGCGAGGTCCGAGTGCAGCGTAGCGACCGCCAACACCTGGTGCTGCGCACCGGGGCGCTCTTCGGAGAGGTCGGGTTCTTCAGCCCGGCAGGCCCGCGTGAGCGAGTCACGCTTCACGTCTCGGAAGGATCGACCATCGCGAGGCTTCCCTACGCAGCGATGCGGCGACTGGCTGCAGAGAATCCCGCGCTGTTCTCGAAGTTGACGCATGCATTGGCCAGTCACATGGCTCAGAAGTTGGTCCAGCCCTTGGAGGCCGACGCCACCTATTTGCTGGAAAGGGCCTAAGCCATGCGGATGACGAGTATGCTTCGCTGGCTGTGCAGAGCTAACTTCCATGTCCGATGGAAAGGCGCCAGCGGAAGCATCGGACTGAGCGGTCACTCGGTGCGCCGTTGCGAGTTGTGTGGCGTCAGGGAGTTGAGCGTCTGGGGAGGCGCGTATCTTCGACTTCAGGACGCAGGGAAACCCAACTGCCCAGCATCCGTCGGATTGGCTTCGCGGCGCTCCACGGAAGCACCGACCGGCGACCAGCTCGAAGGCGGCGACGGCGGGTGCAATGCGACAGCATCCGGGTATCGTGGCCGGCCCATGCCGAAGGTGATGCAGGATGAGAGGCATTCGGAGATCGAGACATCATGAGCCTCAACGTGACCCCGCTGCGCCTGGCCGTGCTGCAGTTCCTAGCCGCTAAACCGGGCGGCTTCAATGCAAAGAGTATGGTGGCGGCGCTATGCCCGCGCGTAAGCTCGGGTGGCCATAAGCTGTCGTGGACTGAGCAAGGACTTGCACGCCAGACCGGCAAGATGATCAAGCCGCTGATGGAGCATGGGCTCATCGTTCAGGAAGACTGGATGGCTCGCATGTGCTCAATGCGGGTGCGCATCACCGACGCAGGCCGTGCCGTGGTGGCCGCGCATGAGTCTGGTCATCCATGCAAGACCTGACCCCGGCCCAGGCAAGACCTGACCCCACGCGGGGTTAACATAATGCACATTGACGTAACGCGTTACGAACTCTGCATGATGAACAGTATCAGCACCAGCCATCTTTCCGAGGAAGCCAGGATCGGCGCGGCCTGCCGGGCCGATCTGGCAGGCCAGCGCCCAAACCCTCTCGTATCCTGGCGCCATAGGAGGACCGTTCCGATATGGCAAAGCCACCGGTGATCGAGGACGCGCAGATGCGTCACGCCTTCAAGGTCGCATCCGTCAGCAGCCAGACCCCAGCCCGTGACGTTGCCCTGCTGCATGTCCTGTACGGCACCGGCATGACGGCGACCGAGCTGGCCCAGCTCGAAGTGGCCGACGTGCTGGACGAGCGCGGTGAGTTCCGGCGCCAGTCCGAGGTGCGCGCGGCGATCAGCTTCAACGGCCGGTCCCGGCCGGTGTTCTGGGTGAACCAGCGGGTGCGCGATGCCCTGTCCGCCTACTTCGTGGAGCGACTGAAGCTCGGGCACGGCGTCACGGCTTGGCGCTCCCAGTGGCGCGGCCTGGTGCAGCTCGGCCCCGTGTTCCTCACGAACGACGGCAGGCCATTCACCATGACCGCGCGCAGGACCAGCGCAGGCAACGTGTCGCGCTCCTGCGAGTCCCTGACCCAGACGATCCGCAAGCTGCACGAGCAGGCCGGCATCGAGGCCGCTGGTGCCCTATCCGCGCGCCGCACGTTCGGTGTGCGCCTGAAGCGCGAGGGCTACGACCTGAGGCACATCCGTGAAGTGCTGGGCCTGGCCACACTGTCGGCAGCTAAGGCGTTGTGCGAGGGAGATCCCGTCGATCTCGGTCGAATTGTGGCGCGGGTAATCTGACATCTGTATCATCAACGCCATGACGATGACAGAACAACAATTCGATTTCATTGCCCGGCTGATCCGCTGCAAAGACCCCGCCAAGCAGGGCGCCAAGCTGGTGCTGGTCCACGAGGTGCCGAACGCGGAAGCCGCCCGGTCTGTGCAAACTACGCCACAGGCGGTGCACAGGGCGGCCAAGCGAATTGCCGAAGAGCACAACGAAGCCAGGCGCCTCTACAAATAGTGCTTGCATCATCGCCTAGGCGTTGATATTATTGAGGCATCAACAGAGCAAGGAAACGACCATGAGCACCGAGCAAATGAGCATTCGCCAGGCCGCCCGCTGGGCCGACCGCAAGGGCTGCGTTTATCGCGTTCAGGGCGGCCAGCCTGACAACATGGCTGCGGCCGTGGACGTGAACACGAACATGGTTCTCTGCATGGGCTATGGCGACAAGGCCTATGACTTCAAGCGCGACCACCCGGAGCAGTCCATCCGCGTCTACACGCTGGACGAAGTGCTGCAAGGCATGAGCGAGGAAGATGGTGAACGCAACTGCGTCCCCGGCGCGCGTGACGCCGACGCCCCCTGGCACTGAGCAAGGAAACGAGGGCACCGTGAACACGCTTGAGTATTGCCTTACCCGCTGCGCCGCACGCGAAGCGATGCTTCAGTTCCGCATCCGCAACTACAGCGGCCGTCCGGCGATTCAGCACTACGGCGAGACACTGACTGGCCGCATGGGCTGGATGTGGGCCGCCTGGCTCTGAACCACCGAAGTAGACGACGCCATGCACGAACACGAACTGCCTTCCATTGGTGCTGACGCTGCAATCCGCGCGATGAAGAACGGTGCGACGCTCACGCCGTTGGGCACCACATTCTGCACGGCTGGCGGCACGTCGTTCACTCATTCGCTGGAGACCAGGCGTGGCACGGTCTATCGCGTGTCGAAGCGCGTTGTGGCGGCGCTGTTGACGGCAAGCGCACCCGCAGCGCAAACCAATCTGCAGGCCTCGGCCTGACCCAAGGAAACGAGACATGCTCGACATCAAAGACAAGCCGGGCGTCATCAGCAAGGCGCAGATGCGCAAATGCTTCGAGGACGCGATCACCAACACGCCGGCCCTGAAGACCAACACCCCGCTCGGCGCGGTGGACCTCAACGGGGAGTTCTCGCACTACGCCAATGGCGAGACGGACACGATGTGGCTCGGTTTCGCTCTGGGCATGCGTTGCGCAGAACGGATTGCGAAGGCGCAAACCGTGCCCGCCGACTGAAGGACGCGAGTCATGGACATTCAGATCAACCATGCGGAACTGCCTTGCGGCGAGTGGCTGGACTGTGCAGGGTTCACCGCCACCGAGGCCGGCGACAAGAGCATGATGCGGCTGCTGGACGGCGACGGCGAGTTCGTCGCTACTGTGACCCGCGCCGTTCTGGGCCGCGACCTTCAGGCGATGCTGCGCTATGGCAAAGAGCAGCGCGAGCTGGGCGAAAAGCTGGGTCGCGCCCAGCTGCAGAGCCAGTTCCGCGCCCTCCTGGCCACCGACCCCACCTGAGCAGGAAAGAGATGAGCACTGACCCAATCAAGGACAAGATCCTCCAGGCGATCAAAGATGGTGCCTCGACGAGGCCGGCGCTTATGGCCATCGAAGCGCTCCGCCACCAGACCTGGGCCGTTGTCGCCAAGCACCTGGCCGACATGACGAAGCAAGGCACCCTGGTCGCGAGCAAAGCTGGCTGGCGCATTGCCTGAGTCACGGAAAGAGGTCATGACCATGATTCCGCCCCGCTCTGATCGCGTGCCACTCGCCTGCTTCATCGGTCAGATGCTGGCGCTGTCCATCTGCGCAACCTGGCTACCTCCGTTCCTTCGCGCCGCATACCTGGCGTGGGTAATTTGCGGTGTGGCCTTCTTGGTCCAGATGCAGGTAGCTCCTGGCCTACCAAAGACCTTCGGCGGCAATTTGCTCCGCATCCTCAAGGCACACGCATGGCCTTTGTTCGTTGTCGGACGCTAGAACGGAAAGAGCCATGAGGTTCAAGACGCTCGTTTTCTGTGTCGTACTGGCAGCACTCTTTGCCTTAACGATGTATCAATCAACGCAACAGCCGCGCAAGCGGTGGTTTAAATGTGATTGGCCAGGGTGGGCTGACGCTACCGGTTGTGCTGCCGAAGCCGATTCCGCTACCGCCGCGTCCGCCCCAAGCGCGCGTTGACCAATGGAAAGAGACATGCAGCCCCTGAACGGCACCAAGACCCATCCCCTGACGCCTGCGGGCCTCAATGCTTTGCGTGACGTGGCCGCGAAGCCGACGCCGCGGCAAGAGTTGAATCCAGGCGTCGCAAACCGCCTGTTGCGCGAGGCCCTGGTCGAGTCGGTGGAGTTGCCGAGCCCATATGCAACGCACAAGGGACGCAGCATCGAGCATCTGCAGGCTACCGCTGCCGGCGTTGCCCGCCTGGCCGCCAACTGATCGAGGAAGGGAGGTATGGACAAGGAGAACAACGTGGTTGGCCAGTACGGTGCATGGATTGTCTTCATCTTGAGCGGTGCCATTCTGTTCGCAGGAGTTGGTCCAGCTTCGGTGGAGTTCAATCGTGCAATTGGCGTCGTCGCTTCGATGGTCAGTTTCGTCGTTGGATACGTTCAAGCCAGAAACATCAGCTCGACTTGCCTGCTGTCGTTTGTCGTGAGCGCCTCCGGTCTGGTGGTCGCATTTACTCAGTTGTAAGTAGGAAACCACTCGTGACCGACACCCGCCGCAATGGGCCTCCGCCCATCGAGAGCATCATCAAGGACGCCGCCGGTCGTCAGGACGTCGGCTACACGCTGCGTGTCCACCTTCAAGGCCTGCGCGGCACCTGGCATCGCCTGTGGGCCATGATCGGCACCGCCGAGATTTTCGGCGACACCGACGACATGGCGGAGGGCGTCTCTGCGCTGCGCGGGCAGTTCGAGCAGGAACTGGGCCGCCCCATGACTTCCATCGAATGGCAGCAGCTGGTTGACGATGCTCGGGCGCACGGCAAGCGGCTCGCTGGAAACACCTAGCGAAGAGCCATGGTGCGCAACCCGTTTCGCCGTGAAGATCGACGCAAGCAGTTTGCCGGCATGGTGAAGGATTACGAGGCCCGCAATCCGGCGCTCTTCCACGAGCACGGCGGCGAGAACCAGTCGAACAACATCGGCAATGCCTTCTGGCGCGGCTACCACGGCCAGCTCGCGGCGTGGATCGATCCCGTGACGCCTCTGCACGTCGCGTACGTGGCAGGCCGTGAGGTCGCTCGGGCGGCTGCCAAGTACTGACCAAGGAAACAGCACATGAAGACGATCAGCGACACCACTGCGGCGATTTGCCAAGCCGCGCTCGCGCAGGTCCAGCGGGATGCTGAGCGGCACGCGGCAGAGGCCGCGAGGCTCGGGCAGTCAGTCGAGAAGTGGCGCGAGCTGCAAGACCAAATCAAGACCGCGGCCGACGAGCTGGCCGCAGCATAGGAAACAGAACCATGAGCGAGTTCAAGCGCGAGATCCGATACGTCGTCCTGAAGGCCACCGACTTGCAGGCTGTTGGCCTCACCGAGGCAGAGCTGGACAGTCTCAAGGCCGTATGCGCCAAGGTGGACAAGCATCGCAGGGACGCCGGCATGCCAGACTTGGAATGTGTCGTCGTCGAGAAGGATTGGCCGGAGTATGAGCCGACCTGGCAGGCGATTGAGCGCCGGATGACGAGGCCGGCATGATACCGGCCGGCGCAGACTCGTTGCTTGCCGGGTGTGCCGAGGCTCGCCGCCTTATCGGGCTTGCAAATCAACACCTCCGAGTGCTGAACCCTGAGGCGGCCCGTGCGCTACTTCAATGCGCCCTTGACGCGCTGCCGACGAGTGCCAAGAAGAGCAAAGACGAGAAGCGTTCGCGCAGCAACACCTGACACCAAGGGAAGAGAATGGACCAGTCGGCCATCCGCATTGGCGCGAAGTACAGCAACCCCACCTCACGGTATGGAGGGGTCCGCGTCGTTGACGCCATAGTGACCCGCGCAAATGGCCTGCGGGCAGTCGTCTGGTGCCGCTCGGGTGCAGGTACTGGCCACACGCACGGCGTCTCCCTGCTGGCGACGTTTGCTCGGTGGGCTAGACAGGAGGAGGCTATGTCGGCGGATGATCTGACCAAGCACGAGCTGCGCGCCAAGACCCAAGCCGAAGCGAGGGTGAGGTTTGGCGGAGAAGTCGCCAAGATGCTCTCCACTACTACGTGACCAAGGAAAGAGCGCCATGCCGACCCCTGCCAAGCCCCGCTACAAGGATGCGCAGAAGCAGGCCTTCTATGCCTCCCTGTTGGCCCTGGCTGCTGATCGAGCGAGCGAGCTGTATTACCAAGGCCGCCCGCATCGCGGCGCCGGCCACCGCACCGCGTTTTGGGACGGATATGCCGGCCTGACCCGCACCGCGAACGTCATCCCCGGCACCCTGTCCGCCGTTGCGTTCGCAGCCGGCCAGCAGTTCGCCAAGACCAACCCAGGTATCCCCAAGGGAGAGGCCGTGTGGACACCTGGCGTCACCCGGCAGGGCGAACCCACAAAGGCCATCTGAGGCCACGGAAAGAGCCAATGGACAATTTGGTCGTTCGAGACATGGCGGACTACCTGCGGCGTCTATTCGACGGGTATCACCGCGCGGGCGCAGAAGGATCGGTCGCGGGGCAGCGGGACTGCTTGCTACAGATGCGATCCAGCGCGGACACGATGAGGATCGCAATGCGAGCAGAGATTGTCTCCGCATGCCCCTTCTTGAGCAGTCTGGAGGCTTCAGACGCAGAGCTTGTCGAGCTGCTGGATGGGTATCAGCGGACGCTGACAACGCCGGACGAGAAGCGATTTCTCGGGCTGATCCAGAACTGTGTACTCCGTGCGCAGGTAGCGCAGGGGCCTGGCGGAGCCAAGGCCTTTCTGGCACGCATGAACAAGTTGCAAGAGGGCCGGCAAGTCCACTTGGTGCTTGTCTAACAAGTCAAGGAAAGAGACCATGAACACCATCCCCACCATCGACCAGATCAAAGCTCTGGACGGTCGCATCTTCGCGATGCTGACGGCTGAGGAAGCCGCCGTGCTGGACTTCTACCGCAAGCAGGGCCGAAAGTACGACGTGGCCATCAGCTTCATCAACAAGGCAAATCCGGATGAGCTTGCCCTGGTGAAATCAGAGGCCGAAGCGGATGCGATCATGAAGCGAGCAAACAGCTTGGTCTCGGTAAGCGTTGGCCCTGGCGCGGCGGAAGCCTGGGCGGAGCGCGCTGCGCCGAGCCTGCACTGACCAAGGAAAGAGAAGCGATCATGACGGACACTCGTTTGCCTTCCAATCCGTTCACGATCAGCGACTTGAGGCTGCAGGCAAATACCTGGACTGCTGCATCGATGGAAGCCAAGTACGCCGGCAAGCTGCTCGACACCCAGACGGTGGACGCTATCCAGCGCGACCTCGAAGAGCTTCGTGCATGGGATAACTACGAGCGCAGCACCGCACCCAACCGAGAGGCGGCCAAGCAGGTCCTGCAGGGGCTTCTTGACCGTAGGACTTGCGCCTGATCGGACTGCCAAGGGATCGCAGCCGCCTGTGCCTGCTGAGGCCCAAGCGAATGTGATTCACAACGACCCAGGAGGGAATGATGACTGAAGCAAACCTGAGCGCGGCTTGGGCGCATGGCGACGCGACCGTAGCTGTGAATCCGGCCAAGCGCAAGAAACTAGCACGAGGCCTAGCGCTGGTTGCCGTCGCCGGCATCGCCTATTGCGCCCTGGTGCTTGATGAGCGTGGTCCGGTAATGAACTGGGCCAAAGAAGTGGCCAAGCAGGCAGAAGCGCAGAAGTACGAGCCGACGATGCGCAAGCTGGCCGACGCCGGCAAGCCGGATGCAATGATCTGGATGGCGGTCAACTTCCCCGCCACCGATTCCGGCCGGTTGGATGTCCTCATCCGCGCCGGCTCTGGTGAGGCGGCATGGGTGCTCGCGGGCATCAAGGCGAAGACCGACAAGCAGGAGTCGCAACGACTGATGCAAGTCGCGGCCGACAACGGCTACCTGCCGGCCGTCCAGTACGCGCAACGCCCCTTCCGCTGAAGGCCAAACCATCGGCAACTTGCCATGAGCACAACAACCGAGATCCTGCAGCGCGTGGAAGCGCTGAACGCCAGTTCGCAGGCGCTGACGGCAGAGCCGGTGCGCCCGCGCATCAAGGCGCTGATCGATGCCGGCCTGCTGAAGTCAACGCGCATGCTCAGCGGCCCGCTGGGCTTGCCCACGGGTGAGGTCTGGCTGCGCATCACCGACGACGGCCGCAAGCTGCTGGCCAACTGACCCAGGAAAGAGCGCCAAATGAGTGACGATCAGAACTCTGTCGGCAAACTCGCGTTCGCTTCACCAGCCTATGCATTGATCTGTCTTGGGCTTGCATTGCTGGGATATTGGAGGAGCCAGATGCTCATGGCGGCTGCTGGTTTCGGGCTGCTGTTTCGGGTCGTGGATTCGTTGGTCACGATGCTGGCAGTCATTGCCAGTTTCCAGGCCTGGGGCGTAGCGCCTGCGCTTGTCGTCGGGGTTACGCTAACTGCGGGATTCCACTACGTCGGCCAGCGCTTCGGCCTCAACGCGTAGGAAGGTTGCCATGAAACGCCATCGTTTTCGGAGTCTCGTCTGGCCAGTCCTGCACGTCGCGTTGGGCACAGCTTTTGGCGGTTGGTGTGTATTTGCTTGGATGCAGTACAACGCGGCTCGCTCCGGCCTGTCCGATCTGACGGCAGCGCTTGTACTGACGGATGGCAGGCCCCTGTACGCCTTCGGGATCTGTCTTAGTCTGGTAGTTGGGATCTACGGCCTGCTGCTTTTCTGCAAGCGCAGTCGCTTCAGCAGGAGCGCATGAGTGTCTGGGCCACCCGCAGCCCCGCCAACGCCGCCGTGCTGGCGGAGTTCTTGTCCTGCGACCGTTCGGGCCCGGAACTGACGAGGCAGGCTTGCCTGGCGCGTGCGGCAACCGGCCAGCTGGCCCAGGAGCTGGCCGATGTGACCACTGCGCCCGCACTGGCCTCCCAGGCACTGCCGGCCCCTCTGCGCTGGTTCCTGGGCTGATTGCGGAAGGCCGCAGGACTGCACATGGGCATGCTCGGCTGCTTGACACGGTACTCCCTGAGTACCATAATTAAGCCATCGAATCGAGCAACGGAAACGACATGAAGCCGACCAGCCTCACCAAAGCCGAATGCGTGCGACGCGCTCGCAACCTGAACCAGCAGGCCCAGGCCTACCGCTCCTGCGGCAAGCGCAAGTGGGCGCGCGATCTGGTGCAGAAGCGCAAGCAGTACATGGCGGCGGCACGCCTGTTCGCCTGACCGAAGGAAAGAGTATGCGCGCAGCCGATTCCACCTGGACCATCACGGTTATCGCCAACATCTCTTCCCAGCGTCTGTTCGTGCGCTGGTACATCGGCGCCCTCGATACTCACTCGATGTTCGACCTGGCAGTTGCTTCGGGCGACCTGAAGGAAGATGTTGTGCTGTTCGAAGTCCACGGCGTGCGAACCGATGAGCTTAGTAAGCACAGCGAGCTGATGGAGCGCCTTGAGCGCCTGGTGCGTGAAGGGTCATTCGTCGCGCAGCGATCCTTCAAAGCTAACCATCTTTCACTCGTCAAGAACTAAGCCAAGGATTCTTCCAGCATGTCCACCTCCCTCTTGTCCGCCAGCTCGCCAGCGCTCTTTGAGCGCGTGCGCAGCCTGGTTATCGGCTACTGCGATGCAGCCTTGACGACCACCAAGGAACGGCTGGCCGAGGAGCTGGATGCGGATGCCGGCGATGTGGACGCGATCCTTGCCGACCAGTTCCGCACCGAGCGCTGCACGTGCTGCGGCCACTGGTTCGACCAGGCCGACTGCGACAACGACGACGGCCTCGGCGGCTTCGAGTGCCGTGACTGCGCTACCAATTGACCGAATAGAGAGCGCCATGTCCCTGCCGACGCTGCACCTAAACCTCAAGGCCCAGTATTTCGACGACATCGCTGCTGGCGAGAAGCCGGAGGAATACCGCCTGGATACGCCCTATTGGCGTCGTCGGCTGGTGGGCCGTCAGTACGCGGGGATCGTGCTCAAGAAGGGCTACCCGAAGCGCGGCGACAGCACGCGCACGGTGGAGCGGCCGTGGGCCGGCTTCACCACAAAGACGATCACGCATCCGCATTTCGGCCCAGAGCCGGTGCGGGTGTTTGCTATCAAGGTCAACTGACTAAGGAAAAAGAGTGCAACATGAGCACGAAGAAGATCGACGGCGATGTGACCATTTCCGGCACCGAGGCCGCGAGCGTGATTCGTCACCTTTCTGAGCGAATCGAAGTGCTAGAAGCGCGCCTTGTGCAGGAGCAGCTCAGCAAGGCGGAAGAACTCGCCAAGCAGATTCCCGAGGTCATCAAGTACCTGCGCATGCACAGCGTCGTGTTGCTCTACACCGGCGAGGGTCGCGCCAGCGATCTTGCAGACCATATCAGCGAAGACGAGGCGGCCGTTGCCGCTTTGGGACAGGCTTGGAACCTTCAAGACGCGCCACTCCCGCAGTCGGCAATTGACCAAATCCGAGCCCTGACACTCGGCGGGATGAACCGTTTCTAAGAAGGAAAGTTGCATGAGTACGGTGTTGGATGAGTACTTCCCGCTGTCGCCGGCCCTAGCTCAGGCGATCCGCGTTCAGGACATCGGAGAGATCGCGGCAGAGAACGTGCGCTGCGAGTGTGGTGGGAGTCTGCCCGAGTGTGAAGCCGCCGTGATCGAAGCATTCGAGGCCGGCTTGCTGCAGCGTCGCCTAGTTGTTAGAGGCGCACTCGAGGCTCATGCGATCGGGCATCTGCTGGTCCACCTCACGAATCTGGATGACGAAGAGGAGGTGCGAATCTTCTACGAAGAGGCTGACGCGCACGTTGGTGGTCCGATCTGGGCGCTTCTCACGGGTGCCGAGCGGGCGCCACTCATTGCCGAAGCCTTGGCCCTAGCGTCGAGCGTTCGGCCCATCTGGGAGCGGCACTGCGAGGCCACTCCTGACAAGTACACCTGAGACCGAGGAAAGAGCCGGGATGAAGCTCACCAAGCAGCAGCGCCAGACGCTGCGCGGCATGTTCGGCGGACTCTGCGCCTACTGTGGGACGCCGTTGTCTGACCGTTGGCACGCTGACCATGTGGAGCGTGTCGAGCGCAAGATGGCTCGTGTCGACGGCCGCTGGACCTGCACGCAGGAGGTGCATCGCCCGGAGCGCGACAACATCGACAACATGATGCCGGCTTGCCCTCCGTGCAACATCGATAAGCACGACCTGACCCTTGAAGACTGGCGGCGCAAGCTACAAGACGCCTGCAACGTCTTGGCACGCAATCAGTCGACCTATCGGCACGCGATCCGCTTCGGCCTGGTCAAAGAGACCGGAGCGCAGATCGTCTTCCACTTCGAGCGCGTTGCTCAACCGGCCCAGGCCGTCTAACCCGGAAAGAGCCATGGACCGACTCAATCAGGCCCTTGCTCTGCTGGGCTACAAGCCCGAGCAGACGCCGCACATTCGTCATAACCTGCTTGGCGCGATCCAGGCCTTCGCTGCAATGCAGAACGACGAGGCCCTTGAGGAAGCGTGCGAGGTCGATATGCGAGCAATCCGCGCTGTGACGGCACAGTGAGAAGGAGAACCCAGATGAAGTTCGACATGAACGCAGAGCCGCAGTCGAGCGGCATCGACGAGTACGTGAGCCGAAATGGGAAGTGGCTGCGACCAGCCGCTGGAACGGTGCTTGCTATTGCGGCACCTGTGCTTATGGCGAGTGTTGATCCGAGAGCTGCGGCGTTCCTCCCGGTGTGGCTCGTTCCTGCCGCTGGCGTGCTAGGGTGCTTTGTCATCGGGCTTGGCGCCAGCGTGACGGACACTGTGTCGGGGGCCGTGGTCCGAATCGTTGGATTCGGCGCTGCAGCTGGTTTTCTGCTGGCCACACTTTCTCGCTGAGTTTCGGACTCGGAAACCAAGGAAGCAGCCATGGACCGACTCAATCAGGCTCCCACTCTGCTAGGCTAGCCGCGGAATGTCCGATGCACATGCACCCTGCCCCACGCTCAAGGCAAGCCAGCGACTTCATCGCGCAGGCAAAGTGAAACGCTCAGCGCGCCAAAGCGACAACACCTGAGACGAACTAAGGACTTGCATGACCTCTAAACACAGACCACTGCCGCACACTCAACTCGACGGAATCAAGACCTTTCGTCCGTATGTCTACCGTTGCGCCAAGGAGGAGGCGAAGGCACGAGCTGCGCGCGGCGAGTTTGGTCCTACTGGTTCAATCGACGACAGCCCATGGATCAAGGAGGTCTTGCGCCAAGCGCAGCTCACATTCCTGTCGGACGCTGGCCTGCTGAGATTTGGCTCGCCTGACCAGTTCTTTGACGGCGATGTGATCCGCCGGGACTTACTTGACGCGCGAGGCGCCTCGGTTCTGATGGCGATTCTCACCACCGTCAACTACGAGTTCCACAGTCTTGTCAACTTCGAGTTGTCAGGCAGCAAGACTTTCCGATTTGCCGACCTTCTGGTGGAAGAGTTGGCGCAAACCTCGTCCAACGTTAAAGCTGAGTATGTCCATCTCCCCTTCAATAGCTGCTGCTTCGTGATCGAGTCACGAGTTGCTATCGAAGCGTTCCATCAGTTCCTGACGCGTGATAGCGATGCAGCCCAAGCGGTGACGGAGGAGATGTACGCGACGCCACTTACCGTGTTCGTTCACGAGATTGAGCCTCGCGACGCCACACTTGGCCACCCCGGGCTGCTATTCCTGGCGTTTCACGGAGACGGTAAGTACCAATGGGGCATGGCCAAGCGTCAAGTTCTTCTTAACCCAACTTGGGATGTCGAACGCGCTCTTCACACTGATTGGGACAAGGTTCACGAAGAGGCGGGGATTGATGCCGCTGGGATCGGTCTCAGCTTCTCACATGCGGGTCACGAAGCCCACGGCATCGACGATCAGTCGTTCTACGAGGATGGCCTGTTCTTCTTTCGGCTCCTGATCAACATGATTCTCTACGTCACGTCTTCAGATCCTGACTTGCTTCCTCGTGAAGTGGGTGGCGGGGACGCTGTTTCGTTGGCGCGAATGTCATCCAAGGAGCGCCGGACCCTTCGACGAGAAACTGACAGGATGGCGGGCTTGTCGGTGATCGAGACTGGATCTCGGCTTACTGCATTGATCGTCGACCCTCGTGCTGTGGAGGATGTGCCGCGGGCATCGTCCGTGAGGTCGGGCCGCTACACGGTTCGGTTCAAGGTCCGCGGCGGCTTTCGTCCTCGGCGCGTTGGGCCCGGGCGCAAAGAGGTGAAGATTGTCTGGGTTAGAGAGCACTGGAAAGGTCCGGAGATGGCCGAGCTGGTGAATCGGCACTACGAGGTTCGGTAGAGCGTCGGTAGAGCGCATCAAGGAATCGAAAGTGCGCTGAAATTCTGGTCACTGTGGCCAGTATCAATGTCTCTGAGGCAGACTTCGGTGCTATTGCTTCAGCGGCGAAGGACGCAGGCCGTCTCTTCAAGATCAACAACGCTCGATAGGCGTGAAGCCGTTGAGCCTAGGAAAGATGATGGGCGCAATCGACGATCTGGATTTGCCGGACGCGCATGCTCGCGCTGAACGAGGCGACTCTATGGGCTTGTACTACTACATCCATGGGCTTGCCGAGCGCGGACAGGTTGACGCGGCCGTCGATTACGCGGAGCAGAAGCACAAGCAAGGTAGAACCGATGCTCTTGCGTTCTTGGCAGACGCGATATACAGCTCCGCCGGTGTCCGCCCCGACCCTCCCGAGTGGCGCCGGCTATTGACCATTGACGCCAACGGCGCCAGCCCGGAAAGTGCTGAAAGCGCGTTTTATCTTGGCATCGACTGCCTGGACGGTGATAGCGCGAGTGACGCTGTAGCCTGGCTCAAACGCGCTGGTGGACTTGGGTTTCAGGAGGCCTGGGTTGCGCTCGGGTTTATGTACCTTGAAGACGTGGACCCACCTGATCCCGTCGAAGCAATTCGTTGCTTCGTGCGCTGCCGCGAAGGGGCTGCCTACCCGTACACGGTCGAGTATCCCGAGGACGTGTGGCCTCTCGCGGAGGATGGTTCGTGGCGCGACGCCGACCTACTAGCTGATATGTTGGCGCTGGCGTCGCCTGAGCAGGCTGTCGAGATCACGCGAATCCTACAGGGTATCGCGCGCCGGTTGGATGGCGCCCGGGCGAAAGAAGCCCCAGATGACTGAATGAGGTCCCCTGAATAGGGGGTTGAGCGGCAGCATGCCGCTGTCGCCTTACAAGTTTGCCGGGATGTGCCGGCACCCGAAAGCAAGCCCTAGAGACATGAGTTCCGACCAATTGCGATGCACCTGTGGCGAGCCGGCAGCGGCGTTCTCGGGATGGCCATTCCCGACCCCTGTTTGCGATGGCAGTAAGCCTGTCGAACACAAGTGGCCATTTGGGACCATGAAGCGAACCTACAGTTGCCCTCGCCCGAGATGGCCTGATCAGATTCCTGAGGACATGGTGGTTGCCAATGCCATGGTTCCCAGTGCCATGGAGCACATGGTCAGCCAGCTCGCTGTCCGCGATTGAGGCCGGCCGCCGAACTGGACACTGCGCACGTCCCTCGCTAAGATGGTACTCAATGAGTCCCATATTGTGAGGAGTAGTGATGGGCGTGCCCCTTCAGAAAATGACCCTGGATGAGTTCCTGGCCTGGGAGGCTGAGCAAGTCCAACGTCACGAGTTCTACCGCGGCGAGACCTTCGCAATGACGGGCGGCACGGCGCGCCACAACCGCGTCATCATGAATCTTGGCAGCCGCATCGCTCACCATCTGGATGGCAGTGGCTGCCAGGCTTTTACCGAGAGCATGAAGGTGCAGATTGCAGAGGGCATCCTGTACCCGGATGTCGTCGTGACGTGCGGCAAGGCCGAAGCTGGCGACGAGCAGATCGTCATCGATCCAAAGCTGGTTATCGAGGTGCTGTCACCCAGTACCAAGGGCTATGACCGGCGCGACAAGTTCATCCTGTACCGCGCCCTGCCCTCGCTGCTTCAGTACGTGGTGATCGACCCAGTTGACCGTCGCGTGGAGGTTCACACCCGGGAGGGCGAGGACACCTGGACCCTGGTAGACCAGAGCAAGGCGGCTCAGCTGACGCTGAGCAGCATTGAACTTGCGCTGCCGATGGAAGCTGTTTTTAAGGGCGTGGAGGCCGCAGCAGAATGAGCGAGCAAGCACAGCAGGCCTTTCTGAAGGCCGCAAAAGAAGCCCTGGGTATGACCTGGGACGAGATCGCAGTGGCGGCCGGCATCGTGCCGCGCACCTTCAAGAACTACCGCATGCCCGACGGCTCCCAGAACTATCGCCCCATGCCTCGCTTGGCGCGAGATGCCGTGCAGCGTTTGCTCGATGATCACGCGGGAAAGAACCGCAAGAAAGCCGCTTGACAAGGTACTCATTGAGTACCATACTTTGACACAGTAGCGAGGCTCCAATGTCTGCTTAACCGGGCGCACCAGTTTGTCGCCCTAGCCATATGCCGGCATTTGCCGGCGACCAATCTTTAGAGGTTTCGTATGGGTAATGTTCAGGTTTTCTTGGGCGGTCTCGTAGTGGCTCTGGCCGCCGGGCTCGTTCTCCGGGTGTGGCTGAGTCGGAAAGCGTCGGCTCCGGGGGCCGTCGCCTGGTCGATCACGTCCCTTGGCTTGCAGATCGCTTCCGTCATCGTCGGGGCGTACTTGGTCCACGCCAAGTTCTTTGCCGGTAGTTGAATCGGAAGCAGGCTTGGCACGCTCGATGAGCACCACAATGGGCGCAATGAAGAGACGGATCTTTGGTCGCAAAGCAGGGGCGCATGAGCCGATGGCCCTGCTGCTGGAAAGCAGCGGCGTTTCTACCGGCGGCCAGAAGGTTGATGCCGGTGTCGTGGACCAGTTTGCGCTCGCAAACACGCGCCGGCAGGTTCAGGTTCTCCGGGATCAGAACATCGAAGGCTATGTGCTGTTCGAGAACGATCCTACCCGCTACGAGTTCAGCCCTGAGGCCGACTTCGTGTATCCCACACGCATCCATTGATGAACTGATCACCATGGACTTTTCTGACATCGACCGCCGAGAGCGTGAATGGGCCGACCGGGCACAGAAGGCCCAGGCGAACGCCGCTCAGGCCTACGAGCGGCTGATCAGCCTGGCTGAGCGGCGTGACAGCGGCCAGATCCGCCGCGTGGCGTACTTTGTCGCCGCGACATTCGACGGTCAGGCCTTCCCGCTCGACCTCTTTGATCTGCGCACGGTGGACCCTGAGATCAGCGACGACATGCTCATCTGCCTTGATGCGCTGCGTTGGGGGAAGGCTGATCTCTACAAGCTGGTGCCGGACGGGCATGGGCGCGTCCTGCGGATGTGCGAGGCCTGGGGCATCAAGTGGCCAGGGTCCGCCTAGAACTCAATGAATCTTGCTGCCGCATCGCAGGCAGTGACTTCACCGCTAAGCGTGGCGTGTCCAGGCTTAGCTGTGCAGTCCGCACCTAATGGAGGATGTTGAACGTGAGCACCATCACGAATGTGTTTTCGCTGAAAGTCTGGAGCCCGAGCCGGATTGCTGCTTTCGGCATCGTCGCGGCGTGCATCGTTGCGGCTTTCAGCGCGCTGCCTGTGTTCAGCTGGTCCGCCGCTGGTGCTGGCCTGGGAGGTGCGCTTGTGCTTCGCCATTTCGATTTGCATGGCTGGACGCTGGTCCGAGGAACCGCCTCGCAAAGGCTGGTTCTGGCGGCGCTTTGGCTTGGCACTGTCGGTCTCGTGGGGATGCTTGCCCACGTCTACGGTCAGTGAGCCGGTTCGCAATGGCTCGCCAGCGGTGCGCGACATCATGGGCTTGCTGACGCGATACAAAGTGACCGCTGCGGCGCTTCGCGACATGGCCGAATCTGCCAGCAAGGCACTCGCAAACCATCCTGACGCGATGGCGTTCCGCCATAACGTGGAGGTCTATGGCGCCCAGCTCGACGCGCTCGATCCTCCCGCGCCTGACTTCCCGGACTGACCTTGTGGCCAAGACCAAGAGCGAGAGAGACTTCAGCCAACGGCTGAAGAAGCTGCTGGCTTCCCAGCTTCCCGCGCGGGGGAAGTTCGCCCTGCTTGAAGAGCTGAGCGAGATCCCCGTCCACCGATGGAAGAACTATTGGTACGGCAAGCAGCTGGCTTCGCCGGACATGATTGAGTTTGCTGCAAAGCGGTTCCCTGATGAGGCCGCCTGGTTGACCGCCGGGCTCGAACTCAGCAAGGCGCCTGCAGCACACGAGACTGCGCGCTTCTTGCTCTTGTCGGAGCCGGCGCTGAAGGGAGCCCTCGAGGTGGGGCGGGACGAACTCAAGCCGGCCGATTTGGTCGCCCTGGAGGAGATCGTCGCCCGCCTGGCTTCGCTCAGGCAGCGGCTCAAGGCTGAGTACGTCACAGACGCCGATCTGTGAGCAGCTAGCGAGGGACTGGAGATGGTGCTTGCGCACATTACCCTGCAATCCGGGCACATTCGCGTGAGCCCGCGCACCGAGGTTCGGGACGAGGTACTCGCCTTGCTCGCCCCTTGGCTGGATCAAGCGCTGGCCAGCGGGAAGCCGATGGCCTTGCCCGTGCAGGCACTGTCCCACTTCTCCGCACGGGCAAGCGAGGAAGACGGGGCGCTGCTGATCACCTTGTTCGGCCCTCGGGGACCGCATGTGCCAGGCACACCAGCGCCCGGCGTACTGCCTCTGGTGACGCTTGGGGTTGCCCAGCTCTCTCGCCATGGTGAGGTGCTGTGGCCGCTGCTGGTGGCCTTGCCTGGCACTACGCCTGGCATCAAGCGGCCAGCTGAGCCCTGGTGCGCCGTGGCGCTGCACCCCACCGCGACGACATATGTCGGCGACGTGGAGTGGATGGGCGACTTCGAGCGATGCGTGGCCTGGGCTTGGATGACAAGACGGCCGGCACTTCGAGCAGTTCCCCAGTAGCGCCGAGTCGCTACTCGCTCAGGAGCGCTGCACGGCGCTCCGCCGAGGCCTTCGCGTGCTTTCTGATGCTCGCCACATCGAGGCCGTACCGGGCGACGATCTCGCCGACCATTCTTTCGGCGACCGACCGCGCGCCGTCGGCCAGCTCGTAGCCATCATCCTCCAGCGAAACCACCGCGGACGTGAGTTGCTGCATGACGGTGACTCGGGTCATCTCAAGCACATCAGTCTCGAACAGCGCTTGCTTCAGCCTGGCCCGATACTGGCTATTTTTGCCCAACCCCCGAAAACAAAAGAATTGTCGTAAGTGACTGACCTAGAACGACAATTTCTCCACTTGAAAGTGGCTTTCGCTCTCATTTTGATGTGCGCGGACGCCCCATGGATTTGA
>Ga0233424_10000996_pt1 | contig 28827 bp, 18 predicted proteins | sample Watercolumn_Towu_FD_181011 | JGI IMG/M metagenome (GOLD analysis project Ga0233424, IMG submission 181011) | Freshwater microbial communities from Lake Towuti, South Sulawesi, Indonesia - Watercolumn_Towuti2014_125_MG | ecosystem: Environmental > Aquatic > Freshwater > Lake | place: Indonesia... | reverse complement strand
TCGTTCTGGCTTCGTCAGTCGAACAATATACAACTTCCGCATGGCACACCTCCTTGTGTGCCAAGAGCATCACAGGTTTCCCCGAAATCGCCAATCCGATTTTTTAGCTGTGACAGAGCACTAGGACACTGCGAAACGTCACCAGCGCACGACGACGAGGTGACTGCGTTTCTGGCCGTCGCTGGATCGTTGCACCTTGAGCACGATCGATTCGCCGTGATGAATCTGCCGCACCGCGGCGCGAAGTTCCGACGCGGTGTTAACCGGCGTTCGCGCGACCTCTTCGATCAGGTCGTAGAGTTGCAAGTCACCAGCGACCGGACTGCGGGAATCGACATTGAGGACAAGCAATCCCTGTTTTGCCTTGGGGAAGCCAAGTTGCAGTGCCAAATCTGGTTCGAGTTCATGCACCGTCAGACCCAGTCCATCGATCCGTGTCCCCATGCCGGGAGCGGTTTTGATGGGAGCTTCGGCACGCTCGTCGAGTTCCGTGCGGTCGGTCACCGTGACCTCCATGTTGACGTGCCGACCGCCGCGCCACACGAGAGCTTTGACGCGCTTGTTGACTGGCAACAGGCTGACGAGATTGATCAGGTGATTCTCATCGAGGACCTCGTGGCCGTCGAATTGAAGAACGACGTCGTCAAACTGCATGTTCGCACGGGCGGCGGGCGAATCGGGAAACACCTTCACCACACGGGCGCCGCGCAGCCGGTCCAGCTTCAACCGTCGAGCCGTGTCGGGCTTGAAGTCGGGATCGAGCACGACCCCCAGCCATGCTCGCGGCACCTTGCCGTACGCCAGCAGATCGTCGACGACCCGCCGCACGAGATTGCTCGGAATGCTGAACCCGATGCCTTCGTTTCCGCCGCTGTTCGACGCGATCGCCGTGTTGATCCCGACGATTTCGCCGTGCAGATTGATCAGCGGCCCGCCGCTGTTGCCGGGGTTGATCGCGGCGTCCGTCTGCAGAAAATCCTGGTTAATCAGCTCGGTGTCGCTGGTCTCGCCAAGCTGGAGAGCTCGCCGCCCCTTCGCGCTCACGATACCGTAGGTCAATGATTGACTGAGGCCGAACGGGCTGCCCATGGCCAACACCATGTGACCAATCTCCAACCGGTCACTGTCTCCCCACCTGGCCGCATTCAGGCTGGGCGCTTCGATCTTCATGATGGCTACGTCGGAGAACTTGTCACTCCAGACCTTCATCGGATGCAAAACGCGGCCGTCGGCAAGGTGAATCGTGATGCGCCCGAGTTCGGTGGCATCGACGACATGCCGATTCGTAACGACAAATATCCCTTTCGACTTCTCGCTCACGACGATCACGCCCGACCCGGTCTCTTCGACGAGTCCGCGTTTTGAGTTCCGCCGCTCGCATTGAATGTGGACGACACTGGGGGATGTCAGCTTCGCGATCTTGGACAGCAGGTCGCTTCCCGTGTGCAAGGCGGAAGTGCCATCACGAAGTTCCTGCGCCAGTCGCCGCGCCGCCTCCTGGTCCAGCAGGTTCGCCTGAACAGGGCGAGAGAACGACCACCACTCTCCAGAGGCTCCGATGATGATGCCGACGAACAAGGCGGCCGCGCACAGGACTGAGGCCGGAACACGTCGCATTGCAGCAGCCCATTGGAGATTCATCGACGTCGCCACCCTTCGTTGTGAAGTGCCCTCGCACTTCGAGACCGATCGTCAGCCGATCAATCTTTTACCTCAATGTCGATGTCTCCCAGGGTCAGCTCTCGGTCGCTAGTTGCGCCCTCGAGGTCGTACACCGACTCCCAGTTTTCTGAGCCATGACCTCGGATGCGCCGCATCTCTTCCATCCGTCGCTGACACTTGATGCACAGTTGAGTGAACGGCAGGGCCTTTAACCTTGCCAGCGGAATCTTCCCCTCACATTTCTCACAAATCCCGTAGCGCCCTTTTCGGATGCGTTGGATGGCATGTTCGATCTGTGACAATTCACGACTTTCGAGCGCGGCCAGTTGTGAGTTGATTTCGTGCTGGCTGCCGTCTGCCGCAACTTCGAGTTCGTCGACCGCCCCTTCGTCATGTGTCTGGGACAAGTCAAGGTTCTCCGACAGCTTGCGGCGCAGTGCCCTGCTTTGCGCGATCAGACTCTTTTGCAGTTGAAGCAACGACTGCTTGCGACTCATTTCCTTTGCCCTTCCTGCGTTTGAGGAAACTCCGGCCGACCCATTTGGCAGGCCGGTCCCTCATTTTCACTCGCCGTTTGTTCTCGGGTTGACCCGAAACCCGAAATGTTCAGGCAACTATAGCTTGCAGTTTTGGACGGGTTTTTTTTTCAACGATCGGCAGCCGACGGGCCGAAGTTTGAGGTTCTGTTGGCGTGTTTTTTCGGTCGTATCTTCTGAAATCTGAGTCGCTTAAGTCTTCCGCACAGTTTTTCACGCACCTCGTTTCGACATCGGCACACTCGAGTCGTTGGCAACCCGACACCTCTGCGGTTGATACAACTTGCCCAGTCGTTGTTTCGAGCAGGCTTCCCGCAGGCGGAAGCACCGGCGCTTAGTGAAAAGATCGTCCTCCGTGGCCCGCCGAGTGAAATGGAATTCCTCAAGATCGGGTAACCACACAGGAGCACTCGGCGGTTGGCGACCGGCATTTGTCGATGTCGGATTGGGAACGCCGACCGATCAGTTCCAGTGGCGGAAACTGCCGGGGTACTGACAGATCTGCGTCAGCGAGCGCGATTCGTTCCTGCGACCAGCCATGCCTTACGATGCCTTGACGGCGGCGCGGTTGCTGCGTTTGCGGCCGCTTTCCGTGAGCACGATCTTCCGCAGACGGATGACGCTCGGGGTGACTTCGACGTACTCGTCTTCCTCGATGTACTCGAGAGCCATCTCCAGCGACATTCTGCGAGCCGGTTTGAGCAGGATGTTCTCGTCCGAGCCGGACGCCCGCATGTTCGTCAGTTTTTTCTCCTTGATCGGGTTGACGACCATGTCGTTGTCGCGCGAATTTTCGCCGACAATCATTCCCTCGTAGCATTCGTCTCCCGGCGCCACGAACAATTCCGACCGTTCCTGCAGGTTGCCCAAGGCGAAGGCCACCGCCTTGCCGTTCTCCTGTGACACCAGCACGCCGTTCAATCGGTGAGGGATGTCGCCTTCGCACGGGCGATACGAATCGAATCGGTGGTGCATGATCGCTTCGCCGCGCGTCGCGTTCAGCAGCCGAGTGCGCAGGCCGATCAAGCCGCGTGCCGGAATGAGGAACTTGATATTCGACAGGCCCGCCGGGCTCGTGGTCATTTCGACGGTCTGACCGCGCCGGGCGCCAACGAGTTCCATCACGGGACCGACATCGGCCACCGGCACGTCCACCGTCAGTTCCTCGAACGGCTCGTGCCAGTGCCCGTCGATTTTCTTTCGGATCACCTCCGGCTTGCCGATCGACAACTCGTAGCCTTCCCGGCGCATGGTCTCGATCAACACGCCCAGGTGCAGCAGGCCGCGACCGGACACCTGAAAATGATCGCTGTTGGGGGCCGATTCGACTTGCAGGGCGACGTTTGATTCCAACTCGCGCATCAGCCGCGCTCGCAGGTGGCGGCTGGTCACGTACTTCCCTTCGCGACCGGCCAGCGGTGAGTTGTTGATCGTAAACAGCATCGACAACGTCGGTTCATCCACGGCAATTCGATCGAGTGCGATCGGCTGTTCGGGATCGGCCACCGTGTCGCCAATTTCCGGGTCTGGCAAACCGACCAGCGCCGCGATATCCCCCGCCGTGGCCACTTCGACCGGGTTGCGGCCCAGCTTGTCAAACACCTCGACGGACACGACGTCGCCCGCGTGCTGGCTGCCGTTGGCCTTCATCAGCACGACCTTTTGTCCCTTGCGAATCTCGCCGGCAATAATGCGCCCGGTGGCAATTCGGCCGACGTACTCGGACCACGCCAGCGTGGTAACCATCATTTGCAGCGGCGCGTCCGGCTTGACCTCGGGGCCGGGAACCCGCTCCAGCACCAGATCGAGAAGCGGGTAGATGTTGTTCGTGCGGACTCGGTGATCGGTCGTCGCGTAGCCTTCGCGCCCACTCGCGAAGATGTACGGAAAGTCAAGCGCGTGGTCGTCGGCTCCCAACTCGACGAACAAGTCGAACGTCTGCGTCAGCACTTCCAGGGGCCGGCACTCGGGACGGTCGATCTTGTTGATCACGACGATCGGCTGCAACCCGCGTTCGAGCGCCTTCCGCAGCACGTAGCGAGTCTGCGGCTTGGTCCCCTCGAAAGAATCGACGAGCACGAGCGCCCCGTCCGCCATCTTCAGCGTCCGTTCCACTTCGCCGCCAAAATCCGCGTGGCCGGGCGTGTCGATGATGTTGATCTTCACTCCCTTGTACGACAGGGCGATGTTCTTGGCGAGGATCGTGATCCCCCGTTCGCGTTCAAGATCGTTCGAATCGAGAATGCACTCCCCCTGCAACTGCGATTCGCGGAACAGCCCGCTCTGCCGCAGCAGGGCATCGACCAGCGTGGTCTTGCCGTGGTCAACGTGGGCGATGATGGCGATGTTTCGGATGTCTTGGCGACGCATGATGGTGGAGGGCGAAGGGTCGATGGTGTAGGGCGGCTGCACAGGCAACCTGCCCGGTGTGAGTGAATTGAGTCGGCACGGTTTCCACATGCGACTCGGATGCACGAACGGACTCGCGAGATGTCCTGCAACGCTCGCGTCAGATCAGGTCTGGCGGGCGGAGGTAATCAGAAGCTCGCGGGGTCAGGGGCATCGTCGTGCTTGGATTTTGAAGTTCGTTGTGCGATAGTTCGCGATCAACTTGGCGGCGGAATTATGGCGGGTTAGACGGGGACTGACGAGGCCAATCCACTGGAAAAACCGGGCTTCGCCAAAAATTCATCGCGAGAGGAGACGCCACGCATGAACTTGATTTCGACGCTCGCCGGTTCGCTGATGGAGGACTTTTTCCCGGCGGGCTGGGACCTCGCCAGGATCGACGCCTGCGTCGATGCCGATCCCGCCACGATCACCCAGCGGCAGAAATGGTGGCATCGCGGGTTCCAACCGGTCCCTTGCGCATCGTACTCCGACTTCGACACGATGATGGGCCACGAGATCGCGCTGACAATCTGCGAAGCCCGCGAAGCCGGTGAAAAGTTGATCCTGATCCTCCCCGTCGGGCCGATGGGCATGTACCGCTGGGCCGTGTACTTCCTTCAGCAGTGGGGCTTGCCCGCCGACCATTGCCACGGCTTCAACATGGACGAGTGGAGCGACATGCACGGAAGCACGCTGCCGTCCACGAACCCCGGCGCGTTCCAGTACGCGATGGAACAGGCCTTCTACGGACCACTCGGAAAGCTGACCATCCCCGGCCGTCAACGAAACTTCGCCACGAAGAAACTGCTCCCCGCGTACGCCGACAAGATCGGCGAACTGAGATCGAAGCGGGCGAAACTGGTGGTCATCTTCGGCATCGGCCGCGTGTGCCACATCGCCTTTTGGGAACCTCACTTCGCCGCCGAATTCGCCACCGAGGCGGAATGGAAATCGCAAACGCACCGCCTCGGAGCCAAATTGCACCCGCTGACGATCGAGCAGAATGCCATCACCAGTTTCAAAAGCCGCACGACGCTCGTCCCCGCGTACGCCAACACGATTGGCCCGGGAATCTTTCTCAAAGCCGACAAGATCATCGGCGGCGCGGACGGGACGCTTGCTCGCGGCATGATGTGGCAGGGCCTCAGCCTGTGGATGACGTTGCGGCATGGCCCAAGCATGTGGATTCCGTCCACCTACATGCCCACGCAACCGGGCAAACTTTTCTTCCTCGCCGAGCTTGCAGGACCGCTCGTCGCCGAGTGCAATTGACCGTGGCACCGGCTTCCCGCCGGTGTCGTTTCCACCGCCGAGACGGCGGTACCACTGATTCAACTTCCATCGGAGGCCAACATGATTCGCCATGCCCTGCGTGCCCTGATCGTTGTTTCGCTGACGTCCGCGTTCGGCCTGGCCGGCGACTGGCCCGCGTTTCGCGGTCCGTACGGCAACGGCATCTCGACCGAAAAAAATGTCCCGCTGAAATGGAGCAAAACCGAAAACATCAAGTGGAAAGCCGCACTCCCCGCGCCAGGGAACGGCAGTCCGATCGTGTCCAAGGGAAAAGTGTTCGTCACGGTCGCGACCGATGCGGGCAAGAAGCGAAGCCTTCTGTGCTTCGATCGCAAGACTGGCGAAAAACTTTGGGCAACGCACGTCAGCTTCGATGGCGATGAGCCGACGCACGGCACCAACCCGCATGGCAGCTCGACTCCGGTGGCCGATGGCGAGCGGATCGTGGTCTGGCACAGTTCGGCTGGGTTGTACTGCTACGACTACGATGGGAACAAACGCTGGAACCGCGACCTCGGCGCATTTCGACACGTCTGGGGATACGGGCAGTCTCCGGTCGTGTTCGAGGACAACGTGATCCTCAACTGCGGCCCGGGCGAGCGCACGTTTGTCATCGCCGTGGACCGCAAGTCGGGCGAGACCGTCTGGCAAACAGACGAGGCGGGCGGTGCCAGCGGCTTGGAGTCGGAACCCGGCAAGCGGGCCGCGTGGATCGGATCGTGGAGCACGCCGATGCTTGTCCAGGTGGAAGGGAAGCCACAAATCCTGGTCAGCTTTCCGCATCACGTGAACGCGTACGATCCGAAAACCGGCAAGATCATCTGGACCTGCGATGGCCTCGGAGACCTCGTGTACACGTCGCCGGTGATCGGCGACGGCGTGGCCGTCGCGATGGGAGGTTTTCACGGTCCGGCGATCGGGTTCAAGCTCGGCGGATCGGGCAACGTCACCGAGACGAATCGCCTCTGGCACGCCAAAGCCCGCAACCCGCAACGCATCGGCTCCGGCGTCATCATCGGCAAGCACCTGTTCATGGCGAATGCCAGCGAGAGCCTTGGTCAGTGTCTGGTTGTCGAAACCGGCGAGGAACTGTGGCGCGAACGGATGCCCGGCGGCGACAACTGGGGGTCGATGATCTTTGTCGATGGCCGGCTGTACGTCACCAACCAGTCCGGAAGCACGAACGTCATCGCGCCCAACCCGACGAAGTTGGAACTGCTCGCGACGAACGAACTCGGCGACCGGTCGAACTCGACGCCCGCATTCTCCGACGGCCAGATTTTTCTGCGCACGTTGCAGAACCTGTGGTGCATCGGCGAGTGACGTGAAGTCGAAACGACAAACCATGTTCGTAGGACGGATTATCAATCCGTCCGTCAGACATCGGTCGGGTTGAGAAGTCGATCGGGTTGAGAATCAGTGAGTCAAGAATCGGTAGTGGGTCCGTTTGCCGTATCGTCGTCTTTCGCTCCGCGAAAGAACGCCCTTTCGCGGAGCGAAAGGCGACAAACGGACCCACTACCCAAGAATTGGACGGATTGAAAATCCGTCCTACAACAACAACGCGAGAGAGCACTGTTTCATGCCTCAGGCTGATTCCCCAGACGTGATCGTGATCGGCGGAGGACCCGCCGGCTCGACGACTTCGACGCTGATCGCGCAGCGGGGCTATCGCGTCCAACTGTTCGAGCGCGAGAAGTTTCCGCGGTTTCACATCGGCGAGTCGCTGATCCCAGAAACGTACTGGGTGCTCGAGCGGCTGAACATGCTGCCGAAGATGAAGGCCAGCCCGTTCGTTCACAAGCACAGCGTGCAGTTCGTCAACGCGGCTGGGAAACTGTCGGCCCCCTTCTACTTTTGGGACAACAAGCCGCACGAGTGCTCTCAAACCTGGCAGGTCGTGCGCAGCGAGTTCGATCTGATGATGCTCACCAACGCGCGCGAGCACGGAGTTGACGCACACGAAGGGGTGCGCGTGCTCGATGTGCTGTTCGAGGAAAATCGAGCGGTCGGTGTCAGGATTCAGACCGCCGACGGTTCGACGCGCGACGTTCGGGCCAGAGTCGTCGTCGATGCCAGCGGGCAAAGCGGGCTGCTGCAAAACAAGTTCAAGCTGCGCGTCTGGGACCCGGTGCTCAACAAGGGAGCGATCTGGACTTACTGGGAAGGAGCCTACCGCGACACCGGCCGCGACGAGGGTGCGACAATCGTCATTCAAACGCCGAACAAGCAGGGCTGGTTCTGGAACATCCCGTTGCACAACGACCGGCTGAGCCTCGGCGTAGTCGCGCCGTTCGATTACCTCTTCAAGGGACGTGGCTCGCACGAGCAGACGTATCACGAGGAAGTCGAAAAGTGCCCGGACGTCCAGCGTCGGATCGCGAACGCGAAGCGAGTCACCGGGTACTTCGCGACGAAGGACTATTCGTACCGGGCGACTCAAGCGGCCGGAGACGGTTGGGTCACCGTCGGCGATGCGTTCGGGTTCCTCGACCAGTTGTACTCGTCGGGCGTGTTGCTGGCTCTCAAATCCGGCGAGATGGCGGCGGACGCGATCGTCGAAGGATTCGAGAAGAACGATCTGTCGGCAGCGCAACTGGGCAGGTTCGCCCCGGTCCTCAATCAAGGGATCGACCGGATGCGACGGCTGGTGTGCGAATACTACGATGGCTTCAGTTTCGGGAACTTCGTGAAAAACTTCCCGCACCTGAAAGGCAAGGTGACCGACCTCCTGATCGGCGACTTGTTCACGGACAAGGTCGATGTCGTGTGGGAGCCGATGGAATCGCTGTACTCCGACGGCAAGGGGACTCCGAATCGGTGGGACTCCGGCACACCTCCCGAAATCGCGGCGAACAAGGTCAACGAACTGGTTCTGCCGGACGGCCCGAAACCGTAGCGACGCGAAAGGTGAACGATGACGGGCGGCCCTGCGGCAGACCCACCAGCAGCAGCGAAGGTTCGACGACTGTGGAGCAGCAGGATGCTGGCGCTGGCCGCGGTCGTCGCAATCCTCGTCGTCGTCCGTTCGATCGACGAAGCATCCGCAGAGGCAGCGTCCGGGGCACAACTCTCCGCGACCGCGGACGACGGACAGGCCGCACCGCCGTCGGACACGTTGCCGCACGTGTTGAGAGCACTGGCCGCCGTCATGATGTTGGGCGGAGTGCTGGGATTCGTCTTCCGGCGACTGGGCCAACCACGAGTGATCGGCGAAGTCGTCGCCGGAATCCTGCTCGGACCGTCACTGTTGGGCCGCGTCGCTCCCGACGTTTTCGCCTGCGTTCTGCCACCATCGGCCGCTCCGGGGCTGGAACTCATCGCACAGTTCGGCGTGATCCTGTACATGTTCGTCGTCGGCTTGGAACTCGACACCGACGCGCTGCGTGAGCGGGCGCGAATGACTTTGGCGATTTCGCAGGCGGGTATCGTCGTGCCGTTCGCACTCGGTGCGGGGCTGGCGTGGCTGGCGTACTCGAAGCTGGCCGAACCGCATGTGTCGCCGACTTTGTTCGCCCTGTTTCTCGGTGTGGCAATGTCCGTGACTGCCTTTCCGGTGCTGGCCCGAATCCTGGGTGATCGCGACATGACGCGCACGTCGCTGGGCGTGCTGGCCCTGGGCTGCGCCGCCGTCGCCGACGTGACCGCGTGGTGTCTGCTGGCTTTCGTCGTCGGTTTGGCCCGCGCCAACATCGACGGAGCGGTGCTGGTGATCGCGCTCACGGTCGGATACATCGCCGTGATGTTTCTGGCAGTCCGGCCGCTACTGCAACGCTGGGTGAAATCGCTCGGCGACGGAGCGCCATCGCCCGGCGTGCTGGCGGCGGTGTTCGTGGCCTTGCTGGCGTCGTCGGTCATCACGGAACTGATCGGCATCCATGCTCTGTTCGGAGCTTTTGCACTCGGTGCAATGTTTCCGCACGACAGCCATCTGGCACGCGACATCGGCCGCAAGCTGGAAGACCTCGTGACCGTGCTCCTGCTCCCCGCCTTCTTCGCCTTCACGGGCCTGCGGACTCAGATCGGCCTCGTCAGCGGCTGGGAAAACTGGCTGTGGTGCGGCGTGATCATCGCCGTGGCCACGCTCGGAAAATTCGGAGGCACGTTCGCAGCCGCGCGCCTGACCGGTCTCGGCTGGCGCGAATCTTCCGGCCTCGGCATCCTGATGAACACGCGAGGCCTGATGGAGTTGATCGTGCTCAACATCGGCCTCGACCTGCAAATCATTTCGCCGACCGTGTTCGCGATGCTGGTGTTGATGGCTCTCGTAACCACGGTGATGACCACGCCGATCTTGCAAATGATCTCGAAAAACTCATCCAATCGGAACTCGTAGAATGACCTGCAACGATGTAGGGTAGGACAAGCTCGGTTTGAGCGCCGGCCCACCAGAATAACCGAGGGAAATCGCTGGTGGGCCGGCGCGTCGAGGCGCCGCTGGTCCCACCCTACGGGAAAGCAGACAGTCGAACTATGCACAACAAGACAAAACTCCGCGGGTTCACGTTGATCGAGTTGCTGGTCGTAATCGCGATCATCGCGGTGCTGGTGGCTTTGCTGCTGCCGGCCGTTCAGCAAGCGCGCGAAGCCGCACGCCGCACTCAATGCCGGAATCACCTCAAGCAGCTCGGTTTGGCACTCAACAATTACCACGACGTCCACAACACGCTCCCTCCCGGTCGGATGCGAAGCAATGTGGACGGTGCCGGTCGTTGCTTTTCGGCGTATGCCCACCTGCTGCCGTATCTGGAAGCGACGGCACTTTACAACCAGGTCAACTTCAACGCCGATCCGGATGACCCCGCGATGAACGGAGCTGCTCTCGGTCAAACCATTCCGTTCTTCCTGTGTCCCAGCGATTCGTTTCAGATTCTACAATCGAACGTCGTCAACGGCGTCATCGTCAACAGTGCGGTTCACAACTACCCGCTTTGCACGGGAACGACGTATCCGGTTTCACCGAGGAACCCCGGCGGCGTGCAGGTGACGGGGGTCTTCTTCGAGAACTCGTCCGTCCGCTTCTCTTCAATCACCGATGGTTCGAGCCAAACCGTTTGCATCAGCGAGACGGTGAAGGGAGACCTGAACGGACCGACCGTTTGGGACGGTGTGAGCCCGACGAATGGCTTCGTGTTGACGCAGGGGAACAACAATTCGACAAATGGGCCTGAACTCACAAACTACGCCACGCAGTGTCATGGCGCGGGCCTGCCACTGCAACAGACTCGCGGCAGCCGGTGGCTGTACGGCGCCCCTGGCCATTCGATGTACAACCATCTTCGCACGCCGAATGATCGCGATATCGACTGCCGCGGCGGGCTGCCGCACAGCACCCGAACGAACTTCTGGTGGGACCGACTGTCGCTGAACGTGGCCGCCCGAAGCCGCCATGTCGGCGGCGTCCACGCGCTGTTCGCCGACGGCCATGTCCAGTTCATCGGCGACACGATCAACCTCGCGACGTGGCAGGGTCTCGGAAGTCGCGCTGGAGGCGAGGCGTTCGGCGTATTCTGATCTGCAGCGAGACCGGGCTGCGTTCACCCTGCAATTTGGCAGACGTGAGGGTTCGTCCCACGGTTACCAGCCTGTTGAAAAACGTGGAGCAAGCAGCTTGCTTGCTCATATTTCACGCGGAAAACACAAGCTGGCAGCTTGTGCTACGAATTTTTCGACGGGCTGTTACGCCAGAATTTCCTGCACGATCCGCCCCGCTGACGGATCGACCAGCGACAGCTTTTGTGCGCCGCGGGCGAACAGCAACTGAGCCGGGTCCAGGCCGAACAGGCGCAGCAGCGTGCGGTGGTAGTCGGTGTGGCTGACTTTGTTTTCGGCCGCGCGATGGCCGAATTCGTCGGTGCTGCCGTAGGTCAGGCCGGACTTCACACCGCCGCCGGCCAGCCACATCGTGAAGCCGTACGTGTTGTGATCGCGGCCGATGTTCTTTTCATTCTGGACCACGGGCAGGCGTCCCATTTCGCCCCCCCAGTGGACGAGCGTCGTGTCCAGCAGCCCGCGTTGCTTGAGGTCCGTGACCAACGCGGCTCCCGGCTGGTCCACTTTCAGGCACGCCGCAGGCAGCGATTTCAAGATATTGCCGTGGTGATCCCAGAACTGGTAGCGCGTGAAAATCTGGACGAACCGCACGCCGCGTTCGATCAGCCGCCGGGCGATCAGGCACCGCGTGCCGTACTCGCGAGTCGCCGGCGCGTCGATTCCGTACAGCTTCTGCGTCGCCTCGGTCTCCTGCGAAATGTCCAAGGCTTCTTTCGCGGCGGTCTGCATCCGCGCGGCCAGCTCGTAGCTGCGGATGCGGGCTTCCAAGTCGAGTTCGCCCGGACGCTGATCGAGATGCTCGCGGTTGAGGTCGGAGAGGTAGCTCAGGTACTTTTCCTGAGCCTTCCCCGCGAGCGTGGCCGGAGCGTCGAGGTTGAGGATCCTTGGCTCGCGCGGCCGCACGACCGTCCCCTGAAACAGCGACGGCAGCCCGCCGTTCGTCCAGTTGCGAACCCCCTCGACCGGCAACCCGTCGGGATCGGTCAGCACGACGAACGCCGGCAGGTTCTGCGATTCGGCTCCCAGCCCGTACGTCAGCCAGCTTCCCAGGCCCGGCCGGCCGGGCGTGATCTGGCCGGAATTCATCGCGAGAATCGACTGGCCGTGATTGTTGACGTCCGTGTGCATGCCGCGCAGGATCGTCACGTCGTCCACGATCCGCGCGAAATGCGGCAGCAGCTCCGACACGTCCGCGCCCGACTGGCCGCACTTGTCGAACCGCCACGGACTGCCGAGCACCTTCGAGCTGGCTTCGGCCGCGTTGTCGTATTTGACTTCGCCGGGGAACGGCTTCCCGTCGAGCCTGGTCAGCTCCGGCTTGGGGTCGAACAAATCGAGATGACTCGGCCCCCCCTGCATGAACATCGAAATCATCGCCGTCGCGCGCGGAGCCGCCCCCGGCGCCTTGGCCGAAGCGTCGTAGCTCCGCCTCTCCAACTCCGGCTTCGCCGGCTTGGCGAACGCTCGCTCCTGATTCAACATCCACGCCAGCGCGACCGAACCGACGCCGAGGCCATTCGCGGCGAGAAACAGCCGGCGGGAAGCAAATTGAACAGTCGTTGGATTCGACATCGTGACCTCTCAATCGACGTACAAAAACCGGTTCGAACTGAGCAGCGCGTGGCAAAATGCCGCCAGCGATTGACGCGCTGGGTTGAACGATTCCGGCTTCGTCCCTTTCGGCGGCGTCGTTTTGTAGACCTCGGTCTGCTGGTTCACGAACGCGACCGCGTTGTCGAGTTCCGCCGGAGACGCTTCGACGGCGAAGACGATTCGCCACGCGAGGGCGAGCTGCGCTCGCGGGTCCGGCGGCACGGCTTGCAGCACGCGGTCGGCGAAGAATTCGGCGTGGTCCACGATGAAGTCGTTGTTCATGAGCAGCAGCGACTGCGGAGCCACGGTCGAGGCGCTGCGGGCGTCGCAGTTGGGTTCCAGCGGCGGCAGGTCGAACGGTTCCATGACTCCCAACGACCGGCTGCGGCGGACCTGAACGTACACGCTGCGCCGAAATTCTTCGCCGCCGAGCGGGATCACCTTGTCCGGCCGGTTCTCGCCGTTGAGGTTTTCGATTCCAACCACGACCTGCCCATCCTCATCGAGCATCACCGGCACCGGCGGGCCGAACTGCTTGAGATTGATCTTGCCGCTCACCGCGAGAATCGCATCCCGCAGCGTTTCGGCTTCCAGCCGCCGCACCGACATCCGCCCGAGCAGCCGGTTGTCCGGGTCTACGCGCTCAACGTCAGCGTTGCGTCGCGACGATTGGCGGTAGACGGTGGAGGTCATCAGGAGTTTGTGGAGGCGCTTGAGACGCCAAGCGTCGAGACGCGGGGACGCGGCGACGCGGCGACGCGGAGAAGAAACGCTGTCCGGCGAACGCTCCGTGTCTCCGCGTCCCCGTGTCTCCGCGTCTTCGTCCCCGTGCGAATAGACGCCCACAAATTCACTTGCCAGCCAGTCCAGCAGTTCAGGATGAGATGGCATCTCACCCAGCCGACCAAAATCACCGGCCGAAGCGACAAGTCCGCGGCCGAAGTGGTGCAACCAAAACCGATTGACCAGCACGCGCGAGACGAGCGGATGTTGGCCGCTCGTCAGCCAACGCGCGTACGCCAGACGGCGTCCGGTTGTCGGCAACGCGGGATCGTCACTTGCGATCGTGGCGAGCGGGGGGCGACAGCCCCCCGGTTGGTCGATAGCCGGTAATGAATCGGAGCCATTCGTCAACCCCCCCTGCCCCCCCTTCGTAAGGGGGGGAGACGCTGATGCTAGCACCGAGAGCTCGCCCGGCTCGACTGCCGCTCGCGGTTGATTGAAATCGCCACGGAAAAAAACATGCGTCGGCGAGACCTTGCCGGGTTCCTCGGTCAGGCAGGCGACGAAATCTTCCGGCGGGCGTTGGGCATCGAGGGCGGCACGATCTTCCTTGTACTTCTTCTGCACCTCGTCATGCCGCTTGCGATTGTACAGGTAGACGCTGCCGTTGCTGACGTTCAGGCTTGGGTGCTCCTTGAGCAGTTGCTTTTGCTCGGGTGTGCGATCTTTGTCCTCGGTCTTGCGCGCGACGCGAGCCAACTCCTGCTGCTCGGCGGGGAGTTTTGAAACTTCGCTGTCGAACGTTTCCTGCACGAGAGCCTCGATGTCGGCCTGGTTCTTGTCGGTCAGAGTCTTGATCTCCGCGAGGACCTCGGCATCTTTCTTCCGAATCTCGTCCGTCCACAGCGACACCTGGCGCGCGGCAGGCGGTTTCCAGTTCCTCCAGTCCAGCGCGGGTTCGAAGATGGCTCGCAAACGATAGTAATCGGTCTGCGGGATCGGGTCGTAACGATGGTTGTGGCACTCGGCACAGCCGACGGTGAGGCCGAGCAAGCTCGACGTGACCACTTTGATCGTGTCGGCGACGACCTGGTTGCGGGCCACATTTTGATCGACTTCGCCGCTGCCGGTGCCATCGGGGACCATCCGCAGGAAACCGGTCGCGGTCAGCTTCTCGGCGTCGGCGGGCGACAGGTTCGCGAACGGCGGCGTCAGCAGTTCGTCGCCGGCAAGCTGTTCGACGATGAACTGATCCCACGGCTTGTCATCGTTGAACGACTTGATCACGTAGTCGCGATACTTGTACGCCCACTTGCGAACCGGATCGGCGGTGACCACGCCGTCGGAATCCGCGTAGCCAGCAGCGTCGAGCCAATGCCGGCCCCAACGCTCACCGTAGTGCCGCGAGGCCAGCAGCCGATCGATCAGTTTCTCGTAGGCGTCAGGTGCCGGGTCGTCCAGGAACTCGGCCGTCTGCTCCGGCGACGGCGGCAGGCCGATCAAATCGAAGTAGGCTCGGCGGAGGAGGGTGATCTTGTCGGCATCGGGCGAGAATGTCAGGCCGTGGGCTTCAAGCTTCGCGAGCACGAACGCATCGACCGGCGTGCGGATTCGGTCAGACTGTTTGACCTGCGGCACGGGCGGACGTTTCACGGGCTGGAAGGCCCAGAACGACCGCTCCTCGTCGGTGAATTGATCGGCCGCGTCGGCGGATTCCGGTTCCGGACGAACCGTCTTCGCGCCGGAGGCAACCCAACTTTTGAGCGTGTCGATTTCGCGAGCCGACAGCTTTTTCGACTTGTCACCCGGCGGCATTTCGCCGGCGACGACGCGCTCGATCAGGTAGCTCTCGGCCGGATGCCCCGGTTCGATCGCCGCGCCGGAGTCGCCTCCCGCGACGATCAGCCTCCGCAGCCGCAGGTCGAGGCCACCCTTTTTTTCACCCTCCTCGCCGTGGCATTGGAAGCAGTGCGTCTTCAGCAGCGGACGGACATCCCGCTCGAACGTGACTTCGTCCGCGCGAGTGAATCGCGGCAGCGCGGTCACGATCGCCCCTGCGATGACAACGGTCGCGACGACTTGCGATCGGAGCGGGCTTTGGTGGTTAGGCATCGAGGCGGGTTCCGGGGGGGAGTGGGACGCCTTGGTGGGTGGGCTTCATTTATACCGCAGCCGATGCGCGTTAGCGACGCCGGCTTGGCAGAATGCATCATCGGTCGGGCGTCCGGGAGGGCGAGGCTCCTGCCGAGCTGTCGCCCGCATCGCGCGTCCTGCTTGCGGCTCGGCAGGGGCCTCGCCCTCCCGATGGCCGAACATTCACGCCTGCGCGACGGCCCCTCACCCCCGGCCCCTCTCCCCCTTCGGGGGCGAGGGGCGTACGCGCGGGAAGGCGGCGTTGAGTGAACTCGTGGCATCGACTAGCTTCTCGATTCTGCCGCACTGAGCATCACAGGGTCGGAAGTCTTTTTCAGGTCGCCACAAGTGAATCTGAAACCGTGCATGCTCTCCGTCGCGACCTGAAAAAGACTCCCGACCCCGTCCACAACGTTTCCACTCCGATGATTCTGTTGTCCGTTCGCGAAGTTGCCCGACAGTTCGATGCCGATCCGGTGTTCGAACGGTTGTCGTTTGAGGTTCGGCCGGGGGAGAAGATTGGGCTGGTCGGGACAAACGGAGCGGGCAAGACCACGCTGCTGAATTTGATCGCGGGGAAGGATGAACCGGACGCCGGGCGCGTCGAGCATCACACGACGTGCCGCATTGCGTACCTCGAACAGGAGGACGGGTTCGATTCAGAACGGTCGCTGCTGGACGAAGCGAAGTCCGGCCTCGCGCCGCTCTACGGCTTGCAGGCCGAGGCCGAAGAAATGGCGAGCCTGATCGCCACGGAAACCGATCCGGTCGCGCACGACCGCTGGCAGCGGCGGTACGACAAGGTGCAACAGGAATTGCACCGGTTGTCGGCTTACAACATCGACCATCGCGTGGACGAAGTGCTCGCGGGGTTGGGTTTCACGCGCGACCAGTACGATCGGCCGCTGAAGACGTTCAGCGGCGGACAGCAAAACCGCGTGCTGTTGGCTCGGCTGCTGCTGGCCGCGCCGGACGTGATGCTGCTCGACGAACCGACCAACCACCTCGACATCGGGGCCACCGAGTGGCTCGAAAACTACCTCGCCGCGTGCCCGCAGGCGATGATCGTCGTCAGCCACGATCGCTACTTCCTCGACAAGGTCACGAACCGCATCCTCGAACTCAACGCCGGAGCGATCACCGACTATCCCGGCAACTTCTCGGCGTACTGGAAGCTGCGCGAGGAGCGGGCGGCGGTCGTCGAGCGGTCGTTCGAGAAGCAGCAGGAGTACATCGCCCGCCAGGAAGAGTTCATCCGGCGGAATTTTTACAGCAATGCGAAGCAGTCGCACGATCGCGAACGGAAGCTGGAGCGATTGGAGCGCGTCGAATTGATGGACGACCTCGCGACGTCGCTGCACATGACCTTCGGTGAGCCGCGACGAGCCGGCGAATGGGTGGTTGAAGCGACCGGGTTGACGAAAGGATTTCGATCCGGCGAGCCGCTGTTCACGGATGTCTCGCTGCAAGTGCTGCGCGGCGATCGGATCGGCATCTTCGGACCGAACGGGAGTGGCAAGACGACTCTGCTGCGCACGCTGCTCGGCGAATTGCAGCCGGACGCCGGCACCGTGCGGTTCGGGACGAATGTCGATGTCGCGTACTTCGACCAGCAGCTTGATAGCGTGGACCCGGACTGCGACCTGATCGAAGCAGTGCGACCTCCAAGTCGCGGGGGTGCCACTGGCTCAGCCAGTGCCACACGGCCCGAGACCACCCCGGCGTGGATTCGCAGCCTGCTGGGTCGGTTTGGGCTGCGAGGCGACATCGTATTTCAGCGCGTGGGCAACCTGAGCGGCGGCGAGAAGAGCAAAGTCGCGCTAGCCCGGCTCGCGGCGCTCAATGCCAACGTGCTGGTGCTCGATGAACCGACGAACCACCTCGACTTGTGGGCCCGCGACGCGCTGGAGACGGCTTTGGGCGCGTTCGAGGGGACAATGCTGTTCGTCAGCCATGACCGGTACTTTTTGGACCGCGTGGCCACGAAGCTGATCGCTCTCGAACCGACGCGCTGGCGGCTCTACGACGGCAACTACTCGGCCTACGTCGACAGTCTGCGACGTGCTCGCGAAGAAGCGTCAGCGACCGAAGCGAAACGAATCGAGATCGAAGCTCGCAGGGCCACGGCATCGCAGACGGATCAACAAGCGGATTCGACCCGCCGCCGTCGAAAGTTTCCGTACCGCAAGGTTCACGACCTGGAGGCGGACATTCACGCTGTGGAATCACGGCTGGCTCAGATTGAATCGGACCTCGCCAACCCCGACATGTACCGCGACGGCCAGAAAGCCCGGTTGGCGACGCAGGAGTTCGAGGACCTGCGGGCACGCCTCACCCAACTTTACGAGCACTGGGAGGAGGCGGTGGAGTTGAATTGACACATCGAAGTCTGAAGCGCGAGCGAAGGGTTTTGACGGACAACTTCGCTTGCGCATCAGGCTTCAATTTGACTGTAACCAACGTATCCGATGTAGACACATTTCTGTCGTCGAGTTGCCCATCTGTCAGGCCGTTCAGGCGACCATCATGCGGACGAAATGGATCATCGTGCTGGGGTTCTGTTTGACAACTTGCCTCCGTGCGGCCTTGGCCGACGAATGGTCGCAATTCCGCGGGCCGAATGGCTCCGGTGTGGTCTCGGCGACTTCGATCCCGACGGAATGGAGCACGGACAAAAACGTCCAATGGAAGACGAAGATTCCCGGAGTGGCGTGGTCATCTCCGATCGTTTGGGGCGACAAGGTTTTTGTGACCACGGCGATCACAGAGAACCAGCGGAAGCCGCAAGCCGGAGGTGGATTTGGTGGCTTCGGCGGCGGTCCGGGAGGAGGTGGTGGTGGACCGGGCGGTCCCGGTGGCGGCGGACCGGGTCGAGGCCGATCAGGTGGATTTGGTGCCATGCCGCAACCGGGTCAGATTCTGCCGCAGTTTCTCCAAGACAGATTGAGCCTCTCGGACAAGCAGAAGAAGCAGCTTGTCGAGTTGCAGAAGGACGTTGACGCCAAGCTCGAAAAGAATCTGACCGACGAGCAAAGGAAGCAACTGAAGGAGCTTCGCGAAGGCGGGGGCGGTCGAGGTGGTGATGGCGTCGGCGGCGCGGGTGGTCGCGGAGGATTGGGCAGCTTCGGTCGTTTCTCTCAGCCGGGACAAATTCTGTCGGCGGCGATTCAAGAACGATTGAACCTCTCGGACAAGCACAAGAAGCAGCACGAAGAATTGCAGAAGGACGTCGACGACCGACTCGCGAAGCTGCTCAACGACGAACAAAACAAGCAACTCAAAGAAATGCGGGAAATGTTCGGTCGCGGCGGACCCGGTGGCGGGCGCGGTGGGTTCGGCGGCGGCGGAAGTCCTCCGAATGCGATCTACCGCTGGGAGGTGTTGTGCCTCGACCGCGCGACCGGCAGCGTGCTGTGGCGCGAGTTGGCGCTCGAAGGCAAGCCCCGCATCCCGACGCACGGCAGCAACACGTACGCGTCCGAAACTCCCGTGACCGACGGCGAGCGCGTGTACGCGTACTTCGGCATGCACGGGCTGTTCTGCTTCAGCGCGGACGGCAAACTCGTCTGGAAGAAGGACCTCGGCTCGTTCCCAATGCAGATGGGTTGGGGCTCGTCCAGTTCTCCGGTGCTCGACAGCGATCGGCTGTTTTTGCAAATCGACAACGAGGAGAAGTCGTTTCTCGTCTCGCTCGATAAGAAAACCGGCAACGAAGTCTGGCGCGTGGATCGAGCCGAGCGGACGAACTGGGGTTCTCCGATCGTCTGGAAAAACAAAGTGCGATCGGAACTCGTGACGTCGGGTAGCCAGAAGATTCGCTCGTACGACCCCGCGACCGGGAAGTTGCTTTGGGAACTGAGCAGCGGTGGCCAGTGCAATGCCACGCCGGTCGGCGATGCCGACTTGCTGTACGTCGGCTGCGAGACGCGCGGCTTCGGCGGCGAGCCGGGCGAGCCGGGTGGGGCAGGTGGTCGCGGTGGCGGACGCGGCGGGTTTGGAGGTGGTGGCGGTGCCCCCGGTGGACTATTTGCCGTGCGTGCCGGCGCGTCGGGTGACATCACGTTGAAGGAAGGCGAGACATCGAACTCGGGCGTCGCGTGGTCGGTGCCGCGCTCAGGCCCGGAGAAATCGTCACCGCTTGTCTACCAAGGTCATGTCTACATCCTGCGTCAGGGCGGCGGGATCGTGACGTGCTACGATGCCAAGACCGGCAAGCAGGTCTATCGCGAGCGCATCCCGAACGCCGGGGCCTTCTGGGCGTCGCCGTGGGGCAGTGACGGCAAGATTTTCTGCCTCGACGGAGACGGCACGACTCACGTTCTCCAAGCCGGCGCGATCTTCAAGGTGCTTGGCAAGAATCCTCGGGAAGAGATGACTTGGGCCACCCCCGCCATCGCTGGCGGAGCCATCTTCGTCCGCGGTGTCGATCACCTGTACTCGATCAAATAGCCTTGCGACGTGGTGCGGACCTCATTCGACGATCAGGCATTCGAAGTCGCCAGACGACAGCCTCCGGACATCGGAAGCCATCGGCGAGCGATGGTCCGCGCTCGATGACCCGTTGTGAATTGACCGTCGCCTCGCGCGGAAAACTCGAATTCCTGATGACGGTTGGCAATTTTTTCGGCCGATCCGCGTTTGTTGAATCGGCGGCTCGTCCATCGTTCCAACGCTCAGGCAAAACAAAGGTGGTTCCTCATGTGGCGACAGTGCATATTGACCGCCGGGTTGCTGGTGACACTGCTGACAACCGTGGCCATGCTGCAGGAGCGCCGCGGACCGCGTCGAGACGGCTTGGGAGGTCCCGGCCCGATTCCCGGTTCCAGCGAATCGTTGCTCGGCATGGCCGACGTTCGGCGCGAGCTGGGGCTTTCCGATGAACAGCAGAAACAGGTCGATGAGTGGCGCTCTGCGGCGCAGGAGTCATTCCGGGCTGCGTTCGGCAACTTCAATTTTCAAGAACTGCGCGAACTGAATGACGAGGAGCGGGAGAAACGGTTCGCCGAGTTGCGGGCGAAGACGGAGGCAGCCGTCAAGAAATCCGATGAACAGCTGGCGACGATTCTTGATGCAAAGCAGAGCGAACGCCTGAAGCAGTTGCGGCTTCAAAGCGAAGGGGTCATGGCGTTCAACCGGCCGGAAGCGCAGAAGCAACTTCAACTGTCCGACGTACAGCAGGAGAAGATCCGCGAAATCCAATCCGACCCGACGGCGTCCTTTGGTCCGGCGGAGGATCGGATCAGGTTGCTGTCCGAGATCGTCGCTTTGCTGACCGACGAACAGCGGACGAAGTGGCAGCAACTGACGGGAAAGGACTTTCAGTTTTCCGAACAGCCGGGCGGCTTCGGTGGATTCGGTCCGCCGGGCGGAGGCGGTCCCGGTGGCTTCGGGCCTCCCGGCGGCGGGCCGGGCGGTCCGATGGGTCGCGAACGGAAAATCGTCGCGAAGTTTGACAAAAATTCCGACGGACGACTGAACGCCGACGAACGGACCGAGGCCCGCGAGTCGCTCAAAAATGATCGTGGCCGCGGCGGTCGCGGTCCCGGTTTCGGTCCGCCGGGAGGATTCGGCGGAGGCGGTCCTGGCGGTCGGCCCGGCGGGCCGGGAGGCGGACCGGGGGGGCCCGGCGGACGTGGCGGTGAACCGGGCAAGCCCGGGCCGCGAGTTTCGCCGGACGACGTCACACCGATCGCCGACGCCTCCTTCTACGATCCATCGGTCCTGCGGACGCTGTTCTTCGACTTCGAGTCCGACGACTGGGAAGCCGAACTCGCCGACTTCCACGGCACCGACGTTGAAGTTCCCGCGACGCTGACCGTGGACGGCAAGAAATATCCGAACGTCGGTGTCCACTTCCGCGGCATGTCGTCGTACATGATGGTTCCGGCGGGATCGAAGAGGTCGTTCAACGTGTCGATTGACTTCGTCGATTCGAAGCAGCGGTTGTACGGCTACAAAACCTTGAACCTGCTCAACGCCCACGAAGACCCTTCGTTCCTGAGCACGCCGCTTTACTCGCACATCGCCCGGCAATACATCGCGGCGCCGAAGGCCAATTTCGTGAAGGTCGTGATCAACGGCGAAAGCTGGGGTGTGTACGTGAACGCACAGCAGTTCAACAAGGAGTTCCTCGAAGAGAACTTCAAATCGACGAAGGGAGCGCGGTGGAAGGTGCCCGGCAGTCCCGGCGGCGACGGTGGCTTGCGGTATCTCGGCGAGAACCTCGACGAATACAAACGCCGCTTCGAAATCAAATCCGGCGACAACGAGAAAGACTGGAAAGCGCTAGTCAAGCTTTGCCGCACGCTCAACGAGACGCCGACCGACGAGTTGGAAGCCGCCCTCAAGCCGATGCTGGATATCGACGGCGTGCTGTGGTTCCTCGCGCTCGACGTAGCCTTGATCAACAACGACGGTTACTGGACGCGAGCCAGCGACTACAGCATCTACCGCGACGGGAAAGGCGTGTTCCACATCATCCCGCATGACATGAACGAGGCGTTTCACGGTGCGATGATGTTCGGACCCGGAGGCCTCGGCGGCGGCTTTGGCGGTCCTGACGGGTTTGGGCCGCCCGGCGGATTCGGTCCGCCGGGTGGATTTGGACCGCCTGGTGCCGGATTTGGTGGAACCAGTCGCGGCGCGAATCGTGAGGGCGGACCCGCGGGCGATGCAGGCCGGCGCGAAGAACCGGCTCGCGATCGCGACGAACGCAAGGCCGACGACGATCGACGTCCCAGTGTCGAGCAACGTCCTGTAGACGACCGGCGTCGCGAGGGAGACGATCGTCGCGGTGGCCTCGAGGGGCGACGCGGCGGCGACGGTCCGCGAGGTCCGGGTGGCGGGCCGCGTGGCGGCGGTGTCGAGCTCGACCCGCTCGTCGGCCTCGAGGACTCCCGCAAGCCGCTCCGAAGCAAATTGCTCGCCGTGCCGAGTCTCCGGGCGAAGTACCTCGACCATATCCGCACAATCGCCGAGAAATCGCTCGACTGGAAGGAACTCGGTCCGGTCGTCGAGCAGTACCGTGGGCTGATCGAGAAGGAAATCGAGGCCGACACGCGCAAGCTGACGTCGTTCACCGCGTTCCAGCAGGCGACGGGAGTGACGTCCGCTCCGGCGACCGAAGGCCGTCGTCCGCAACTCAGCGTGAAATCGTTCGTCGAGCAGCGACAGGCCTACCTGCTGAATCATCCGCAGGTCAAGCAAGAACCGTCCGCACCGAAAAAGTGACGGCATGCCCGGATGAATCTCAAAACTCCGTGACAAAATGGGTGGACGCGGCGTCACTTCTTGGACACGATATCCGGCATGTCATTCCTCGAAGGCACTTCCCCGACCAACGACATCGCGGCAGGAACGAACGTCGGCGCTGTCAGCCCGATGGTGGCGGCGCCTCCGCATCGCGGTGCCTTTGAGCTGAAATTTGTCGTGGACGAAGATCGAGCCGCGGCCATCGTGGATTGGGCCAACCGGCATCTCGAACCCGACCCGCACTCCGACCCCGAGACCGGTCACGGCTACCGGGTGAACGGGCTGTACCTCGACACGCCCGCGTTCGACGTGTTTCACCGCAACGGCGTCTTCCGGCGACGCAAATTCCGGCTGAGGCGGTACGGCAGCGAATCGACAATCTGGTTGGAGCAGAAACGCAAACGCAGAGGTCGCGTCCGCAAACGCCGGTAGCCGGTCGCGGAGGCGGATCTTGTCCGGCGACTTACGCTGCCCGCCGAACCCGGATGGGATGGCCATTGGTTCCGCCGGCGCCTCGACGACAAAAAGCTGCAGCCGGTGTGCCAGGTGACGTACCAACGGTTTGCCCGCGTTGCGGCCACGTCGGATGGTCCTTTGCGGCTGACGATTGATTCCGATCTGAGTGCGCGGGCCGCCGACGGCTGGCAGGTGCCGGCGAGTCTGCTCGACGGACAATCGTTGTTCGATGGTCAGCGGATTGTCGAACTGAAATTCCGCGAGACACTGCCGACGTTGTTTCGTGGTCTGATTCAGGACCTGCGTCTCGAACCGGCGTCGTTTTCGAAGTACCGGACAAGTGCCGCGGCGTGCTTTGCGCCGGCGCTGCTGGCGATCGAACACGCCGCGCCGCCACAGCCGGTACCCCTTCTCGCTCCTGGAGAGGGCTGGGGTGAAAGGAGACCGGCCGCCCATGCCTGAGTGGTTTCAAAAAACGATCGACGAAGCAGCCGCCGTGCCGTTGGAACACCTGATTCCTCGGTTGGCGTTCGCCTTTGTGCTGGGGATCGTCGTCGCTGGAATCTACCGCGGCACGCGCCGGGCGGCCCACGTGTCGTGCACGTTTCCAGCGACGCTGGTGCTGCTGTGCGTGCTGATCGCGATGGTCACGCAGGTGATTGGGGACAACATCGCGCGGGCGTTCAGTCTGGTCGGGGCGCTGTCGATCGTTCGATTTCGGACCGTGGTTCAGGACACCAAGGACACCGCGTTCGTGATTTTCGCGGTCGTCGTGGGGATGGCGGTCGGTGCCGGTCAGCCGGCGGTGGCGGTCTTCGGGATACTCACAGTCGGCGCGGCGGCCGCATTGTTCCGCGATCGCCCGCCGGGCGCGGCGGCATCGGACCCGCAGTTGCTCCTCGAACTGCGACTCGGCTGGTCCCCAGAATTGGAATCGCTGGTCCTGGCCGCACTGTCGAAGCACGCCAGCGACCTCGAACCGATGTCAGCCAGCACGGTTCGTCACGGCGCCGCGATGGAACTGTCGTACCGGATCAAGCTGCGCCCCACGGCGACCCTCACGCAAGTTGTCTCCGACCTGAATCGTGTCGAAGGCGTGCAGTCGGTCGAATTGAAACGCCAGCGCGATGAGGCGTGACGCGGAAAAGACGACGAGTCATCGTACGACACGATCAGTTCTCACAAACTGACATTCTGAAACTTGCGGAATCGCTGCAAGTCCTTGAGCAGCGCTGTGGCCGGTGGGTGACGGTCTTCCGGCCGCTTGGACAGCATGCGCATCACGATGTCTTGGAACAGGCCGGGGATGGAGAGTTGAAAGGCGCTTGGTTTGGCCGGTTCTTCGCTGCGAATCTTGGACACGAGTTCCGGGAGCGATTCGGCTTCGTAGGGTGGCCGCCCGGTCAGCAGGGCGTACAGCGTGGCTCCCAAGCCGTAGATGTCGGATCGTTCGTCCGCACATTCCTGCATGCGTGTTCGCTCCGGCGCCATGTAGGAGACATCGCCGACCAGTTGGCCCGGTTGAGTGATTTGCCGGGCGAGCGTCCCTCCCAGCGCTTGGGCCAGCGTCAGATCGCTCAGCTTAACGACCCTGTCTTTCGTTCGCATCAGAATGTTCGACGGCGTGACGTTGCGATGGATGATGTGATGCTGGCCGGCTTCTTCCAACGCCTGACCGATATGCACCGCTACGCGAAAAGCGTAGCTCCAATCCAACATGCCGGCGACGCCGATCCGCTGGATGACCTGCGTCATGCTTTCGCCTTCGACAAATTCCATCGCCACCCAGCAGTACGAATCGCGGAATCCGGCCGCGTACAGGCGCACGATGTTTTCGTGTTGGATCGGTCCCATCGTCTTGACGCCGAGCACGAAGCGCTCCTTCTGCTCGTTCGTGCCCGAGAAATCCGGCGACAGAATCTTGAGAGCCACCACGCGGTTTTGTTCCGTGTCCCGTGCGCGAAACACCATCCCGGAACTCCCTCGGGCGGCGACCGATTCAATCAGGTAGCGCGAGAACGTCTGCCCGACAAGTTGCTCCAGCGGAGCCACCTTCGGCGACGGCTTGGGTCGGCCGAACGCACTGTCCATCAGCGTACTTTCATCGCGTGCCCCTTCGAGTTGATAGCGCAGCTTCGTATCTCCGATCCGAATCACATCGCCGGGCCGAAGCGTGTGCTGTTCGATCGGGCTGTCGTTCACATGCGTGCCACCGCCGCTTCCCGCATCCTGGATCACGACCGATCCGTCGTCCACTTGCAAACGGCAATGCGTGCGCGACACGCGGGGATCGCTCAACCGCACGTCACACGCCTGCCCGCGACCAACCGCCAGAGTCTGCCCATCCGCCAACGACAACGTCCTTCCGGAATCCGGCCCCTCGATAATCACAAGCTGTCGTTGCATGAATCGGCTCCAGATAAAAGCTAAAACGCAAAGGCGCAAAGTCGCAGAGAAGGTAATGAAGACGTCTTTCGTCACCTTGCGCCTTCGCGTCTTTGCGTTGATTACAGCCCATTGCCCACGCGATGAACTCCGTCCTTCACCAAACGCTCGCCGAAGTTGATGACCAGGCCGAGCTTTCGATTTGTCAGCCGCAGGTACGTCAGCAGTTGCACTTCAAAGATCGTGTTGTATTCGGTCGTGGCTTTGCACTCGACGATCACCGGATTGTTGACCAGTAAATCGAGTTTGAGCGGCGTCGCTAATGTCTGCCCTTTGTATACAATCGGCACCGGCAATTGCCGAGACACTTCCAGTCCACGGTGACCAACCTCCCAGGCCAGCGCCTCCTCGTACACACTCTTCAACAACCCCGGCCCGCCGAGCGTCCGATGCACCTCAATCGCCGCATCCACAATCACCCGACTGAACTCATTCTCATTCATGAATTGCTCCTTGTGAAAGTCAGAAACGCAGAGTCGCCAAGACGCAAAGGTGCAAAGGGGTCGAATCAAATTGTCTTTGACTTCTTTGGGCCTTTGCGCCTTCGCGTCTTTGCGTTGAATCAGCGTTTAAGCGCCACGCGCGTGACTGTGTCGTCGTGTCCTTTCAACGTGAGTATCTCCTGACCGCTCGTGGCATCCCACACCTTCACAGTCTGATCCCAACTGCCCGACGCCAGCCGTTTCCCGTCCGGGCTAAACGCCACGCTTGTGACCTCGGCGGTGTGCCCTTTCAAGCTGAGCGTCTCCTGACCGCTCATGACATCCCACACTCTTACCGTTTGACCTTTGCTGGAGGACGCCAGTCGTTTCCCGTCTGGGCTAAACGTGACGCTCGTGACCGCATCCGTGTGACCTTTCAAGCCGAGTGTCTCCTGACCGCTCGTAGCGTCCCATAACTTTACCGTCTCGTCGTCGCTGGCAGATGCCAGCCGTGTTCCGTCCGGGCTGAACACTACGCTTTGGACCCAGTTGGTGAGTCCGTTGAAAGTAAGCAATTCCTGAGCCGTCGATGCGTCCCATACCTTGACGGTCTCGTCATCACTCGCCGAGGCCAGCCGCTGACCGTCCGGGCTAAACGCCACGCTACCGACCCTGTGTGTGTGTCCTTTCAGCGTGCGCAGGTCGCTGTGACTGACCCGGTCCCAGTAGTACCACTCAAAGCCACGCAGGTCTTCGCTGCCCGGTACGGCATCTGGCGGGCGGCGGTGGCGTTCAAGCAGATCAATGATCGGACCGACGCGGTTGGCTTCCCAGTTCAGTTGTGCCAAGCTCATATCTGCCGCATAAAGTCGTCGATCGGCGAGCTTCAAGTTGGCTGTTGCTTCATCGGCTTTCTGATTGGCACGTTTGGTCTCAGCTTCCAGCTCACCTTGTTTCTTGATCAATTCTCCCTGCTTCTTCCCGAGATTGTCGGCCCGATTCGACGACTGGTTGGCGAAGTACCACGAGACCGCCATGCCGATCATCAGCACGAGCGAGACGGTCGCCATCAACCCCGCCACGAGCGGATTCCGTCGGCACCAACGCCAGGTCCGTTCCGCGCGGCCAGTCGGGCGGGCAAGGATCGGTTCGCCCTTCAGATAGCGCGACAGGTCGTCGGCCAGGGCCTGCGCCGATCCGTAACGCTTCTCTGGTTCCTTGTGCAGACACTTCAAGCAGATCGTTTCCACGTCGAGCGGAATACCGGCGGTCAGGCTGCGCGGGCCGACCGCCTCCTGCTCCAGAACTTGCAGCAGCGTGTCCACAGGATTGGCCGACTGAAACGGCGGACGGCCGGTCAGCAGGCAATTCAACACGGCTCCCAGCGAGTACACATCCGACGCGGGACCGATCTGAGTCACCTTTCCCGCCGCCTGTTCGGGCGGCATGTAACTGGGAGTCCCCAGCACTTGTCCGGTCGCGGTCAGTTCGCTCCCCCCTTGGACTCGCTTGGCCAAACCGAAGTCGGTCACTTTGATCGCGGAAATATCAACGCAAAGGCGCGAAGACGCAGAGGCGCGCAGAGGAGATTTGTCCTTGCCCGACGAGATCGCTCCCTCTCCCTTTCCCGAACCCGACGAAATCGCTCGCTCTTCCGATCGGACCGCATTTGATTCGCCCTTTGCGTCTTGGTGACTTGGCGTCTTCGGGTTTCCCGTCTCCGCGTTTCCCGATCGTCCCTTCTGCAACAAGATGTTCGCCGGTTTCAGGTCGCGGTGGATGCCCCCTTTGTCGTGAGCGTACTGCACGGCCTCGGCCACGCTCCGCACGATCTCGGCCGCATCGTCCGGCGGCAGCGGACCAGACGACACGCGGCGAGCCAGACTCTCGCCCTCCACGAAGCCCATCGAAAAGTAATGCTGGCCGTCGTGCGCGCCGACTTCGAAGATGGGTACGATCACCGGATGATCCAGATTGGCCGCCGCCTAAGCTTCCGCCCGGAATCGTTTGACATCCTCCTCCGACGCAAGCTGCCCCGCCAGGATCATCTTGAGCACGACCACGCGGTTGAGCGACAATTGCCGCGCCTTGTACACCACGCCCATGCCGCCGCGAGCGATCTCCTCGATCAACTCGTAGTCGCCGAAGTACCGCACGCGCGTCCCAACGGACACAGCGGCTTCGGGCTGGCCGCGTGACCCCTCCCCGCTGGGATTCGGTGGTAGCGTGGGCGCTTCGTCCAGCGGTCTTCCCGCCGAAGGGACATTGTCCCCAGGACCGGCCGGTGCTTCGCTTCCCAGCCACTGGGCTGTACTGGACAACCGTGGTGACGGTTGATTCTGACCGCTGCGATTCTCTGGCGAGAAAAC
>Ga0233424_10000994_pt1 | contig 28870 bp, 27 predicted proteins | sample Watercolumn_Towu_FD_181011 | JGI IMG/M metagenome (GOLD analysis project Ga0233424, IMG submission 181011) | Freshwater microbial communities from Lake Towuti, South Sulawesi, Indonesia - Watercolumn_Towuti2014_125_MG | ecosystem: Environmental > Aquatic > Freshwater > Lake | place: Indonesia... | reverse complement strand
CCCGTTGGAAATGCGGCTTGCGTTGAGTACCTGGGTGCAGACTTTTTCGATGCCTGCGTTGACCTTGACCGATTTTGAGACGGCTTCGCGGGTTTCTCTGCGGCGCTGTCTGACATATTGTTGTTTAGACCATTCCGCCAGCAGGATCTTCAGGGTTTCGTTAAGGCGGCGTACGCTGTCAATGTGCGCCGGCACCAGGCTTTCCGGCATTTCGCCGCGGTCGGTCAAGGTAATCGCAACCGTCAGTTGCTTTTCCAGCTCGTCCAACTCCCAGTAGCGATACTGCTCGCCAAGGTCTGCCATGCGCATGCGTTTGGCCGGCGCGTCCTTGCTGATGTCGCAATAAAAAAGATATTGCTCGGGGGTGTACACGTTGCTGATGTAAGCGCGCGTTAGCCACTGGTGCAGCACTTTGCTGGCAATTTCCACCTGATGCCGATTGAGTGATTGCTGGATAAGTTGCCCCAGCATCAGCACTTGCAGCAACTGCGCAGAGAATGTGGTGGACGGGCTGCCTGGGAAAAGGCATATAGGGGTATTGAGCCAATGGCGGCGTTGGGCCAATTGCAGCAAGGTATATAGCTGTAACCAGATTTTGGCAGGGGAGGCGGATTGGCTGAACATTCGCCATTTGATCATCTGCTTAGCTGCATACACGGCGCGCATGATCAGTAATAACGGCAAGTCTTGTTCCTGTGTGTCGCTATTGGGCAGCACGGTGTGCTCAATGGTGCGGAGGTGGGCAACATAGGATTGGCGGCAATACGAATAGCAAGTCTCGTTGATGCTGGTTTCAATATCCGGCTTCAGGTTGCCTACCGTGACGTATTGCGAGGCAAGTTTGTCCAGGCGCGCTTGGTTGAGTTCTTCCAGAGTGATTAGCCAGGCAGCTTTCTGTTCCCAGCTAATGTTGGCATCTTCTGTCACGGTGAGAATTTTCTGCGCGGAAACACGCAATACGTCCAGATCCGCCATCTCGGTCAAGTCGTCGAACCAGTCGAAAATGGGCAGCGCAGTGCTGTTTCTTTTATTGCCAAGGAGGCGCGAAAATAGGTTTTTCATATGTGATGGTGAATTGGAAATGTCACGATTCTAATATGCTGGTAGAAAATATAACCATAAGATATTGAAAAATCAAGATTAGTGATATTGATATTTACGACATTCCTACATTTATCGGATAGGTCAGGCGTGGTAAAATATCAGCCTTATTTAACTTGTCGCTTTAGTGTTCATGACTGTTCGTACCCGTTTTGCTCCTAGCCCCACCGGCTATCTCCACATCGGCGGCGCCCGTACCGCGCTGTTTTCTTGGGCTTATGCCAAAAAACAAGGCGGCAAATTCATTTTGCGTATTGAGGATACCGATTTGGCGCGTAGCACGCCGGAAGCCGTGCAGGCGATTCTGGACGGCATGCATTGGCTGGGGCTGGATTACGACGAAGGTCCGTATTACCAGATGCAGCGCATGGATAGATACAAGCAGGTAATCCAGCAGATGCTGGCTTCCGGTGCGGCTTATTATTGCTATACCTCGCCGGATGAGCTGGAAGCGATGCGCGCCCGCCAGATGGAAGCAGGGTTGAAGCCCAAGTATGACGGTACCTGGCGGTCAGTGCCGGGCAAGACTTTGCCGACCCCGCCTGCGGGTGTTAGCCCGGTGGTGCGATTCCGCAACCCGCAAACTGGTGTAGTGGCGTGGGATGATCTGGTGAAAGGCCGCATCAGCGTGGCCAATGAGGAACTGGACGATTTCATCATTGCCCGTGCCGATGGTACGCCGACTTACAACTTCTGCGTGGTGGTGGATGACTGGGAAATGGGCATCACGCACGTAATTCGCGGCGATGACCACGTGAACAACACGCCACGTCAAATTAACTTGTTGCAAGCCCTTAACGCGCAGATTCCGCAGTATGCCCACCTTTCCATGATCCTGGGCGATGACGGTCAGAAGCTCTCCAAGCGCCATGGCGCGGTGAGCGTAATGCAGTATGACGAGGATGGCTATCTGCCTGAGGCGGTACTGAACTATCTGGCGCGCTTGGGCTGGAGCCACGGGGATGACGAAGTGTTTAGCATGGCGCAATTTTGCGAATGGTTCGATTTGGACCATATCACGCCATCTGCCGCCCAGTTTAATACCGAGAAGCTCAACTGGCTGAACGCGCATTACATTAAAACCATGGATTTGGAGCGGCTGGCAGAAAAAGTGGCGCCCCGCCTGGCCAAGCTGGATGCGGCTCCCGCAGCATTGCCCAAATTGACTGATGTGCTGGCTTTATATCGTGAGCGCGAAAATAATCTGAACCAACTGGCGGAGGCGATTGCCTATTCCTACCGTGCGCCCATGACGAATCCGGCGGATGCGGAAAAGCATATCACTGAGGACATATTGCCCGCCATGCAGCATCTGCATAAGCAGCTGCAACACTGCGACTGGACGGTAGAAGCAATCCATGCCGCCATTCAGGAAACAGTGGCGCAATTCCAGCTCAAATTCCCTAAAATCGCCATGCCGTTGCGTGTTATGCTAACTGGAGTGGCGCAATCCCCCAGTATTGATGCCGTGATGCATTTACTGGGGCGCACACTTGTGTTGGAAAGGGTGGGAACGTATTGTCAAAAATAATTACATTCAATATATTGAAATATGCAATATAGCCGCAATAATATAGCTACTGGAAAAACAACAATTCTTTGGGATAACAAAAACTCACTAGAATTGCTCCAACCTATTACAACTAAAAGGAGACTTAAATGAACACCAAAGGTCAAATGCTGCAAGATCCATTTTTGAACGCATTACGTAAAGAACATGTGCAAGTATCCATCTACCTGGTCAATGGCATCAAACTGCAGGGTCAGGTAGATTCCTTCGATCAGTATGTGATTCTGCTGAAAAACACCGTGACGCAAATGGTGTACAAGCACGCGATTTCTACTATCGTGCCGGCACGTTCCGTTAACATGAACGTTGCGGACCAGGGCGAAGAATAAGGTCCTATGCAGGAAAGGCCGGTCGGCAATGATGCGGTAGTGCTCGTCAGTGTGGATTTTGGCGAGCCGGATTACCAGGAAAGCTTGCAAGAGCTTAGCCAGTTGGCCACTACTGCCGGGCTGAATATCGCGGCAACTTTGCAAGGCAAACGGAGCACGCCGGATGCCAAGATGTTTATCGGCAGCGGCAAGGCCGAGGAGCTGAAAGCCATGCTGGCTGCCAGCGACAGCAAGCTCGCCGCATTCAACCACGATCTCAGCCCTTCCCAGCAACGCAACCTGGAGCGCTTTCTCGAGGCGCGTGTCATCGATAGAACTGGCCTGATTCTCGATATTTTCGCGCAACGCGCGCAAAGCTTTGAAGGTAAGCTACAAGTCGAGCTGGCGCAGCTGGAACATCTTTCTACGCGCCTGGTACGCGGCTGGACCCATCTGGAGCGGCAAAAAGGCGGTATCGGCATGCGTGGCGGCCCGGGTGAGACCCAGCTGGAACTGGATCGCCGTATGTTGCGCGTGCGCGTCAAGCAGCTCAAAGAGCGCCTGGCCAAGCTCAAGCAGCAGCGTGGCATGCAGCGCAAGGCGCGTAAACGTTCCAATCTGATGACTGTTTCACTGGTCGGCTACACCAACGCTGGAAAATCCACACTATTCAATCGGCTGACCCAGTCCGGTGTTTACGCGGCTGATCAACTGTTTGCCACGCTGGATACCACTTCCCGCAAGGTTTATCTGCCGGATGCCAACCCTGTGGTTGTTTCTGATACGGTCGGGTTTATCAAGCATTTGCCAACCACATTGGTAGAAGCGTTTGGCGCGACGCTGGAAGAAGCGGCCCAGGCGGATTTGCTGCTGCATGTGGTGGATGCTTCGAGTACTAATCGCGACGCGCAAATTGCGCAGGTCAATGCGGTGCTGAACGAGATAGGTGCTTCCGAAGTGCCACAGATATTAGTGCTTAACCAGATTGATAAGCTTGGCATGCCGGCTGATACGCAACGGAACGAATATGGTAGTATTTGCAGCATTCGGCTATCTGCCAAAACGGGTGAAGGTATCGAATACTTGAAACAGGCGCTGACAGAACATCAGCAGCTGTTAAAAAAACAAAGCACGGAAGAAAGTGCTTTTGCGTGATGATTTGCACGGAGTTATAACATGATAAGAATCCCTGGCTTCGGCCGGCGTGGCTGTGTACTTGGCCAGAGAAATAGTGAGGGTCCGCCAGACCTGGATGAAGTATTCCGCGACTTGAGCGAAAAGATCAATCGCATGTTTGGCAAGTCTGGCGATGGAGGTGGCCAACGCAATTTGCCACCGACGGGGTCTGGTTTGCCGATTGGGCCGATTCTGGTATTAATCGCGCTGATATGGCTGGCGACGGGTTTTTACATTGTAGATACCGGTTCGGTAGGGGTGGAACAGCGCTTCGGTAAATATATCCAGACAACCGAACCCGGCCCGCGCTGGCATTGGCCATACCCGTTTGAGGCTGTGACGGTAGTCAATATGGAGCAGGTCAGGCGCTTGGAGGTGGGTTATCGAAGTAGCGCAGAAGGCGCGGGCGGCAAGGCCAAGGTTGCGCGTGAGGCTTTGATGTTGACGGCAGATGAGAACATCATTGATTTGCAGTTTGCCGTGCAATATAAGCTGAAGAACGCCAAAGATTATTTGTTCAATAACCGCGCGATTTATGGCGACCGACTGGATACGGGCGAGACCTCCTCGGAGGATGGTGTTATTCGCGCTGCTGCCGAAACCGCGATACGTGAAGTGGTAGGCAAGAACAAGCTGGATGACCTGCTGCAGCAGAAAGAGAAAGGCATGGTGGATACGCAGGAGCGCATCCAGAACATTCTGGACAGCTATGCTGCCGGTGTTGTGATTACCAGCGTCAGCCAGCAGAGCGCGCAGCCACCTGAACCAGTGCAAGAGGCATTCGAAGATGTGAACCGTGCCAACCAGGATTATCAACGCCAGATTAACGAAGGGCAAGCTTATGCCAACGATGTGGTACCTAAAGCACGCGGGATGGCCTCTCGTCTTTCAGCTGAGGCAGCCGGTTATAAACTTAAAGTGGAGAATGAAGCGAAGGGTAACGCCAACCGTTTTGACCAGATTTTGACCCAGTATAACAAGGCGCCGGAGGTGACACGCCAACGCCTGTATCTGGAAGCACAAGAACAGATTCTATCCAGCACCAGTAAGGTGGTTATCGACCAGAAAGGCGGCAGCCTCCTTTATCTACCGCTAGATAAACTGATGGCTGCGAGCGGTAGCAGTGCGGCTACGTCAGTGCCGCCGCCGGTGGTCACCAGCGAGGCTGCGGCCGCGAACGACCCGCGCGAGCTTGGCAGGGATCGTGGAAGCCGTTAAGTGAGAGAATAACGAGGCAAAAAAATGAAAAATATCGGTGTAACCATATTTGCAGTATTGGGCTTGTTACTATTGGCAACCTTGTCCTTGTTTACGGTGGATCAGCGCGAATATGCGCTGGTATTTCGTTTGGGTGAGATTGTTTCCGTCAAGAAAGAACCAGGCCTTTACGTTAAGATACCGTTTTTGGATGGCGTAAAATCCTTTGACAAGCGCATTGTGACGCTGGATTGGGAGGAGCCATCCAAGTTCAATACCAGTGAAAACAAGTACATGATGGTAGATTCTTTTGTGAAATGGCGCGTGATCGACCCCATCAAATACTACGTTTCATTCAAGGATGGTGGTGAGGCGGCGGCAGAAGACCGTTTGTCTAAAGTGGTCAACGCCGGTTTGCGTGCCGAGTTCGGTAAGCGCACCGTGCATGACGTGATTGCGGGTGAGCGCACGGTCATTATGGACAGCATTCGCAAGCGTGCCGATGCCGAGGCGCGGCAAGTTGGCATTCAGGTGGTGGATGTGCGCCTGAAACGTGTAGATTATTCTGAAGACATTAGCAGATCCGTCTATGACCGTATGATTGCCGAGCGCAAACGGATTGCCAATCAGCTGCGGTCGGAAGGTGCGGCCGCGTCAGAGAAAATTCGCGCCGATGCCGACAGGCAGCGGGAAGTGATTATCGCCGAAGCGTATCGGGATGCTCAAAAAACCAAGGGCGAAGGCGATGCCAAAGCAGCAGAAATTTATGCTAACGCCTACGGCAAGAACCCGGAGTTCTATGCGTTTTACAGGAGCCAGGAAGCTTACAAGAATAGCTTCAAGAATAAATCGGACGTCATGGTATTGGATCCTGATTCGGACTTCTTTAAATACATGCGCGGCGCAGGCAAAAAATAAAATATGGCAACATTGCTGGTTGCGCTTGGCCTGATGTTGGTGCTGGAAGGCCTGCTTCCTCTGCTATTCCCGCGTGTCTGGCGCGAAACCTTCAGGCGTATGGTTGACCTGAAAGACGGCCAGCTCAGATTTGTAGGCCTCATTTCCATGTTGGGCGGGCTTCTGCTGATTTTTCTCGCCCGCTAATTCTCAGCCGATTTTAAAGGCGGCAACTCGGTTATAATAACGCCTATGCGAAATTGGCTGCTCCCCGAATATATTGAAGACATCCTGCCTGCGGAAGCCGCGCGGGTGGAGACTTTGCGCCGCCGGCTGCTGGATTTGTTCGCGGCCAATGGTTATCGCTATGTGATTCCACCGATGCTGGAATACACCGAGTCGCTGATTACCGGCGCAGCATCCGATTTGGATTTAGCCACGTTCAAGGTGGTCGATCAACTCACCGGCCGGCTGATGGGCGTGCGCGCCGACATTACGCCGCAAACTGCGCGCATCGACGCGCACATGCTCAACCAAGCCGGCGTCACACGCCTTTGCTACGCTGGCACCGTACTGCGCACCAGGCCAGATGGCCTTGCGCGTACGCGCGAGCCGTTGCAGGTCGGCGCGGAAATATACGGTCACGCTGGCATCGAGAGCGATATCGAAGTTTATGGTTTGGCTGTTGAAGCCCTACAGGCACTGGATTTAGGCGGTATTCACTTAGATTTCAGCCACGTCGGTATTCTGGAAAGTCTGGCGCAGAACGCCAATATCGACGCGGGTTTGGAGAACGAAATCTACGCTGCGTTGCAGAGCAAGGATAAAGCCAAAGTGGCTGCCCTGGGAGCCAATCTGGATGCGGCGACCAGAGCGGCTCTTTTGGCACTGACCGAGCTGTATGGCGATGCGGCTGTGCTGGAAAAGGCGCGTGCAGTGCTGCCTAAGCAGCCCGCGATCCAAAAGGCACTGGATGATTTGCAAGCTGTGGCAAAAGCACTGAAAAACGTCGATATCGGCTTTGATTTAAGCGAACTGCGTGGCTATCACTATCACAGTGGTGTGGTGTTTGCCGCTTATGCGCAAGGCTATACCGGCCCGCTGGTAATGGGCGGGCGTTATGATGAAGTCGGCAAGGCCTTTGGGCGCGCCCGTGCGGCAACCGGCTTTAGCCTGGATTTGCGCGGCGTGGTACAAGCTTTGCCGCCAGTTGAATTGCCCCAAGCGATTTTGGCGTCGGCATCAAACGACGCTGCGCTGGAAGCCAGTATGGATGCGCTTCGCGGGCAGGGTGAAATCGTGATTCAATTGCTGCCGGGCGAGAAGTCTTCACCTGCGGAGCTCGGTTGTAATCGTCAACTAGTGCTGAGAAACGGTAGCTGGATTGTGGAAAAGATTTAGGAAAATATGGCAAAAGTAGCAAAAAACGTAGTGGTCATTGGCACCCAATGGGGCGATGAAGGCAAAGGAAAAATCGTCGATTGGTTGACCGATCATGCACAAGGTGTAGTGCGCTTTCAGGGCGGCCACAATGCAGGCCACACACTGGTCGTGGGGCAGGGCGCGGCGCAGAAAGTGTATAAACTGAACCTCGTGCCGTCCGGCATCGTGCGCGATGGCGTGCAATGTTACATCGGCAACGGTGTGGTGCTGGATGCCGGGCATTTGTTAAGCGAAATCGATACGCTGGAAAAAGGCGGGCTGGATGTTAAAAACCGCCTGAAAATCAGCTCCGGCTGCCCGTTGATTCTGAGTCATCACGTGGCGCTAGATGGCGCGCGTGAGGCCAAACGTGCCGTGAAGATTGGCACCACTGGCAAAGGCATTGGCCCGGCGTATGAAGATAAAGTCGCCCGCCGCGCATTGCGTGTGTATGACCTGTTTTACCCGGAGCGCTTCGCCGAAAAACTGCGTGAAGTGATGGATTATCACAACTTTGTGTTGACCAATTACCTTGGCGCACAACCCGTTGATTTTAATCAGCAATATGATGCCAGCATGCAGCACGCGGTTGCGCTCAAGCCGCTTGTGACGGACGTGTCTGCAGCACTCTACGCAGCCAACGACCGCGGCGAAAATCTGCTGTTCGAGGGCGCGCAAGGCACACTGCTGGACATCGATCACGGCACCTACCCTTACGTGACTTCCAGCAATTGTATCGCCGGCCAAGCCAGCGGCGGTACCGGCGTGGGTGCGAATATGCTGCATTATGTATTGGGCATCACTAAAGCCTACACTACGCGAGTAGGCGGCGGGCCTTTCCCCAGTGAGTTGGATATCGAAACCGAAGGCGCACCGGGCTATCAAATGTCCACCAAAGGGCAGGAAATCGGCACCGTGACGCGCCGCAAACGCCGCTGCGGCTGGTTTGACGCAGCCGCACTGCGCCGCTCTGCGCGCATTAACGGCCTCACTGGCTTGTGCATCACCAAGCTGGATGTGCTGGATGGCCTGAAAGAACTGAATATCTGCACCGGCTATACGCTGGATGGCAAACCAATTGACATGCTGCCTATCGGCGCTGACGATGTAGAGCGCTGTAAACCGGTGTTTGAAACCGTGCCGGGTTGGAGCGAAACGACTTTTGGCGCAAAAACTTGGGATGCGCTGCCTAAAAATGCACAGCATTATCTGAAACGGCTGGAAGCCTTGTGTGGCGTGCCGATTGCGATTGTTTCTACCGGACCGGAACGGGATGAGACGATTGTGATTCAACATCCCTTCGCATAAAACGCAAACTGCGTTGCAATACGGCGTTGCTGCTTAAAAAATCCTCGTTTACATATACCCCATATGCGGCGCGCAATTTTTTGCGCGTGCCTTGTTCTTGCTTAGCACTTTCCGTTTTATATGGTAGATTAAGCTCATGTCTAAAACCGAAAAACAACGCATCGCATGGGCGCTCAGCGGCTCCGGGCACTATCTGCGCGAGTGCATCGAGATTATCAATTCGCTACCGGACGTGGATTTGTTTTTAAGTAAAGCCGCGGCGGAAATCCTGAAGCAGTACGGCTTCGAGCACAATGTAGAGCGCGTGTACCACGACAAAACCGCGAGTAGCGTGCCGGTGGAGTTTTTCTATTACGGCACGTATCACACGGTCGTCATCGCGCCCGCCACTTCTAACACCGTGGCCAAAATGGTGTGCGGTATCTCCGATACGCTGGTAACCAATGTTTACGCGCAGGCCGGCAAGTGTGGAGTGCCGAGCATCGTGTTTGCGTGCGATACCGAGCCTGAGCCGGAAGTAGGGCATTTGGAGTCCGAAGCGCCGCGCGAGAATATCGTGAAAGTGTATCCGCGTCGTATTGACTTGGAGAACCGCCAAAAGCTGGCGACATTTGAAGCGACGCAGGTGGTGGATGATATGGCTGCCCTGAGAGCCAATATCCATGCGCGTCTTGAGGCAATCAAAAATAAATGAGCAAGTCTGCAAAAGCGGATAATTTACTCTTTGTCACCGGCAAGTTGGCCGAAAAAAGCCTGCATCAAACCCTCACACAAATTCAGTCTGACCCCAAAGCGCCGGTGTTCAAGTATCGCGTCGAGCAGATTGGCGTTTCCGTGGCCGCGCTGATGACGCCGGAGCTGATTGCGCGCCGCCTGAAAAACACGGGGGATGCCAACAAGATGATTCTGCCCGGGCTATGCCAAGGCGATTTAAGTCAGTTGCATCGCCAATACGGGATTCCCGTGGAGCGTGGGCCAGAGGATCTGAAGGATTTGCCGCAATATTTCGGGCAAGGTGGCAAAGCGCCGGATTTGAGCCAGCACAGCGTGAAAATTTTTGCCGAGATTGTGGATGCGCCGGATTTGAGCGTGGATGCGATTGTCGAAAAAGCCAATAGATTCAAGATACAAGGTGCGGATGTGATTGATTTGGGCTGCTTGCCGAACAGACCGTTTGCGCATTTGCCAGATGCAATCAAGGCGCTGAAAAAAGCTGGTTTTCAGGTGAGTGTGGATAGCATGAACCCTGACGAGCTGTTGTTGGCGGGAAAATCCGGCGCGGATTATCTGTTAAGCCTCACCGAAAAGACACTCTGGATCGCCGATGCCGTGGAAAGCACGCCAGTATTGATTCCTGGCAAACCGGGGAATTTGGCTTCGCTTTATCGCGCCGTCGAAATTTGCCAGAAAAAAGGCAAAAAATTTATCGCCGATCCGATTCTCGACCCGATTCATTTCGGCATGAGCGATTCCATCGTGCGTTACCATAAACTGCGCAGGAAATATCCTGACATTGCCATCATGATGGGCATCGGCAATGTGACCGAATTGACCGATGCCGACACCACGGGAATTAACGCGCTACTGTTTGGCGTCATCAGCGAACTGAATATTAACGCGGTGCTGGCGACTTCAGTCAGTCCGCACGCTGTGAATGCGATTGCCGAGGCCGATGTGGCGCGGCGCGTGATGTTCCGCGCCAAGCAGGACAGCCGCCTGCCGCGCGGCTATACGACAGGCTTGAACAGCCTGCATGACCGCAAGCCGTACACCTATTCTGCCAATGAAATCAATGAAATGGCAGCGCAAATCAAAGACCCGAGTTTCCGCATCATGGTGAGCGAGGCGGGTGTGCATGTGTTCAATCGCGATGGATGCCAATTAGAAGTCGATCCATTCAAATTTTATGCAGGATTAAAAGTGAATAACGACGCTTCACATGCCTTCTACTTGGGTGTGGAGCTGGCGCGCGCGCAAATTGCGCACCAGTTGGGCAAGCGCTATGTGCAAGATGAAGAGCTTGCCTGGGGAGCCAATATCCATGCGCCTTCCAGAGCAGCTAAAACCGCGCACCGCGAAGCGAGCATTAAAGAAAAACAAGAGAAATTGAAATAATGACTGGGGTTTCGTTATCTGAAATCATTTACGAGACTATCGTGATTTCAACCGATGCTAATGGCGCGCCGCATATCGCGCCGTTTGGCGTGCGCGAGCGGGGCGGGCTAGTGTTGATTTCGCCTTTCAGGCCTTCGCGCAGTCTGGATAACTTGCTAGCGCAAAAAACGGCTACCTTGAACATGACCGATGATGTGCGCGTGTTTGCAGGTGCGTTGACAGGTCGCCTGGATTGGCTGCTCAATCCAGCGAATAAAATCAACGGATTTTATCTCGAAAATGCGCTGATGCACCGTGAACTGCAGCTTGAACACGTGATTGAAGACGATGTACGTCCGCAGCTGTTATTTAAGGTTGTGCATGAACAGATGCACGCGCCGTTCAAAGGCTTTAACCGTGCCCAGGCTGCAGTGGTGGAGCTGGCGGTGCTCACGAGCAGGCTGCATATGCTACCTAAAGCAAAGGTCGAAACCGAGATACGTTATTTGCAGATTGCCATCGACAAAACCGCCGGGGAGCATGAGTTGCAAGCTTGGGGCTGGCTGATGGAAAAGGTTACCCAATATTACGCGAAAGAACAAAAATGACGCAATTGCTAATCAGCGTGAGAAATGCAAACGAGGCTGCACAGGCGCTTGCAGCTGGGGCAGATATTATCGACTTGAAAGATCCAGATTCAGGGGCGCTGGGCGCATTGAATGCAGAAGATACGCGGCAAGTTTTACAGATGGTTAACGGACGAGTGCCCGTGAGCGCCACTGTGGGAGAGGATCATCATACTTTAGATGCATTGCTTGATCCTATCCGGCTACGCATTGCGCTGGGTGTCGATGTTGTAAAGATTTCGGTTTCCGATTTGTTCTATCGTGATGACTTTATGCATGAGGTGTCCTCTCTTGCTAGTGGGCAAACGAGGCTTGTAGCCGTATTCTTTGCCGATTCGGAACCGGATTTCGGTTTGTTGCCAAGGTTGCATCAAGCTGGATGTTGGGGCGCCATGCTGGATACTCGGTATAAACACAAAAACTTGCTGCAAAATCGTACATCAGATTATTTGCGACATTTTATTGCGCTATGTGGTCAATATGGACTTGAAACCGGATTGGCTGGTTCATTGCAACCACAAGATATTGATAAGCTGGCAAAAATAAACGCAACATATCTTGGTTTCCGTGGCGGAGTGTGCGAGAATTCATCAAGAATCCAGAGCCTTTCGCGAATTAAGGTTGAAGCCGTTGCAAATATGTTGCGCCAGCACAACATGGGAGCCGCAACCGGATACAGGTTATAAATTGCAAGCTATCCTGTAGTTCAGTATAGTGTGATAAAAGTTATGGAAGCTGTTTTTTTGAATCCAACTAATAGGAGTTTGATAATGAGTAAGAATTTGATCGGTTTGGCCGTCGCTGCCGCACTTGGCATGACATCGTTCACGGCCGCCGCTGAGGATATGTTTCGTGGTGCTTGGTACGCAGTGCCAGGCGTAAGCTACATGAATACGGATAGTGATTTGGAAGCTGACAATGGCGGTGGTGGATTTATCGCGATTGGTAAAGAACTGAGCCAAAGCTGGGACTTGCAAGGTCGTTTGGGTTAAACCGTGCTGACGAAGACTTGAATTTGGGACTCGGTGAGAGCGGTAAGTACAAACAAACGACATTAGGTCTGGATGCTTTGTACATGTTCAGCCGCGACAAATTCCGTCCATTCCTGTTGGCTGGCTTGGGAGCAGCACGCAACAACGTAGATTACAAAGTGCCAGGTTTTGATGTAGATGGCAAGAAAACATCCTGGCTGGCAGGTTTGGGCTTGGGTGCACAGTACCTGTTTAATGATAATTTTGGTTTGCAAGCAGATTTGCGGCACCAATGGAGCCGCGCAAAGGTGAAAATTGATGGTTCGGGTATTGTTGATAGCGATACCGAAACTATCGGTAACACGCTGTTTAACTTGGGCGGTATCTTCCGCTTTGGCGCTCCGGCACCAGTAGTGGCTGAGCCAGCCCCAATCGCAGCGGCAGAGCCAACCCCTGCACCGGCTCCAGAACCAGCCCCTGCACCGGCTCCAGAACCAGCTCCAGTATGCAAACCAAGTATGCAGACAATCACTGTGAGCGCCGAGAAACTGTTTGGCTTCGATAAAGCTAACCTGAAAGCCGAAGGTAAAGCGGCTTTGGATGAAGCTGCCGCGAAAATCAAGGCAAGCCCAGAGATCAAGGCTGTGATCGTAACTGGTCATACAGACCGTATCGGTTCCGATGCATACAACCAGAAACTGTCTGAGCGCCGCGCTAAACAAGTGGCCGATTACCTGGTTTCTCAGGGTGTTGATTCTTCCATTATCAGTGCAGAAGGCAAGGGCGAGACACAACCAGTGGTTGAGTGCGCAGGCAATAAAGCAACCAAAAAACTGATTCAGTGTCTGCAACCTAACCGCCGCGTAGAAATCCGCGCGGAAGGTCAAAAAGAAACTGGCTGCAACTAATCAGTGATTCTCATAAAAAACCCCGCTTCAGCGGGGTTTTTTATTGCCTTTATTTTATAATGTCGTGATGCAAATCGTTCCGGTAGATACCATTATCCATGCACGCTGGGTTGCGCCTGTAATCCCGCAAGGTACTTTGTTGCATCAATATGCTGTTGTGCTGCAGGCCGGAAAGATTTTAGATGTTTGCCCGCAAGCGGATGCTGTTCGTTATCAGGCACAAGAAGAAGTGCATCTGGATACGCATGTTCTGATCCCAGGCTTGATTAATCTGCACACGCACGCGGCAATGGCTTTGATGCGTGGTTTAGCAGACGATAAGCCGCTGATGCCGTGGTTGCAGCAACATATCTGGCCTGCGGAGCAGGCTTTGGTTTCGCCGGATTTTGTTCACGACAGCAGTCTGCTGGCGTGTGCCGAGATGCTGAAGGGCGGTATTACCACATTTAACGATATGTATTTTTTTCCGCAGGCGACAGCAGAAGCCAGCCTGCAGGCCGGGATGCGCGCTAATTTGGGATTAGTGGTGCTGGAATTTGCCACGCGCTATGCCAGCCATGCGGCGGAGTATATCGAGAAGGGGCTGGATGCCCGTGATAGCTGGCGTACAGAACCGCTGATTAGCAGTTGTTTTGCGCCGCATGCGCCATACACAGTATCGGATGCGACCTTTGAGCGTGTGATGACCTACGCGGCGCAACTGAATATGGGCATCCATACGCATCTGCATGAGACAACTGCGGAAATCGCGGAGAGCGAGCAGAAGCATCATCTGCGACCATTGGCGAGGCTCGCCAACCTGGGCTTGCTGGGGCCGCAGGTCAGTTTTGCGCATGCCGTGCATTTGCAGCCGCAGGAAATGACGCTGCTGGCGGAGAGCGGCTGCCATATCGCGCATTGCCCCAGCTCTAATCTCAAGCTCGCCAGCGGTATCGCACCTATCAGGCAGTACTTGGAACACCGCATCAATATTGGCTTGGGGACAGATGGTGCGGCCAGCAACAACCGTCTGGATATGTTCACGGAAATGCGAACAGCTGCGCTGCTGGCAAAAGGCAGCAGTGGCGACGCAGAAACCTTGCCTGCGCATCAGGCGCTGGAAATGGCTACCATCAACGGGGCAAAGGCGCTTGGCTTGGAGGACAAGGTAGGCAGTATCGAGATAGGAAAATATGCGGACTTGACGGCAGTGCGCCTGGATGCCTGGGAAGTCGCGCCCGTGTTCGACCCGGTATCGCACCTGGTCTATGCTGCGGGGCGTGAGCATGTGAGCCATGTTTGGGTGAATGGCGCGCTACAATATCAGGATGGCGTTTATCGCGGTATCGAGCCGCAGGAACTACAGGCGATTTTGGCCAAATGGCAACCTGTGGTTGCAAAGTATGGTCGCACTCTATAAGGGTTGATACATATGCAAAATGTTGATCAGGCAGAGTTGAACAAGTTTGCGGAGCTTGCACACAAGTGGTGGGATAAAACCAGTGAATTCAAGCCGTTGCATGAGATTAACCCATTGCGGTTGAAGTGGATGGATGATGTGGTGTCGTTGTCGGGCAAGCGCGTACTGGATGTGGGCTGCGGTGGCGGTATCCTTTCCGAGGCGATGGCGCAGAAAGGTGCGCAGGTGACGGGGATAGACCTGGCAGAAAAGTCGCTCAATGTTGCCAAACTGCATAGCCTGGAAAGCGGCGTGGCCGTGGATTACCAGCTTATCGCGGTGGAAAGGCTGGCGGAAGCCCAACCGGAAAGTTTCGATGTGGTGACCTGTCTGGAGATGCTGGAGCATGTGCCGAACGCCGCTTCTGTGGTGCAGGCGTGTACTCGTCTGGTCAAACCGGGCGGTCATGTGTTCTTTTCCACCATTAACCGCAACCCCAAGGCTTATCTGCTGGCGGTAGTGGGTGCGGAATACATACTCAACATGTTGCCCAGAGGCACGCATGATTACGAAAAGTTCATCAAACCTTCCGAACTGGCAAGCTGGGCGCGGTCTGCAGGCCTGTCACCAGTAGCACAGACTGGCATGCATTACAATCCATTGACCAAACAGTACAGCCTGGGCGCTGGGTTGGATGTGAACTATCTTGTGCACATGGTGAAAACATGACGCAGGCTGTTTTATTTGACCTGGACGGCACGCTGGTGGATACCGCGCCGGACTTGGGCTATGCGCTCAATTTACAGCGTGCGCGGCATGGCCTGGAAGCCTTGCCGGATGCGGTGATCCGGCCTTATGCCTCGCACGGTTCGCGCGGCTTGCTTGGCATCGGTTTTGGCTTGACGCCGCAAGACGCTGATTTTGACAGCAAGCGCACAGAATATCTGGATATTTACGAGCAAGTGTTTACGCGTCAGCCCACACTGTTTGACGGCGTGGCCGATTTGCTGAAAAGCCTTGATGAGCGCGGCATTCCATGGGGTATCGTCACCAATAAGCCGCGCCGCTTCACACAGCCCATGATGCAGGCGATTGGCCTTGCGCAACGCGCAGCGGCGATTGTGAGCGGCGATGACGCGCCCCAGCCCAAGCCGTCTCCGGCCACGTTATTGCTGGCGTGTGAGCAGATTGCCATGCCGCCGCAGGATTGCATCTACATTGGGGATGCCGAACGTGATATTCAGGCAGGCAAAGCCGCCGGGATGAGAACTGCAGTTGCGCTGTTCGGCTATATTGATGTCACGGACAAACCTGAGGCGTGGGGCGCGGATGCAATGATAGATGCCCCGCAGGATATTCTGGGGTTGCTTTAATACTGCCTGCGCCCTTGCAGCGCATACGACAGCGTACCGCTATCCACGTACTCGATCTCGCCGCCCATCGGTAAGCCCCGTGCAATGCGGCTGACAGAGATACCGCGTGATTTCAGCAACTCGCTGATATAGTGCGCAGTCGCTTCGCCTTCGTTGGTGTAATTGGTGGCCAGTATCACTTCCTTCACCACGCCATCCTGGGCGCGTTTCAGCAACTTGTCCAGATTGATCTCTTTCGGCCCGATGCCATCCAGCGGGGAGAGGCGGCCCATCAGCACGAAATACATGCCATTGTAGCTTTGCGTCTGCTCCAGCATCATCAAATCCGTGGGCATCTCCACCACACATAGCTGGCTGGTTTCACGGCCTTCCGATGCGCATAAGGGGCAAACCGGCTGCTCGGAGAAATTGTTGCATAGCTCGCAATGCCCGATGCTTTGCAGGGCGGTTTGCAACGAGTTGGCCAGCGCGCTGGCGCCTTGGCGGTTGCGCTGCAACAGGTGATACGCCATGCGCAGCGCGGATTTTGGGCCCACGCCGGGCAGGCAGCGCAACGACTCTATCAGTTGTTCCAGCGCGGGCGGGTTTTTCATAACCTAGTAATGGGAAAAACGTAACGAGTGACGCAAAGACGAGGCGAAAACTTTCGAGAAACCGGAATGTATGCGTGATTACATGAGGATTTCGAGGAAGCTTTAAACACTGTATTTGCGAGTGCAGTCGTTTTAAAAAGGAAGTTTCATGCCTGCGGGCATCATGCTGCCCAACCTGGCCTGCGAAGTCGCCTCAGCTTTGGTAATGGCGTCTTTCACGGCAATCAGCACCAAGTCTTCCAGCGTTTCCTTGTCATCCATCGCGGCATCGTCGATGACTACGCGTTTGACCTCGTTGCGGCAACTCATGGTGACTTTCACCAGGCCGTTGCTGGCAATGCCTTCTACATCGATATTTGCCAGTTCGGCTTGCGCCTTTTGCATATTGGCTTGCATCATCTGTGCTTGCTTCATCAGGTTGCCCATGCCACCTTTCATCATGCTATTCTCCGCTATCTTATTGGTTATAAAGGTTTAATGCTGTCTTTGATGACGGTCGCACCAAAGTCATTGATTAGGTTTTGCACAAAAGCGTCCTGCAGCATCGCTTTTTCGGTGTTCTGCATCAGTTCCGTTTTTTCCTGTGCGTTTTGCTGTGCCGGGGTATTGGCGTGGCTGCCGAGTTCAATCTCCAGGCGCATCCTGCGGCCAAAATGCTGCTGGATAGCCTCTGCCAGCTTGCCCTGATAATTGGCATTGACCAGATGTTTTTGCGATTCTGCCACACGCAGTTTCAGGCTGTCGTCATCGTAGCTAACCAGTTCGCATTGTTGCGCCAAGGCGCGTGCCAGTCCCAGTTTGAGATGGTTTTCCACCAGATTGCGCCAATTGCCGTCAAAAATGACCGGCCTGGAAGCCGCGCCAGTATTGGTTTCCAGGGCCTCCATATTTGCACTTTCCTGACTTGGGGCACCATTTTCCACAGGTGGCGCGCTTGTAGCAGGCAGGGTATTGGTAAGCGGTGGCGCGTTTGTGACAGCCTGCGCTTGAGTCGGCTTGGCTTGTGGCGAAGCGGATACGGGTACGGAAGCTGGTTTGGCTGGTCTCGGCTGCTTTTCGCCATCCTGCGGCGCAAAGGCCAGCATGCGCAGCAAGGTCATGGTAAAGCCCGCATATTCGTCCGGTGCCAGCGCAATATCGCGGCGGCCGAGCAGGGCGATCTGGTAATACAATTGCAGGGTTTCGGCAGGCATGTTTTCAGCCAGTTCTAGCAGCAGGGCGCGTTCGGGCAAGTCATCGGCAATAGTCTGCGGCACGGTTTGCGCAATAGCGATCTGATGCAGCAGGTTGGCCAGGTCGGTCAATGCCGTTTCAAAAGACAAGCTGCGCGCTTCCATTTGGCTGGCTTTGTCCAGCAAGGTCGCGCCGTCAGCGGCCTGCAGAGCGTGCAGAATATCGAACAGGTAACTTTGGTCTATCGCGCCCAGCATGTCGCGTACGTCAGCTTCTTTGACGGACTGCTGGCCGTAGGCGATGGCTTGGTCTGTGAGTGAAAGCGCATCGCGCATGCTGCCAGCTGCGGCGCGCGATAGCAGATTGATGGCGGTCGTCTCAAAGGGGATGTTTTCCTGCGTCAACACGTTCTTCAGATGTTCTGCGACTGTACCGCTGGCCATCTGCCGCAGATTGAACTGCAGACAGCGTGACAAAACAGTTACCGGAACTTTTTGCGGGTCAGTCGTGGCGAGTATGAAAATCACATGCGCTGGCGGCTCTTCCAGCGTCTTTAGCATCGCATTGAAAGCGCTTTTGGAGAGCATATGCACTTCGTCGATGATATATACCTTGAAGCGCCCGACGGTGGGCGCGTACTGGGCGTTATCCAGCAGCTCGCGCATGGCATCGACTTGCGTGTTACTGGCGGCATCGACTTCCAGCAAATCGACAAAACGCCCACGGTCGATTTCTGTGCATGCGGCACATTGTCCGCAGGGAGAAGCCGTGATGCCGGTTTCGCAGTTGAGCGATTTGGCCAGTATGCGTGCCAGCGTGGTCTTGCCGACACCGCGCGTGCCGGTAAATAGATAAGCGTGATGCAGACGATTCTGAGACAGTGCGTTGGAAAGCGCGCGCACCACATGATCCTGTCCGACCAGGGTTTCAAATGATTTGGGGCGATATTTACGGGCAAGTACGAGATGCGACATGCAGTTATTTTAGCCGAAAACTACCGTTAATTTGGCAATTCCGTTACAGAATCAAAAATAACAATGCGCAGTGAGTGCAAAACTTTTACGAGCGGTTGATAGGGCGCGGAAATTCTGTTCAAAAATCATAAAGGACTAGGCGGCGCGCTGTAGATAGTACGTGCAAGTACAGCAAAGCGCGCCAGCACCGTCATTTGTGGTTTTTAACAGAATTTAGAGAGGGGCGAGCCCAACCCCCGGCACTTGCTCAATAGTTGTGGCTGCTGGCTTCCGCCCCTGACCAGGTTGGCTACTTTACAATGCGGGGAGGCCCGCCGGGCGAAATTGTACCTTAAATCGGGCAAGCACGGGATAAATCTCCGTGCATTCTTCTAGAATGTAGGCACTTCAACCGAACCCGACTCTTTGGGGCGGAGGCAACTCTGCCAGTTCTTCATCGGTGTAAAAGCGGCTTTGGGTAAAAAAAGCCAGGCCCGTTCCACAGTCTAGCGAGAAGGATCCGCTGGAGCCAGGTTGGGCATCAATGATGGTGTGCATGTTCTCGGCAAAGCTGAAATGGCTGTCGCTCATGTAAAACATGGCGTGTGGCGCCACTTGGCCAATAATCACATCGGATGCGCCGGGCTTGAATTCGTTAGCCGGCAGACATAATGGCACACTGCCTTCGCAACAGCCGCCTGACTGGAAGAACACGATATCGCCATTTTCCGAGACAAGTTTTTCGATGAGCCCCAAGGCGCTCGGGGTTGCAGATACACGAGTTGCGGCCATAGATACTCCTGAATAAAAAGAGGCGAGTTAAACTCGCCTCAATCAATGGTTGTTACAGGATGAGTCTCCTGAAAAAGCAGTTCTAGCAGGTACAGTTCAAGGCGCACGGAACACAGAAACCGGAATGTACAGAGTGTACATGAGGATTGCGAGTACCGTGCAACGCAGAAATGTGCTGATAGAATGCTTTAGCAGGTGTATTCATTAGAAGAAGCCTAATTTTTTCGGGTTATAGCTGACCAGCAAGTTTTTGGTCTGTTGGTAATGATCCAGCATCATTTTGTGCGTCTCGCGGCCGATGCCGGATTCTTTATAGCCGCCGAATGCCGCGTGAGCAGGGTAGGCGTGGTAGCAGTTGGTCCATACACGGCCTGCCTTGATGCCACGGCCCATGCGGTATGCGCGGCTGCCGTCGCGGGTCCACACGCCAGAGCCTAAGCCAAAGATTGTATCATTGGCGATGGCAAGCGCTTCGGTTTCATCCTTGAAGGTGGTGACGGATACGACAGGGCCGAAGATTTCTTCCTGGAAGATACGCATCTTGTTATGGCCTTTGAACACGGTCGGCTTGATGTAGTAGCCATCCGCCAAAGCGCCAGTTAGCATATTGCGCTCACCGCCACACAGCACTTGCGCGCCTTCCTGGCGACCGATATCCATATAGGACATGATCTTGTTGACTTGGTCTTGAGAGGCCTGCGCACCAATCATGGTGTTGGGGTCAAGTGGGTTGCCTTGCTTGATGGCTGCGATACGTGGCATCACGCGCTCCATGAACTTGTCGTAGATGGATTCTTGAATCAAGGCGCGGGATGGACAGGTGCAAACTTCACCTTGGTTGAAGGCGAATAATACCAATCCTTCTACGGCTTTATCGAGGAAGTCGTCATCAGCATCCGCGATATCTGCAAAGAAGATGTTAGGGGATTTGCCACCCAGTTCCAGGGTCGCAGGAATCAGGTTGGAAGCCGCGGCTTGCGCAATCACGCGTCCGGTCACGGTGGAGCCGGTAAAGGCAATTTTGGCGATGCGTTTGCTGTTAGCCAATGGGGCGCCTACTTCACGGCCGTAGCCGTTTACGATGTTGACTACGCCAGGGGGCAACAGGTCAGCGATCACCTCCATCATTATCAGGATGCTGATAGGCGTGAATTCGGCAGGTTTCATGACGATGCAGTTACCGGCAGCCAGTGCTGGAGCCAGTTTCCATGCAGCCATCAGAATCGGGAAGTTCCATGGGATGATTTGACCAATAACACCGAGCGGCTCATGGAAATGATAAGCTACGGTGTTTTCGTCGATCTCACTGATGCTGCCTTCTTGCGCGCGCAAGCAGCCGGCAAAGTAACGGAAGTGGTCGGCAGACAAAGGAATGTCGGCGTTAATGGTTTCGCGGATTGGTTTGCCGTTGTCAACAGTCTCGGCTGTGGCAATCAATTCAAGATTCTGTTCGATACGGTCTGCGATTTTTAACAAAATGTTAGAACGTTCTACGGCAGAGGTGCGTGCCCATTTGTCAGCTGCTGCATGCGCTGCGTCCAAAGCCAATTCAACATCTTCGGCGCCGGATCTGGCAGCCTTAGTGTAAGGTTTGCCGGTGATGGGGGTGATTACGTCAAAATATTCGCCTTTGACAGGCGCTACCCATTTGCCACCGATGAAGTTGTCGTACTTCGCTTTATAAGGAATTTTTACGCCTAATCCCTGTAATAACTCTAATCCCATTTTGTATCCCCATCATTTATATTGATTTAATATATTGATTTAATATATTGATTTAATATATTGATTTAAAAAAATAATTCTGGGCTATCGTCACAACATGAGACATATGCTTGGACGCACAATGAATTGCACGCTTTTGCTTGATATTGCTGCATATTGATTTATAAAATAGCATCGCTACCCTAAACCTTTGCACGTGGAAAATCAAGCGTAAAAGGATGATTCTGCCGATAAAATTTGTGGCGCAGCAGGAGGGTATCGGTTATAGTGCGTCGGATAGGGTGAACAATGTATATTTGATTTAATTTATGCCAGAATCTACAAGCAGTTTTCTTGTTGGTACACGGGAGTTTTGGCAGAGTCTAAGCCATCCGACAGATACCAGTCTTGGCAAAATCATTCTGACTTTTTTGGTATTTGCTGAAACACTGGTATGTGCCTTCTGGATATACACGCTCTCGGGTTTGGGCGAGGGCTATGCCATGATGGCTTTAGCCCCATATCTATACATCATTCTGTCCTATGTCAGCCTGCTGATCTTCTACCGGAGCCAGCGCTTCGATTACATTACGTTCACCCAGTTGGTGATGCTGCTGGTGATGCCGTTTTTCATGCAATGGGTATTAGGCGGCTACGCAGCTTCCAGCGGCATTGCTATCTGGGCGATCTTGTCACCAATCGGCGCATTGATGATACTTGGAACGAGGCAGTCCACACCATGGTTCCTTTTATTTGCTTCGTTAGCAGCCCTATCGTGGAAGCTGAACGATCAACTGATGGGAACTTCGCTGCCAATTCCAGCTCATATCAAAGATACATTTTTTTTGATGAATATCGTAGGGACTGCTTGCATTCTGTATGCGGTCATGCGCTATTTCCAGAGCCAGAAAGAGCGAACCATGCAAGAGCTTGCCATGGAACAGGCCCGTTCTGAGAAGCTCTTGCTGAACGTCTTGCCCAAGTCGATTGCCAGCCGTCTGAAAGAGAACGATATGCGCATCGCGGACAGTCATGACAATGTCACCATCCTGTTTGCGGATATCGCCGGATTCACCAAGATCAGCGATAGCTTGCCGCCTGCGGAATTGGTGGATCTGCTTAGCCAGCTGTTCTCCAGATTTGATCAGCTTGCCGCTAAACACGGACTAGAGAAAATCAAGACCATTGGCGACGGCTACATGGTGGTAGGTGGGGCGCCGGAAGCCCGCCCGGACCATGCTATCGTAATTGCCAAACTGGCGCTGGAGATGCTGCAGGCACTGACGGAGTTCAATGGGCAGGCAGGCAGGGACTTGGAGATGCGGATTGGGATCAGCACCGGCTCTGTAGTGGCGGGCGTGATTGGCACCAGCAAGTTCGCCTACGATTTGTGGGGTGATTCCGTCAATGTGGCTGCCAGGATGGAACAAGCTGCACCTAGAGGTGGCATCCAGGTCAGTGAGGCTACCTACCAGTTGCTCAAGGGGCACTTCAAGCTGCAGGCGCGTGGTCATATCGACATCAAAGGCAAAGGCGAAATGCCAGCTTATCTGCTTAAAGCAGAGCTTTGATGCGATAAATGCAAAAGCCATTTGGCGCAAGGCCATACATCGGCTATAATGCGCGGCTTGCAACAAACCACACGGAGAGATGGATGAGTGGTTTAAGTCACCACCCTGGAAAGGTGGCACAGGGGCAACTCTGTCGAGGGTTCGAATCCCTCTCTCTCCGCCAAAATAAACAGACGCCCGATAGGCGTTTTTTATTTTCTACGAACATAAGTCTGGTTCATCAAACTATCCTCGCGCGCGTTCATTGTTTCCATCGCTGCCCTGTAATCCAGTCTGGATAAGGCTTTCGGGCCAGTTGTTTCTGCAATGAAGATTTAGGCTAGAATAACAGCATTATGCCTACATTATCCCAAGCATTCTGGTATTGGCTCAAGCTGGGTTTCATCAGTTTTGGCGGGCCAGCCGGACAAATCGCCATCATGCACCGTGACCTGGTGGAGCAGAAGCACTGGATTTCCGAAAAGCGTTTTTTGCACGCGCTGAACTACTGCATGCTGCTGCCCGGGCCGGAAGCGCAACAGCTGGCGACTTACATCGGCTGGCTGATGCACGGCAAGCGCGGCGGCTTGGTGGCGGGCGTGCTATTCGTGTTGCCAAGTATGCTGATTTTGATGGCGCTGGCGTATATTTACATGCGCTTTGGTCATTCGCCGCATGTGGCAGGAGTGCTGGCCGGTATCAAGCCCGCAGTGGTGGCGATAGTGTTGTTTGCGGCATATCGTATTGGCAAGCGCACACTCAAACATCCGGCTTTGTGGGGCATAGCCGTGGCGGCGTTTGTAGCTATTGCGTTGCTGCATATGCCGTTCCCTTTGATTATTGGGCTTGCTGCGCTGACTGGTTGGCTTGGGCATCTTTATTACCCGCAAGCCTTTGATGGCAAAAACGGACATAGCGACAAAGAAAAAAGTTATGGCAAAGCACTGATTGACGATGATACGCCCACGCCGTTGCATGCCAAATTGAAACCAATCAATAGTGCTGTCACATTGGTTGTGGGGTTGCTTATTGGCGCAGCTGGAGTCGGGTTTTTGACCTTGCAAGGCGGCTGGCACGGGCTTTACGCGCAATTGGCCTGGTTTTTTAGCAAGGCGGCCCTGCTGACTTTCGGTGGCGCCTATGCAGTGTTGCCTTATGTGACGCAGGGGGCTGTAACACACTATGGCTGGCTGAGTGCGCAGCAAATGATGGATGGCCTTGCGCTGGGTGAGACGACACCTGGCCCTTTGATCATGATTGTGACTTTTGTCGGTTTTGTGGCTGGTTTTCAGGCAGAACCGCTTGATCCGCTCATGACAGGCTTGATCGCTGCGTCTGTGGTGACATTTTTCACCTTTCTGCCATCCTTCGTGTTCATTTTCGCTGGGGCACCACTGATCGAGTCGACTAAAGAGAATCTAAAGTTAAATGCGCCGCTTACCGCCATCACGGCCGCCGTGGTCGGGGTGATCGTAAGTCTGGCGCTGTTTTTCGCGCAGCATGTGTTTGTGCAGGACCAAGGACTGGATTGGATTGCGATTGCGCTGGCCGCGCTGGCTTTGTGGCTGCTGGTGCGCAAGAATATAAACATGATCAAGCTGATCGGTTTGTTTGCGGTCATTGGCTGGGTGTTGAACGTTTTGCATTAGCAGTCGTCTAGCACAGTAAACAAGCGGAGACTGGACATGAAATTTTTACAAAAACTGTTGATGCTAGGCGCGCTATTTGGCGTGCATGGGGCGGCAGGCGCGGCGGATGTGGATATTTATAGCATTCCGCTCACTACGTTGCAGGGTCAGCCGTTTGATTTGGCGGCTTATCGCGACAAGCCGATTCTGGTGGTGAACACGGCCAGCAAATGTGGTTTCACGCCACAATTCGAAGCGCTGGAAGGGATGTACAAAAAGTACAAGGACAAAGGCCTGCTGGTGATCGGTTTTCCGTCCAATGATTTCAAGCAGGATCCAGGCAGTAATAAGGAGATCGGCGATTTTTGCCGGTTGACGTACAAGGTGGATTTCCCCATGATGGGCAAAAGTTCGGTGCGTGGCAATGATGTCAACCCATTTTACAAGGCGCTAATCGCCAAGACAGGTACTGCGCCAAAGTGGAATTTTTATAAATACCTGATCTTGCCCGGTGGCAAAGAGGTGTATGCGTTTAACAGTATGACCAAGCCGGATTCAGGCGAGATTTTGGATAAGATAAAAGCACATTTGAAATAAAAAAGGCGCTTAAATGAGCCGCCTTTCCAATTTTGTACCTTTTCTATTCAGCACATAGGTCACGCAGATTTTTTGATGGGTTCTTCTTTACGGATTTTTTGCAGGATAATGGCTGAAAGTTCCTCTACAGAACGACTCGTTGAGTCTGTCCAGTGTATACCTGCCTTACGCATCAGGTTTTCTGCAGTTGCGATTTCTTTTTTGCAGTTTTCCAGCGAAGCATAAAAACTGCCAGCACGTCGCTCACTGCGAACTGCATGCAAACGTTCTGCATTAATAGTGAGCCCGAAAATCTTGTCAGTGTGCTTCAACAGCACTTCCGGCAGGCTGCCGCGTTCAAAATCCTCTGGAATCAAGGGGTAGTTGGCAGCCTTGACGCCAAACTGCATGGCCAGGTAAACGCTGGTGGGCGTTTTGCCGCAACGTGATACGCCTACCAGAATCACTTCAGCCTCTTCCAGCCCAGAGTTGGTCATACCATCATCGTGGTTCAGTGTAAAGTTTACCGCTTCCATGCGGACATCGTACTTGCTTCCCATCGCGCTATGGGCAATGCCTGCCCCGGTGAGGGGGGATTGATTCAGCTCCACACCAAGCGGATTAATGAATGTTTCAAACAAATCAATATAGTAAGCGTTAGCCTCTTTGAGTTTGTTGCGCCGGTTAGTGTCGCCTATCGACATGATGACGATAGGGCGTGCGCCACTACGGGATGAAGCCATCTGGATACTGGCTTTGGCTGAAAGCACTTCTTCCATATCATCTACAAACGGCAAGCGTATTTGTCTGAAAGAGGTTTTCGGGAAGTGCTCGAGTAGCTTGCTAAGCGCGCCGGCAGTAATGCCGGTGCCATCCGAAATAATAAATACAGAACGCTCTTCCATAATAGCCTTATTTCTTCGTCAAACGTTGCCAAGTCGCAACCACGGTATCCGGGTTGAGAGAAATGGACTTGATGCCTTCCGCCACCAGCCACTCTGCGAAGTCCGGGTGGTCGGACGGACCTTGGCCGCAAATGCCGACGTATTTGCCCAGTTTGTTCGCCGTGCCTATGGCCATTCTCAGCAGCACTTTTACCGCATCGTTGCGTTCGTCAAAGCCGTCGGCCAGGATGCCGGAGTCACGATCCATCGCAAGCGTCAGCTGGGTCAAGTCGTTGGAGCCGATGGAGAAACCATCGAATATCTGCAGGAACTGTTCGGCCAGCAAGGCGTTGGAAGGTACTTCGCACATCATGATCAGACGCAAGCCGTTTTCGCCGCGTTTCAGACCATTGGCCGCCAGGATGTCGATGACTTGATTGGCTTCGTCCAATGTGCGCACAAACGGAATCATGATCTCGACGTTGGTCAGACCCATTTCGTCGCGGACTTTCTTCATGGCCTGGCATTCCATGGCAAAACACTCTTTAAAGTCTTCTGCCATGTAGCGCGCGGCGCCACGGAAACCAATCATCGGGTTTTCTTCATCTGGCTCGTAGATCTCACCGGCCACCAGTTTTTTGTACTCGTTGGATTTGAAGTCGGAAGTGCGCACAATGACTGGTTTCGGGTAGAACGCCGCGGCAATGGTGGCGACGCCTTCGGCCAGTTTGTCGATGTAGAACTGTTTGGGCGAGGCGTAGCCGCGCGCGCGGTTTTTGATCGTGGCCTGAATGGTCGCTGGCATTGCATCCACATTCAAAATAGCTTTCGGATGGATGCCGATCATGTTGTTAATCACGAACTCCAGACGGGCCAAACCCACGCCGTCATTCGGGATTTGCGCGAAGCTGAACGCCATATCCGGGTTGCCTACGTTCATCATGATCTTGCAAGGCGCTTTGGCCAGTTCACTATTGGCCTGGCTGCTGACTTCAAATTCCATGGCGCCATGATAGACAAAGCCGGATTCACCTTCAGCACAGGATACCGTGACCACTTCGCCATCACGCAACACGTCTGTGGCATTAACGGCGCCCACAATGGCAGGGATACCCAACTCACGGGCGATAATGGCTGCGTGGCAGGTACGGCCGCCGCGATTGGTGACCAGTGCGGAAGCGCGTTTCATCACCGGCTCCCAGTTCGGGTCGGTCATGTCGGCGACTAGCACGTCACCAGGTTGCACTTCGTGCATTTCGGCAGGATCCAGCACAATACGTACCGGGCCTACGCCCACTTTTTGGGTCACAGCGCGGCCAACCACGATAGGTTTCTCCGCATGTTTTTTCAGCTTGAAGGTTTCAGTGACATTGGATTGCGCCTCCTGCGATTTTACAGTCTCAGGGCGTGCCTGCAGAATATAAAGTTTATTATCCAACCCGTTCTTGCCCCACTCGATGTCCATCGGACAGCCATAGTGTGCTTCAATTGTCATAGCATAGCCCGCCAGTTCCAGGATGTCGGCATCGGTCAGGGAGTAGCGGTCACTGTCTTTAGGATCAACATCGACAGTATGGGTGGATTTTCCAGCTTGTGTTGCGTCCGAAAACACCATTTTGATGAGTTTGGAGCCCATGGTGCGGCGCACGATGGCAGGCTTGCCTTGCGCTAACAAAGGTTTATGCACATAGAATTCGTCCGGGTTTACCGCACCTTGCACAACCGTTTCACCCAAACCATAGGATGAAGTAATGAACGCAACGTCTTTGAAGCCGGATTCGGTGTCAATGGTAAACATCACGCCTGCGCAGCCAATATCGGAACGCACCATTTGCTGCACGCCAGCAGACAAGGCAACGTCCGCATGCACAAAACCTTTGTGGACACGGTAAGAGATCGCGCGGTCATTGTAGAGCGATGCAAACACTTCCTTGATGGCGTGGGTGATGTTGTCCAGGCCGTGGATGTTCAAAAAGGATTCCTGTTGACCGGCGAAAGATGCGTCCGGCAAATCTTCCGCCGTGGCGGATGAACGTACTGCAAATGTAGTGCCCGGCGCGGATTTCTCGATCAGTTTTGCATAGTTTTCAGCAATTGCACTTTGCAATGCAGGTGGAAAAGGGGTGTCCATCATCCAGCCGCGAATTTTTTTACCCGAGGCTTCCAGTGCTTTGGTGTCATCCACGTTCAGCGCGTCAAGTTCCACATTGATTTTTTTATCCAGGCCGCCTTGGGCCAAAAACTCTCGGAAGGCATGTGCTGTCGTCGCAAAGCCTGTTGGCACACGCACGCCCTTGGCTGTAAGTTGAGAAATCATTTCACCGAGAGAGGCATTTTTGCCGCCGACAGAGCCGACATCGGTGTTACGGAGTTGTTCGAATGGGATGACTAGGCTGGACATACGGAATTCCTTAACATTATCTTTTGCTTAACTGAAATTGGGTTACAGCGCGGGTGATAAACTTTTTTGTCATATGTTCTTTATGCAGCTCGCATATGCATTATGCCAAACAAGTATGTGGCTGTCACGAGCTTCGCATGGTATTTGCAACGCATTTTGCGAAGGGTCTTAGGAAGCTAAAGCGGATTTTTTCTTAATAATTTGAGTATTTCAAGGTACATATTAACAGCCCTATGATTAAAGCGAAACTCAGTCTCTTTCAGGTGCAAATAGAACGTATGCTTAGG
>Ga0233424_10000992_pt1 | contig 29017 bp, 21 predicted proteins | sample Watercolumn_Towu_FD_181011 | JGI IMG/M metagenome (GOLD analysis project Ga0233424, IMG submission 181011) | Freshwater microbial communities from Lake Towuti, South Sulawesi, Indonesia - Watercolumn_Towuti2014_125_MG | ecosystem: Environmental > Aquatic > Freshwater > Lake | place: Indonesia... | reverse complement strand
TCTATATAGGGTGCAGGCTGCAGTGCGGCAGCGGTAATCCTGCGCTGCAGTAATGGCACACGCGGCGCAGCTTGGGCAGGCGTGGTGTGGCTGCTGGCAGAGCGCACTGAACATTCAGGGCTGCCGATGCTGGCCTGTCCAAATCGGGCCATTTCCTACTGTTGCGCTGAGCGTACCTTTCGGAATATCCAACAAGTGTGATCGTTTACCTCTAAGCAATGGCGCGGTGCAGGTTAGCGCACAGTGGTGCTTGACGGGTGCGGGCCTAGCGCTTATCGGTTGCCGGTGGTTGCGGGTTTGAATTTCCTATCCGTGACGGCTTGCAAAACAACTTTGCTAAAACACCAGCGGACAACGCACAAAATTATTTTGCAAACTAACTTGACCGAACAAACACTTGCAGGCACACGAACTTTGCCAAAAGACTCAATGCCACCCGAAACCTGACTTTGCCAATGAACCCAACCGACCCAAAAGAAAATGAGCGAGACTCAAAGTGGGCAAAACGACACAACCGACAAATGAACCACGAGCGAGAACCAAAAAATGCAAAAGACCAAAGCCAAAAGATTCACGCGGGCAAACCGAGACCAATTTGAAGAGCTGAAAAACCTAAACCGAAAAAGTGGGCAAAGACAAACGCCAGCGAGACAGAATATTGATTTTGAATTTCAAATGACCCGATGCCCAACGGTTTGCTTCAGCTGCCGGTGGGGGGCCACGATCACCTTCCGAAGCAGAACCAGCCTCCGGGATGCTGACAATTCTCAAAAACCGGGAGAATCCCACCGGTCAGCTGCAAGCAGTGGTTGGGCTTCTGCGGATTGGAGCGAAAGCCTTTGTGCAAAATTGGTTTGCTCAGGTTGTCAATCTGTGCCTTTTCGCTCTCGTACAAAGACGGTGCCAACCAGCGCGATGAACATCAGCCCCACTCCCAAAACAATCAGGCACACATATATCAACAGAGCTGTTTGCACAATTCCCGGCAAAACATCAGCCGCCAATTGTGTATATCGTGCCAGAGCAGGTAGTTCATCTGCGGCAGATGGATTCTGGGCCTGTCCTAGCCAGCCGCGTACACCAGCCATAAGAATTAATCCAGGAATGGCCGCCAGGAAAATAACGCACCCCGGACTACTCAGTCGCCCAAAGCGATAACTAAAAAAGACAAGCCAGCCAAGAAAGAAAAACGATACCAAACCGAAGGCAATCAAAACTCTCAACAGCATACGATGTGTTGCAGCGCTGATAAATCCCAGTGGCCCAACTCCTCCCTCTACTCCCTTTTGCATTTTGGGATCGGTTATGAGATTGGTCAAGCCATGCTCTCCCTCATAATAAAGCGGCTCGGCCCACTGCTGAAAAAACCACAAGCGTACTTCCCGTGGGGTTTTTCCTGCGATATCCTCTTCTCGGACAACAATGCGCATTCCCGGAATAGGCTGCCATTCCCCGTTAGGCGATTCAGCGATTTTTTGGCGCATCACTTCGATGTCGTCTGGAGCATCCAGCCCACCACTTTCAAAACTATAGGCACTCGCCAACGTCATGGTCAGAAGGGCGATTCCCGGTTCTGGAGCCGTAATTTGCACCAGAATAAACACTACAAAAGTAATGTTCAACAGGAATATCAGCAGAATACCCGTGATCCATTTGGCATCCACGTGCCAGTATGGTCGAGGTTTGCGAGATTTGTTTGTATTCATATCCGACTCCTATCTGATTGGGTGAGGAAAATGCCCGAAAACGGCGCAGAATCCCACCCGTCAATTGCACGCTTTGTTAGGCAGTTTTTGATAAGTACCTTTGCCTATCTTTTGTGAAATCACTTTATGCAAGTATCCTTCGGTTGATGGCTCTGTATAGTCTATTGGAATAAGTGTAATCCCATTTTGGCTACATAAATTTGCCTTTTTTCTATCTCGTTCCTCTAAATCATTTAATGCCTTTTCGCCGCCCCAAGCCTTGATAGCGTGAAAATGTTGTTGTCCTTGATATTCAAAAGCCAATTTTAGTTCTGGCAAATAAATGTCAAGTTCTAATCTATCGAGCCAATCTGGACGATGATGCCGAATAATCGAGTGATTTGGATATAAGTGAGTGATGATATTGTAAAGCAAAGTCTCACTGACCCAACCTTCACCAACTTTTTTGAAGCCAAATTCAGTACGGGCAATATTTTCAATTTTGGTCGTAAACTTTCGGCGGAATTGTGAAGACTCACGCCGTAATTTCTGATACTCTTTTGCTTCATCCATTTTGACGTTATGAAAATATGTAATTTCGTCAGCAGAAATATCAGCCCGTTTAGGACTAGCAACTATTTCAAGAATTCTTGCTTCCTCCGTACGAAATTTTTCATCAGCAATCTGAGCCGCTTTTAAATCTTGTTGAATTTCATCTGGGCAAACTTCTTGCAAATACGTGTTTGAAAGAACCCCAGCAAAGACGCCAAGCCTAAAATAAGTTTGATTGATATACCACCCATAATATTGAACAAAAGTAACCCCATACATTTCGTGACACCAACGAACAGATGGAGTTTTCATGTTACAACGATGACACAAATTGGGAGCAAAAATAGATTCAATTGCGTCATTTTCAAAAAACATGCTTTGCGAAATTTCGGCAATAACTTTTGGGAATTGGCTATTGCTCAATGGGGCATTAGATAACCCTTCAAAGGTTGAGTTTGGGTAATGGAGAGGGCGAAGTTTGATATAGTTTTCGACGGCAGAACGAGAGCAAGAGCAGAGATAAGCCTGAGATTCATTATCTTTGGAAAAGGCAATAAAAGTACCATAATGACTTGGATAATGAACAACGGGAAACGGTAGATTTTCCGTTACTGTAATGCCCAATGAAACTGGCGGCAGCGGAACTTTTTTAGGAGATTTTTTACTGTTTCTCGATTTCATTACTCTTTATTCTTTATCTTACCCAACTTTGCTTTGCAAGGAACTGCCCAACGCCCGCGTTTCAGCCGCGGCGCCTCATGATCGCAGCGGCCGCCGCCGGCTGCAAACGCTTGTTCGACCGCGCACTCACACCTCAACGGGAATGGACGGATGTCCACCCGACGTTGGGTCTCTTACTCCGAATCCCCGGCGATAGCCACCAGCGCGCTGCTCGCCAGTAGCAGCAACGCCACTGGTGCCCAAATCGCACGCTCGCCTGCACTGGGCGTGATCAGGTTCAGCACGCCACTGGCAGCGGCGAACGCCACGACGATCCACACGAGCCTGCGCGATGTGCCAGAGAATGCGGGAAGGACGAGCCCCGCACGAGACAGTACGACCCCAGCCATCCCCGCGATGAGCGCGGCCTGGAAAAGCGCGGCGATTCGTAGTGCTGCCGGGAACTGTCCCGGGAACGCCCCGCCCATCGCGTAGGTACCCCATGGCGCACCGGCAGCCAATGCAACCTGAAAAGCAACGACTCCTCCCGAAACGATCGCATAACAAAGCGCAGCCGCTCGTCTGAAGCTCATCGAGCGCTCCTCCACGCGTGACAGCTCGATCCCTCCAAAACAGAAGGCCATTGGCGGTGTGACGCGCCGGTTCTCATCGTCGGTCGAACTATTGTGTGGAGCAGCCGCTACACTGTATAAGCCGCCATTTGGGTGGTTATACAGCCTGTACACTGTATAATTGCCTTTGTACAGATTATACCCGCAACATAGAAAAGGGCAAACAAACATGAGCCAACCAATTCAGCCAGTAGAACTTGCACAACCGCAAAAAGGGAAAAAATTGCTCGATCAATACCATGATGCGCTTCGCTTAAAACAATACTCCTGGCGCACCGAAGAAACCTATACACTTTGGGTCAGATCCTATATTCTTTTTCATAACAAACGCCATCCAAAAGACATGGGAGTTCCTGAAATCCGCGCATTTATTACCCACCTTGTGGCAGAGAAAAAAGTTTCAGCATCCACACAGAGCCAGGCATTGAGTTCAATCCTTTTTTTGTACCGCCATGTTTTGCATCTTCCACTTGATGAGACAAGTCTTGCAGAGTTTCGCCCCCAAAAAACAAAAAGCATTCCCATCGTTTTATCAAAAGACGAAGTTAAATCTGTGATTGCAAACATGACCGGCATCTACAAAATCATAGCGCAGGTGATGTATGGCGGCGGTCTGCGTGTAATGGAAGCCATGCGCCTGCGCGTAAAAGATATTGACTTTGCCAATCACCAGGTGATTGTCCGTGATGGCAAGGGCGGTAATGATCGCTCAACCACCTTGCCCGATAGCGTTGTCGAAGCTTTACAGACTCATCTCCGGCAAGTCAAAATCATTCATGAAAAAGACCTTGCAAAGGGTTTTGGCTCTGTTTACATGCCTTTTGCATTGGAGCGCAAATACCCAAACGCAAGCAAAGAATGGATTTGGCAATATGTTTTCCCTGCTACAACACTTTTCAAGGAAACCGAAACAGGCATTATCCGACGTCATCATCTGCACGAAACTGCCGTGCAAAAAGCAGTAAAGGAAGCCGCTCATCTTGCAAAGATTGACAAGCATGTTACTCCCCATACCTTCCGCCACTCCTTTGCCACCCATCTCCTGCAAAATGGTTACGATATTCGCACTATTCAAGAACTCCTCGGCCATAAGGACGTAAAAACCACCATGATTTATACCCATGTCATCCAGCGTGGCGGTCTGGCGGTCCGCTCCCCCCTCGACAATTAGAATTCAATACGGGCCTCGTGAATCAACCAGATGGGTCAGCTTGGCGGCTGACCCGTCTCTGTGGATGACCTGTTCGACAGCAGCCTTATTCGACACGGTTCTCCCCGTCAGGCCTTTTCGAATTGCACAATCGCCACGCCCTTTGGCTCCAGCACCAGCGGCGCTTTGACCGGTTTGCCGGTCAGCAGATTATGACCGGGGACGGGCAGATCGATGGTGGCGGGCTGGTCGGTGTGGTTTAAGACAAACAGCAAATAAAACCAACTTACCTAACCCTCATTTCAGCAGCCCTGCTGGGGTGCCGGGGACAAGCTTAGGCAGTAACTGCAAGCGGAAGCGGGCTGCGGTGTATGTACGCCGGCGGCCGGAACGGAGTGCGGCGTATCAAGTGGTGCGTGAGAATTTGGAGACGTGGCTGGCGGAGCGGCGCGCGGGAAGGCTGGTTGCAGGCGCAAATTGGGTGATAGATCCGGTGCCGGGATACGTGGAGCGCGACCTGCGCAAGTTTTTAGAGTGCGGCATTCTGGCGCATGGCTTTGCGCGGGCGCGGTGTGAGCAGTGCGACCAGGGCTTTTTGGTATGGTATTCGTGCAAGGAGTGGGGGTCCTTGCGCTCAAGTGTTTCCGCTGCCGATCTTGACGGTGAACAGTTGTTCTGTTATTCTTCCTCTATGCGCAGCAAATTGGCAGATGGAGTGTTTGCAGAGTGAACAAAGGTGAGTTGACCGTGCGCCAGCAGTTGATACTGGATTACATTCGCGGCTTTTTCGCTGCAAATCTGTACCCGCCGACTATTCGCGATATTGGACGGAGCGTGGGGATTGCCTCGACTTCCGTTGTGAGCTACAACCTGGACAAACTGCGCGACGCCGGCTGGATCAACCGGGATGGCCGGGTGTCCCGCGGGTTGCAACTGGTGCACAAACCGCTGCGGCGCGTTCCGGCGCGCGGCGCGCTGGTAACGGTGCCGCTCGCCGGGCGGATTTTTGCTGCGGTGCCGGTGCCGATGCCGGCAGCGGATGCATCTTTTGCACCGGATGAAACCATTGATGTACCGCGCAGTATGGTGGGCGATGCGGAAGACCTGTTTGCACTGCAGGTGCGCGGCGATTCGATGATTGACGCGATGGTTGGCAACGGCGATATTGTGGTGCTGAAGCGCACGCAGATTGCCCGCAACGGCGATCTGGTGGCAGTGTGGCTGCGGCGCGAGGAGGAAACCACTTTGAAGCACTTCTTTGTGGAGCCTAGCGGGCGCATTCGCCTGCAGCCGGCTAATCCCACGATGAAACCAATCTATGCGCAGGCGAAAAATGTGGAGGTGCAGGGCCGCGTGGTGCTTGTGCTGCGCCAGCCGCGAGGTGGCGGGCGCGGCTGATCAGACTGGTTGTTGGCAGCTTGGTGCGGCCGGCCCTTGTGGGCCGGCCGTTTTTTTTACAACACGATATTGACGAGGCGGCCCGCCACGTAAACCACCTGCTGCGGCTGCTTGCCGGCTAACTGGCGCTGCACGGCAGTGTGGGCCAGCGCCTCGCGTTTGGCATCGATTTCGCTGATGCCGGCGGGCACTGTGATGCGTGCGCGCACCTTGCCGTTTATCTGTACCACCAGCGTCAGCACCTCTTCGGCGGCTGCCGCTGCATCGTATTCCGGCCATGCTTGCGTATGAATGGAGTAGGGCAGTCCGCGCTGCGCCCAGAGCTCCTCGGCGATGTGCGGCGTGGCGGGCGCCATTAACTTCAGCAGGGTGTTCAGGGCAGCCTCCCAAGCCGGGCTGGCACCAGCCGTGGCGCGCAATTTGTGCAACGCGTTGGTCAACACCATCAATGCCGAAATGATTGTGTTGAATTCATAAGACTCATAATCGTCTGAAACTTTCTTGATTGTCTGGTGGGTGATGCGCTGCAGCGCCCGGGCATCCTCCGCATTTGATTGCGTCCCGGCAGCCGGGCCTGCTTCTGTGGCAAGCGCCCATACGCGATTCAGCCAGCGGTTGACGCCCTCAATGCTGCCAGTGCCCCACGGGCCGCCATCCACCCAGCGGTAGCCAAACATCAGATAGGCGCGCACAGTATCAGCGCCATACTTGCGTACTTGCGCGTCAGGATCAATCACATTGCCGCGGCTCTTGCTCATGCGCTGGCCGTCCGGCCCCAGAATCTGGCCTTGATTGCGCAACTGGGCCATCGGCTCGGCACCGCCGGTGATGCCTAGATCGCGCAGCACCTTGTGAAAGAAGCGCGTGTAGATCAAATGCATAGTGGCATGTTCGGCACCGCCGGTGTAGCTGTCCACCGGCATCCAGTAGGCAAACTCCTGCGCATCGAAGGCGCCTTGCGCAAACTTCGGGCTCAGGTAGCGCAGGTGATACCACGAGGAACACATGAAGGTATCCATCGTGTCAGTATCGCGTTGCGCGGGCCGGCTGCATTTGGGGCATGTGGTGCTGGACCAGTTTGGATGGAGTTTGAGCGGGCTCTCGCCGGTCGGCTTCCACTCCACATCTTCGGGCAGCTGTACTGGCAGCTGATCGTCCGGCACCGGCACCTGCCCGCAGGCCTGGCAGTACACAATCGGGATTGGCGTTCCCCAGTAGCGCTGGCGCGAGATCAGCCAGTCACGCAAACGATAGGTAACAGCGGTTTTGCCGCTGCCCTGCTGTTGCAGCCAATCGGTCACCTTGTTCGCGGCAATTGCACCCGGCGATCCGGTGAAGTCGCCGGAGTTGATCATGGCTCCGTACTCTGAGTGGTAGAGTGCGTCACGATAAAACTCCATGGCCCATAGCAGCTCCATCAACGTGCGCTTGTGGCGCGCCTGCGGGTCCAGCTGCTGGCAGCGCGCCAGGATGGCCTGCCCGGCCGGCAGCGAGTTCCACACAGCCGTGTCTTGCGGCCCGAAGATGAACTCCCAGCGCGTGCCAATCACTTCGGTCCACTTGCCCGGCTGCACAAAGCGCTGCGCAATCTCCACGTAGCGCGCCACTTTGGGCTGCGGGATTGTGCAGCACAACGCGCCATTTACTTCCTCACACGCAATATTGTCCGCGCGCAGGGCGGCTGCGAAGCCAGCCTGCATCGTGCCGGCTGGCGCGCAAGATTTTGTCAGGCCGTCCGGCCGGTCAATCACGGGCAGGATAGGCAAGCCATACTTCAATGCGAATTCAAAGTCGCGTTCGTCGTGCGCAGGCACAGCCATAATTGCGCCGGTGCCGTATGTGACCAGCACGTAGTCCGCAATCCAAACCGGGATTTGCGCGCCGTTCACCGGGTTGGTGGCAAACGCGCCGATGAATACACCGGTCTTGTCTTTGCCGGTGGCTTCGCGTTCGATGTCTGTGCGGCGCGTGACCTCCGCCACATAGGCGTCCACGGCAGCTTTTTGCGCGGGGGTTGTCAGCTTGGCCACTAGTGGATGCTCGGGCGCGAGCACCATAAATGTTGCGCCCCACAGCGTGTCCGGCCGGGTTGTGAACACCACAATCGGATCCACTGCGCCGCAAGGAAAAGTCACCTGTGCGCCTGCGCTGCGGCCGATCCAGTTTGTCTGCAATGTGCGCACGCGCTCCGGCCAGTCGATGCCCTCAAAGTTGAGCAGCTCGTCAGCGTACTTTGTAATGCGGAAGTACCACTGGTCCAGATTCTTTTTGATGACCGCTGTCTTGCAGCGCTCGCAGTGCCGGTCGTCGCCCCATACCTGTTCGCGCGCCAACGTGGTGTTGCAGTTCGGGCACCAGTCCACCGGCGACAGTTTTTTGTATGCCAGCCCGTGCTTGAACAGCTGCGTGAAGATCCACTGCGTCCACTTGTAGTATTCCGGGTCACAGCTCACCGCTTCGCGGTCCCAATCCCACATGGCGCCCATAGAGCGCAGTTGTTTGCGCATGTTGGCAATGTTGCTGTACGTCCATTGCTTGGGATGGATGCCGCGTTGAATGGCTGCATTCTCTGCGGGCAGGCCAAAGGCGTCGAACCCAATCGGGAACATCACGTTGTAGCCGCGCATGCGCAGGTAGCGCGCGCGCGCATCCGAGGGCGTCATTGCGTACCAGTGGCCGATATGCAAATCGCCGCTGGGGTAGGGCAGCATAGTGAGCGCGTAGTACTTGGGCCGCGCGGGATCTATGCGGGCGCGGTACAGGCCGTCACGCTCCCAGCGTTCCTGCCAGCGCTGCTCAAACTGTTTCGGCGTGTAGCGCGGCGGGTGGTTCGTCATTGCGGTTTCCTTGGCTTGCGGACCGGCAGCAGCAACGTGGGCCGCTGCGTGCGGGTCTGCGGCAGCGGCTGGCACAGTTGGCTGCAGCTTGTGCGGCAGATCATGCAGCGCCCCGGTAATCTCCCGGAGCGCCGGCCCGCCATGCATTGGTGCAGAGTGCAGCTGTTACGGATGGGGGCATTGTACTATGTGGAACTGTAATGTTGGGATTACGGCGTGGCGGACGGTGCGGCGGCGGCGGGCGTGAGAGTTGCGGTTGGTACCGGTGTGGTGGGCGCGCTGCCGGTGCTGGTAGCTTGTTGCGTTTCTGCCGGGTTGATCGCTGCGGTGCCGATGGATACGCGCGGGGTGCGCGTGGCGCGCGGCGTGGGCGGCGTTGTAGGGAAGATGGTGCCGATGCGCGTGAAGTAAATGCCGGTGGCTGTGCGGGCGCCGCTGGTGCTGCGCGCTTTGTAGGCAGTCATGCTGGCATGCGCCACACGCTGTGTGGCAACTTTGGCAGTGATGGTCACCCGCATGTACGCACCCTTGGTGGCGGAGTGGGCGGTACCGGTGAGCATGATGCGCGTGGAGTAGGCGCCGGGCAGGGAATCTGCGCGGGCGGCCGGCTGCGCAAAAAGCAGACCGGCAAATGCCAGCGCGAGCGCTGTTGCAGTTGCGGCTGCCTGCCAGCCGGAGCCGTGCTGCCGCGGGTTGTTTTTGCCTGTCACTGCATGAACCTGCTGTAATTTTAGCTGTTCCCGGCGCACATGCTAAACTTCAACTGTCGTTTCGCCAGCGCTCAACGAATTCAGCATCCATGCGAGGAAGTAAATGCCTGACTATTTAATCCGTGGCACTCTGGCCGAACTTGACCCGGCTGTGCACCAACTGGCGCAGCTGGAGGCTGAGCGCCAGTATCGCAAGATCATTCTGATTGCCTCAGAGTCCAGTGCGCCGCACGCTGCAATGGAGGCTACCACCTCGGCCTTTACAAACATTTACGCAGAAGGCTATCCGGATGAGGAGACGCGCCGGATGTCCGAGGATGAAATTCTTGACTACGGCCCGCGGCTTGCGCACTACCGGCGCTACTCTGACCCGCGCTACTACAAGGGCGTTGAGTATGCCGACGCGATTGAGGCGCTGGCGCGCCGGCGCTGCGCCGAGCTGTTTGCCACTGCGCAAGTGCCGGCCGACAGAATATTTGTAAATGTGCAGGCGCTCTCTGGCGCGCCCGCCAACAATGCCGTGTATACCGCACTGCTCAAGCCCGGCGAAGTGGTGATGGGGTTGGATCTGGTGCAAGGCGGGCACTTAAGCCACGGCGCTAAAGCCAACCGCAGCGGCATTTTCTACAACAGCGTGCCCTACGGGCTGGATCCCGCGACAGAGCGGCTGGACTACAGCGCGGTGCGGGCGCTGGCCATGCAGCACCGGCCCAAGCTGCTGATTGCCGGCTACTCGTCTTACCCGTGGGTGCCGGACTGGGCGGAGTTCCGGCGCATTGCGGACGAGTGCGGGGCTGTGCTGCTGGCGGACATTGCGCACATTGCGGGGCTGGTGGCTGCGGGCGAGGTAGCCTCGCCGCTGGGGCATGCGCACGTCATTAGCTTTACAACGCACAAGTCTTTGTGCGGCCCGCGCGGTGCGTGCCTGCTTACAACGGATGCTGCGCTCGCGCGCAAGCTTGATCGCGCGGTGTTTCCGGGCGAGCAGGGCGGCCCGCACATAAACACAATTGCCGGGCTGGCTGTAGTGTTCAAGCTCAATCAGCGCCCGCAGTTCAAGGCTCTGCAAAAGCAGATCCGGGCAAATGCAGCGCGCTTTGCGCAGCAGTTGCAGGTACACGGCTTTCGCGTTCCGTTTGGCGGCACCGAGATTCACCTCTTCAACCTCGATTGCAAATCGGTTTTGGGTACGGCGGGTGCGCCGTTAATGGGCGAGATGGCAGCGCGCATTTTGGATTTGGCGGGTGTGGTGGTTAATCGCAACACCATCCCCGGAGATCGCGGCGCGTTTTACCCGTCGGGTTTGCGCCTGGCTACGCCATGGATCACGCAGCGCGGCTTTATGGAGAAGGAGGTTGATGAGCTGGCGGGGCAGATGGCCGCAGTGCTGCGCGCTTGCGTGCCGTTTGTGTACGCAGCTGGCCGCGGCAAGCCGTTGCATCGCGCGCGCGTGGACTTCAAGGCCCTGAATGACAGCAAGAACGCGCTGCGCGACCTTGCGCTGCGCATGGGCATCGACTATCAGGCCAGCGCGCATGGCTACCCGCACTTCTATTACAGCGATAGCGCGCCACAACCGCTGCCGTTTACAACCTTGCTGGTCAGCGGCGAGCATGCCGCGCATTTTTTGGAGCTGGCGCTCTCAAGTTCTGTGGGCGCGCTAGCAGCTAAGGGTGCGCAGGCCACGAGCGTAGCGCGTCTGGAGCATGGTACGTTCATTACAGTTGCAGGCACAGTGGAACGGGCAACAACAGTGGGCAGCTTTGAGCTGGTTGTACCAAGTGCTGATGCGAGTGCGGTGGCAGCCTGGCTGCGCGATGTTTCGGACGGCTATGTCAGCATCGACGCAGCGGATGTGCATGGCAAGCTGCCTGGTCCGGTGCAGGTAGAGGTAACGGGCGGCCGCAAGCAGCTGCCAGCTGCCGGGGCTGCAGCCGCTGCGGGGAGCAAGCCGTATTACATCGGGCAGGCGGCCGCCGCGCCGCAAGGCGCAGCACTGCCGGAATTTGTCTGGAACGAAGCAGCAACCGCAGCGCTGCAGCACACGCCGCTGCACGCGCAGCATCTAGCTTTGCGCGGGCGACTGGCTGCTTTTGCCGGCTGGGAGATGCCGCTCTGGTACAGCTCTGTGGTGGAAGAGCACGCAGCTGTTCGCAATGCGGCCGGCTTGTTTGATGTGGCGCACATGGGCGTGTGGGACGCCAGCGGGTCGGACGCCGCCGGCTTTCTGGATCAACTGGTGGGCAACGATGTGCGTGCGCTGGGCGTTGGCGAGTCGCTCTACACGCACCTGCTGACCCCCGCTGCGGATGTAATTGACGATCTGCTGATTTACCGGTTGCAGGCGGAACGCTTTTTGGTTGTGGTGAACGCCGGCAATGACAGCAAAGATTGGGCGTGGGTGAATGCGGTGCAGGCCGGCACAGTGCGCGTGGATGCGGCACGGCCGGCTGCGCAGCTAGCCGGCCGTGCCGCCGTGCAACTGCGCGATTTGCGCGCTGTGAGCAGCGAGGCGGATCAGCGGGTGGATCTGGCGCTGCAAGGGCCGGCCAGCCAGCAGACTCTGCTGGCGCTGGGCGGTGCTGCTGCGGATGTGGCGCGCGTGCGCGCGCTGAAGCGCACGCAGCTTTGCAGTGCAACACTGGGCGGGTTTGACTTAATCGTTTCGCGCACCGGCTATAGCGGCGAGCTGCTGGGCTATGAATTATTTGTGCATCCGGCGCGCGCCGAAGCGTTGTGGCTGGCGCTGCTGGCAGCGGGGGCGCCGCTGGGCGTTAAGCCGTGCGGCCTCGCAGCGCGGGACAGCTTGCGCACCGAGGCGGGCCTGCCGTTGTACGGCCACGAGTTCGCCGGGGCGCTGGCACTGGGTGTGGGCGAGAGCGGCTTTGGCGCTTACATCAAGCTGCACAAGCCGTGGTTTATCGGGCGCGCAGCTTTTATGCAGCGCGAGCAAGCGCGCACGCGGGAGGTGATGCGCTTCCGCTTTGCAGAGAAGGGCGTGCGCATGGCGCATCCCGGCGACCCGCTGGTGGACAAGCGCGGCCGCGTGGCCGGCACCGTTACCAGCTGCGCGCTGGACAGTGATGGCTTTCTAACCGGCCAGGCAGTGGTGGAACTGGCACTGACCGAACCGGGTACAGCGGTGGGAGTGTTTGCGGGTGGCGGCGAAAAGCCGGAACTGCGGGCGAAGCTGCAGCCGGGCGAGCGCGTGCCGCTGTGCAGCTGGGCGGTAGTGCAGCCGCGCATGTGGCGCAAGCAGACCGCCTAGCGAACGCACGCGGAGCGCGTTACTGCCAGCCGGCAAGGCTGAGGAGCGAAAGCAGCAGCGGATTGAAATATGCCAGCAGCGCAACCAGCAGCGGTGCCAGCACAATAGCCGGGATCAGGCTGCCAGTTCGCATCGGGCGCAGCTCCAACAAACCGCCCACGCCAATTGCCATCACCATCAGGCCGCCCACCGCAGTCATTTCGTTAATCATCGGCTCAGTTAGCAGCACCTGAATCTGCGCTGCGCCAAGCGTGAGCGCCCCCTGATATATGAAGATTGTGACGACAGAGAAGGCAACGCCAACGCCAAGCGTCGACGCGAATGCCAGCGCAGCAAATCCATCCAGTACGGACTTGATTGCCAACAGCGTGTAATCGCCGCGCAAGCCGTCTTGCAGGCTGCCCAGCGCCGCCATCGGACCCACGCAAAAGAGCAGCGACGCGGTCACAAAGCCCTTTACAAAGCGGGCCGTGCGGGCTTCGTCGCTTGCGCCGCCGCTTAAGCGCGCTTCCAGCCATGCACCCGCGCGGTGCAGGCCGCTCTCAATTCCTGCAGCTTCTCCCAGCAGCCCGCCCAGCAGCAGGCTGCACAGCACCAGCAGCGGGTTGGCAGTCTTTAGGAACATTTGCAGCCCGAGCGCAATTGTGAACAGCCCCAGCCCGTTGAAGATGGTGGCGCGCATGAGCTGCGGCAGAGCTGCTCCGGCGCGCATACCCACAACCGTGCCCAGCAGCACGGTAATGATGTTGATTAGTGTTCCGAGGCCGATCATGCGGGATGGGGTGCAGGCGCACATGCCGTGCGCTGCGCCGCTCAGTTTACCATCGGCGGATTGCAGCCATCCTATAATGCCAGAATGTGGGCAGCGTGGCGGCCGTACGTGTTTGGCCTGCTGATGGGTCTGCTGGCTGCGGCTGTGATTTTGGTGGTGAACCGCGCTGAGCGCGGCACGCCGGTGGTGCTGATTCCACCGCCCACGATTGCGCCCAGCCCGCTGCCGCGGCCTACCGCCACGGCGCAGCCGTGGCGCGTGCATGTGAGCGGCGCGGTGCAAGCGCCTGGTGTGTATGAGCTGGCACCCGGCGCGATTGTGCAGGACGCCCTGCAAGCGGCGGGCGGTGCACTGCGCGGTGCGGAACTTGAGGGTTTAAATCTGGCAGCGCCGCTGGCGGATGGGGCGCAGGTGCAAGTTGTAATGCGGGCAGCGCCCACAAGCACGGCCGCAATCGCGGGTGCGAGGGAGGTGGCGCAGGGCAATACCCCGGCTGCAAGCAGCCCGACCGCAGAAGTCAAAAGCGGGGTAGCGGGCGTGCCCGCGTCAACCGGTAGTGCGGGCGCGCTTGTAAACATCAACACCGCCAATGCCGCCCAGCTTGAAGCGCTGCCTAAAATCGGACCGGTGATTGCACTGCGCATTATTGAATACCGGACGCAGCACGGGCCGTTTGCCACACGGGAGGATCTCATGAATGTGAAAGGCATTGGCCCCGCTGTCTTTGAAGCGCTGCGCGATTTCATTACAGTCACACCCTAATTGGCAGCGCGTCTGCCCGGAGTATTACATGTCACATCAACCAACTGCCCGCGGCTTGTACTTTGAGGAGTTTGCGCCCGGGCGCAAAATTGTCAGCAGCGGGCGCACCATCACAGAGGCGGACGTGGTCGGCTTTGCGGGCCTCTCCGGTGATAACAACCAGATTCACATGGATGCCGAGTTCGCATCCTCCGGCCCGTTCGGCCAGCGCGTGGCGCATGGCATGCTCGGTTTCTCAATTGCGTCCGGGCTTGCGGTGCAAACCGGTTTTGTGGAAGGCACAGTGCTGGCGTTCCGCGAGATTCAATCGTGGAAGTTTTCGCAGCCCATATTGTTTGGCGACACCGTGCACGTCCGGCTGGAGGTACTGGAGATTAAAGCGTTACCGCGTTTGAGCGGCGGCGCGGTGACGCTGGGGGTGGAAGTTGTGAACCAGCGCGCTGTGACCGTGCAACACGGGCGCTGGGTGATGCTCGTGCAAAGTCGGCCGGCCGGGGCGGCGGCTGCCTAACGGGAGAGCTGGCTGCCTGCCGGCAATGTGAGCGTAGCGTAGTCTTCTGCCCGCACATCCTGCCCGATTACGCAGCCCGCGCCCACGCGCGCGCGCGCGGGCACTACCGAGTCTTTTCCAACCATTGTGATCGCTGCGTCGCGCGGCGTGCAGCTGCCCACGCGCGCGCCCGCTTCCACGCGCACATTCTTGTCTATGATTGCATTCTCCACGCGCGCGCCCGCGCCGATGCTCGCGTCCGTGAGGATCACAGCGTCGCGCACGATCGCGTTGGCGCCCACGCGCACGCCCGGCGAGAGCACCGAGCGTTCCACCACAGCGCCTGCGCTAATCACTGAGCCGTCCGTAACCAAACTGTCCCGTACTTGCGCACCGCTGTCCACGCGCACCGGCGGGCGCTCTTCCGATTTGGTGTGGATCACCCACGAGCGGTCGTTTAGATCCAGCGCGGGTGGCGTGCGCAGCAGGTCCATGTGCGCCTGCCAATACGTGTGCACTGTGCCCACATCCTTCCAATAGCCGCTATACGGGAAGGCCACTATGCGCGCGCCATCGGCAATCATGCGCGGGATGATGTCCTTGCCAAAGTCATGGCTGGAGGCGCGCCGGCGCAGGTCGGAGCGCAGCACACTATCCAGTACTTCCAGCCGGAAAATGTAAATGCCCATGGAGGCAACGCTGCCTTTTGGCCGGCGCGGTTTTTCTTCAAAGCCGGTTACCCGGTAATCATCTTCCACCTGCAGAATGCCAAAGCGCCGGGCGTCTTCCGCTGGCACGCGCAGCGTGGCAATCGTCAGGTCTGCTTGCTGTTCCTGATGGAAGGTGATCATCGGATCAAAGTCCATGCGGTAAATGTGGTCGCCGGACAGGAGCAGCACCAGCTCCGGATTGCCGCGCTTGAGGAAGCCAAAGTTTTGCTGCACGGCGTCGGCTGTGCCGCGGTACCAGCCACCAGCCCGGCGCGCCAAGTACGGTTGGAAAACCTGAACACCGGGTCCCAGTGAGCGGTCCAGGTCCCACGGGCGGCCCGCGCCAATGTGCTCAAGCAGCGAGTGCGGCCGGTACTGCGCCAATACCATGATGTCGTACAGCCCGGAGTTGACGCAGTTGCTCAGCGCAAAATCTATGATGCGGTACTTGCCCGCAAATGGCACCGCCGGTTTGGTGCGCTTGGCCGTGAGCACGCCGAGGCGGGAACCCTCACCACCGGCAAGAATTACAGCACGAACTTTCATTTTGGCGGGGCTGCGCTGGCGCAAGTATAAAGCGCGGCGCCCGGTCTGCAGTGGTTGCGGCGCAAAGTTGCGGTGCCATGACTCGGTGGTTTTGCAGGCACAGTTACAATTGAACCTATGGCTGGTAGTTTGCTCACGCGGGTGATGCGTATGCGCCGGGCGCTGGCTGCGCTTACGCTGCTGGCTGCTGCCTGTGCGCCGGCTGGCGCAGCGCCTGGCACCGGCTGGCTGTATGGTTTGACTGGTGAAGAGCAGCTCAGCGCGCAGTTGCGCGGCGTGTGGCAGCTAGCCGTAGACCAGTTGCGCCCGCGCCTGAACCTGCAGCCGGACGCGGAGATTGCGCTTGCGCCGGTAAACCCGTACGGCATCAACACATTTCTGGAGCAGGAGGTGGAGCCGGCGCGGCGCGCGCAGCAGGTGCAGCTGATTGCGGATGCTGGCTTTCACTGGCTGCGCCAGGAGTTCCCGTGGTATGACATTGAAGTGCACGGCAAAAATGATTTTGAGGACCGGCGCCATGTGCCGGCGCGCAGTGCGTGGGAAAAGTACGATGAGATAGTGGCTCTGGCTGGAAAGCACGGGCTGGAGTTGATTGTGCGCCTCTCTGCGCCGCCGGCGTGGGCGCGCGCTGCGGATAGCGGTGACCTTGCGCCGCCAGCTGATCCGGCGGACTTTGCTGATTTTGCGGGTGCGGTTGCGGCGCGCTACGCCGGGCGGGTGGCGCACTTCCAAGTGTGGAACGAGCCCAACATTTACCCAGAGTGGGGCGAGCAGCCGGTGAACCCCGAAGCGTACACGGCGCTGCTGTGCCGGGCCTACGCCGCCATTAAGGCAGCCAGCCCGCAGGCGGTGGTACTGGCGGGCGCGCTGGCTCCCACTGCGGAGCTGAGCGGCCGTGACCTGAACGACTTCATTTTTCTAGAGCGCATGTACCGGGCCGGAGCAGGCGCGTGCTTTGATGTGCTCTCCATGCAAGGCTATGGCTTGTGGTCCGGACCCGCGGACAGGCGCATGCGGCCAGTGGTGATCAACTTTGCGCGCAATCAATTTATGCGCGACTTGATGGTGGCGCACGGCGATGCCGGCAAGCCGATTTGGATCAGCGAGATGAACTGGAACGCGGTGCCGCCGGAGAGCGGGCTGGCTGCTGCGTACGGGCGCGTAACGCTGGAACAGCAAGCCGTGTACGCACCGCAAGCGTTTGCGCGCGCGCGGGCGGAGTGGCCGTGGATTGGCGCGCTGAACTTCTGGTTCTTCAAGCGCGCCACGGCTGCGGAGCAAAACCAAAGCTGGTACTACTTCCGCATGGCCGAGCCGGACTTTACGCTGCTGCCGGTTTACGGCGCGATGCAGGCGTACATCCGCGAGCATCCGCAGTAACGCGCGGCAGCCGCCGCAGCTTAAACTAACTTCCATGATGCGCCGCGGGCTGGTTGTGCTTGTGCTTTTGCTGGGCTGCGCGCTGCGCTTTCATCGCCTCGGCGCACAATCGCTTTGGTACGACGAGGGCAACAGCGTGCGCATGACCGAGCGCAGCGCGGCAGAGATCGTGGCGGCTGTGCGCAACGACATTCATCCGCCGGGCTACTTCCTTCTGCTGGCGGGCTGGGTGCGCGTGGCGGGGCGCAGCGAGTTTGCATTGCGGGCGCTTTCCGCGCTGAGCGGCGTGCTGCTGCTTGCCGGCGTGCAGCGCATTGCCGGGCGGCGCGCGCTGCCATTGGCTGCGCTGCTTGCTGCGCTGCATCCGGCGCTGGTGTACTACTCACAAGAGGCGCGCATGTATATGCCGGCGGCGGCGCTGGGCGCTGCGCTGCTGCTGGCCGGCAGGCATGCGTGGCGCGCGCGCGGCTGGCGCACAAGTGCAGCCTATTGCCTGCTGGCTGCCGCCGGCTTGTATACGCACTATTTGTTTGCAGTTTTGATTGTTGCAGCGAATGTGGCGGCGCTGCTTGCGATGCTGGGGGCGCAGCGGCCCTGGCCGAACATGCGCTGCTGGCTTGAGCGCTGGGTGCGCTTGCAGTTTGTGGCGCTGCTGTTGTATCTGCCGTGGCTGCCGACCGCCGTGCAGCATCTCAGCAGCTGGCCGGCGGCGCGCAGTCAAGCGGCGCTGCTCGATGCGCTGCCCGCGGTTTGGCGCTGGCTGGCATTTGGCCCAACGGCGGGAATTGATGCTGGCGCGCAGTGGGCTTGGGCCCTGCTGGCTGCGGTGGGGCTTGCCGGCGGCAGCGCAGTGCTTGCGGGTGCGTGGCTGCTCGTGCCGGCTGGCCTGACACTGCTGTTCGGTTTATTCACGCCGGCCTTTGCCAAATTTCTGACGCTGGCTGCGCCGGCTGTCACGATGCTGGCGGCAGATGGAGTGGCGGTTTTGTGGGGTGGCGGTGGTGCGCGCACTGCCGGGCGCTGGCCGTTGCGGGCGCTGGCGGCCGGTCTATTGGCTGCAGGTTTGTGGAATACACAGGCGGCGCTGCAGTCACTGTACTTTGATGGGCGCTTTGCGCGCTCGGACTATCGCGCGCTGGCCACGGAATTGCAGGCGCGCTATCAGCCCGGAGATGCAATTCTGCTCAACGCACCAAATCAAGCTGAGGTCTTCACTTACTACCATCCACCGATGGCGCATGTGATCCCGGTGGCGGTTACACGCCCGCTGGACGCGGCGATACAGCGCGCACAGCTTGAAGGCATTGGCGCGTGGGCAAAGCGCGTGTTCGTAATTTACTACGGTGAGGCCCAGGCTGACCCGCAGCAGGTTGTGGAGCGCTGGCTTAATAGCAACACTTTTAAGATGTCTGAGCGCTGGGCGGGTGATGTGCGCGTAGCAGAATATGCTGGTGCGGCTGCGGAAGGCGATGCAACAGCTGCAGACGCGCTCTTCGGCGATGCCATTGTGCTCGATACTTTTGCGCTGCCGGCCGCGGACCTGCAGGCCGGAGATCCGCTGCGGCTCACGCTGCGCTGGCATGCGGTTGCTGTTGTCCCACAGCGCTACAAAGTGTTTGTGCATGTATCGGCCAGCCGCGCTGCGCCCCCAGTGGCGCAGCATGACTCTGAGCCGGGCGGCGGGCTTGAGCCTACCAGTGTGTGGCCGGCGGGTGTTGCAATTGTGGACCGGCAGGGCGTGTTGCTGCCGCCTGAATTGCCCGCCGGCCGGTATGAATTGCTGCTGGGAGTTTATGACCCGGCAAGCGGGCAGCGCCTGCCGGTGAAGGCTGCGGCAGCACTGCCGGACGATCGGCTGCTGCTCGCCACCATCAGCATCCGTTAGTATGCTACCGCCCGAGCCGAATGGAACCGGGAAGACGCTGCGCTTCGCAGTGTTTGATCTGGATGACACGCTGTATGCGCCTGAGTGCGGGCTGTGGGCGGCGATCAGCAGCCGCATAGACCGCTACCTGGTGGAGCATGCGCAAGTGCCGCCGGCGCGCGTGCCGGCGCTGCGCCGCCGCTACCACAGAAAGTTTCGCACCACGCTGAGCGGATTGCTGCACGCAAACCCGGCGCTGGACGCGGACGCGTACCTGCAGTTTGTGCACGCTGTGCCGTACGCTGAGCTGTTGCGCACTGATCCGCGACTGCAGCGCATGCTGGCGCAGATTGCGCTGCCCATGGCAATATTTACCAATGCGGACCGCATGCATGCGCAGCGCGTGCTGCAGTGTTTGGGGGTGGAGCAGTTTTTTGAAGCGGTTGTGGATGTGCGCGATATGGGCTTTGTGAGCAAGCCGGCGCCCGCAGCCTACAGCGTTTTGTGCGCGCGTTTGGGCGCAACGCCGCAGCAGTGCGTGCTGTTTGAGGACTCGCTGCCCAACCTGCAGACTGCGCAATTGCTGGGCATGGTCACGGTGCTGGTGGGCAAACCCGGTGCGCCGAAGAGCGCCGCGCAGCACCGCCTGCCGGATATTCATGGCGCAGCGGAGCTGCTGCAGCGCCTAAGCAGCGCAGCCGCCGGCTAATTGTTTTCGGCCAGCGTCAGCAGCGTTTGCAGCTGCCGGCGCTCGCGCACTATGTCCAGCTGCAGCTGGTCTCCGGGCTGGTGGGCCAGCAGCACGTTGATAAACGGATTTTCAGCATTGAGATCCACCCCGTCAATGCTGATGATGATGTCCCCGGGCTGCAGGCCGGCCACTGCAGCGTTGGCGCCGGGCGCCACATAGGTAATCAGCACGCCCCAGTTCACCGGCAGGTTGTAGCGCCACACCATATACGCCGAAACGGGCTCCCAACGCGCAGCAAAAAACGGGCGTATGACCCGGCCGCGCTGGATGAGCTGCTCGCTAACGGCACGCACTGTGTTGCTGGCTACCGCAAAACCCAGGCCTTCGGCAATTGTCTGTCCCAACCAGTCGCCGCGCAGGATGGCGGTGTTGAGGCCCATCACGCGCCCTTGTAGATCCAGCAGTGGCCCGCCGCTGTTGCCCGGGTTGATGGCAGCATCTGTTTGCAGCAGGTTTTCCATGTAGAAACCCTTGCCGGTATCAAGGCGCCGGCCAGTGGCGCTCAGCACGCCCACAGTCACCGTGTTCTTGAAGTTTCCCAAGGGCGAGCCAATTGCAATTAGCGTCTGGCCCGGCCGTAGTGTGTCAGAGTCGCCAAATTGCGCACCGCCCGGCAGGCTGTCATCTAAGCGGAGCACTGCCACGTCTGCGTACTGGTCACCGCCCACCAAAGTTGCGGCGCGTGTGGTGCCATCCGATAGCACAATTGCCAGCTGCTGCGCGTCCACGACCACATGGTTATTGGTGATCACATAGTTGTCCGGCGCGATGATGATGCCTGAGCCTGAACCCTGCTCACCGCCGGTTGCATCCAGGTTGAGCACAGTTACAACGGCGGGGCTGATACGCTCCACGACCGCCACTACCGATCCGCCGTTGGCTGGGGCTGATGCTGCTGCTTCTGCTGCTGCGGGCAGTGCCGCCAGCGTGGGTTGGGCGGTGGGCACTGGAGTGGGGGTGGGGCTGGGGCGGGCTGTGGGCGTGGGCGGGGCATTTGCTGCGCGCGTGGCAACGGCTGCCAGCTGCGGCAGCAGATCGAGGCGCTGCTGTACGGCATAGTACACAGCGGTCCCGCCGGCAATAGCGCCCAGCAGGGCAGCCAGCCCGATGCCGAATACCAGCAGCAGCGCGGTGAGAAAGCCGCGCACTTAGCCGCGCCCGCGCGTGATGCGCAGCCAACAGCCGACTGGATAGCCGGCCAGCTTCGCCAAATCGCCGGTGATGCGAATGACCGGCAGCCACAGCAGCACTTGCAAACGCACGGCGCTTGCGGCCGCAGCGCACAGGGGCAGCGCGCGCTGCAGCGGACGGCGCAAATACGCCAGCAGTGCAAGCGCGCCCGCCAGCCATAGCCACGCATTCACTGTAGCCGCGGCGTAAATACCCAGCGGCAGCGCAACAAGATATGTGAAGTAGCGGATAAAGTGGATGTGGGCAAACAGCCCGGCATGCCCGTCGCCGGCGGCATAGTTAAAGTACTGGCGGGCAAACGCGCGCAGCGTGGGCCGTGGCCGAAAGTGCGCCACGGCTTGCTTCGCAAATGCTGCCGTGCCATAGCGCTGCTGCACTGCCAGATCGAAGACCACATCCTCAGAGTAGTCCAGCCATTCCGGGTAGCCGCCCACTGCAGCCCAGGCAGTTTTGCGGAACGCTACCGAGCGGCTGGAGGGCAGAAAGCGCTGCCCGGCCACATCCTGCAGGGCCGGCAGCGTAGTTGCGCCCAGTGCCACCTCAAACGGAGTGTGTGCATCTGATTGGTAAAAGCCGCCAACAAGCGCCGGCCCGTGCGCTGCGTTGGTGGCATCAAACGGCGCCAGCAGCTGCTCCAGCCAGTCCGCAGCCAGCTCCACGCCGGCATCAGTCACCGCAATAATTTCGCCGCTGGCGGCGGCAATGGCAGCGTTGCGCCCGGCGGAGATGTTGCAGCCCGGCAGTTCCACAATGCGCAGCGGCAGGCGGCCTGCATGCGCGCGCAGCGTTTGCAGCGTGCCGTCGCCGGAGCCGCCATCGCACACCACCACCTCTTGCGGTGCACGCGTCTGAGAAAGAATGGAAGCGAGCAGGCGCGGCAGGCTGTGGGCTTCGTTTAATACCGTTAAAGCCAGTGAAACTTGCACAAAAATGAGTATAGCATCGGGCTTTTGCATACGCTGCCGCTGCGGCCGGCTTTGCTTGACAGCTGTTTGTGCGCTGCTACACTTCCTTTGTTCCGGCCGGGGCCTGTAGCGCAGTTGGTAGCGCGCCTCAATCGCACTGAGGAGGCCGAGGGTTCGAATCCCTCCAGGTCCACTTTGGCGCCTCAGCCACCGCCACGGCCGCAGCGGTTGGTGGCAGTCAGCGCCGGTTTTCCCGGGCCCATGGCGCAGTTGGTAGCGCGTCTCAATGGCATTGAGAAGGTCGAGGGTTCGAGTCCCTCTGGGTCCACAACAATTTTGCGGTGCAACATGGGCTAGTGCTTTGCGGGCAGGCTGGCCGTGCAAGGCAGCTTGCAGCGCACTGGAGTTGCGGTGCGTGCACGCCGGAAGCTGCAGCTTGTTACGCTGAGCTGCCCGCTCGGCGGCGGGCTGCTGGTAGCAGGCTGAATTGCGGTGGCAAACCAGGATTGATGCAAACAAGAATACGCAGTGTTCGATCAACAATGCTTGGCTATAACACTAAACCTGCCTGCGCTGTAAAGCACCGCGGCGCGTTGGTGCTGAACTCAGTTTTTCGGATGTGGTAAAAAAGCCCATGCCAAAATCGTCAAAGACTCCGGCCGGCGCGCCTGCGGAGCAACTGCGCAAGCTGGCAGTGCAGAGGAAGCTGCTGGCGGGCAAGGCGCGCACCCTTGCCACACAACGCCGCGCGGTTAGCGCAGAACTAAGACAGCTGGCTGCTGATCGCAAGCAACTTGCAAGCCAGCGCACGCAACTCACCCAACAAGCGCACCAACTGGCAGTACAGCGCCGCGAGTTAAGGGATCAGATGCGCCAGCTCGTGGATCCGGCGTATGTGCCGCCGCAGCCCGCGCCCCCTAAGGTAATGCGTAAAGCACCACGAGCTAAGGCCACGGCCGCTGCAGCTGTGTCCGCAACCGTGGCGCAACCCTGGTTGCCAGCCGGGCTGGTGCAGCCGCCCGTACAGCCGGTACCAGCCCAACCGGGGGCGGGTCAGCACCAGCTGCTGGTCAACGGGCATCGGTCAGCAACCCTAGACGCTGATGAATTGCGCTCGCAAATCGCTGCCGCATTTGAGAGTATCAATGCGCTCTTCTTGCAGCTCAGCGGGCTTGAGTTGCAGCAGCACTGGCTGGAAGCGCAGTACCATCAACTGCGTGCGGAAAGCTCCGGCACCGACTCGCTTGTGCCGCGCAATTCCATTTAGCTGCAGGCGCGTCGTGCTGGATTCTTGAGTTCAATCTGCGGTTGGGCGGCTACCTTCAAACTGTACACAGTAGATTGGGGTTGCGCAGCGCGCCGCAAGAGCGCAGTTAGTTGCAAGTCCAATTTGTAGTGAGCCGTTGGGCATCGATATGGCTCAGTGGCGGGCTGCTCGCGCTGACAGTTGCTTGCAGTGCTGCACCCGTTGCTACAAGCGTTGCGGTAAAACGGACGCCGCGGCCGCCGACAGCGCAGGCAACCACGGCTGCGACAACGCCTGCAAACGCGGAGGATGCCGGAACTCCGCCAACATCTGACTTCCCGCTGGTGGCAACTGCAGTGCTTGCGCCCGTGGCTACGCATGCGGGTTCCGCCTACCAATTTGCAGTGGATCAGGATCGCTGGCAATTAAAGGATGCCGATGGCAGCATCGGCTCCGAAGTGCTTCTGAATGGATGCAAGCTTGCCGTGCGGAGTGTGTTGCGCCCGGTGCGTCCCAACCTGACTGAGTTTGCAATGCCATCGCTGCTGCCTGCGCCCGGCAACGAGTGGGTGGCACTCGAAATAATGGTGGGCAGAACCGTTGGTGAGTGTGGCGCGGCCAATCCGCAATACTCCGCCCGCGTATTTGACCGCAACGGTGTTTCTTACCCGACAATTGCGCTGCATCGCGATTTGGGCTTTCCTGCTGCGGCGGAGATTGTGCCGGGCGCGGTAATCGTTGGCCGCATTTACTTCGAGGTGCCGGCCGCTGCCACTCTTATTGCCATGCAGTGGAGCTGGTACCCCGACCGCTTTGTGACGCAGATTGATCTGGGCGGCTAGCCATACGCATGCCGGCAATCTACTCGTTTGCGATGATTGACGCTGGCGCAATTTGCAGCGTGGCGACAACTGCCGATGCTATAATTCTGGTCAACGCAGCCAAGCTCAACCGCCTGCGTTTCCCCGAGTCTGACAGGAAAATTCGTGCCTGCTTCAAATGAAACCAGCGACGCCGGCAAACGGCGGTCTTCGGCTGCCCGGCCCGCGGCTGGATTGACGCGCGGCCAGCAAGTCGATATTCTGGCCGCCCTGCTGGCGCTCGCTGGCGTGGCACTCGGGCTGCTACTGCTTTCCAGCAGCAACAGCACACCGGTCAAATGGCTGGTAACGGGCTTGGCGCAGTCGGTGGGGTGGGGCAAGTACCTGATTCCCGTTGTGCTGCTGGGTTTTGCCGGACTACTCGTGGCGCACCATTTTTCTGAAGTGCAGCCGTCGGTGCTTGCCGAGCGCGCAATTGGTGCGGTGCTGCTCCTCTTTGGGTTGCTGGCACTTTCGCATTACGCACAGTTCCCCAATGCGTCGGAGAGCCGCACGCTGGCTGCTGCGGGCAGCGCTGGCGGTTATGCGGGCGCGTTGCTTGCAATGTTTTTAGTGGACCGCGTTGGCCAGATTGGCAGCGCAGTTGTGCTGGCGGGCTGGCTGTTGGTGGCGGCTTTCATGGTGTCCGGCGCCACGGCTGCGCAAGTTTTGCAGCGCTTGCGCATTGTGCGGGCGTTTGTGGCGAAGCGTAGTGACCGCAGCGGAGCAGTGCCTGCGCCGGATAACGCGCTAGCTGCACCGCCGCTGCAGCTGCCGCTGCCCAGCGTGCCGGATGCCAGTGCTGAATCCGCCACAAAGCGCCGCGTGCGGCCGACAGTGAACAAGCCTGCGGGAGCGCTGCCGGCAACTGCGCAAGACCCGGCGCCAGCGGTTCCTGCAGCGCGCAAACCGGCTGCCAAACCCGGGCGTAAACCCGCCACTCCGGAAGCACCCGCCACCGAGCCCGAAGTGCAGTTTGCTTCAACCTATGCCGGCGGTGCAGACTGGGCGCTGCCGCCCGTTGCTGAGATTCTGGATCCCGGGGCTGTTGCGGTTGCCGATGAAGAGTTTGACGAACAGCGTTCGCGCTTAATTGAAGACACGCTCGAGTCATTTGGCGCGCCGGCGCGGGTGGTGGAGGTAAACCGGGGCCCAACCGTAACGCAGTACGGCGTAGAGCCGGACTTTATGCCGGCGCGTGCCGGCAAGCGCACAAAGGTGAAGGTGAACAAAATTTCTGCACTGGCCGGCGATCTGGCACTGGCACTGGCAGCGCCTTCCATCCGCATTCAAGCGCCGGTTCCCGGCAAGGGCTTTGTGGGCATCGAGGTTCCCAACAAACACGGCACAGTTGTGGCGCTGCGCGACTCGATGGAGACGCCGGAGTACCGCAAGGTAAAGTCGACTCTGGCGCTGGCATTCGGGCAGGATGTTTCCGGGCGCGCCGTGTGCGCCGATCTCACCACGATGCCGCATCTGCTGATTGCCGGCACCACCGGGTCTGGCAAGAGCGTGTGTGTCAACGGCATCATCACCAGCCTGCTGCTGAACAACACGCCGGATCAGCTGCGCATTTTGATGGTGGATCCCAAACGCGTGGAACTTACAACTTACAACGGCATTCCGCATTTGCTGGCGCCGGTTGTCACGGATCTTGAGCGCGTGGTGAAGAGCCTGCAGTGGATTGCGCGCGAGATGGAAAACCGTTATAGCAAGTTCGCGCATTTTGGTGCGCGCAACATTGTGGACTTTAATGCTAAAGCTCCGGCCCGCGACGAGCACAAGCTGCCTTATTGGGTGGTGATCATTGATGAGCTGGCGGATTTGATGATGCTGGCACCCGACGAGGTGGAACGCCTGCTGGCGCGGCTGGCGCAAATGGCGCGCGCCACCGGCATTCATTTGCTGATTGCCACGCAGCGGCCGTCCGTGGATGTGGTGACCGGCTTGATCAAAGCCAACTTTCCCGCGCGCATTGCGTTTGCGGTGGCGTCTTCAATTGACAGCCGGGTGATCCTGGACCACTCCGGCGCCGAGCAGCTGCTCGGGCGCGGTGACATGCTCTTTCTGGCACCGGATGCCTCCGCGCCGCAGCGCATTCAAGGTGTCTTTGTTTCAGATGCGGAGATTCAGAAACTGGTGGCGCACTGGCGCGAGCAGGATCGCGAGCGCGAAGCCGGCAAGCTGCGCAAGCTGGGCTTGCTGCCCGGCGCTAAGCCGGAAGAGTCGGCGCCGCCTGAGCCATGGGAGCAGAACGAAGAGCCCGCAGTTCCCGCCGATCAGGATGACCTGTATGCGCAGGCGCTGACGGCGGTGCGCGAAGCGCGCAAGGCGTCGATCTCGCTGCTGCAGCGCCGCTTGCGCGTGGGCTACACACGCGCCGCCAAACTGATTGATGCGCTTGAGGAAAACGGCGTGGTGGGCCCAGCCAAGCCGGGTGCGCAGCAGCGCGAGGTGATGGACTTTGGCGAAGAAGCGCAGCTGGACGACCAGCTTGACGCAGCGCTCTAAGCCAACCCTGATGCGGACTGCAGGTGCTGCACTGCTGGTTACGCTGCTGGCCGGCTGCGGGAGCTTTAGCCTGCCAACACCCACTGCCGCGCCAACTGTGCCGCCGAGCGCTACGCCGGTGCCGCCCACCAATACGCCCCCACCGCCCACGCCAACAGCCACGCCTGTACCCAAGCTGCGCATCGGCTTGCTGGACGCCGGTGAACTTGCATTTGGCACTAACCTGGCCGAGCTGCTGGATGCCAGCGCAAAAGAATTCGCGGCGCTCAATGCACTGCCCTACACTGCGCTGGCTGCGCCGGATGTAACCGCAGCGCTTGGTTTGCGCATCGCTGCGGGCGACAACGTAATTGTGCTGGCGGGAGACGGAAAGGGCGCTGCCGTGGCCGCTGCTGCCACCGCGCACGCTGATGTTACGTTCATATACTTTGGTCAGCCTGCGCCGGCTGGCACCGAAAATCTGATTGTGCTTGGCGCGGAGGGATTTGCACCGGATGAGATGGGCTTTTTAGCCGGGCTGGCAGCAGGAGCCGGTTCGCGTTCTGAGGTTGTGGCTGCGGTGGTTTCATTGTTGAACGTTCCCGGGCGGGCTTATGACAGCGGCTTTGTGAATGGCATGCGGGTTGCCTGCAGCCGCTGTAAGTACATCCAAATTGATACGCGTATTTACGCCGGCCGCGACGTCCAGCAGGCGCTGCTCATCCGGCTGTACGAGGATGAAAGGGTCGACACAATTTGGGCTGCGCCGGGTGCCGGCGGCGATTGGCTGCTGGAAGGTTGTGCGCAGCAAGGCTGCCGCGTGGTCACAAATGGAAAGCCGCCGCCCGTGCTGAAGCCGGCAGTTGCGGCAGTTGTTGAACTGCGCCCGGACGTGCCGCTCAAAGCCATCCTCGCTGCGCTTTGGGAGGGCCGCGCTCCGGTGTTGCCAGTATTGCTTAACGCCGCCAGTGGCGCGCTGCAGCTGCAGCCGGTTGGCGCCGGCGCTGCGCTCACCGCAGCGGACGTGGGCGTGGTGATGGATTTTGCCAACCGGCTCGCCAGCGGTGAGCTGAGCACCGGCATAGATCCCGCCACCGGATTGCCGTTCTAAGTTCGGTAAGGTTACAGCTGCAGCTAGCGCGCTCGCATGGCTTGCGCGTCCTACGGTTAGCCTTGTACCTACAGTTTGGCTTGGGCAGCGTGATGTACATTTAAGGTCTGGCCTATCCCGCGGCTTCCAGCGCAGCCGATGCGCAGCAAAATCACCCGGCACTATAATTAACTTCATGTCCAAGGCCGCGCGCACATGGCTGCTGGCGGCTATTTTGCTTGGCGCAGCGTGGCTGCGGGTGTGGCGGCTGGCTGCGGTGCCGGCCGGTCTGCACTACGATATCGCCAGCAACGCCATCCTCGCCGGCCAAATTGCCTTCGACGGCTACCGGCCAATCTTCGTTGATGCTTACAGCGGCCGGGAAGTGCTCTTCCTTTATTCTGCTGCGCTGCTGTTCCGCCTTGTGGGTTCCTCTATCTTTGCGCTGCGGCTGGCGGGCGCATTCTGGGGCGTGGTTGGAATTGCGGCGGGCTACTTTGCAACCCGGCAGCTGGCATGCGCCGCCGGGTCTGCGCGCGCAAGTGCGGTGCTGGCGGCGCTTTTTCTGACGGGCTGTTTTATGCATGTGGTGTTTTCGCGTTTCGGGCTGCGCGTGGTTACGCTGCCCACTGTGCAGGCGCTTGCCATCGGCTGGCTTGGCTGCGCGCTGCAGTGCGGCCACTGGCGCGCTTGGCTGCTGGCTGGTCTGTTCACTGGCTTGACGGCGCACACCTACTTAGCCGGGCGCTTCTTGCCGGTGCTGCTCGCGCTGGCGCTGGGTGTTTTTGTGGCTGCGCTGCCGCGCGCGCAGCGGCGGAAAGTTGTCGGCCCGCTGGCACTTTTTACTGCGGCGGCGGCGGCTGTGTTTGCACCTTTGGCAATGCACTTCTGGGAACAACCGGCGCTCTTTTGGGAGCGCGCAGCGCAGGTGGGTGTACGCCCGGGCGAGGGCGCACTGCTGGCGCGCAATATCCTGGCCGCTGCCGGAATGGTGCTGCTTGAGGGCGAGCCTTATTCGCGCTACAACATACCGGGGCAGCCCGTGCTGAGTGCGCTGGCGGGCCTGCT
>Ga0233424_10000987_pt1 | contig 29110 bp, 28 predicted proteins | sample Watercolumn_Towu_FD_181011 | JGI IMG/M metagenome (GOLD analysis project Ga0233424, IMG submission 181011) | Freshwater microbial communities from Lake Towuti, South Sulawesi, Indonesia - Watercolumn_Towuti2014_125_MG | ecosystem: Environmental > Aquatic > Freshwater > Lake | place: Indonesia... | reverse complement strand
GGTGGCCCAGCACGCCCGACACGGTCCACCCGGCTGGCATGGGCTGCGAAAGATCGGCGTCGGACGCCTTCGCGACGAACGCCTTCAGGCGCGCGCGCTCGGCGTCGTTGGTCTTGATGTAGCCGCGGTCGATGCTCATACCTTCCTCCTGAAACTATGAAACACCGACCGCGGCCCTATGTGAAGGTCAGGCCTTCTTCGGCGCGTGCTTGCCCGTGATCTGCGGGGTCGTGCCCTCGAGGCCCTTGCTCTGGCGGTCGAGGCGCGTCTCGCGCGACCACGTGCGCTTCAGCTCGTCCTTCACGCCGAACGTCAGCTTGCCCAGGCCCTCGACCTCCAGGTCGATGCGGTCGCCGTCCTGGAAGCCACTGAGCCCGCGGTGGTTCGTGCCGGTCGCGACGATGTCGCCGGGCTCGAGGCTGTGGATCGACGTCACCCATTCGATGCAGCGCGGGATCTTGTGCGCCATGTCGTCGGTGTTGAAGTTCTGCTTCAGCTCGCCGTTCACCCACAGCTTGACCTGCAGCTTGTGCGGGTTGGCGATCTCGTCGGCGGTGACGAGGTACGGGCCGATCGGGCAGAACGTGTCGCGCGACTTCATCTGGTAGAACGTGTTGCCGCTCGGCGGCAGCCCGCGCGCGGAGCCGTCGATGAAGTTGCAGTAGCCGAAGATGTAGCTCATCGCGTCCGCCTGGCTCACCTTCGTGGCGCGCTTGCCGATGATCACCGCCATCTCGGCCTCGCCCTCGAAGATCGTCGCCGGCACGTCGGGGAGCACCATCGTCTCGCCGGGCCCGATGATCGCGCTCGGCGACTTGTGGAACGCGTTGATCGGCGCCGGCTCGCTGCGCGTGCCGTCCTCCATGTAGTTGACCGCCATCGCGACGATGTTGGTCGGCTTCGGCAGCGGCGGCCGCAGCCGCACGCCCGAGATGGGCACGCCCTTGCCCTTGCTCGCGGCCTCCTGAACCTTCGCCCGGTAGTCGCTCCAGCGCGCGATCAGCCCGTTGATCACGTCGCCCGGCCCGATGCGCGGGATGTCCTTCACCGCGTCCGAGACGTCCACCACGCTGTCGCCGTTGAGCACGCCCAGCTTCCAGTCGTCGAAGAAACAGAGCTTCATGCGAACCTCCTGATGATCTGGTCGCCCAGGATGCGGAGATATTTTGCCTGCTCGTCGAAGCCGCGGCCGCTGACGGTGAGCCAGAGCCGGGTGGCGCCGGCCGCCGCGAGCTGCTCGATGCGCGCGATCCAGTCGCGCGCGTTGCCCGCGAGCGCGAAGCGGTCGAGCGCGTACTGCGTCAACCCGAGCGCCTCCATCCGCTTCGGGTTCTGACCTTCGTGGAGCACGTGGTCGTAGAGGACGTAGTTGTCGACGTAGGCCTGGACATTGCCGCGCAGATCGTCCGGCACGTTCTTGCCGTCGAGGCCGAACCGCATCGAGTGGTTGAGGATCGACGACACCGACGCCTTCACGTTCTCGATCGCCGTCGCGCTGTCGTCGTGGAGCGAGCTGCGCGCGGTGAACCAGACCTCGACGTCCTCGGGCGCGCGGCCGGCCTCGCGCGCGCCCGCGTGCACGCGCGCGATCGTGTCCTCGATCACCTCGGGCAGGAGCCCGGTGCCCGCCACCACGCCGTCGCCGATGCGGCCGCCGAGGTGCAGGGTCTTCGGCCCCTCGGCGCAGATCGAGATGTGCACGTTCGGCTTCACCACCGTCGACGCCCATCGCACGCGCTGCGGCCGGCCCTGATACGTCCCTTCGCCCTTGGCGATGAGCTCCCGGATGCAGGTGACGTAGTCCTCGATCCGCGCGCGCGTCGCCGCCTTGAGGCCGATGTTGAACACCGCGCTGTCGCCGCTCGCGATGTCCATGAACGCGCGGCCGTAGGTGAGCGCGTCGATCTGCGCGAGGAACGCCGCCATCACCTGCGGCTCGCGGGTGAGGGGATTCGTGGGGCGAAGACCGACACGCGCGCGCGACGACGCCTGCGCGATCAGTGTCGCGCGCACGTAGGCGTCGCCGCCGATGAACGCGGTGTCGAACGTGCCGAGCGCGGCGGCGCCGAAGTCGTCCGCCATGCGCACGAGGTCCTGGAACTTCTGCATGTCCTCGCGCCGCATGAGCGGCGTCGCCGACCCGAAGCTGACCCCGAAGTGGACGTGTGTCACACGGGTGAACCTTGACGGCCCATGGCCGTCAATTGTCTATCGGGACGAAGATGCAGTGACGCATCTTGCCGTCGACGGCCTTCGACAGATGACCCTTGCCGGTCGTGTCCTCGACGAGGATCACTTCGCCCGCGCCGATCACGCGCGCCTCGCCGTCGCTCGCGGTAATCTGCACGCCGGCGTCGAGGTTGATGATGTACTGGCGGCGCGGGGCCGGGTGCCAGTCGAGGTCGTACGACGGCTGGACCTGGCGGAAGATGATGCCGTTCGCGGGCAGGCGCTTCGACAGCTTGCCGGCGCGCGTCTCTTCGGCCCACTCGACCTCGATGTCTCTGAAGTGTGACTCGCCCCTGGCGTCGGTGTAGAGGTTGTGGATGCGCATGAGGGCTCCTGATCGCGGAGGAATGCCATGGACTATAGCCGAGTGTCATTGAAGGGCAAGACCGCGCTTGTCACCGGCGCGAGCCGCAACATCGGGCGTGCGATCGCGCTCGCGTTCGCCGCCGAGGGCGCGGACCTCGTCCTGAACACGCGCGCGAACAAGGACGAGCTCGAGAGCGTCGCCGCGGAGTGCCGCACGGCCGGCGCGCGGGTGGTGTCCGCGCTTGGTGACATCGGCGACGCCGCCGCCGTCGACGCGATCGTGCGGGCAGGGCTCGCCGAGTTCCGCGCGATCGACGTGCTGGTCTGCAACGCGGCCATTCGTCCGCACCGCTCGATCGACGAGACCTCATTCGCCGAGTGGCACCACGTGATGGCCGTGAACCTCCACTCGGCGTTCTATCTCGCGCGCGCCGTCGTGCCCGGGATGAAGGAGCGCACGCGCGGCAGCATCATCGCGCTCGGCGGCCAGTCGTCGATCACCGGCCGCCCGAACACGAGCGCCGTCACGGCCGCGAAGTCCGGGCTGCTCGGCTTGATCCGGTCGCTCGCCGCGGAGCTGGGCCCGTTCGGGATCCGCGCCAACATGGTGATCCCGGGCTTCATCGACACCGAGCGCCGCTACGCGGACTGGTACCCGGAGTTTCGCGAGCGCCCGCCGGGCACGCCCGAGCAGGTGAAGGAGATCCCGCTGCGCCGCCTCGGCCGGTCGGAGGACATCGCGGACGCGTGCGTGTTCCTCGCATCCGATGCGTCCTCGTACGTGACCGGCGATACTATCCGGGTGATGGGCGGGCGGATCATCGGTTAGCCAGGGGGTGTTCATGAGCGTGACGATCGGGATCCTGCATCCGGGCGAGATGGGCAGCGGCGTCGGCGCCAGCGCGCGCGCGGCGGGTGCGCGCGTGCTCTGGGTGTCCGAGGGCCGCGGCGCGGCGACGAAGAAGCGCGCGGAGGCGGACGGCCTCGAGGACGTCGGCACGCTCGCCCGGCTCGTGCGCGAGGCGCGCGTGATCCTCTCCGTCTGTCCGCCGGCGTCCGCGATGGACGTCGCGAAGCAGGTCGCGGCGCAGCGCTTCACCGGCATCTACGTCGACGGCAACGCGATCGCGCCCGCCACCACGCGCAAGGTCGGCGAGGTCGTCGCCGCCGCGGGCGCCACGTACATCGACGGCGGCATCGTCGGCCCGCCCCCGCGCAAGCCCGGCGTCACGCGGCTGTATCTTTCCGGAGCCGGCGCCGCAGACGTCGCCGCCATGCTCAACGGCGGCCTGCTCCAAGCCATTCCCGTCGAGGGCCCGATCGGCGCGGCGTCGGCGGTGAAGATGGCGTACGCCGGATGGAACAAGACGCAGCAGGCGCTGCTGATGGCCGTGCGCGCGTACGCGATGCGCGAGGGCGTCGATGAGGCGCTGCTGCGCGAGTGGGCGATCTCGCAGCCGGAGCTGACGAAGCGCTCGGAGAAAGCCGTGGAGGGGACCGCGCGCAAGGCGTGGCGCTTCGTCGGCGAGATGGAAGAGCTCGCGGCGGCGTTCAAGGCCGCCGGCGTGCCCGCGCAGTTCCACGAGGCGGGCGCCGAGGTCTACGAGCGGATGGCGCCGTGGAAGGACGCGCCGACGGCGCCGACGGTGGCCGAGGTGTGCAAAGCGCTCGCGCGCTGATGCGCGTGGCGCGCTCGGCGGTGCTCGCGCTCGCCGTGTCGGCGGCGCTCGTGGGGCCGCTGACGCGTGTGGTACCGGCCGCGTGGGCCGCCGATCCCGCGACGCTCGCGGAGCGAGCCGCGGCCATCGAGCGCGCGTCGACAGCGCCGGACGGGTACCGCGTGGTCGTCGGTCATCTCTCGCGCGAGCTCGGCGTGCCCGTCGACGTGCTGCGCGCGCAGCGCCTGCGCAGCGGCCTCGACTGGGGCGGGATCTTCATCGCCAACCGGCTCGCGAAGGAGACCGGCATGACGTTCGACGAGGTCGTCGCCGCGTATCGCGGCGGCAAGACCTGGGAGGACATCGTGCGCGAGCACAAGGTCGATCTCGCCAGGCTCACGGCGTCCATGCAGAAGACCCAGCGCGTGGTCGAGCACCGCGCGGAGGACAAGGCGCCGCCGCCGATGGAGATGAAATCGACGGCGCCGCCGGGCACGGGCGGCGGCTTCATGCCGGGGCTCGGGGGGGCGCCGATCCAGACGCCGGGCCGCAGTCAATAGCCGAGGCGTGGTGCGGGTCTAGCCGAAGCGCAGGCTCCGCGCGTCGAGATACGCGGTGAGCGTGGCGGGAGTCGCGGCGCGATCGGCGAGCGCGATGTATCCATCCGGTCGCACCAGATAGAGCGCGTCCCGCGCCAGTCCCGCCCGCCGCATCGCCGGCCGCCACACGAACACGCGCAGCGCGAGCCCGCGCTGCCGGCAGACCTTCGTGAGATCGGGCGTCGCCGTGCCGTAGACGTGCACCTGCCACCCGAGCGCCTCGAGCGGGCGGAAGTTGTCGTCGGTCCCGAGCGAGATCCACGGCAGCCGATCGCCGGCGGCGACGCGGCCCGCGCGGCCCACGCTCATCGGGCTCTCGTGGTAATGCACCGTCGTCTGGGAGATCGTCCGGAACATCAGCCGGCGGACGGGCTTCAGCTTCGTGAGGACCGGGAAGACGCGCGGGGTCACGTGACGGCGGATGAATCGCGCGAGCCGTCCGCGGCTCGTGATCACGACGAACGCGCGGTCGGTCGTCGCGACGAGCCGCCGCGCGAAGGCGGCGCGCTCGGGCTCGTAGGTGTCGAGGAGCGCCGCCGCCGCGCGGCCGTGGAGCACGTCCGCCAGCTTCCACGCGAGGTTCATGGCGTCGCCGAGCCCGGTGTTCATGCCCTGACCGCCGACCGGGCTGTGGATGTGCGCGGCATCGCCGAGCAGGAACGCGCGGCCGCGGCGGAAGCCCTGCGCGACACGGTGGTGGACGTGGTACGTCGAGAACCAGTTCACGCGCTGGACCTCGACGCCCATCCGCCCGAGCAGATCCTTGCTGACGTCGTCCCACGTGAGGTCGCGTCGCGCTTCCGCTTCCGCGCGCACGACGCCGATGAATCGCGCGCGCCCCTCGCCCTTCAGCGGAAAGATCACCACGAACTCGGCCGCGTCGAGAGACGCGTTGAGCTCGCGGTTCATCGCGGGCCCGCGCGCCTCGACGTCGGCGACGTAGAACATGTGCTCGTACGTGCCGCCGGGGAAGCCGATGCCGAGCGCCCCGCGCACGGTCGAGCGCGCGCCGTCGCATCCCGCGAGGTACGCGGCCTCGCACCGCTTGGTGGTGCCGTCCGGCTTCTCGAGCCAGGCGACGATGCCGTCGCTCGTCTCTTCGAAGCGGGTCAGCTCGACCGGCCGCTCGACCGTGACGCCGAGCGAGGCGAGGGCGTCGATCAGCAGCCGCTCGTGCTCGTCCTGCGGAAAGATCACCGCGTAGGGGAACGGGCTCAGCCCCACGCCCATCGCGCCGAACGCGGCCCGCGCGATCTTCCGTCCCGCCACCCAGAAGTTCACGGCGTCGAGCGGCAGACCGCGCGCCACGACGGGGTCCGCGAGACCGACCTGCCGGTAGAGCTCCAGCGTGCGGGCCTGCACCGCGAGCGCGCGTGACGTCGTGCCGGGCTCTGCCACCTTGTCGACGATCCGCACGCGTACGCCGAGACGCGTGAGCCACAGCGCGAGCACGAGCCCCGTCGGACCCGCGCCGGCGATGAGGACTTGCGGGGCGCTAGTCGGCGAGGCCGTAGACGTCCCGCGCGGCCGGCGGCGAGATCACGCCGTCCGCGACGTCGCGACGCACGAGCGCGCGATCGCGCGCGCGCGGATCGCCGTACCCGCCGGCGCCGGGCGTGAAGATCGCGACCTGCTGACCGGGCTTGAGGAAGCCCTGCGCGCGGACGGGCGGCTCCACGCCCGGTCCGTACTCGATGCGGGCGCTGCCGCCGTCTCGTCCACCGAAGAGTCCCCACGGCGCCGAGCGCTTGCGCGCGGCGTGGACGAACGCGTGGCAATCATGGCCTTCCGCACGGATCTCGCGCACGATGCCGAGGCCGCCGCGCCACGTGCCCGGCCCGCCGGAGTCGTCCACCAGCGCGTAGCGCTCGACGACCAGCGGGTACGCGGCTTCCAGCGCTTCGACCGGCAGGTTCGACGTGTTGGTGATGTGCACGTGCACGCCGTCCAGCCCGTCCTTCGTGGCGCGCGCGCCGGAGCCACCGCCGATGGTCTCGAGGTACACGTAGAACTCGCCCGTGCGCGGATCGACGCCGCTGAACGTCGACGACACGCACGCGCCGTTGCACGCGGCGATGATCCGGTCGGGAATCGCGGGCGCGAGCGCGCCGTGGATGAGGTCCACCACGCGCTGACACGTCTGCGTCCGCGAGTTCACCGCGGCGGGCGCGACGCAGTTCAGCATCGTCCCTTCCGGAGCGGAGACGTGGATCGGCCGGAAGAGCCCGGCGTTCGCGGGAATGTCGGGGCCGACGAGCGTCTTCACCGCGTAGTAGACCGTCGCGAGCAGACCCGTCCACACGAGGTTGAGGCCGGCGCGCACCTGCGGCGGGCTCTCGAAGTGGAGCGAGATCTCGCCGCTCTTCACCTGGATGCGCGTGCGGAAGACTTTCTCGTCGGGAATCTCGTCGGTGTCGAAGCGATCCTCGAACGTGTAGACGCCTTCGGGGATCGTCGCGATGCCGGCGCGGGTCATGCGCTCGGTGGCGTCGAGCAGCGCGTCGCTCGCGGCGAGCACGAGGTCGGTGCCGTATTTCCGGCACAGCGCCTGGAAGCGCTGGATGCCTTGCCGGTTGGCCGCCGTCTGGGCGCGGAGGTCGTTGAGACGCTCGCGCGGCACCTGGCAGTTCAGGAGGATCAGGTCGAGGACGTCCTGCTGGATCTCACCGGCGCGATAGAGCCGCACGGGCGGGATGCGCAGGCCTTCCTGGTAGATGTGGGCGTGACCGCGATCGACGAAGTCCGCGTGGTGCGCGATGTTGGTTGCCCACGCGACGACCGCGCCGTCGACGACGACCGGCTCGACCATGACGATGTCGGGCAGGTGGGTGCCGCCGCCGGTGTACGCGTCGTTGCCGACGAACACGTCGCCCGCGCGGATCGTGGCGAGCGGGTGGCGCGCGGTCACGTGCTCGACGACGCCCATCAGCGAGCCGAGATGCATCGGGATGTGCATCGCCTGACACAGCGTGCGGCCGCGCGCGTCGAAGAGGCACGTCGAGCTGTCGCGCCGCTCCTTCACGTTGGTCGAGTACGCCGCGCGCACGAGCGTCTCGCCCATCTCTTCGACGATCGAGGAGAGAGCGCTGCCGATCACCTCGACCGTGATTGGATCAGGACGCATCGTCGATGATCAGGTTGGCGAATTCGTCGACACGCGCGCGCTGGCCGCCGAGGACGAGCGTGGTCGCGTCCATCTGCTCCACGATCGCCGGTCCCACGAGTTCGTGGCCCGGGCCAAGCTTCTCGCGGTCGTACACGGGGCACGAGACGACGGCATCCGACTCTTCGAGCCAGACGTTGCGGTGAGCAAGAATCGCCGCGCCCGCCGGGGCGGTCGCGCGCGGGAGCGGGCGGAGCTCCGCGCGGTGGACCGTGGCGAGAGCCTCCAGGCGGAACGTCACCACCTGGATCGGCTCCTCCGGCGCGATGTAGCCGTAGAGCTGCTCGTGCGCGCGCTCGAACGATTCCGTCAGTGCCTTCGCGGCGGTGGCAGGCGACGGCGCGTCGGGCCATGGCACGGGCAGCTCGTAGTTCTGGCCCGCGTAGCGCATGTCGACGGAACGGCGCACCGTGCGCGCCGCCGGCGCGACAGCTTCGCCTTCGAACCAGGCGGTCGCGCGCCGTTCGAGCTCGGCGAACGTGTCCTCCATCGGCGCGACGGCGTCCAGCGTGAGGCGCATCAGCCGCGTCTGCGCGTAGTTCGTCTTCAGGTCGCTGAGCAGGAGACCGAGCGCGCAGAGGATTCCAGGGTGACGCGGCACCAGCACGCGCGGAATCTCGAGCTCGCGCGCGAGACGCGCGGCGTGCAGCGGGCCCGCGCCGCCGAAGGCGACCAGCGTGTAGTCGCGCGGATCGTGGCCGCGCTGCACGGAGATCACGCGGATCGCCTTCGCCATCGTCGCGGTGACCACGCTGACGATGCCCTGCGCGGTCGCGGTGACGTCGAGCCCGAGCGACGTCGCCAGGCGTGCGATCGCGGCCTCGGCGCGCGCGCGATCGATCTTCATCCGCCCCCCGAGCAGGTATGCCGGGTTCAGCGTGCCGAGCACGACGTTGGCGTCGGTCACCGTGGGCTCGTCGTTGCCGAGCCCGTAGCAGACCGGGCCCGGAACCGCGCCGGCGGACCGCGGGCCGACCTTCAGCAGGCCGCCGGCGTCGACGAACGCGATCGACCCGCCGCCCGCGCCGACCGTGTGGATGTCGAGCGCCGGCGCCTTCAACGGATAGCCGTGGACGTCGATCTCGCCGGCGAGCTTCGGCCGCCCGTCCTCGATCAGCGCGACGTCGGTCGACGTGCCGCCCATGTCGAAGGTGATGAGGTCGCGGAAGCCGGCGAGGCGTCCGACTTCCAGCCCGCCGACGACGCCCGTGGCCGGGCCCGACAGCACCGTGCGCACCGGATGCGCGCGCGCGGCGTCGAACGACATCACGCCGCCGTTGCTCTGCGTGATGTGCGGCACCACGCGCAGCCCGGCGGCGGCCAGGCGCGGGCCGAGACCCGCGAGGTAGCCGGCCATCACCGGACCGAGGTAGGCGTTGACGACAACGGTCGAGAGCCGCTCGTACTCGCGGAACTCGGGCGCGACCTCGTGCGAGCAGGTGACGAAGACGCCGGGCAGCTCGTCCTCGACGATCCGCCGCACGCGCCGCTCGTGCGCGGGGTCGACGTAGCAGTAGAGGAAGCACACGGCGACCGCGCTCACGCCGGCGAGCTGACGGACGGCCGCGCGCACCTGCGCCTCGTCGAGCGGCGTCTCCACGCGCCCGTCGTGGCGCAGACGCTCATCGATCTCGACGCGCAGCCGCCGGGGCACGAGCACGAGCGGCTTGTCGGCCTGCAGATCGTAGAGGTGCGGGCGCCGCTGGCGGCCGATCTCCAGCAGGTCGCGAAAGCCCCGCGTGGTCAAGAGCGCGGTCGGCGCGCCGCGGTGCTGGATCAGCGCGTTGGTGGCGACCGTCGTCCCGTGTCCGAAATAGGTGACGTCGGCGGGCGACGCGTGCGCGGAGTCACGCAGCGCCTCGACGGTGCCGCCCGCGATCGCGCGGGAGGGATCGTCGGGCGTGCTCGGCACCTTCCACACGCGGATCGTGCCGGTCGCGTCGTCGACGAGGCAGACGTCGGTGAACGTTCCACCGGAGTCGACGCCGACACGCCACATGCGCGCAGGTTAGCGCGGTCGCCCCGCGCTCAGCGCTTCCGCGCCTGGGTCGCGGGCGTCGGGAACTCGTTCGGGTCGATCGGGATCTCGATGATCGCGGGCGCGTCCGCCTTGAGCGCCGCGGTCACGACGTCGCCGACCTGGTCGGGATGCTCCGCGTAGAACCCGGCGGCGCCGAACAGCCGCGCGTACTCGTCGTAGCGCGGGTTGCCGATGTCGCACCCGATGTAGCGCTCGTTGTAGAACGCCTTCTGGTACGCCTTCTCCGAGCCCCAGCAGTTGTTGTTCATCACGATCGTCACGGTGTTCACCCGGTGGCGCACGGCCGTCTCGAGCTCCTGCGCGTTCATCAGGAAGCCGCCGTCGCCGTGGATCGCGACGACCGGCGCGTCCGGCCGTCCGAGCTTGGCGCCGAGCGCGACCGGGAACGCGAAGCCGAGGCCGCCGAGATCGAGCGGGGTGAGGAACGTGCGCGGCCGCGTGAACTCGAGACGATCGTAGCCGTACGCGGGCGCGGCGCCGGCGTCGAGCGCCACGATGGTTTCCGGCGGCAGCGCGCGGCGCAGCTCCGCGTACACGCGCTGCGGCTTCATCGGACTCGTCGCGAGCTTCCCCTCGGCGTCCATACGCTGCCGGCGCTGCTCGCGCAGCTTCGCGACTTCCTCGCGCCAGCTCGCGCCCGGCGTGCGCCCACCGGTTTTGGCGAGCTCGTCGAGCAGCGCCGCCGACGTCTCGCGCGCGTCGGCCTGGATGCCGAGCGCCACCGGGTAGTAGCGGCCGATGTCCTTGCTCTCCAGATCGATCTGGATGATCGCCGTGTCCGGCTTGATCGAGCGGTCGTCGAAGTGGCTGGTGAACTGGCCGAGGCGCGAGCCGATCACGAGCAGCACGTCCGCGCGCCGGCACGCGGCGGCGGCCTCGGGGGCGCCGGCGCGGCCCAGCGGGCCGATGTAGAGCGGATGCGCGCTCGGTACCGCGTCGTTCCGGCCGTACGCGGTGATCATCGGGATGCCGTGCCCCTCCGCGAGCCGCCCGACCAGATCGCTTGCGCCCGCGCGCGTCACGCCGCCGCCGACCAGCATCAGTGGGCGCTCGGCCTCGCGCAGCATGCGCGCGGCTTCCCGGATGGCGTCGGGATGCGGAGGCTGTGGGTGGATCGGACGGTAGCGCTCGGCGCCGAGCACGGGCGCCTTGATCGTCTGGTCGTTCAGCACGTCGCGCGGGATCTCGACGAAGACGGGACCGCGGCGCCCGGTCATCGCTGCGCGGAACGCCGCGCGCATCAGCTCGGGAATGCGATCGGGCTTGGTGATCTGCACCGCGTACTTCGTCACCGGCTTGAACATCGACACCAGGTCGTACTCCTGGAACGCGTCCTTCTGCATGTGATCGAGCGACGGACCGCCGACCAGCACGACCACGGGCGAGTGCGCGACGTGCGCGGCCGCGACGCCGGTGAGGAGGTTCGTCGCGCCGGGCCCGCTCGTCACGAGACACACGCCGGGCAGATCGGTCACGCGCGCGAGCCCGTCCGCCATGAACGCCGCCGCCTGCTCGTGCCGCACGTTGATGTACTCGACCGCGCGCTCGTCGTAGAGCGCGTCGAGCACGTCGAGGAACGTGGAGCCGACGATGCCGAACACGTACTTCACCTGCTCGGCCTTCAAGAGCTCGATGACCGCGCGGCCCGCGTTGAGCTCCATCAGCGCGCCTGGATCACGCGGTTGCGCTGGGTGCCGAGCCCGGTGATGCCCATCTCGACCACGTCGCCGGGCTGGAGGTAGCGCGGCGGCTTCATCCCGTGCGCGACGCCGGCGGGCGTGCCGGTCGAGATCAGGTCCCCCGCGCGCAGCGACATGAAGTGGCTCACGTAGCTGACAAGCTTCGCGATGCCGAAGATCAGGTCCTTCGTGTGGCCGTGCTGCCGCGTCTCGCCGTTCACTTTCGTCCACACCTCGAGCCCGTGCGGGTCGCGAATCTCGTCCGCCGTGACGAGCCAGGGCCCGATCGGCGCGAACGAGTCGCAGCTCTTGCCCTTCGTGGTGGTGCCCTCGCGCTCCATCTGGAAGGCACGCTCGGACACGTCGTCCACGATGCAGTAGGCGGCGACGTGCTTGATCGCGTCCTTCTCGCTCACGTACCGCGCGTCACGGCCGATGACCGCGGCGAGCTCCACCTCGTAGTCGAGCTTCACGGCGTCGCGCGGGCGCACGATCGCGTCGTGCGGGCCGTTGATCGAGCTGTTCGCCTTGATGAAGAGCGTCGGCTCGGACGGCGCGGGCCGGCCGACCTCGCGCGCGTGGTCCGTGTAGTTGAGGCCGATGCAGACCATCTTGCCGATCCCGCCGAGCGGCGCGCCGAGCCGCGGCCGGCCCTTCACGACGGGCAGGCGCGCGACCTTCACGCCGCGCAGCTTCTTGAGGCCGGCGGGAGAGAGGGCGGCCGGCGTGATGTCCTTCACGACGCGCGAGAGATCGCGAAGATTGCCGTCGGCGTCGATCAGGCCGGGTTTTTCCGCGCCGGCGCGGCCGTAGCGTACGAGCTTCATGCGGGTCCTCCTCCGAGGATGGTGAGCGCGCGGCGGTGGCTGTCGAGCAATCCCGGCACGCGCGCGGGATCCGTGCGGCCCCAGCCGCACTCGGTCGCCACGCCGAAGTCACGCACGAACGCGCGCGCGGCGGCGATCCGCGCGGCGTCGCCCGCGTGGTCGGCGTGGTGGATCAGGCCGAGGTAGAGCGTGGTCTGCCGGTAGCCGGAGAGCTCCACGAGCGGCTTGAAGTAGGCGGCGTCCGTACGGTCCTTCGGCACCGGCATGTGGAGGAACTCGATGCGTCGCGCGAGCGTGCGCCTGAGTCCGTTCGCGATCCGGACCATCACGCTCATGTCGCGCGGCATGACGAGGTGCTCGTCCGCGGGCGAGCCGTAGCAGAGGTGATAGCCCATCTCGACCGCCGGCGGCACCGCGTCGCCGAGCCGCGCGAGCTCCGCGCTGATCTGCTCCTCCCACCCGGCCGGGCGATCCGGGAAGAAGCCTTCGTGGATCAGCACCTCCTGACACACGTCCCACTGGATCGCGAGGCGCACGTGCGGAATCGTCTGCACGATCTCGTCGAGCGCCGAGCGGAGCGCGGACTCGTACGCGCGCATGTAGGTCTCGCGCGCGTGCGGGCTCACGTACATGTACGCGCTGGCCATCGGTGTCGGCAGGCAGACCTGGAAGCGCACGCCGCCGGGAATCACGCCCGCGGCCTGCAGACGCTCGAACACCGCGAACGACGCGCGCGCCGCCCCGGCGTAGCCGGTCTCGAAGACCACCGTGTCCGGATCGACACCGTCGCGGAAGCGCAACAGCGGCGTCTCGCGCAGCACCTTGCCGTCCCACTGGCGCAGCACGAACTTCGGGACCGTCGGATCGACCTCGATCGCCGGATGCCGCTCGAGCATCTGACGCTGGAACCAGATCCAGCGGCGGCGCTCGCCGGTCTCGCCGTCGGGCACGCGCGTGAGGTGCGGGCCGAGCGCGCCGCACACCGCGCGGAACACCTGCTCCGCGTCGTCGAGCGGAACGCTGCCGATCAGGTGCGCGCCGGCCGCCATCCGGCTCTCAGAAGCCGAGGAAGTCCTTGAGCGCGGACGTGACGAAGTCCGGGTTGTCCTCGTGCAGCGTGTGCACCGCGCGCGGGACCTCGATGAAGCGCCCGTGCGGCAGCTCCTTCGCCATGCGCTCGGCGACGTCGCGATCGAGGATCGGGCTCGACTCGCCGCGCAGCACGAGCGCGGGGCAGGGGATCGAGCGCAGCGCGCCCCACCAGTCGAAGTCGATCTGCGTGCGCCGCTCCTTCACGCTCGGATGCCACTTCCACACCAGCGAGCCGTCGGGCCGCTGTCTGAGGCTGTGCATCGCGACCCAGCGGTAGTAGTGGATGCCGGGATACGCGTTCCCGCGATAGAGATGCTGCGCCGCCTGCTCGATGCTCTCCCACGTCTCCGGCTCCGGCGGGCCCGCGGGCGCGGCGGACGCGCGCGTGCTGATCACGGGACCGATGTCGACGGTGACGAGCTTCTGCACGGCTTCGGGACGCTTCGCGGTGAAGTAGATCGCGTTGCGTCCGCCCATCGACAGCCCGATCAGGATCAGCGACCGGATCCCGAGCTGGTCGATCACGCCGTTCAGGTCGTCGAACGACACCGCCGGGTTGTAGACGTCCGCCGGGTCGCTGTCACCGTGGCCGCGCTGGTCGAGGGCGAGCACGTGGTAGTGCGGCTGGAGCGCGATGCTCAGCGTGTCCCACGCGTGCGCGTGCCCGGTGAAGCCGTGGAGCAGGAGCAGCGGCGTGCGGCCCTGACCGCCCCAGTCGAGGAGGTGAAGCTTCCGGCCGTCGACCTTCAGGTCGCTTTCGATCGGGCGCAGGAGGTTCATGGTGGCGCAAGCATACTCGCTTTGATAGCCTCCGGGGCAGGAGGGTCGCCCATGCCGAAGATCAAGCACATCGCCATCTCGACGCACGACGTGGACAAGACCGCGAAGTTCTACATCGAGGTGTTCGGGATGAAGGAGGTCGGCAAGGTCGACAGCATGGGCGCCCGGGGTTACTACCTGAGCGACGGCGACCTGAACCTCGCGATCCTGAACTTCAAGAACGACGCCGTCGCCGGGGTCGAGCGCGGCACGGAGTGGCAGGGCATCCACCACATCGGCTTCCAGGTGGACAGCCTCGAGGCCATCGCCGACAAGCTCGCGGCCGCGGGCTCCGAGCCGCGCCACGACATCAACCAGGCGCTCGGTGTGGGCCACGGCCATCGTCCCGGCGGCAACGTCGAGGTCAAGTACACGGCGCCGGACGGCACGCACGTCACGGTCGACGTCTCCGAGTCCGGCTGGGTCGGCACGCCGAGCTTCTCGCCGAAGGTGTAATTCGGAGGGGGGCTTCGCCGCGGAGCCCCCCTCCGAGTGACTACTCGCAGCGGATTCGCGACATCGGGTCGGACATCCGCGAATTCACCACCGTGCCCGTGATCGTGACCGTCTCACCGTCCGCGTAGCTGCTGCGCAGCACCGGCGTGGCGCCCGGCTGCGCCGCCGCCAGCACCGTGAGCGCCATCATGCCCACCGCTATCGACATGGACTCGTCTCCTCACTGCGGAATTCCGATTCGCGTGAAGCTGCGGATCAGGCGCGAGGAGACGCGGCGGGAGCATCCTCCGGAGCGACGTGGCGGAGTGGAGGCCGAAGCAGGATCGTCGGCGATCGTGGCGCCGTCACCGTCCCCGGCATCACCACGGCGGCCTTGTGCACGCGGGCATCGCGCGCGATCAGAACCGCGGCGCTTCGGAACGGCGTCACCGCGGGCAGCGGCGCGAGCGACGTCACGACCTTCTCGACGCGCACGACCTCGACGGAATCGTCGGGATTGAAGTTGAACGCGCCGGGAAGGCCGGGGTCGGAGAAGTCCGTGATCAGGTACAGCGCGAGCAGGAACACGGCCAGGCGCATTGGCCGGCTGCTAGCCGATGCGCCTGGCCGGGACAACGGCATCCGCTACTTCACCTTCAGGTCTTCAGCGGGCCCGACGTACGGATAGCCCTGGATCGGGCCGAGCGCGGCTTCGACCACGCGCGGCCCGACCGCGCAGAGGAAGCCTTGCTGGAAGATCGGCGCGACCAGCACGCGATCCAGCACGGCCTTCTGCAGCTGGTGCAGGAGCTCTTCGCGCTTCTTCCTGTCGAGCTCCTTCGCCTGCCGCTGGAACATCCCTTCGATGTCCGCGTCCGATCCGTACGCGTACATGCCCTCCTTCGTCACGAACGGCTCGAGCCGCGCCGCCGCGTTGCCCGCGGCACCGGTCGCGCCGATCAGGAGCCCGCGCAGCTTCTTCTCGCGCCACTGGCTGAGGTACGTCGCGCGCTCCATCGTGCGCACTTTCGTCTTGATGCCGATCGCGCCGAGATACCCGCCGACCGCCTCGCCGAGCGCGGTGTAGGGCGGGAGCGGCGTCAGATCGCCGGCGTCGAAGCCGTTCGGAAAGCCGGCTTCCGCCATCAGCTTCTTCGCCTGCGCGACGTCGTACGGCGCCGGGGGGACCTTCAGCGCGAAGTCGAACTCCGGCGGGATGAACGAGCCCGCTTCCTTGCCGAGACCGAGCATCTCCGCCTGGTTGATCGCCTTGCGATCGATCGACAGGCTCGCCGCCTGCCGCACGCGCTTGTCGTGCCATGGCGACTTCGGATCCCACTGGTCGAGGAAGTCGAGCCAGTACATGCCGTAGAGGAGCGGCGCGACGATCTTGATGCCCGGGCTCTTGTGGAGATCCTGGGCGACCGCGCCGCCGAAGAGATACGCGAGGTCGACCTGGCCCGTCTTCACCGCGGCCGCGCGCGTGGTCTCGTCGACGATGCTCTTCATCACGAGGCGGGTGACCGCCGGCTTCTTGCGCCAGTACTCGGGGAACGCTTCGAGCACGAGCTCGACGCCCGGATTGAACGACACGAACTTGTACGGGCCCGCGCCGATCGGCTTCTGCTTGAAGGCGTCGTCGCCGACCTGCTGCACGTACTTCTTCGGCACGATCCAGCCCGCGCCGGTCGCCGACGTTCCGTAGAACGCCATGAAGTCCGGCCACGGCTCCTTCAGCACGAAGCGCACGCGGTTCGGCGCGGGCGTCTGGACCTCCTTCACCCGGTCCTTGAGCAGCTTGGCGGAGGCGCCCTTGTAGCGCTCGAACGAGAACTTCACGTCCTCCGCGGTGACGGGGTCGCCGTTGTGAAACTTCGCGTTCTTGCGAATGACGAACTCGTAGGTGAGCCAGTCCTTCGACGCGGTGAACGACTCGGCGAGGCTCGGGGTGTTGATGTTCCCGGGCATCGGCTTCACGAGCGCGTCGTGGATCGCGTACAGCACCATGAACGGCGTGATCAGGGCCTCGGTCTCGCCGGGATCGAGCCAGCGATTGACCAGCGTGACGTGAACACCGATCGTCATCGTCGCGTCCGCCGCGACGGGGACGGCGTGAGCCAGCAGCACGAGCGCGAGCACGACTCCGAGCAGGAGGCGCGTGATTCGCATCCAGGGATCCTCCGGGACGAGCGATTTCAAGCATCGTGGAGAAAGGCGGGCCAACCTGTCAAGGAATGCGTCCCGGGGTGGGGTATTCTGCCCGCGCCATGAGGGGTGCTGGACCGATCCTGCTGCTCTCCGCCGTGCTGGCGACGACGCCCGGCTTCTCCGGCGCGCAGCAGCCGCCTCCGGTGCGGGACGCACCCCGGGAGGAGGCCAGGACCGAGGATCTCGACGCGGTCGTGCGCGACCGTGATCGGCGGCAGGCGATTCCGGTCCCGCGCGAGTCCGCGCTCCCGTTCGGGCTCGCGATCAACGGCGCGCTGCGTGGCGGGGTGCAGTGGATCGTCGATCCGCCGCGCGCGAAGGACGACGTCTTCGGCTTCGGCGCGCTCGACGTGCTGGTCGTCGCGCGTCCCACGCCGAACGTCACGCTCCTGATCGACGTCGAGGGCCTCGTCGGTCCCGGGCCCGACCAGGGGCTCAGCTCGCTCTCACGCCTCAACGCCGAGGCCGAGCGTCTCGAGGGCCACCACAAGCGCATCTTCCTGCGCGAGGCATGGGTGCGGCTGCAAACGCCCGACGCCGGCGTCCGCTTCAACGTCGGCAAGCTCGACGTCACGCACTACTTCGATCGCAACTTCTTCGCGGAGGACGAGACGCGCCAGTTTCTGAACGCCGCGCTGATCGGCAACCCGATGCTCCGGCCGCCGCCGAACGGCCCGGCGGCGTCGATCCGGATCAGCCAGGGCGACTGGCGCTACGCGTTCGGCGTGCACGCGCCCGACGATTTCGACGGCGACATGAGCGGCCTGCCGTACATCATCGGCGAGCTCGGTCATCGCAACCTCTTCGCGCTCAAGGGCCATTACCGGTGGTGGGCGCGTGTTGGGTCGGTGCAGGACCGCCGTGACGACGTCACGTGGGGGACCGGCATCAGCATCGATCAGCTCGTGGCGGAGAACACGGGGGTGTTCTTCCGCGCCGGCTTGAGCCGCAGCGAGAACGAGTCGCTGACCTCGCACGCCGTGTCCCTCGGTGTTCAGCACACGCCCACGTGGATCCAGCGCGACAAGGACCTGATGGGCATCGGCTACGGCTATCAGCGCGAAACGGACGGCCGCGAGCACGTGCTCGAGGCCTACTACAATCTGACGGTCGCGGAGTGCTGCGCGCTGATCGCGAGCGTGGAATGGATCTTCGGGCGCCGGGAGCGGAGCGCAGTGGTGCCCGGGATCCGCGGACTCTTTCTGTTCTAGAGGAGGAAGCATGGCAACGCTCACACCGAAGATCACGCAGATCGCCAACGGTCTGCGCTTCCCCGAGGGACCGGTCGCCATGCCAGACGGCTCGGTGATCCTCGTCGAGATCGAGCGGCGCACGCTCTCGCGCGTCACGCCCGACGGCAAGATCCGCGTGATCGCGACGCTCGGTGGCGGTCCGAACGGCGCGGCCATGGGGCCGGGCGGCAAGATCTACGTCACCAACAACGGCGGGCTGAAGTTCGTCGATCGCCCCGGGAAGCTGTTCCCGGTCGCCCAGGCGGACGACTACCGGAGCGGCAGCATCCAGATCGTCGATCCGGAGACCGGGAAGTTCGAGACGCTGTACGACTCCTGTGACGGACGCAAGCTCTGCGGTCCCAACGACCTCGTCTTCGATCGCGCGGGCGGCTTCTGGTTCACCGACCTCGGCAAGACGCGCGAGCGCGACGCCGATCGCGGCGCGGTCTACTACGCGAAGGCCGACGGCTCGATGATCAAGGAGGCGATCTTCCCGCTGGAGCGCCCGAACGGCATCGGGCTCTCGCCCGACGAGCGCACGCTCTACGTCGTGGAGACACCGACCGCGCGCTGCTGGGCGTTCTCGGTCTCGGCGCCCGGCGAGATCGACTCCGCCAACGGTCCGTACCGCGGCGAGAAGGGCCGCTGCCTCGCCGGTCTCGGCGGCTATCAGATGTTCGACTCGCTCGCGGTCGACGCGGAGGGCCACATCTGCGTCGCCACGCTCATCACCGGCGCGGTGAGCGACATCTCGCCGGACGGCACGAGCGTCGATCAGTACATGCTGCCGGACATGATGGTGACGAACGTCTGCTTCGGCGGCGCCGGGCTGCGCACGGCGTACGCGACGCTGTCGATGGGCGGCACGCTCGTGTCGTTCGAGTGGCCTCGCGCCGGACTCCCGCTGCACTACGTCGAACATGGGGGCCCCACAACACACAGGCCCGCCTTCGGCGGGACGGACCCCCAAACCCCCAACACATAGAAGGAGAAAGCATGCTCGCGATCTTCGTGAAGGTGCGCATCAAGCCGGACAAGCGCGACAAGTTCCTGAAAGCGATCGAGCACGACCAGATCCATTCGGAAGGCGACGAGCCCGGCTGCCTTCGCTTCAACGTGCTCCAGGACCAGAAGGACCAGAACCTCTACTACTTCTACGAGGTCTACAAGGACCAGGCGGCGATCGAGGCGCACCGCGCGGCCCCACACTATGCCGTGTGGCGCGAGGCGGCCGCCGAGTGCCTGGACGGCCCGACGGAGCGCGTGGACGCGATGACGGTCTTCCCCTCGGACCGCAAGTACTGGGGCAAGATGTAGTAGCATGACGCCTCGATGCCCAGTCTGCACCGGGCGCGTCCGCCGATCGCTTTGCTGTTCATGCTGCTCGTGCTCATGGTCTTCGTCGAGCACCGCATGGCGGAGCGGGACTGGGCGGACGACGCCGGCGTCGTCCTGCAGAACGACGAGGCCGTCGAAGGCGAGGAGATCTTCAACAAGCTCATCCTCGCCAACGACGGCGTCGTTCCACACGTGCCGCACGTGGCGCCCCTGCAGCGCGAGCGTCCGGCTCTCCTCGCGGCCACCACCTTCTCGCTCCTCTGCGTGCGCGGCCTCGAATCGCGCGCGCCGCCCGCCTCCTTCTCCGCCTAGTCCGCGTTCTCGGTCGCGTGCAGCGTCGCCCGCCGGGACGACTCCGCGCAACGTTCCATGTCATGGCTGGAGAGGATCACGTGAGCGCGTATGCCTGTGTCGTTCGACCGCTGGTCGTCGCCGTCGCGATCGTCGCGCCGCTGAGCGCGGCGGCCCAGACGTCCGTCACCGCGCCGTCCGGCGTCACGCCGATCACGCGTCTCACGGTCGACGAGGCGGTCGCGCTGGCGCTGCGCGAGAATCCGGCGCTGCGCGCGAAGGGCCACGAGCTGCGCGCCACGCAGGCGAGCGAGATCACCGCCGGCCTCCGCGCGAATCCCACCGTGTCATACAGCGGCGAGCAGCTGAACGGCCGCTCCTCCGAAGTGCAGCACACCGTCACGCTCGGCCAGCCGATCGAGCTGGGGAACAAGCGCGAGCGCCGGGTCGCGAGCGCGCAGGCCGCGACGCGCGTCACGACCCACGAGCTCGAAGATGTCCGGAGGCAGGTGGCCGCGCAGGTCAAGAAGGCGTTCACCGACGTGCTCATCGGCGAGGCGACGCTCACGCTCGCCGGCGACAATCTCAAGACGCTCGACGAGGTGGAGCGCCTGCAGCGTTTCCGCGCCGAGCGTGGCGACATCTCGGAGCTCGAGCTGCTCCGCATCCAGGTCCAGCGCTTCACGTTCGAGCGTGACCTCGCCGACGCGCGGCAGGCCATCAGGGCCGCGAAGATCGCGCTGCGCCAGGCGGCGGGCCCGGCCGTCGTGGCCGACGACGTGACGGTCGTCGGCACGCTCGACTTCCGCGAGCTCAGCCCCTCCCGCGACGAGGTCTACCAGACGGCGCTCTCCAACCGTCCGGACCTGCGCGCCGCGGAAGCGGCACGCGTGCGGGCGCGCGCGGACAACGATCTGGCGCGAGCGAACGCGTGGTGGGACGTAACGCCGCAGCTCGAGTACCAGCGGATCGGCTCCGACAACTTCTTCGGGATCGGCATCAGCATTCCGCTCCGGGTCTTCGACCGCAACCAGGGCGAGATCGCGCGCACGCGCGCCGAGATCGAGCGCGTCGACGCGCTCCGCGAGGCCGCGCGCGCGCAGATCGTGGCCGAGGTGGACACCGCGCTGTCGGCGCTGACGGTGCAGCGAGACCGGGTGGCGCTGCTGCGGTCGACGTATCTGCCGAAGGCCGAGCGCGCGCGCGACACCGTCGAGTTCGCGTATCGCCGCGGCGGCCTCTCGCTGCTCGACTTCCTCGACGCGCAGCGGACGTACCGCGAGACCGCCCTCAAGCATCTGCGCGCGCTCGGCAGCTACTGGAGCGCCGTCTACCAGCTCGAGGCCGCGATCGGCAGTCCGCTGGGGCCATGAAGCTGATCGTCAGGCTCGCCTGGATCGTCGTGCTCGCGAGCGTGCTGAGCGGATGCGGCAAGGCCGAGGACAAGCCCGCACCCGCGCCGCCTCCGCCGCGCGTCGAGAAAGACAGCGTGATCTTCGATGCTGCGAGCCCGCAGCGCGCGAAGATCCAGAGCGCGCGCGTCGAGCCGGAGCGCGACACGGCGCTGCGTGTCACGGGCCGCCTGGTCTGGAACGAGGACCGGACCGCGCGGCTCTTCACGCCGTTCGCGGGCCGTGTGGTGTCGATCGCGGCAGGCGCGGGCGACCGCGTCACCGCCGGGCAGCCACTCGCCGTGCTGGCGGCGCCGGAAGTCGGGATCGCGCAGGCGGAGGCGCACAAGGCCGAGCAGGACTTCGTGCTCGCGGAGCGCAACGTCGCCCGCCTCTCGGAGCTGCAGGCGGTCGGCGCCGCGGCGCTCAAGGACTTCCACGCCGCACAGGCGGATCTGGCGCGGGCGACGGCGGAGCGGGCGCGGGTGCGCGCCCGCCTCGCCCTGTACGGCACCGGCGGCGTCGTGGACCAGCGCTTCGTCCTGCGCAGCCCGATCGCGGGCGTGGTGATCGAGCGCAACCTGAGCCCTGGACAGGAGGTGCGCGCCGACGCGAATCCCGACAAGCCGTACTTCGTCGTCTCGGATCCGCGCGAGCTGTGGTTCCTCCTCGACGTCGCAGAAGTCGACGTCGGCGCGGTGCGGTCCGGCGTGCCGGTGACGATCGCCACGACGGCGCTCGGCGACGCGCGCGTGAGCGGCCGTGTCGCGTACGTCGCCGACTTCGTGGATCCGCAGACGCGGACCGTGAAGGTGCGCGGCACGCTCGCCAATCCCGATCAGCGCCTGAAGGCCGAGATGTTCGTTACCGCGGAGCTGCCGACGGCCGTCGCGCGCGGGCTCCTCGTGCCGACGCGCGCGATCTACCTGCGCGGCGACCGGCACTACGTGTTCGTCGACGCGGGCGACGGGCGCTACGTCCGCAAGGCCGTCAAGCTCGGCGCGGTGCACAACGGCGCCCAGCGGGTGCTGGAGGGCGTGACGGCCGCGGACAAGGTCGTCGTGGAGGGCAACCTGTTGCTCGAGAAGATCCTCTCCGAGAAGGAGTAGGACGATCCGCCGGCTCGTCTCGTTCGCGCTGTACCAGCCGCTGTTCGTGCTGCTCGGCGTGATCGTGTTCGTCGGAGCAGGCGTCGCGGCGTTCAACGGCTTGCCGGTCGAGGCGTTTCCGGACGTGACGGACACCCAGGTCACCGTCATCTCGCTCTATCCGGGACGCGCGGCGGAGGAAGTCGAGAAGCAGGTGACCGTGCCGCTCGAGGTCGTGCTCTCCGGCCTGCCCGGCACCGTACGCATGTTCTCGCACACGCAGTTCGGGCTCTCGTTCATCATCCTCACGTTCGACGACCGCTACAGCGGCTATTTCGCGCGCCAGCAGGTGGTCGAGCGCCTGCGCGGCGCGGAGCTCCCGGAAGGCGTCCAGGCGGAGCTCGCGCCGTTCTCGACGGCCGTCGGCGAGATCTATCGCTACCGGATGAAGGGCGACGGCATGTCCGCGCGCGATCTCCGTACCTACCAGGACTGGATCGTGGCGCGCGGCCTGCGGTTCGTGCCCGGCGTCGCCGAGGTCGTGAGCCTCGGCGGTTTCGTGAAGCAGTACGAGGTGCGCCCTGACCTCCCGCGGCTGCGGGATTACAAGCTGACGCTCGGCCAGCTCGCGCAGGCGATCCAGCGCGGCAACGCCAACGCGGGCGGCAGCTACGTGGAGCAGGGGCGCCAGCAGTATCTGATCCGCGGCATCGGCACGTTCACCGGCCCAGACGACATCGGCAACGTGGTCGTCGCCGAGCGCGGCGGGACGCCGATCCTCGTGCGCGACGTGGCGCGGGTCGGGGTCGGCGCGGTGCCGCGGCAGGGCGTCGCGGGTCAGGATGGGGAGGACGACGTCGTCACCGGGATGGTGCTCATGCGCCGCGGCGAGAACCCCGCCGGGGTGCTGAAGGCCGTGCGCGCGAAGATCGACCAGCTCAACGCGAGCGGGCTGCCGGCCGGCGTCAGCGTGGTGCCGATCTACGATCGCACGTGGCTCATCGGCAAGACGCTGACCACCGTGTTCACGAACCTGGTCGAGGGTGCGCTGCTCGTCTCGGCCGTCCTCTGGCTCTTCCTCGGCAACCTGCGCGCCGCGGGTATCGTCGCGGTCACGATCCCGCTCTCGCTGCTCGGCACGTTCCTCGGCCTCACGGCGATCGGCATCCCCGCGAACCTGCTCTCGCTCGGCGCGATGGACTTCGGGATCATCGTCGACGGCGCCGTCATCGTCGTCGAGAACGTCTTCCGTAAGCTCTCCGAAGCGGGGCATGGAGGGCACGCGCCCAGCGCCGAGCGGCGCAAGAGCGTGATCCTCGAGGCCGCTGTCGAGGTCGGACGTCCGACGCTGTTCTCGATGCTCATCATCATCGCCGCGCATATCCCGATCTTCACCCTCCAGCGGCACGAGGGCCGGATCTTCGCGCCCATGGCGTACTCCGTCGTCTCCGCGCTCATCGGGGCGCTCGTGCTGTCGCTCACCCTGGTGCCACTCCTCTGCTCGGTGCTGCTCACGCGGAAGCTGCCCGAGAAGGAAAACCTGATCGTGCGAGGGGCGCGCCTCGTCTACGAGCCGTCGCTCCGGTGGGCGCTGCGCCACCGCGCCGTCGTCCTCGGCGCCGCCGTCGCCGCGCTCGCGGGCAGCCTCGCGCTGGTGCCGCAGCTCGGCTCCGAGTTCCTGCCGGAGCTCAACGAAGGCGCGGTGTGGGTCAACGTGACGCTGCCCACGAGCGTCTCGGTCTCGGAGGCGCAAGCGCTCAACGGCCGCGTGCGCGCGGCGATCCGCACGTTCCCGGAAGTCCTCACCGTGACCTCCAAGGCCGGCCGGCCCGAGGACGGCACCGATCCAAAGCTCATCAACATGGCCGAGTTCCTCGTCGACCTCAAACCCGACGCCGAGTGGCGACCCGGCGTCACCAAGCCGCGGCTCTTGCGTGACATGGACGCCGAGATCTCGAAGATCCCCGGCCTCGAGCCCAGCTTCTCCCAGCCGATCCGTGACAACGTGCTCGAGTCCATCTCGCAGATCGACGGCCAGATCGTCATCAAGGTCTTCGGCGACGACCTCGACGTGTTGCGCGACCAGGCGCTCGCGATCCTGAAGCAGGTGAGCGGCGTGGCCGGCGTCGTGCGCGCGTTCGTCGACCGGCTCGGCGAGCTGCCACAGATCCAGGTCCGCGTCGATCGCGCGCGCAGCGCGCGGTACGGCCTGAACGTGGCGGACATCCAGGACGTGATCGAGAGCGCGCTCGGCGGCAAGGCGGTGACGCAGGTGTGGGAAGGGGAGCAGCGGTTTGCCGTCGCGCTGCGGCTGCCGGAGCCGGAGCGCGACCTCACGCGGATGCAGACGCTGCTCGTCGCGACGCCGAACGGGGCCTATGTGCCGCTGTCGGAGCTCGCGACGTTCCGCACGGTCGGAGGCATGATGAACATCCCGCGGGAGAACGGCCGGCGGCTCCTCGCGATCGGCGTGTTCATCCGCGGGCGCGACATGGGGGGCGTCGTCGCCGACATGCAACAGCGCGTCGCCCGGGCCGTCAAGCTGCCGCCGGGCTACGAGATCACGTGGTCGGGCGAGTTCGAGAACCAGCAGCGCGCCATGGCGCGCCTGGCCGTCATCGTGCCGGTCTCGATCGTCGTCGTCTTCCTGCTCCTGTTCAACGCGTTCCAGTCCTTCCGCTCCGCATTCCTGATCGTGGCGAACATCCCGTTCTCGGTGATCGGCGGCATCCTCGCGCTCTGGATCACCGGCATCTATCTCTCGGTGTCGGCGGCGATCGGCTTCATCGCGCTGTTCGGGCAGGCGGTGCTGAACGGCGTCGTGATGGTGGCGCTGTTCAACGACCTGAGGCAGCGCGGCCTGTCGCCCGAGGAGGCGGTCACGGAAGGCGCGGTGACGCGACTCAGGACTGTGCTCATGACCGCGCTGCTCGCCAGCCTCGGCCTCCTGCCGATGGCGCTGTCGCGCGGCATCGGGGCCGAGACCCAGAAGCCGCTCGCCGTCGTCGTGATCGGCGGGCTCGTGACCGCGACGCTCCTCGTCCTCTACGTCCTGCCGGTCCTCTACGTGATGCTCGGTCGAGGGCGCACGGGTGACGCCGTCAGCCCCCGCACCGACCTCGGCTGACTTGACGCCGTCCTCGCAAGCGAGTACCCCTGGGCCGATGCGCCGTCGCCCGCTCTTCGCCCTGCTGGTCGTGCTCGCGCTCCTGCCCCTCTACCCGCTCGCGTTCGCCGCGCCGATCGATCCGAGCTATCCGGGCGGGCTCTACGACAACGGCGACCTCGACGACGTCATCGAGTTCCTGTGCGGGCATGCGGCCGCCGTGACCCCCGCCGTGGGGCTCGCGATCGAGCCGTGCTGGATCGTCGTCGCGTCGGTCCGCGAGCATGACACACCGGCGTGCGATCGCGCAGGCCGCTGGACACGCGCGACACGCGCGCCTCCCCGCATCCCTCCCCTCAGCGCCTAGCTTCGCTCCCGCGATTCTCCCGCAGAGCCCGACCACGGGTCTGCCGCGCGAGGTTCTCATGGACAGCTTCTGGATCGAGGTCACTCTCATCGCCGTCGGCATCCTGGCGAACGGCTTTTTCGCCGGCGCCGAGATCGCGCTCGTCTCGGCGCGGATCAGCCGGCTCGCGCAGCTCCGCGAGGCGCACGCCACGGGCGCCGCAACCGCGATGCAGCTCAAGGAATCGCCGGAGACATTCCTCGCGACGATTCAGATCGCGATCACGGCGGTGGGCACGCTCGCCTCGGCCGTCGGCGGCGCGACCGCGGTGGAGGCGCTCACGCCCGTGCTGGTCGGCGCCGGCCTCGGCCGGTGGGCGCAGCCCGCGGCGCTCGCGCTGGTCATCGTCGTCATCACCTACTTCTCGCTCGTGGTCGGCGAGCTCGCGCCCAAGGCGGTCGCGCTGCGCGACCCCGAGCGGCTGGCCGCGTTCGTGGCGCCGGTCATCGCGACGATCAGCCGGATGTCGTCCGGGCTCGTGCGCCTCCTGACGATGTCGACGAACGGCCTCCTGCGCGCCGTCGGTCTCGGGACCACGGAGGCCTCGCCCTTTGTGTCGGAAGACGACGTCCGGTATCTCGTGCGCGAGGGCGCCTCGAAAGGCATCTTCGAAAAAGTCGAGGAAGAGCTCGTCCACAACGTCTTCGAGTTCGCCGACACGACCGTCGGCCAGATCATGACCCCGCGCCAGCGGATCAAGGGCATCGACCTCGCGACACCTTCCCACGAGGTCCTCGCACGCGTGGCCGAGGTCGCCCACTCGAAGATTCCCGTCTACCACGGCTCTCCGCAGGAGATCGCGGGGATCGTGACCCTGAAGGACGTCGTGCGCGAGGCGGCCCGAGGCCCGGCGCCTCCGCTCGCGGCGGTCATGCGCCCGGCGCCCTTCGTTCCCGAGACCGCGCGCATCAGCATGGTGCTTCGTGAATTCCAGCGAACGCGCCAGGGGCTGGCGATCGTGGTCGACGAGTACGGAGGCGTCGTCGGTCTCGTCACGCTCGAGGACGTCGTGGAACGGATCGTCGGAGACATCGGCGACGAGGGCGAGGTCGCGCCGCCGCTCGTCACCGCGATGTCCCACGGCGGGTTCCTCGTCGACGGGACCGCGCGCGTCGCCGCGGTGGAGCGCGCGCTCGGCGTCGAGCTGCCGGAGTCGCGGGATTACGCGACGATCGCCGGCTTCATCCTCACCACCCTGGGCTCCGTTCCGGCGCCCGGCACGTCCGTCGTCGCCGCGGGGCACCGATGGACGGTAGTCGAGATGGACGGACCGCGCATCCGGCGCATCGCCGTGGAGGCCGCGACATGACCGTCGACGACGGGCCGCCCCTTCGCGGTAAGACGCTCGAGACCGTCCTCGTCGCGGCGTGCGTGCTCGGCGGCATCGGGCTGGTGGCCGCCGCTGATCTCGCCGGCATCCCCGTGCTGCGTTGGATTGGCGCCGGGCTCGTCATCGCGGGCGGCGTGGCGATCGCCCTGACGAGCCGCTGGTGATCAGCGGCCGCCGAACGCGGTGATCATGTACACGCCCGCGACGATCAGCACGGTGCCCATCACCACGCGCGGGGTGAGGATCTCGACCCCTCTCAGGAAGAGCGGCGTGAGCAGCAGCACGAAGAGCGGCGACGCCGCCGTGAGCGGCGTCACCACGCTGACCGCGCCGAGGCCCAGCGACACGATGAGCAGGAACACCCCGGTGTTCTCGGCGAGCCCGGCGGCGATGAAGTAGCCCAGCGTGCGGCCGCGGCAGGCGGCGAGCCCGCGGTAGCGCGCGCCCGCCAGCATGAACGCGCTGAACGCGATCGCCGCCGTCGTGAAGTTGATCGTCGACCCGAGCACGGGGCCCATGCCCGACAATCCGACTTTCCGGATGATCTGGACGATCCCGAAGCACGTCGCCGACGTCAGCGGCAGCACGATCATCCACGGCCGGAAACCGAGGCGCCGGCCGCTCACCGAGAGCAGCACGGTGCCGAGCACGATCACGACGGTACCGAGCACCACGGGCACCGTCACGCGCTCGCCGAGCAGCACGATCGCGAGGATCGTGGCGATCAGCGGGGTGAGGTTGCCCACGGCGGACGCCACCGAAGCGCCGACCTTCTCGATCGCGAAGAAGCGCGAGAGCCGTCCGCCCACCGTGCCGATCAACCCGGCGGAGGCGAAGAGCAGGAGGCTGCGCGTCGAGACCTCGCCGATGCCGCCGGTGACCGCGACGATGATCCACAGGAGTGCTGCGCCGACGATCATGTTGATCCACACGCCGATGTAGGGATCGCTGCCCCGGAGGCCGAGGCGCACGAAGATCGTCGCGAACGCCGAGAGCAGCGCCGAGCCGAGCGCCAGGAGCGGGACGATCGTCACGCGTGGACCGTGCTGGGCAGCGCGCGAAGCGAGCGGACGGGCGAGAGCAGGAGCCACACGAAGCCGAGCAGCGTCCCGATCTCCGCGACGACGAGCGTCCACGCCAGCCCGATCACGCCGCCGAGCGCGCCGCCGGCGAGCGCGCCGATCGGCATCAGGCCGCCCGCGAAGAAGCGCATCGTGGCGTTCACGCGGCCCTGCAGGCGCGGCGGGGTGATCGACTGCCGCACGCTGACCGCGTTCACGTAGTAGACGATCACCGCCATCCACTGGCCGAACTCGGACGCGACGACCAGCACGAGCGCGACGCTCGGCAGCAGCACCGCGAGCGGCACCAGCAACCCCATCAGTCCGAACGCGAGCTGCGAGATCACGAGCATCGGGCCCGGGCCGAAGCGCCGCGTCGTGGGCCCGGCGACCAGCGCGCCGGCGAGCGAGCCGATGCCGCCGGTCGCGAGCACGAGCCCGACGCCGAGCGCGCCGAGCCCGAGATCGCGCGTCATGTAGAGCACGTAGACGGCGAGGAACATGCGGCCGAAGAAGTTCATCGTGCCGGCGGCGGCGATCAGCGCGCGGAGCAGCGGCTGCGACGCGACGACCCGGAAGCCTTCGCGAATCTCGGCCCACACGCTCGTGCCCGCGACGACCGCCGGCGCGGTCGGCTCCACGGCGCGCGTGCGCGCGATGAGCCAGCCCGAGGCCACGAACGACAGCGCGTCGAGCACGACGGCGAACGGCGCGCCGAGCAGGCCGATGAGCGTGCCGCCGAGGCCCGGCCCGACGACTTGCGCGGTGGCAGCCGTGACCTCCAGCTTCGCGTTGCCGTCCACGAGAT
>Ga0233424_10000986_pt1 | contig 29152 bp, 26 predicted proteins | sample Watercolumn_Towu_FD_181011 | JGI IMG/M metagenome (GOLD analysis project Ga0233424, IMG submission 181011) | Freshwater microbial communities from Lake Towuti, South Sulawesi, Indonesia - Watercolumn_Towuti2014_125_MG | ecosystem: Environmental > Aquatic > Freshwater > Lake | place: Indonesia... | reverse complement strand
TCGCCGAAGCAGCGCAGCAGTTCACGGCGCAGGTGTCCGTCTTGCAGGGCCAGCAGCAGCCGCGTCGGCGGCTGCTGGGCCAGGTGGTAGAGCCGGTCGATGGTCTCGCCCACCGCGTCGTGCGAGTGCAGCGGCTTGGCGACGAAGTCCACCGCGCCGGCCTGCAGCGCGCGGCCGTCGGCCTCGTCGGTGGAGAGCACGCACACGGGGATGTGCTGGGTGGTCAGGTCGGCCTTCAGGCGGTCGAGGATGCGCCAGCCGGACATGTCGGGCAGGTGCAGGTCCAGCGTCACCACCGAGGGATGGAAGGCCTGCGCCATCGCCAGCGCGCCGGCGCCGGTGGGGCTCACCAGGGCCTTGAAGCCGCGCTGGCGCGCCGCGTCGAGCAGCACGCGGGCGAAGCCGATGTCGTTCTCGATGATCAGCAGCACGCGATCGTCGGTGCCGATGTCGTCGCGGTCGTCCTGCGCGACGTTGGCATTGTCGTCACCCTCCGGCTCGGTGGCCGCCTCGGCCAGCGTCAGCCCGAGCGGCAGCGCGGTGCGGGGCAGGGCGCCGGCCTCCGCCTCGGCGCCGCGGCCCTGCGGGCGCGGGTTGCGCGCCGGCACGTGCATCTGCGGCAGGTAGAGGGTGAAGGTGCTGCCGCGGCCCGGCGCGCTCACCAGGCGGATCTCGCCGCCGAGCAGGCGCGACAGCTCACGGCTGATCGCCAGCCCGAGGCCGGTGCCGCCGTACTTGCGGCTGGTCGAGCCGTCGGCCTGCTGGAAGGCCTCGAAGATGATCTGCTGCTTGTCCGACGAGATGCCGATGCCGGTGTCGCTCACCGAGAACGCGATCACCTGCGGCGCGCGGTTCAGGCCCTCGTGGTCGGCCGACCAGCCCTGCTGCGCGGTGGCGATCGAGAACGTGATGCCGCCCTGGTGCGTGAACTTGAACGCGTTGGAGAGCAGGTTCTTGATGATCTGCTGCAGCCGCTTCGCATCGGTGACCAGCGACTTCGGCAGCGGCTGCACCAGTTCGACCGAGAAGCCGAGGTGCTTGTTCTCGGCGAAGTGGCGGAAGCTGCGTTCCACCGAGCGCTGCAGGTCGTCCAGCCGCAGCTCGCCGACGTCCATCACCACCGTGCCGGACTCGATCTTCGACAGGTCCAGGATGTCGTTGATCAGCATCAGCAGGTCGTTGCCCGAGCTGTGGATGGTCTTGCTGAACTCCACCTGCTTCGGGCTCAGGTTGCCTTCGCTGTTCTTGCAGAGCTGGTCCGACAGGATCAGCAACGAGTTCAGCGGCGTGCGCAGCTCGTGCGACATGTTGGCCAGGAACTCGCTCTTGTACTTGGAGGTCAGCGCCAGCTGCTCGGCCTTTTCCTCCAGCGCCTGGCGCGCCTGTTCCACCTCGCTGTTCTTGCGCTCGACTTCCTGGTTCTGGTGCGCCAGCAGCAGCGCCTTCTCCTGCAGCTCCTGGTTGGTCTGCTGCAGTTCCTGCTGGCGGCTCTGCAGCTCCTGCGCGAGCGACTGCGACTGGATCAGCAGGTCTTCGGTGCGGGTGTTGGCCTCGATGGTGTTGATGACGATGGCGATCGATTCGGTGAGCTGGTCGAGGAAGGCCTGGTGCGACGGGTTGAAGCGCTCCAGCGAGGCCAGCTCCAGCACGCCGCGCACCTGGCCTTCGAACACGATCGGCAGCACCAGCACGTCCATCGCGGTGGTTTCCGACAGCCCCGAGGCGACGCGGAACGCGCTGCCCGGCACGTTGGTGAGCAGGATCTTCTCCTTGTCGAGCGCGCACTGGCCGACCAGCCCCTGGCCGAGGCCGATCTCCTTGCCGTGCATCGCCTGGCCGCCCGAGGCATAGCTGGCGAACAGCTTCAGCCGGGGCTCGATGCCGCTGCCCATGACGTAGAACTCGGCCTGCTGCGCGCCCACCACCGGGGCCAGCTCGGAGAGGATGGTCTGGCCCACCTGCACCAGGTCGCGCTGGCCCTGCAGCAGGCGGCTGAACTTGGCGAGGTTGGTCTTCAGCCAGTCCTGCTCGGTGTTCTTCTGCGTGGTGTCCTTCAGGTTGCGGATCATCTCGTTGATGGTGTCCTTCAACGCGGCGACCTCGCCCTGGGTCTCGACGGTGATGGAGCGGGTCAGGTCGCCCTGCGTCACCGCGGTGGCCACCTCGGCGATCGCGCGCACCTGCGTGGTCAGGTTGGCGGCGAGTTCGTTGACGTTCTCGGTCAGGCCCTTCCAGGTGCCCGAGGCGCCCGGCACCTTGGCCTGGCCGCCGAGCTTGCCTTCCACGCCCACTTCGCGGGCCACCGTGGTCACCTGGTCGGCGAAGGTGGCCAGCGTGTCGGTCATCGAGTTGATGGTCTCGGCCAGCGCGGCGATCTCGCCCTTGGCCTCCACGGTGAGCTTGCGCTTCAGGTCGCCGTCGGCCACCGCGGTCACCACCTTGGCGATGCCGCGCACCTGCGAGGTCAGGTTGCCGGCCATGAAGTTGACGTTGTCGGTCAGGTCCTTCCAGGTGCCCGACACGCCCTTCACCTGCGCCTGCCCGCCCAGCCGGCCCTCGGTGCCGACCTCGCGGGCCACGCGGGTCACCTCGGCGGCGAACGAGCCGAGCCGGTCGACCATCGTGTTGATCACGTCCTTGATCTGCAGGATCTCGCCGCGCACGTCGACGGTGATCTTCTGCGTCAGGTCGCCCATCGCGATCGCGGTGGCCACCTTCCACACGTCGCGCAGCTGCACGGTGAGGTTCGAGGCCATCGAGTTGACCGACTCGGTCAGGTCCTTCCAGGTGCCGGCCACGCCCTGCACGTCGGCCTGGCCGCCGAGCTTGCCTTCGGTGCCCACCTCGCGGGCCACCCGCGTGACCTCTGCCGCGAAGGAGCGCAGCTGGTCCACCATGGTGTTGATGGTGTTCTTGAGCTCGAGGATCTCGCCCTTGACGTCGACGGTGATCTTCTTGGAGAGGTCGCCGGCGGCCACCGCGGTGGTGACCTCGGCGATGTTGCGCACCTGGCTGGTCAGGTTGCCGGCCATCGAGTTCACGCTCTCGGTCAGGTCCTTCCAGGTGCCGGCCACGCCCTGCACGTCGGCCTGGCCGCCGAGCTTGCCTTCGGTGCCCACCTCGCGGGCCACCCGCGTGACCTCGGCCGCGAAGGAGCGCAGCTGGTCCACCATGGTGTTGATGGTGTTCTTGAGCTCGAGGATCTCGCCCTTGACGTCGACGGTGATCTTCTTGGAAAGGTCGCCGGCGGCCACCGCGGTGGTCACGTCGGCGATGTTGCGCACCTGGCTGGTCAGGTTGCCGGCCATCGAGTTGACCGAGTCGGTGAGGTCCTTCCAGGTGCCGGAGACGCCTTCCACCCGCGCCTGGCCGCCCAGGATGCCCTCGGTGCCCACCTCGCGCGCCACCCGCGTCACCTCGGCGGCGAAGGACCGCAGCTGGTCCACCATCGTGTTGATGGTGTTCTTCAGCGTCAGGAACTCGCCCTTGACCTCCACGTCGATCTTCTTCGACAGGTCGCCCTTGGCCACCGCGGTGGTCACGTCGGCGATGTTGCGCACCTGGTCGGTCAGGTTGCCGGCCATCGAGTTGACCGAGTCGGTCAGGTCCTTCCAGGTGCCGGCCACGCCCTTCACCTTGGCTTGGCCGCCGAGCTTGCCCTCGGTGCCCACCTCGCGGGCCACGCGGGTCACTTCGGTGGAGAAGTTGCCGAGCTGCTCCACCATCGTGTTGATGGTCTTGGCGGTGCGCAGGAACTCGCCTTCGAGCGGCCGGCCGTCCACCTCGAGCGCCATCGACTTGGACAGGTCGCCCTGTGCGACCGCGCCGATCACCCGCGCCACTTCCGAGGTGGGGTGCACCAGGTCGTCGATCAGCGCGTTGACATGGCCCACCGAATCGCCCCAGAAGCCGCGCTGGCTGCGCAGCGCCGCGCGCTGCTTCAGCTGGCCTTCCTTGCCGACCACGCGGCGCAGCCGCGCCAGCTCGGTGGCCAGGTCGGCGTTCTGCTCGACGACCTCGTTGAACACGTCGGCCACCTTGCCCGCGACACCCTGCCAGGTGTAGGGGAGCCGCACGCTGGCGTCGCCGTTGCGCAGCGCGGTGAGGGCGGCCAACAGCGCGGCCAGCTCGTCGGCCGGGGCGAGGTTCGGGTCTTCGGCGATCTTCATCTTCTGGCGTCTCCGACGGGCGACGCGCACGGCGGCCTGGCGCCTGCGCGAAGCCGGGAACAAGGAGGGACGGGAAGGCGCGCGCCCAGGGACGGGCGGCGCCGGGGCGGTCGCGAAAAAATTATGAAGGGCGCTTCCGCGGCGGCTTGTAGGACGGATCCCACGGCGCGCTCCCCGGTTCACGGGACCGCTACCATGGACCCATTCCCGTCGAACAAGGTCGTCCATGGAAACGTCGTTCCACCGCTTCTCGGAGCTCTTCCAACAGCTCGGCCTGCCGGCCGATGAGCCGTCGATCCGCGCCTTCATCGGCTCGCACCGGCCGCTCGCCGGGGGCGTGCCGCTGCACGAGGCGCCGTTCTGGACGCCGGCGCAGGCCGCGCTGCTGCGCGAGCAGATCGTGCAGGACGCCGACTGGGCGCCGGTGATCGACCAGCTGAACGTGGCGTTGCGCGACTGAAGCCGATCCCCCAGACATCCGGAGGTCCTCGTGAAACCCTCGATTTTTGCCTCTGCCCTGCTGGCCGCAGGCCTCGCGCTGCCGGCTGTCGCCCACCACGGCTGGGCCTGGGCCGAGGCGTCGAACAGCGAACTGAGCGGCACCATCGTCGATGCCAAGCTGGGCAACCCGCATGGCGTGCTCACGGTGCAGGCCGAGGGGGGCCAGCGCTGGGCGGTGGAGGTGGGCCAGCCGTGGCGCAACGAACGTGCCGGGCTGCAGGACACGATGCTCGTGAAGGGCACCCGCCTGACGGTGCGCGGCCACCGCCACGCCGACCCGGCGCAGCGGGTCTTCAAGGCCGAGCGGGTGGTGATCGGCGAGCGCACCTTCGACCTCTACCCGGACCGTGACTGATCCCGCGGCGGCGCTCGACTGGGCCGCGGCGCTCGAGGCGACCGCACTGGCGCGCACGCTGCGGGCCTCGGTGTCGCTCTATCCGTTGGTGAACACGGCGCACGTGGTCGGCCTGGCGCTGCTGTTCGGCGGCATCCTGCCGCTGGACCTGCGGCTGCTCGGCGCCTGGCGGGACCTGCCGCTCGCGCCGCTGGCGCGCACCGCGCTGCCGGTGGCCGTCACCGGCCTGGTGCTGGCGCTGGGCAGCGGCGCGCTGCTGTTCATCGCCCGCGCCCGCGACTACGCCGACGAGCCGCTGTTCATCGCCAAGCTGGCGCTGGTCGGCCTGGCGGTGGCCAACGCGCTGTGGCTGCACCGCCGCCCGCCCTGGCAGCAGGCGCCGGCCGGGCACCCGCTGGCCTGGCGCGTGGCCGGGGCCGGTTCGATCGCACTGTGGCTGGCCGTCATCGTGCTCGGCCGCTGGATCGGCTACCTTTAGAACCTGTGAACGAACCCGCCATGCCCGCTCATCACGCCAGGACGCACCCGCTCGTCGTTGCAAATGCTCGCCATAGCCCGAGCTATGGCTGCGCTTTGCGCCTAGATCGAGCGCGCCCTGACGCGCTGCTCGGTCACGGCCGGTTCATTCACAGGTTCTGAGGCGGCCGTGCGGCGCGCCACGTTCCTGAAAACCCTGCCGGTGCTCGCGGCGGCGCTGCCCGCCTGGGGCCAGGCGCCGCCGAGGCCCGCGACGATGCAGACCCGCCCGATCCCTTCGACACAAGAAGCGCTGCCGGTGATCGGCTGCGGCACCTGGCAGGGTTTCGACCACGCGCCCGGCAGCGACCCCTATGCCCAGCTGCCCGGCGTGCTGGACGCGCTCTTCGCTGCCGGCGGCCGCGTGATCGACAGCTCGCCGATGTACGGTCGCGCCGAGACCACCACCGGCGAGCTGCTCGCCGCCGCCGGCCGGCGCGACAAGGCTTTCGTCGCCACGAAGGTCTGGACCCGCGGTCGCGCCGAGGGCATCGCGCAGATGGAAGCCTCGTTCCGGCTGCTGCAGACCGACCGCATCGACCTCCTGCAGGTCCACAACCTCGTCGACTGGCAGACGCACCTGCCGACGCTGCGCGCCTGGCGCGAGCAGGGCCGCCTGCGCTACTTCGGCATCACGCACTACACCGCCTCGGCCTACCGCGAGGTGGAGGCCGTGCTGAAGGCCGCCCCGTGGGACTTCCTGCAGATCAACTACGCGCTCGACGACCGCGAGGCCGAGCAGCGCCTGCTGCCGCTGGCGGCCGAGCGCGGGGTCGCGGTGCTGGTGAACCGGCCGTTCGGCGGCGGCTCGCTGCTCGAGCGCCGGCTGCGCGAGCCGCTGCCCTCCTGGGCGGCCGAGATCGGCTGCACGAGCTGGCCGCAGGTGCTGTTGAAGTTCGTCCTGGGCCATCCGGCGGTGACCTGCGCCATCCCCGGCACGCGCCGGCCAGCGCACATGGCCGACAACGCCCGCGCCGGTACCGGCCCCTGGCCCGAGGAAACGTTCTGGCGCGACAAGCTGGCGACCTTGACGCGCTGAGCGCGCGCCCCGAATGTCCGACCTCCACGCTCCTGTGTAGGAATGTCAGCCACGCGAGCGTCGGACAACATCCGGCCAAGGTTCCTTACATCGGCTTGCCACTCGCAACGCCGTGCAGCACACGAGACACATCGCGGCACAACAGGGTACATCCGCCGGCGGGGGGAGCGTCCACACTGGCCGCATGACTTCTTTCACTTCGAGCTCCTCCTCCCCGTCTGCCGCCCAGCCGGTAGCCGATCTCCTCGACCGCCGCAAGGCCCTCGGATCGCTCTCCGCGCTCGCGCTGGCCGCCTGCGGCGGCGGTGGTGGCGACGACGGTGCGCCGACCGCGGCCGCGCAGGACACCTCCCAGGACACCACCGCCCAGGGCGCCGCGGAAGCCGGCCCCGACGTGCAGGCCAACGCGGTGACCACGACCACCACCGCGGTCACCACCACCTACGCGGCGCTCTCGCGTGCGAGCACCGGCAACGGCGCCAACCTGAACGGCACCGTGCCGTTCCCTTCCACCAACGCGTGGAACACCGACATCTCGAAGGCGCCGGTCGACCCGGCCTCGGCCACCATCCTCGCCAGCATCGGCCTGTCCACCGGCCTGCGGCCCGACTTCGGCGCCGGCACCTGGAACGGCGGGCCGATCGGCATTCCGTACACCGTGGTCAGCGGCACGCAGGCCAAGGTGGCGGTGAAGTTCGTCGCCTACGGCAGCGAGAGCGACGCCGGCCCGTACCCGGTGCCATCCACCGTGACGGTCGAAGGCGGCCCGAACGGCGATGGCGACCGCCACGTCATCGTGGTCGACAAGGACAACAACCGCCTCTACGAGCTGTACCGCGCGTTCCCCAACGGCAGCGGCGGCTGGAACGCCGACTGCGGCGCGGTCTTCCACCTCGACAGCAACACCGTGCGGCCCACCGCGAAGCCGGGCTGGACCAGCGCCGACGCCGCCGGCCTGCCGGTGTTCCCGGGCCTGGTGCGCTACGACGAGGCGTCGCGCGGCGCCGGCGGCATCCGCCATGCACTGCGCTTCACCGTCGCCCGTTCGCGCCGCGCCTACGTGCCGCCGGCCACCCACTTCGCCAGCAGCAACACCTCCGCGTCGCTGCCGCCGATGGGCATGCGGGTGCGGCTGAAGGCCAGCTTCGTGATCCCGAGCACCTTCAGCAACGAGGCCAAGGCCATCCTCACCGCGCTGAAGACCTACGGCATGTTCGTCGCCGACAACGGCAGCAACTGGTACATGAGCGGGGCGCCGGACTCGCGCTGGAACAACAGCCGCCTGATCTCCGAACTCGGCCAGGTCAAGGGCGCCGATTTCGAAGTGATCCGCATGGACGGCCTGGTCAAGGGCTGACCCAGGCGCCGATCGTGTCGGCCAGCGACGCGATCACCTCGGCCTCGGTGCGACCGCTGCGTCGCAGCACGTGGAAGGCGTGGTCCGCGCCGTCCTCGACTTTCAGCGCGACGCGCTCGCCCAGCGGGGCGAGCACCTCGCGCAGCAGCGCCAGGTCGGCCAGCGCGTCGCGATCGCCCTGCAGGCACAGCATCGGCACCCGCACCTTCGCCAGGTGCGCGGCGCGCTGCACGCCCAGCTTGCCGGCCGGGTGCAGCGGGAAGCCGACGAACACCAGCCCACGCACCTGCGGCAGCGGTTCGGCGGCCTGCGCCTGCGAGGTCATCCGTGCACCGAACGACTTGCCGCCGGCATACAGCGGCAGGTCCGGCCAGCGACCGTGCGCCGCCGCCACCGCGGCGCGCACCGCGGCATGCGCCACCGGCGGGGGATCCGGCCGCTTCAGGCCGCGTTCCATCGAGGGGAACTGGAAGCGCAGCGTCGCCACGCCCCGTGCGGCCAGCGCGCCGGCGAGCGCGGCCAGGAACGGGTGGTCCATGCCGGCCCCGGCGCCATGCGCGAGCACCAGCGCGGCGCGCGCCGCCGGCGGTGTCCAGGCCAGCGCGGACAGCGCGCCCTCCGGTACGGCGAGGGAGCAGGGGACGGGTTCGGCGGACGGCTGGCTCATCGTGCGAGCCACTGTACCTGTCGATGTCCGGCCCCACTGCGCGTCGTGGGACACTGACCCACTGCCACGAGAGGCCGCCCATGACGCTGAAGCTCTACTTCCACCCGTTCTCGTCGTACAGCCAGAAGGCGCTGATCGCCTTCTACGAACTCGGGATGGCCTTCGAACCGCACGTGATCGCCGACCCGGCCGAAGAGCCCTCGCGCACGCTCGGCGAGCGCTGGCCGATGCGACGTTTCCCGATGCTGCTGGACGGTGATCGGCAGGTCGTGGAGGCCAGCTGCATCGTCGAGTACCTCGACCTGCTGCAGGGGGGCAGCCGGCTGCTGCCGCGCGACCCGCAGGCCGCGCTCGACGTCCGCATGTGGGACCGCTTCTTCGACCTGCACGTGATGTCCGCGGTGCAGGCGGTGGTCTACGACGCGCTGCGCCCCGAAGGCGACCGCGACCCGTTCGGCGTGCGCCAGGCCCAAGACCGTCTGGAAACGGCCTACCGCTGGCTCGAGGGGCACATCGCCGGCCGTCCGTGGGCGGCGGGAGAGACGTTTTCGCTGGCCGATTGCGCCGCGGCCCCGGCGTTGTTCTACGCCGACTGGACCCGGCCGATCGACCCGTCGCTGCAAGGGGTGTGGGCCTATCGCCGGCGGCTGCTCGCCCGGGCGTCGGTGGCCCGTGCGGTGGACGAGGCTCGGCCGTTTCGCCAATTTTTCCCGCTTGGGGCGCCCGATCGCGATTGAGGCCCCGAGCGCGGGGGTGCGATGCCGCCGTTGTCCTACAGACGCGAACGGCATTGCGTCGAGCCCGCCTCCTACATCGCACGGGCGGCGCTTCTTCTTCAATCCAGGGACGCCTTGTAACGGTTCTATCGTGTTGAACTGTGACGCGGCGTGCCCTACATCCCGTTTGAAGTAGAGGACAAAGCATGAAACAACTCTTGACCGCCGCAGCGATCGCCGCCGCCACCTGGAGTGCGAGCGCGCCGGCCCTGGCAGACGTGACGCACGACTTCGGCACCGTGGCCGGGACCAGTACCGCCTCGCTCGCGGACACCTTCGCCGGCACGCAGACGTTCTCGTACACCTTCGAGGTGACGTCGCTCGCCACGGTGACCGGTTCCTGGCTCTCGACCCCCAACGAAACCGCGACCGCGTTCAACGGTGCGGCGGGTGGCTTCAACCTGACCGGCGGGCTGTTCAGCAACCTGCAGTACGGCACCGCGACGACGCCCAGCGACGGCAGCTTCTCGTTCAACGTGAATCCCGGCAGCTACACGCTGTCGTTCGTGGCTTTCACCAGCCCGTACGACCGCGAGGCGCTGTTCAGTACCCAGGCGGCCGTGACGGCGGTCTCCGCCGTGCCGGAACCGGAGACCTACGCGCTGCTCCTGGCCGGCGTGATGGCCACCGGCTTCCTGGCGCGCCGGCGCACCCGCCAGGGCTGAGCGGCCACCACGCCGCACCCCCAACTCGCAGGGGGAACACGGAACACGGGCGGTCGGCGTGCCGAGGCACGCCGACCGCCCGTGTCGATTCCGGGTCCGGCCGATCGTCGTGCGGGCGTGGCAGGTCGCCACGATGATGCCCACACTTCCCGAGGAGCCCCCATGACCCAAGCGATTGCCTACCTGTCCTTCGACGGCCACTGCGCCGACGCGATGCGCTTCTACGAGCAGGCCCTGGGCGGCACGCTCGAGCGCCTGCTGCGCGGCACCGACACGCCGATGGCCGACCAGATGCCGCCCGAGTTCCGAGACCGCGTGATGCACGCGCGCCTGGTGCTCCCCGGCGGCGGCGTGCTGTACGCGGGCGACTGCCCGATGGGCACCTACGAAGGCATCAAGGGCGTGTCGATCACGGTCGACTACGACACCGAGGAGCGCGCGCAGCAGGTGTTCGACACGCTCGCCGAAGGCGGCCGGGTGACGATGGCGATGGCGCCCACTTTCTGGGCCAGGCGCTTCGGCATGCTGGTCGACCGCTTCGGCGTGCCGTGGATCGTCAACGGCGTCCCGATCCCGGTCTGACACGGCGCCGCTTCACAGCGGCAGCGGCGGCGTGCGCATCGCCACGTTGAGCCGGTTCCAGGCATTGATCACGGCGATGGCGAAGGTCAGTTCGGCGATCTCCTCGTCGCTGAACTGCGCCTTCAGCGCCGCGAACGCGGCGTCGTCGGGGTCGGCCTGCGGGATCCGCGTGACGAGCTCGGTCCACGCCAGCGCCGCCCGTTCGCGCTCATTGAAGAACGGCGCCTCGCGCCAGCCGGCGACGGCGTTGAGGTGGCGGGGGTCGGCGTCCTCGGCGATCAGCTCGCGCCAGTGCATGTCGATGCACAGCGCGCAGCCGTTGATCTGCGAGGCGCGCAGCCACACCAGGTCGACGAGGCGGTGGCCGAGCCGGCCGCCGCGCAGCTGCTGCGAGACGTGGCCCAGCGCGTTGAAGGGCTTCTGGACGAGGGGGATGTAGGCGATGCGCATGGCGCGGGCTCCTGGAGAGGCGGGCCACACCGCGTGGCCCGTTGTCTTCAAGACGCGGCCGGCAACGGTCCTGTGACAGCGGCGAGGTGCTGCAGCTTGTCCGGGTTGCGCACCACGTAGAGGGCGGTGATGCGCACGCCGTCCGTCACCAGCGACTGCGCCGACTCCAGCTGGCCGTCGATGTAGCGCAGCAGCCCGGGTTCGCCGTTGAGGTCCGTGGCCCGGTAGACGATGCGCGCCGCCAGCCGGCGGTGCCCGGCCCAGTACAGATTGGCGATCCGCATCGCGCCCACCAGCACCTTGCCGAACGACGGCACCTTGCCGCCCCCGTCGCTCACCAGTTCGGCATCGTCGGCCAGCAGCGCCTGCAGCGACGCACGGTCGCCGCAGCGGGCCGCGTCGACGAAGCGTTCGAGCACCCGCCGGTGCGCCGCCAGCGGCACCTCGAAGCGTCGCCGGCCGGCCTGCACGCGCTCGGCGGCGCGGTGCACCAGCTGCCGGCAGGCGGCTTCGCTCTTGCCGAGCAGCGTGGCGATGTCGCCGTAGTCGTGGTCGAACGCGTGGCGCAGCAGGTAGGCGGCCCGCTCCTCCGGGCCGAGCCGCTCGAGCAGCCACAGGAACGCCATCGACAGGTCGCTGGCCAGTTCGGCGATGCCGTCGGGGGTCTCGCGGGCCGGCGTCAGCAGCGGCTCGGGCAGCCAGAAGCCGGTGTAGGCCTCACGCTCGGCCTTGGCGGCACGCAGTCGGTCGAGCGCGAGGCGGGTCACGACGGTGACGCACCACGCCTCGGTCGACTGCAGCGCCTGCAGCGTGGCCGCGTCGGTGCGCTGCCAGCGCAGCCAGGCGTCCTGCAGCACGTCCTCGGCATCGGCGCGGCTGCCGAGCATGCGGTAGGCGATCGAGAACAGCCGCGGGCGGTGCGCGGCGATCGGGTCGGGGAGGTCGGTCATGTCGCGTAGACGCGCGAGGCGTGCGCCCTGTGACGTTCCTCTGCAAATTTCTGTAGGAGCGGCTTCAGCCGCGATTCGTGCCACACCACGAGCCCATCGCGGCTGAAGCCGCTCCCACAGAAACCTCAAGCCGCCGACTGCGCCTGCGCCTGCACGTAGGCCGCCTCGCGCGCCGCCGCGCGCTGCTGCGCCGGGCGGGCCTTGATGCGCTCGATGTAGGCCTCGATCTCGGGCGTCTTCTCGACCAGGCCGAACATCGTGGTCCAGTCGAGCGCCGGGCCCCACAGCAGGTCGGCCGCGGTGACACGGTCACCGAGCAGGTAGGGGCCGCGCTGCAGCGCTTCCTGCACCTGCGCGATCACCGCCTCGTAGCTGCCGTACGGCGAGGTGGAGGCCGGCGCCGGCTCGCGTTTCATCGCCCGGTCGACCACCGCCGGCTCGAAGCACGAGCCGTAGAAGGCCATCCAGCGCAGGTAGGCGCCGCGCTGCGGCTCGGTCAGCGAGGGGGCCAGGCCGGCGGCGGGAAACAGGTCGGCCAGGAAGGTGAAGATCGCCGGCTGCTCGGTGACCAGCACGCCGTCGCAGGTGATCGCCGGCACCTTGCCCATCGGGTTGACCGACAGGTAGCCCGCCTCGCGCTGCTGGCCGGTGCGCAGGTTCAGCACGGTGATCTCGGGCTGGACACCGAGTTCCTCGAACAGGGCCAGCGTGGCGCGGGCGCGGCTTTGCGGGGCGTAGTAGAAGTGCAGGGCGGGCACGGCGGTCTCCTGGGGTTCTGATGGGCCGGCCCGACCTTAGCGCAGTTCGGCGGAACTCAGTACTTCTCCGGCACGACGATGTCCGCGGGCACCGGCTGGCGGAAGTAGTCGGGGTGGCGCATCCGCTCGGGCAGCTGGATGGTCGGGTGCTCGATCTCGTGGTAGGGCACCTGGCCGAGCAGGTGCGCGATGCAGTTGAGGCGGGCCTTCTTCTTGTCCACGGCCTGCACCACCCACCACGGCGCCTCGGGGATGTGGGTGCGCTCCAGCATCGCCTCCTTGGCCTTGGTGTAGGCCTCCCAGCGGCGGCGTGACTCCAGGTCCATCGGGCTGAGCTTCCACTGCTTGAGCGGATCCTGGATGCGGCCCATGAAGCGGATGTGCTGCTCGTCGTCGGTGATCGAGAACCAGTACTTGATCAGCTGGATGCCCGAGCGCACCAGCATCTTCTCGAATTCCGGCACGTCGCGGAAGAAGGCCTCGACGTCGTCCTCGCTGCAGAAGCCCATCACCCGCTCGACGCCGGCGCGGTTGTACCAGCTGCGGTCGAACAGCACGATCTCGCCGCCGGCCGGCAGGTGCTGCACGTAGCGCTGGAAGTACCACTGCGTGCGTTCGCGGTCGTTCGGGGCCGGCAGCGCGGCGACGCGGCAGACCCGCGGGTTCAGCCGCTGCGTGATGCGCTTGATCACGCCGCCCTTGCCGGCGGCATCGCGGCCCTCGAACAGGATCACGACCTTGTGCTTGGTGTGCACCACCCAGTCCTGCAGCTTGACCAGCTCGCCCTGCAGGCGGATCAGCTCACGGAAGTAGTCCCGCCGCGCCGACTTGGCCGCCTCGTCCTCGGGTTCGGTGAAGAGGCGGTCGTCGATCTCCAGCTCGAGTTCCTCGTCGTAGCTGTCGATCAGGTCGTCGTGCAGGCGCCGCGCCCAGCGGGGATCTTGCTCGTTCATCCCGCGATGATGCGCCGGGGTCGATGACCCCGCGATGACATCGCGCAGGCTTACGATGCGGCCATGGATGCTCCCCGGGACCTGCAGCGCCGCCAGACCCGCCGGCTCGCGCACGGCGCGCTGCTGTATGCCGCGGCCTATGGCGCGGTGGTGCTGGCCTGGCTGCACGGCCTGGGGGTGGCGCAGGGCAACGCCGCGCTGTTCGTCTGCGCGCTGCCGGCGCTGGCGGCGCTCTGGGCCCGCGCGAGCGGCCTGCTGCCGGTGCGCAACGCCATCGCCAAGGTGCTGGCGGTGGCGATGTTCGGGCCGCTGCTGCTGCTGTTCTGGGCCGGCGAGCAGGTGCCGCCGGCGGTGCCGGGCTGGCCGTTCTTCGTGCCGGCGGTGCTGCTGCATGCGGCGGTGTTCGTCGGCACCATCGTCTCGCTCGGGCAGACGATGACCCGCGTCGAGCCGGCCGAGGGCGTGCCGCCGGTGCCGGCCGCGACGCTGCGGCGGCGCCTGGTCGCCCTGGCCGGCGCATCGCCCGTGAGCTGCACGATCCAGGTTTGGCCGGGCGGCACGCTGGTGTTCGAGCTGCTGGCCTCGCCGGCGGGCGACCGCCACCACCGTGTGCTGCTCGACCTGCGCACCGACACCTTCGAGGTGCGCGTGCGCGAGCAGCTGGGCAGTGCCGCGGCCCGCCCGGGGGACGCCGCCGAAGCCTCGATGCGCGGGCCCGGCGACCCGGCGGTGGATGCGACCCGGCCGGACGCCGACCGCGTGTGGGCCGCGGTGCGCCAGACCACGATGCTCGAACCCGAGCAGCTCGACGCGGTGCCGCTGGAGATCGACGGCGACGCCGTGCGCATCACCGGCACGCCGCAGCGCGGCGAGGGCGTGCTGCTGGCGCTGTGCGCGGTGGTCATCCGTTCCGGCTGGGCCTGGCAGCCGGCCTGGCGCGGTGCCGCGGCCGCGCACACCGCCAGGGCGTGAAGCGCAGCCCGATCGACCACCAGCGCCCGAACGGCCCGCCCGGCTCCCGCCCGATGACGCGGCGGTGAAACGGGTCAGCGCGGCGCCAGGCGCCGCACCGTGAGCCAGCCGAGCAGCCCCGTGATGGCCGCCACCAGCGCCACCACGGCCCAGAAGCCGTGCGGATGCTCGGCCAGCGGGATGCCGCCGACGTTCATGCCCAGCAGGCCGGCGATCAGGTTGATCGGCAGCGCCAGCACCGTCACCATCGTCAGGATGAACAGGCTGCGGTTGTTCTCGTCGGCCACCCGGGCGGCGGCCTCGTCCTGCAGCAGCTTGATGCGTTCCTGCAGCACATGGATGTCGCGCAGCACCACGGCGAACTCCTCGCTGGCGCCGCGCAGCTCCTCGCGGTCGCTCGGCTGCACCCAGCGCGGCGGGTTGGCCAGCAGGCGCATCAGCGCGGCCGGTTCCGGCGCCAGCAGCCGCTGCAGCCGCACCGTCAGGCGGCGCAGCCGCGGCAGGTCGGCCCGCGGCACCGGCTTGCCGGCGAGCAGGTGGTCCTCGATGTCGTCCAGCCGCTCGGTGGCGGTGCGGGCGATGCGCTGCAGCTCGTCGGCCTGGTCGCGCAGCAGGTGGCCGAGCACGTCCATCGGCGTGCGCAGCGCCTCGCCGCGCTTCACCGCGGCACGCAGCCGGTCCACCGAGCGCAGCGGCTGGCGCCGTGCGCTGATCACCACCCGCTCGCGCACGCTGACCCACATCGTCGCCAGGTCCGACGGCTCGAAGCTGAAGTCGAACGTCACGTCGTTGACGACGCCCAGCAGCGCCTCGCCGTCGCGCTCGATGCGGGTGGAGCGCGAGCCGCGATGCAGTGCCTCGAAGTACTCGTCGTCGAGCCGCCCGTGCGAGCGCAGCCAGGGCTCGGCACCGGCATGCGACAGGTTCAGGTGCAGCCAGACGAAACCGCTGGTCCCCGGCGCGGACAACCATGCCCGCGCCTCGTCGGAGCCGATCTCGACCGGCGCCGCATCCCCCTCGAACCGGTAGCCGCAGATCAGGCCGTGCTGGTCGGCTCCATAGGCGCCGGGGGTGTAGGGCGGAAGCGGGGCGGTGGTCGTCATGGCGGGGGCGATTGTCGCGAACCCGCGTGACGTCACCTTCGGGCGCCTGCCGTCGAGCGCACGGCGAGCTGGTCGTGGTCTCCCACGGGCCGGATGTCCTGCGGCTGCAGCGTCAGCAAAGCACGCGTCCTGCCGGCCGCGGTGACGAACTCCACGTCCATTGCGTCGGCAGCGAACACTTCGACGATGGCGCCGATGTCGCCGCTGCGCAGCCCGGCGTGCGGCAGGTCATGGGTCAGGGCGACGGTGTCGAGGGGTTTGTACATGGTCACGCTGGGTAGGCAGTCACGAGACGGGGCGCACCCGCTGGGCCGATGATCCAGATGCTGACGAAGCGCCCGGACCGGCCGTTCGGCCCGGTCAGCGTACCACCGACGCGGTACTTGCGGCCATACGATGTTGTCTCGACCTCGCTCGCAAGGCCGCTGCGGGCGAGGGCGAGCAGGTCTCGGTGCAGCGTCTCCCAATGCAGCTGTTCGTAACCGAGGGCTGCGAACACGGCTTGCTTGAAGCGCCCCGTCGGATGCGTGGGACACAACAGATAGTCGCGCACCTTCTCGGCCGGCACGATCGCCAGGTGGGCGTTGGGCAGCATGTTGCCAGTGTTCTGGCTGGCCGCGCCGGATCGGATCCCTCCGATGGGGGACCGTCCTCGCATCGTCCATATGCGTTGCTGACATTCCGCGTGGTACCTTGCCCGCATGAAGCTGCTGCACATCGGCGAGGCCCGTTGGGGTGAGGTCTGGAAAGCGGCGCTGGTGTGGGCGCTGGCGGCGGGGGCGATGGTCGCGCTGGACGACCGGGTCGACCTCGCGAACCTGGCGATGCTGTTGCTGCTGGCGTCGGCGCTGGCGGGGCTGTGGCTGCGGGCCTGGGTGGCGATGGCGGCCAGCGCGGTGGCGGTGCTGGCGTTCAACTGGGCGTTCGTGCCGCCGCGCCACACGCTGCAGGTCGACCTGCGGCGCGATGCGTTGCTGCTGGCGGTGATGCTGGGCGTGAGCTGGATCGTCACGGTGCTGATGGCGCGGCTGCGCGACACCGCGGCGCTGGCGCGCGAGCAGGCGGCCCGCGCCGGGCAGCTGCGCTCGCTGGGCGAGGCGCTGCGCGATGCGGACGACCCGCGCACGCAGGCGCACCGGCTGCATGCGGCGTTGCAGGCGCTCAACCGCGGCGCCGTGCGCCTGCTGTTGCTGAAGGCACCGCCGCCGGCCACCGACGACCCCGCCGCCGAGACCTGGCTCGGCGGCGATCCGGACGACGAGGTGCGCACGGGCGCCTGGCTGTGCCTGCGCCAGCAGGCGGCGATGGGCCCGGGCACCGGCCGCCATGACGACGAGCTCGACGCCTGGTACCTGCCGCTGCGCGGGCGCGGCGTGGCGTTCGGCGCGGCGTGGCTCGACCTCGGCGAGGACGCAGCGCGCGACGACGCGACCCGCGCGCAGGCGCAGGCGCTGTGCGACCAGATGGGCCAGGCCCTGTCGCGGGCCCATGCGCTGGCGAGCGCGCACGATGCGCAGGTGCGCGCGCAGGACCAGGCGGTGCGCAATGCGCTGCTGGCGGCGATCTCGCACGACTTCCGCACGCCGCTGGCCACCATGATGGGGGCGGCCTCGTCGCTGCAGGAACAGGACGCGCGGCTGTCGGCCGAGCAGCGCCGCCGGCTGGCCGACACCATCGTCGACGAGGCCGGCCAGCTCGCCCGGCTGACCGACAACACGCTGCAGCTGGCGCGGCTCGACGCGCCGGGCGGTGTCGCGCTGTCGCTCGACTGGGAGTCGGCCGAGGAACTGGTGGGCGCGGTGCTGCGCCGCGCGCGCCGGCGCGACCCGGCCCGGCGCCTGCGCGCCCGCCTCGAACCCGGCCTGCCGCTGCTGCGCTGCGACGCGATGCTGCTGACGCAACTGCTCGACAACCTGGTCGACAACGCGCTCAAGTACGGCGACGAGGCCGCGCCGGTGGAATTGCTGGTGCGCCGCCACGGCGAGCAACTGGTGCTGGCGGTGCGCGACCGCGGCCCCGGCGTGCCGCCGGCCTGGCGCGAGAAGGTGTTCCAGGTGTTCCGCCGCGGCGAGGCCACGCCGCGGGCCAGCGCGCGCCCTGGGGTCGGCGTCGGCCTGGCGGTGTGCCGCGCGATCGCGCGGGCGCATGGCGGGGAGCTGCGGCTGCGGCCGCGCGGCCACGGCGGCACGGCCTTCGAATGCTGGCTGCCGCTGGCAGAGCAGCCGGCGCCCGCCAGCGAGGCCACGGCGTGACGACGAAGGTGCTGCTGGTCGAGGACGACCGCGAGCTGCGCCGCACGCTGCACGATGCGCTGGCGGTGGAGGGCTACGAAGTGGTCACCGCGGCGAGCCTGTCGGAAGGCCTCGCGCTCGCCCGCCACGCCGCGCCCGATCTGGTGCTGCTCGACCTCGGCCTGCCCGACGGCGATGGTGAAACCCTGCTGGCCGAGCTGCGCCGCCGTACCGCGCTGCCGGTGCTGGTGATCTCGGCGCGCGAGAGCGACGGCCAGAAGATCCGCCTGCTCGATGGCGGAGCCGACGACTACCTGGTGAAGCCGTTCGCGGTGGGCGAGCTGCTGGCGCGCATGCGGGTGGCACTGCGCCACCGCGGCATCGGCGCGCGCCCGGCGGTGACACGCTACGACCATGACGGCCTGGCCATCGACCTGCAGGCTCACCGCGTGAGCCTGCGGGGCGAGGCGGTGCACCTGACGCCCACCGAGTTCAAGCTGCTGGCCCGGCTGGTGCGCAGCGCCGGCCAGGTGGTGACGCACCGGCAACTGCTCGCCGACGTGTGGGGCCCCGACTGCACCGAGCAGACGCACTACCTGCGGCTGTACATGAGCCAGCTGCGCGCCAAGCTCGAGGCCGATCCGGCCGACCCGCAGAGGCTGCTGACGGAGCCGGGGGTGGGTTACCGGCTGGTCGAGGCGGGTGCGTTGTAGCTTCGTGCCTCCCACAAAAAAAGGCTCCACACGTCCGTGTCCTTATGCGGTCCTGACACCCCGCCCGGCATGCTGGCGCCGCCATCCTCGGAGCCGCACTTGACCGCCACATCCCTCACTGCCAACGCTGAGCCCCACACCCGCCAGGGCATGGCCGGCCTCACCCTCGCCGCGCTCGGCGTCGTCTACGGCGACATCGGCACCAGCCCGCTCTACACCGTGAAGGAGGTGTTCCTGCCCGGCACCGGGCTGCATCCGACGCCCGAGCACCTGGTCGGCGCGATCTCCACCATCGTCTGGGCGCTGATGCTGGTGGTGACGTTCAAGTACGTGGTGCTGATCCTGCGGGCCGACAACCGCGGCGAGGGCGGCGGCCTGGCCCTGACCGCGCTGGCCGCCGCCGCGGTGAGAGGCCGGCCGGCGCTGCGCCGCGCGCTGCTGGTGCTCGGCCTGTTCGGGGCGACGCTGTTCTACGGTGACAGCGTCATCACGCCGGCGATCTCGGTGCTGGGCGCCATGGAGGGGCTGGAGGTGCTGGCGCCCGGGCTCGAGGCCTGGGTGCTGCCGCTGTCGCTGGCGGTGCTGGTCGCGCTGTTCGCGATGCAGCGCTTCGGCACGCAGGCGGTGGGCCGGCTCTTCGGGCCGGTGATCCTGGTGTGGTTCGCGGTGCTGGGCATCACGGGCGCCCTGCAGATCGCCGCCGAGCCGGCCATCCTGCGCGCGCTGAACCCGCTGGAGGCGGTGCGGTTCCTCGCCGAGCGCGGACCGAAGGTGCTGGCGGTGATCGGCGCCGTGGTGCTGGCGCTCACGGGGGCGGAGGCACTGTATGCCGACATGGGCCACTTCGGCCGCCGGCCGATCCAGCGCGCCTGGTGCGCCTTCGTGCTGCCGGCGCTGGCGTTGAACTACCTCGGCCAGGGCGCACTGCTGATGCGCGACCCGGGCGCGCTGGAGAACCCGTTCTTCCGCCTGTTTCCCGCTGCGCTGGTGCTGCCGGCCATCGTGCTGGCCTCGCTGGCGGCGGTCATCGCATCGCAGGCGGTGATCTCGGGTGCCTACTCGATGACGCGCCAGGCCATCCAGCTCGGGTTCCTGCCGCGCATGACGGTGCGCTTCACGTCGGCCCGCGAGGCCGGGCAGATCTACCTGCCGGCGGTCAACTGGGTGCTGCTGGCCGGCGTGCTGGCCGCGGTGCTGGCGTTCCGCAGCTCGTCGGCGCTGGCCGCGGCCTACGGCATCGCGGTGACGGTGACGATGTTGATCACCACCGTGCTGACGTACTTCGTGGTGCGGCACGCCTGGCACCTGCCGCGCGGCGTGGCCATCGGCGCCACTGCGTTCTTCCTCGTGCTCGACGGTGTGCTGGTGGCCGGCTGCGCGGTCAAGTTCCTCGACGGCGGCTGGTTCCCGCTGCTGATGGGGCTGGTGCTGTTCGTGCTGATGAGCACCTGGGCGCGCGGGCGCACGCTGCTGGTCGAGGCGCTCGATGGCGAGGGCATCGCGCTCGACGACTTCCTCGCCACGTTGCACCCGCAGGACGTGCACCGCGTGCCGCGCACCGCCGTGTACCCGGTGGCCAACCCCCACACCGTGCCGCAGGCGCTGCTGCACAACCTGAAGCACAACCAGGTGCTGCACGAGCGCAACGTCGTGCTGACGGTGGTGTTCGACGAGGTGCCATGGGTGCGCGATGCACAGCGGGTCGAAGTCGCCGCGCTGGTGCACGGCTTCCACCGTGTCACGCTGCACTTCGGCTTCATGGAAACGCCCGACGTGCCGCACGCGCTGGCGCTGGCCGACGCGCAGGGCCTGTCGCTGCCGCTGTTCGAGACCAGCTACTTCCTCAGCCGCGAGACCGTGGTGCCCACCCGCGGCGCCGGCATGGCCCGCTGGCGCGAGCACCTGTTCGCCACCATGAGCCGCAACGCCGGCAGCGTGGTGGGCTTCTTCCGGCTGCCGGACAACGCGGTGGTGGAGCTGGGCACGCGGGTGCAGATCTGAGCGGGTTCTTGATCCTGTTTTGTGGGAGCGGCTTCAGCCGCGATTCGCTGCCTGCCACGATCGCGGCTGAAGCCGCTCCTACAGAAGACCAGAGAAGACCGGAGAAGACCAGGCAAGAGACGCGGCCTCGTTAGACTGCGCGCATCGTGCAGTACACCGTCGCCGTCCGCGCCCTCTGCGAGTTCACCGCCAAGGCGGGCGATCTCGACCTGCGCTTCACCCCGTCGCCCACCGCGCAGGAAGGGCAGGAGGGCCATGCGCTGGTGGCGGCGCGGCGCGGGCCGGGCTGGCAGCGCGAGCGGGCGGTGAGCGGCACGTTCGAGACGCTCACCGTGCGCGGCCGCGCCGATGGCTGGGACGCGGTGAACCGCCGCCTCGAGGAGATCAAGACCCACCGCGGCCGCCTGGAGCGGCAACCGCAGAACCACCGCGCGCTGCACTGGGCGCAGGCGCTGGTGTACGGCTGGCTGGTGTGCGACGAAGAGCAGCTCGACGAGCTCGACGTCGCGCTGGTCTACCTCGACGTCGCGACCCAGCGCGAGACCGTGCTGACGCGCCGCTGCAGCGCCGCCCAACTGAAGGAACACTTCGAGCAGCGCTGCCGCGCCTTCCTCGCCTGGGCGATGCAGGAGGCCGCGCATCGCGCCGCCCGCGATGCGGCGCTGGAGACGCTGGCGTTCCCGCATGCCGAGTTCCGCAGCGGCCAGCGCTCGCTGGCGGAGGCGGTCTACAAGGTGGCGCGGGCCGGGCGTTGCCTGCTGGCGCAGGCGCCCACCGGCATCGGCAAGACGGTAGGCACGCTGTTCCCGCTGCTGCGGGCGATGCCCGGCCGGCAGGTCGACCGGGTGTTCGCGCTCACCGCCAAGACCTCCGGCCGCGCGCTGGTGCTCGAAGCCGCCGAGCGGCTGCGTGCCGCCAACCCCGGCCTGCCGCTGCGCACCGTCGAGCTGGTGGCGCGCGACAAGGCCTGCGAACACCCGGACAAGGCCTGCCATGGCGAGTCGTGCCCGCTCGCGAAGGGCTTCTACGACCGCCTGCCCGCGGCCCGCGAGGCCGCGCTGGCGCTGCCGCGCTGGGACCGCGACGCGGTGCGCACGCTGGCCGCCGAACACGCCGTGTGCCCCTATTACCTGACGCAGGAACTGGCCCGCTGGGCCGACGTGGCGGTGGGCGACTACAACCACGTCTTCGACCCGTACGCGATGCTGCACGCGCTGGCGCAATCACAGGGCTGGCGGGTCGGCGTGCTGGTGGACGAGGCGCACAACCTGGTCGACCGCGCCCGTGCGATGTACAGCGCCGCGTTCGATGGCGCCGCATTGAAGGCATTGCGCGCGCAGGCGCCCGCGCCGGTGCGGCGTGCCCTGGGGCGCGTGCAGCGGCAGTGGAACGCGCTCCAGGACGAACACGCCGCCGACTACCAGCTGCTGCCGGCGTTGCCCGAGGCGCTGCTGCAGGCGCTGCAGCAGACCACCTCGGTGATCGCCGAGCACCAGGCCGAACATCCCGCGGCGGTGGACGCGGCGCTGCAGACCTTCCATCTCGAGGCACTGCACTTCCTGCGGCTGGCCGAGTCGTTCGGGCCGCATTCGCTGGTGGACCTGACGCGCAGCGCGCAGGGGATGGGCAGGGCGCAACTGCACCTGCGCAACGTCGTGCCGGCCGGGTTCCTGGCGCCGCGCTTCGCGGCCGCCCACAGCACCACGCTCTATTCCGCCACGCTGCAGCCGCAGGCCTACCACCGCGAGATGCTCGGCCTGCCGGCCAACACCGCGTGGCTGGACGTGGCATCGCCGTTCGATGCCACGCAGCTGGCGGTGCACGTGGCCGGCGACATCTCGACCCGCTGGCAGCACCGTGCCGCGTCGTGCGGCCGCATCGTCGCGCTGATCGGCCGGCAATACGCCGAGCGGCCCGGCCACTACCTGGCCTTCTTCAGCAGCTTCGACTACCTCGACCAGGTGGCCGATGCCTTCGCCGCCGCGCACCCCGGCGTGCCGCTGTGGCGCCAGCACCGTGGCATGCGCGAGGCCGAGCAGGCCGCGTTCCTCGAACGCTTCGTGCCCGGCGGGCGCGGCATCGGCTTCGCGGTGCTGGGCGGCGCGTTCGCCGAAGGCATCGACCTGCCGGGTGACCGGCTGGTGGGCGCCTTCATCGCCACGCTCGGGCTGCCGCAGGTGAACCCGGTCAACGAGCAGATGCGCGAGCGGCTGCAGCAGCTGTGCGGCCGCGGCTTCGACTACACCTACCTCTACCCCGGCCTGCAGAAGGTGGTGCAGGCCGCGGGCCGGGTGATCCGCACCCCCGAGGACCGCGGCGTGGTGCACCTGGTGGACGACCGCTTCCACCGCCGCGACGTGCGCGCGCTGCTGCCCGACTGGTGGCGCATCGGGGTGTAGCCGCTCCCACATTGGCACAGCGGCGGCGTGATCGCTCCACGCTGCAACGATCGGTTCCCGGGTTAACCAGCAGGAAGGCGGCGCTGCCGTGCCGTGGCGCAGCACGGCACATGGCTTGCGTTGATCTGCGTCACAGATCAACGCTGTCCCCCTTTCCAACGTTGTCCAGGAGACATGTCCATGCTGCGCCCCCTCGTCCTCACGGCGTCCCTCACCCTGTTGTCGCTTTCCGCCGTGGCGGCGCCCGATGGCGTCAAGGTCTACAACCAGAACTGCGCGATGTGCCACAACGCCGGCCTCGCCAAGGCGCCGAAGTTCGGCGACAAGGAGGCCTGGGAAGCCCGCCTGGCCGGCGGGCAGCCGGCACTGCTGCATTCGGTGATGCAGGGCAAGGGCGCGATGCCGCCGAAAGGCGGCAATCCGAAGCTCAGCGAAGAGGAAGTCTCGGCCGCGCTGTCGCACATGATCGCCGCCGCCAAGTGACCGGACCGGACATCGGGCCCCCCTAGAATCGGCCGCTCGAGGCCCCGCCGGGGCCGGGTCGGCCGACGCCAGGGATCGCCACGATGCTTGCTCTTGCTGCTCGCCTGCCGCGCCCCGCGGCGTGTGTCGCTGCTGCAGCGGGGGCCATGGGCCTGATGACCTCGGTGGCCCACCTGCTCGGGCCGGTGCCGCCGTTCGTGTTCGCGTTCCCCGCCGTGGTGGCCACCGCGGTCGCCTGGGGCAGTATCACCGGCTGCGCCACCGCGCTGCTGTGCGTGCTGTGGCTGTACCTGCCCGACCTGCAGCCCGCGGGCATGCCCGACCTGCGGCCCGCGCCCAGCGCGGCGGCCGCCTTCCTGCTCAGCAGCGGCCTGCTGGCCTGGTTCATCGGCCGGCGCGTGCGCCCCAGCTGGGCCGTGCCCGGCGAGCCGCTGGTGCGGCTGCGGGGGGCCGTGGCGCTGCTGTCGGTGGCGGTGCTGTTGCCCACCGCGGTGTTCGCCATCGTCGCGCAGCGCACGTACACCCAGGCTTTCGACGCCGCGCGGCTGCGCACCGACCGAGCGGCCCGCATCGTGCGCGAACACACCGGCAAGGTGATGGACACCAACGAGGTGCTGATCGGCCGCGTCGAGGACATGGTGCGCGGCCTGCCCGACAGCGAGATCCGCCGCCGTGAGGCCGAGCTGCAGCCGCGCCTGGCGGCCTTCTCGACGCGGCTGCCGCAGGCCGACTCGGTGTGGCTGTGGGGCCGCGACGGCGAGGTGCTGATGTCCGATCGTGCGCCCGCCGCGCAACTGGCCGGCCACGATGTCGGCGACCACGCCCGCCTGATGGGCGGCCGCAGCGGCGAGCTGTCGATCAGCGAGCTGGCCAGCGGCCGCGCCACGCGGCAGCCGTTCTTCGACGTCAGCCGGGCGCGCGGCGATGCGCCGGGCGCCGTCAGCGTGGCGCTGCGGCCGTCGTACTTCGAGCAGTTCTATGCCGAGCTGGTGCGCGAGGAGCCGGGCCTGTCGATCGCGCTGATCCGCACGGACGGCACGCTGCTCGTGCGCTGGCCGCGTCGCACCACCGGATCGGCGCGCTCCAACCCCGGCGCACCGCTGATGCAGGCCATCAGCGCCGGTCGCCGCGAGGGCTTCGTGGTCCAGCGCTCCTCCTTCGACAACACCGAGCGGCTCATCGCCTTCCGGGTGGTCGACGGCTACCCGCTTTTCACGGCCGTCGGCCTGTCGCGCGACGTCGTGCTGCAGGCCTGGCGCCACGACCTGGCCGTCTTCGCGGCGTTTTTCTTCCCGATGGCCGGCGCCCTGGTGGCCGCCACCTGGTACGCGGTGCGGCGCGCCCGCCGTGAGCACGACGCGCTGCAGGCGCTGCGCGGCGAGGTGGAGCAGCGTGTCAAGGCCGAGCGGGCGCTGGTGCAGACGCAGAAGCTCGAGGCGCTGGGCCAACTGACCGGCTCGGTGGCGCACGACTTCAACAACCTGCTCGCGGTGGTCAGCAACAACGCCTTCCTGATCGAGCGGCAGACGACGATCGACAAGGTCGGCCCGCTGGCGGCGGCGATCCGCCGCGCGGTGAACACCGGCACGCAGCTGACCCGCCAGCTGCTGGCCTTCTCGCGCCACCAGCCGGTGCGGCCGCAGGACGTCGACCTCGACGAGGTGCTGCCCAACATCGTCGAGCTGCTGCGCACCACGGTGGGCAGCCACATCAGTGTCGCGTTGCATCACGCCGCCGACCTGCGGCCGGTGCGGGTCGACGTGGCCGAGCTCGAGCTGGCCCTGATCAACCTGGCGCTGAACGCCCGCCATGCGATGCCGCAGGGCGGCAGGCTGACGGTGATGGCGCGCAATGCCGCGCCGGGCGAGGTGGGCGAGGTGGGCGGTGGCGGGGCGCGCGAGCACGTCATCATCAGCGTGTCCGACACCGGCACCGGCATCGCCCCCGAGGTGCTCGAGCGGGTCTTCGAGCCTTTCTTCACCACCAAGCCCGAAGGGCAGGGCACCGGGCTCGGCCTGAGCCAGGTGTACGGCACCTGCTCGCAGGTGGGCGGCACCGCGCGCATCGAGAGCCACCTGGGCCTGGGCACCACGGTGCTGATGTACCTGCCCACCGCCGAGCGCCACAGCAAGCCGGCGCCGCCCCCGCGGGTGCCGGACGAGCCGCTGAACTGCCGCCTGCTGCTGGTGGAGGACAACGCCGAGCTGGCCGAGGCCACGCTGTCGCTGCTGGCCTCGTTCGGCGTGCGGGCCGTGCGTGCGGCCGACGCCGAAGAGGCGCTGCGGCTGCTGCGCCCGGCCGGCCACGGCTTCGACATCGTGCTCAGCGACGTGGTGATGCCCGGCCCGCTGAACGGCCTGGCGCTGGCACAGCGCCTGCGCAGCGAACACGCCGGCCTGCCCGTGGTGCTGATGACCGGCTACACCAGCGAGATCCACAAGGCGCTCGCCGCCGGCTTCCAGGTGCTGCCGAAGCCGTTCGTGCCCGAGGACCTGCTGAACACGCTGTCGGCGGCGCGACAGGCCGTGCCCGCCTGACCGGTTCGGCTCTTCCCCCTCTCTCTGTTCTTACCTCTTTTTGTAGGAGCGGCTTCAGCCGCGATTCGTGCCAGGCCACGAGCACATCAGTAGGCGATCCGCATCTTCATCACCCAGCTGTCGCTGCCCGAGGTCAGCCCCTTGCCGAGCCCGAAGTGCACCTCGCTGCCGGCGATCTCGGTGTCGACCACCGCCAGCAGCCATTCGCTGCGTTCGTTGGCCGGCCAGAAGCGCCGCAGCGGGCCGGCCTCGGCGAAGTACTCGATGCCCAGCTGCGTCTCCTCGGCGACGCGGCGCGCCACCTTGGCGTAGGGCTCGAAGATCGCGCGCCGTTCCGGCCCGGAGAGCGGGATGTCCAGGCCGGGGTTGGCGATCAGGTGCCAGTCGCCGGCACGCCAGCCGAGGATCGGCCGCCATTCGGTGCTCCACACCATCGGCTCGCCCACCGGCGCGCTGCGCGCCACCTCGATCCGGGCGCCCCAGTAGAAGCCCGGCTCGCCTCGCGACGAGACGAACTGGGTCTCCAGGTTCAGGCCCGTCAGGTGCCAGTTGCCGTCGAGCCGGGTCGCCGGCACCTGCAGGCTGATCTCCCACAGCGGCGTGATGCCGCGGCTCACCTCGAACAGCGTCTGGATCACCGGCGAGCGGTGCTCCTCGTTGCGCGGCGGCTTCAGGTAGGCCACCTGCAGCTCCGTCTCGGTCTCGCCGGCGTCCGGCATCTCGTCGCTCAGGACGCGAAAATCGTCGGGGGCGGCCCGGGCCGGGAGCGAGGCGGCCAGGAACAGCAGCGGCAGCGCCGCAGCGGCGGCAGGGCGGTACATCGGCATCCGGCGATGATCGCGCACCATCGCGGCGCGTGCCGGGTCCACCCACCGGTTTTTTGCACCCGACCGGGAAGAGGCTGGAAGCTTTTTTCGGCGCCGATGAAACTTTTCCGAGAACGGCGGTTCAATGGCCGGGTTCTTGCTGATTGTTTTGCATGCCTTTTTTCTTCGGTTCCCTGCAACGATGGCCTGCCGTCGCCCCCGGTTCGCGGTGGCTGGTGATGGCCGCGCTGGCGCTGGCGGTGCTGTTCGGCACCACGGCCGGGGTGCACGAGGACATCGAGGACGCCACCGAGCAACTGCTGGTGTTCGATGAGCTGGATTTCGAGCCCACGGTGAAGGTCAAGACCGGCCAGAAGAAGGCCGCCAAGGCCTCGGCCGACAAGCGCGGCTGCGGCGGCGACAAGCTCGACCTGCCGCAGGGGGTGTTCGCCCGCGCCACGCCGTTCCATCCGGCGCTGGCCCGCAGCGAGCAGCCGCACGAGCCGCTGTCGAAGCGGCCCTGGCCCCCGCAGCCCGAGCGGCTGCTGCGGCCGCCAAACGCCTGACGCCGCCCCTGCTGTCGCGTCGACGCACGCCGTGAGCGCCTGGAGGGCGCGCACGCGCGTCGCCGTTCTCCCGAGCCTGCTCGAAGGCCCACCCAGAAAGGCCCCATGATTTTTGGATTCCCCCTCCCGGGACCGGCATCGTCCGTGCCGTCCCGACGCCGACGCGCCCGCCCTGGTGTGCTCGCCACCTGGGCGGTGCTGACCGCCCTGGCCATCCCTGCCGCGGCGCAGACCGCGGCGCCGGCCCCTGCTGCCGCCGCGTCCGTGCCGGCGGCGGCCGCCAGCGCGCCGGGCGCGACCCCGCCGCCGCCGTTCACCCTGGCCGACCTGGTGCGCATGACCCGCGACGGCAGTGCGCTGCTCGCCGCCGAGCGTGCGCGCATCAATGCCGCCGAGTCGGCGGTGGTCAGCGCGCGGGCGCTGCCCAATCCCGAGGTCGAGGTGCTGATGGGCCGGCTCGGTGCCCGCCAGCCAGGGGTCAACACCGGCAGTGCCGGCACCGTCTCGGTGACGCAGCCAATCGAGCTGCCGGGACTGCGGCGCGCCCGTCGCGAGGAGGCCACCGCGTCGCTGGACGGCACCCGCTCGGCCGTGGGCGCGGCCACGCTGGACGTGCTGGCCGAGGTCAAGCTGCGCTACTACCAGGTGCTGCGCCGCGATGCCGAATGGCGTGCCGCGCAGGAGGACCTGACGCTGGCCAACGACATCCGCGAGCGCGTGCGCGCCCGGGTCGAGGCCGGCGAGGCGCCGCGCTTCGAGCTGATCCGCGCCGACACCGAGCGCCTGAACGCCCTGCGCCTGGTGCAGACCGCGCAGCTGCGCATCGAACAGTCGCGCGCCGAGCTGCGCCGGCTGGTCGGCCCGCTGCTGCCCGAGACCTTCACGGTGGACGGCAGCCTGCAGGACCCGCTGCCGCCGCAGGCCGCCGCGGAGCGTGCGCGCGAGGACCTGCTGGCCTCGCACCCGCAGCTGGTGGCCGCGCGCGCCGAGGTGCGCGCCGCCGAGGCCCGCATCGAGCTCGAGCGCAACCGCCGCCTGCCCAGCGTGGCGGTGCGCGGCACGCACGACCGCGAGCCCGACAGCCGCATCACCCGCGCCGGCGTGGTGATGACGCTGCCGCTGTTCGACAGCCGCGCCGGCCCGATCGGCGAGGCCGAGGCGGCGGCGATGCGCGCCCGCGCGGCGCTGGCCGACCGCGAGCTGCAGCTCACGCAGTCGCTCAGCGTCGCGCTGCAGCAGTACGAGATCTCGACCGCGCAGGTCAGCGCGTTCGAGACCGGCATCGTGCGCGAGGCCGAGAACGCGCTGCGGGTCGCGCAGGCCGCCTACCGCTTCGGCGAACGCGGGATCCTCGACTACCTCGATGCCCAGCGCAGCCTGCGCCAGGCACGCAACGAACTGAACGCCGCCCGCTACGACCGCTGGGCGGCCCTCGTCGAACTCGAACGCCTGCGGGCCGTGCAACCATGAAAACGCTTGAACAACCACAACGCCGCCGGCCGCTGGGCCTTCCGCTGCATCTCCCTGGTGCCGTGGCGCTGCTGCTGGCCGCCGCGCTGACGGCCTGCGGTGACGACGCCACGAAGGCGACGGCCGCCGCGGC
>Ga0233424_10000985_pt1 | contig 29213 bp, 20 predicted proteins | sample Watercolumn_Towu_FD_181011 | JGI IMG/M metagenome (GOLD analysis project Ga0233424, IMG submission 181011) | Freshwater microbial communities from Lake Towuti, South Sulawesi, Indonesia - Watercolumn_Towuti2014_125_MG | ecosystem: Environmental > Aquatic > Freshwater > Lake | place: Indonesia... | reverse complement strand
GCGGAGAGATCGTCTCGAAGTTCGAGGGCAGCGAGATCAAGCGAGCGTCCGGCTTTCGCGTGCAGTTGTCGCACAAGTATCAGTGCGTGGCACTCGTGAAGTTTCCCGAGGGGGGCTATCTCCGCGTGGTTCCGTGTGACGTGAAATTGAAACAGCCTCATCTGGTTTCGGTCACAAGCCTGGGGAACACGATTCGGGTCAAGGTCGATGGCGAGCAAAAGATCAACTACGTTGAGCCGACAGTCTTCGGTCGGGGACTCGTCGCGATTGGTACTTCCGGGGCCGCGAAGGTCGAAGTCTCCAACATCACGATCACCAAGCTGGAAAATCCCTTGCGGGTGAACGTTACCGCCCACACGCCGAAGTTTTCAGTCCGCAAGTGGCTCGGCGATCGGCAGTGGGTCTTCGATGGCGACGAACCGATCTTGCAGCTCCACTACGAAAAAGATCCGAGTTGTTTCGCGAAGTTGCGCCCGGGACAAAAGCCACAACTCACGTTCGATTCTCATTGGGGTTTGGAGAATCAGGGGGCGTTCCCCGACGCGGCCAGCAAATGGACCGCGCCGGTCGTGAGCGGCGGAGGTGCCGAACCCGTCAAGGCGACCTGGTCGGCACGCAACGTGAAGGATCGGTTTGTCACGAAGAGTACGCTGGTCGTCGGCTTCGACAAGTCGCGCCGGACCTACACCTACGAGATCGACAGCGAACTCGAAGTGCTCCCAGGGGAGCCGTTTCACTTCCGCTACGGGTTCGATTTCGAGCATCACACGCCGCTCGATCCCTTCGGCTGGCAGTATCTGATCGCGAGAAAAAAGACGGGCGAACTCTATCACCGACCGGTTTATCCGATTGACCCAGGACCGCAGAACGATCTCGAAACGTACCACGGTCTGCGGGTCTGGTATGGCCGACATACCGATACCGTTGCAGTAGTGCCGGCGGTCGAATACGAAATCGACCCAGATTGGCATCGCGATGCAAAAACGCCGAGCAAGGTGTTGTCACGCAAGTTGAACACGGCTGTCTGCGCGGCGTTCTACGACACCGGCGTCAGCTTCGAACCGGAGACCGCCGCTCCGGGCACGAAGCTGCGCGTGAAGTATCGTTACACCGGCGTGCCGGCGGACGAAGCCGAGTCGCTGTTCAAGCAATCGAAGATTTACGATTCACTGACGCTCGACCCGAACCACCATTACATTTTCGCCGACGAATGGCCGAAGTTGACGTTCGGCAAGTTTGAACCGATGAGCAAGGCGTGGATCCTCGGCCGCACTCCGTTCATGACGGCCCACAACCAACGCCCCACCTACGAACTGGAAAAGAATTGCGGCGCGGGGAGCGGCTTTGCGATTAAGCTCGGCCCGGCCTCGTTCGGCAAGGCGAATCTGCCCATCGAACCCGGACCCGCCGCGCTGAATGGCCAGCCGACGCGCATTTTCCCGAAGGGACGCTGGGTTGTGACCGCGCTCGTCAAGTCGAACAACGTGCAAGGCCCCGGCGGTCGCCTGGAACTCGAAGCGACTCAGGCCAAGACCAACAAAGTGTTGGCGAAGGTAAAGCATTTTGTCGGCAATGGTACCTTCGATTGGAAACCGACGGGTTTCGTGTTCGACGTTCCCGAAGAGGCCGCAGCCCTGACGATCGCGCTGGGCAATGCCGGCACCGGTGAGACGTTGTTCACCAATGTCGAATTCAAGCGACTGGCGGACGGAGCGCCGGTTCCCGTCGGCATCGCGGCGAAGCCGAACGATCAACCGGCGAGTTACGTCTCTGCTCCGCAGGGTGCCATCGCCGAGTACCGCATGCTGGAAGGTAAAGGCAACTTCGTTTTCAACTACGCCACCGTTGCGGGCAAGCCGGCGAGCGAATCGAGTTTCCCCCCGCTGGGACATCTCGACCTGGCGAACCTCGACTGGGTGAAGGATGACGGCCGCCCCGCGTTGCGCTTCGCGGACAACACCACGAACCGCAAAGACTACCGCCGCGATAGCGGTCTGAGTCGCCATTACCTCCAGCATTCCTCGTATGCGGGCAAAGACACCTTGCCCATCGCGCTGACCGGTCATCATGGCGGCGGCACGCCGATGAAGGGGCTGACGCTCGCTGCCTGGATCAAGCCCGCCCCCGAGATGGGCAAGAGCACTCACGGCGGCAAAGGAGACGTCATCGGCTTCGGCGCTCGCCGTTTTGTGCTTGGCCTGCACGGGCAGAAGGCCCCATACAAGCTGGCCGCGCGGATCAACGTGAACGATGTGATCGAGGCACCGACGAACATCGAAGCCGACCGCTGGCTTCACGTCGCCATGACCGCCGAGCCGAAGGACGGCCAATGGCACGTCCGCGTTTACCATGACGGCAAACAAGTCGGCGAAGGACAGACGAAGAATTACCCGTCCAATTCACTGGTCGTCCCGTCGCTGATCCTCGGCGCGGAGATCTTTTACTTCCACGATGCCTATTATCGTGGTCTTATCGGCCACACGCTGATCTTTGAGCGAGCGTTGCCCGCCGAGGAGATCGCGAAACTGGCGCGGTGAATAGACGGACCAGAAACATGCTCGACTGGCAATCGCCACCGGCACACTGCCCCTATGGCCCGCCGTGAGATGTCCTGATACACCCATGGCATGAAACCATCCACTTTCCCAACCCGAGACCGACCCACGATGAAGCTGCCTATGTCAACTCTTTGCCTGAACCTCTTATCCCGCTTCCGTGCATTCCGTCTACCGAGCATCTTTCTGTTCGCCGTCTGCGCAATGGTTAGCGCCGCCCCCGCATCGGACACACCAGCCGTCCCGCGACGCAACGGCGCGCCGTTTCGCCCGCAGGACTTTGGCGCGAAAGCCGACGGTAGAAGCGCGCGCTGCGCGTCGATGGATGCCGCATCAAAAACCCTCGTCTGCGCCGGCGCGAAATTCGCCCCCGCCGACGTCGGCAAACACATCGCTGTCATCGGTGCCGGTCCGGATGGTGAAGCGTTGAATGCCACCATCGCCTCGGTGCAGAGCGAAAAGGAGGTCACGCTCTCCATCCCCGCCGTGACCGCCGCGAAAAACGCCGCGATCCATTGGGCCAGCGACGACCGGGCCGCGCTTCAGGAAACCATCAACGCCGCCGCACGCGAAGAGAGCGCCGTGGTTGATTTCGGCAGCGCCACGTACCTGATCGCGACCGCCGTGCCCAGCCCGTGGTATGAAACCACCGGCTTGGATGTCACCACGTCCGAACGCCGCAAATCGATCCGTTTCACCGGCAACGGCGCGAAGCTGGTCCGCCGCGCGATCACCGGCAACGGGCACACCGCGATCATGACCGTCCGCAATAATTGGGACGTGGTTGAATTCGACGGCATCGAATTCCGCTGGGAGGATTTGAAGGACGTCAGCGAGAAATTTGAATGGTGGGAAGGGATCCGATTCACCAACCTCGCCGCGGACAATGTCGACATGATTCGCCTCTCGATTGCGAATTGCACGTTCTGGGATTGCAACCGCGCCTGGACCATCGCGAGCCGGTTCGGAAACATGAAAGCCGTGCGCGGCAAACTGAAGAACGTCAGCGTGCGCAACTGTCAGGTGCTCTACCCGCGCGGCAGCAATTGGCGATTCAAAGGGGGCGGTTCGCAGGGCGAATACATGGGCCCGTGGGTGAACTGGGCGGAGGTGCTCGACTGCACCTTCGACGGCGCGATCGGCGGCGACGTCAGCGGCACCTTTTCGAAAATATGCAAGGACGGCTTCCTCATGGGCGAGCCGCTCAACCGCGTCTGGGGCGGCGGCGTCTGCCGCCATTTCGCCCTGGAGGGGGCCTATTGCAACGTTCAAAACGGCATCGGCCGCGCGACGTTCACCATGCCCGCTGTGGGGGAATCCGTGACGATCGGCAAGGACCAGATCGGCGCCGCGCAGGTGGAAATCGGCGACATCGTCCGCATCGATCAGGTCGGCGCCTTCAACGTTTCCGCGAAGGAAGGCGACAAAGTCACGCTACAAAACATGGGCACGTATGCCATGGCCAATGGCCTGGCGAAGGTGACCAACGTCGCGCCGGGAACGGCTGTGAAGAACAACTACATCGCGCTCGACTGGATCACCGGGGACGACTGCTCCGTCGTGGTCGAGAACGTGCGGTTCGAGGGCAAAGTCTGGGACGGCAAACGATACCACACCGGCCATCCCTGCATCCGCGTGGACAACATGCGCTCGACCATCCGCAACTGCACCGCGCTGGACGCCACCGTCTTCACGCTCAATTACCAGGTCCCCGCCGAGCGCTGGCTGAGTGCGTTCTGGCGCACGCCGTCCGATTCGAAAGTAACCTGGGTCACAGGCAACTACATCGTCCTGGCCGACGCCGACGTGGTGAAACGCGACTGGGTCACCGGCATCCACAGCGATTTCAGCCGCAACGTCATCATCGAAAACAACGTCATCGTCTCGCCGACAGGTAAGAAGTTCCGCGGCATCGACGGCAACGCCTGCGGCAGCGTGATGATCCGCAACAACTCCATTCTGGCATCAGGCCCTGCCGACGCGACGTCCTTCGGCATCACCTTCAACAACCACAGCGGCACCATCATCTCCAGCGGCAACACGTTCAAGAATTTGGGCAAGAACATGCTCGGCGACATCATCGACCGTGACGCGAAGCGGTGATCGTCTGCCGCCATGCCCCCTGGCCGCAAGCCGACACCCTCGCCAGCGCCAAGAAGATGAAGGGCCTGGAGATGTCCTGACGTCCGCATGGGACTGGCCGAGATATAAAAATGAAAGGAACAACCATGAAACCCACCCTCACCCTCCTCGCCGGCCTGTTGCTCGCGCCGCTGGCCGCTTTCGCTCAAGAGAAGCCTGAAGTTGCCAACGCCAACAAGGGCCCGAAACGCGCGTGGGAATTCGCGCCCGCCGAAACGAAGGGACTGTGGCAGCAGCAGCGGGATGCTTTGAAGCACATTGACCTTTCCGAAGACACGAAGCGGCAAATCATCATCGCTCGTGGTTCGCCAAAGCCTGACGAGTATCACGCACATCCGACCACGGTGATGCTGGCGGACAGCAAGACGATCTTTTGCGTCTGGAACATCGGCCACGGCGGACATGCGGGGCCGATGGCTCGCAGCGATGACGGCGGGCTGACGTGGAAGCGCATCGACGACGTGTTGCCGCCGAACTACGTCAACTTCAAGAACTGCCCCAGCATCTATCGCATCGCCGATCCACAGGGCAAAGAGCGGCTGTGGGTCTTCGCGGCCCGCACGCTCACGGACAAAGAGAAACCCAAGCCCATCGCAGGCCGGCATCAGGGCTTCATGCCGCGCATTGTCAGCGAGGACGACGGCAAGACCTGGCGCGAGTTGCCTCCGATCGGCGGCCGCATCGCGAAGGAGGATCCGTTTCGCTGCATCATGACCTTCTCCAGCATCGTGCGGCTCAAGGACGGCTCATCGCTCGGCCTGTTTCATCGCGGCTCCGGCATCGGCGAGGAAGGGACGCTGCAAGTGCTGCAATCCATCACGCGTGACGGCGGCTTCACCTGGTCGCCGCCCGTCATCGTCTGCGATGGCACGAAGCTCGATGGCAAACATCCCTGCGAGCCGTATGTATTCCGCTCGCCCGATGGCGACGAACTCTGCTGCCTCATGCGCGAGAACCGCCGCAGCGGCACGAGTCTGGTGATGTTCAGCCGCGACGAAGGCCAGACCTGGAGCAAGGCCGTGGACACCCCGTGGGGACTCACCGGCGACCGTCACCACGGCCTCCGCCTGCCCGATGGCCGCCTCGTCATCGTCTTCCGCAACGCCTCGCCGAATGCGAAGGACAAAGGCTTCATCGCCTGGGTCGGCGCCTACGACGACATCCAGCATGGCAAACCTGGCCAGTATCGCGTGAGCCTGCTCAAGACCTTCAAAGACGGCTTCTACCCCGGCCTCCATCTGCTCCCCGACGGCACCATCGTCGCCACGACGTATGCGAACTATCTTAAGGAAGACGTCGGCACCTCCATCATCAGCGTACGCTTCAAGATGAGCGAGATTGACGCGCTGGCGAAGGACGGGAAGTAAACGACGTAGAAGAGAAGAGCCATAAACATGAAACCCACCCTCACCTTCTTCACCGCCCTGCTGCTCGCGCCGCTGGCGTGGGAATCCTCGCTCGGGGAAGATACCACCGAGATGAGAGGCGTGAACATTCCTGCCAAGTCCTCGAACCCAAGATTGCCCCCATTTTGTCAAGCAGTTGCACCCTGACCCCATTTGCCCTTGGAAAGTTCCCATGAAACACGCCACCTGCTTCACGCTTCTCCTCTGTGCCATGGCCGCGCAAGCCGACGAGCCTGCCGAAAAGCGCTACGTCATTCCGAGCTGGGGTGACTTCGCGGTGGTTTATGCGGAGGGAGTCGATTCGGCGATGGATTCACCCGAGGCGATGGAACGCATGTTCGCTCGCTGGAAGGCGCGGGGATTCACCGGCGTTTTTCTGCGCAGCGATCTCCAGCAATACGAGCCCTACGTGCGGCGCAATCCGCGTAAGCAGATGAATCCCGCCCTGGCGCTGATGTGGCGGCACATCGATGAACTCGCCGATTGCTTCGATTACTTCGAGGCCGCGCAGCGGGCGGCGGAGCGCACGGGCCTCGAGTTCTGGGCCTACCACCCGCACATCTACAGCGAGGGCGCGCCGCCGGAGATCGGCACGCCGGGCGTGGGCCGGATGATCCCGTGGAGCTACGTCTCGAAGGTGCTGCTTGAGCGGCCGGAGTTTGTGACGATCGACCGGCGCGGCAATCGCTACTGGATGGTGCCCGAATACGCCTACCCGGAGATGCGCCGCGCCAAGGTCGCCGAGTTCGTCCACATGGCGCGCCGTTACGGCATCCGCCATTTCATCGCCAACATGCGCAGCGAGGTGAACCAACTCATCGACCCGGCGGACAAGGCGGACCGCTTTGGCTTCAATGCGCCCGTCGTCGAGGAAATGCGCCGGCGGCACGGCGTCAATATCCTGACCGATCCGCGTTTCGACGTGGACGCGCCGGGCTTCGACACCCGCGATCCGATGGTGGGAAAATGGCGCGACCTCCGCGGCGAGCATCTCACGCAGCTCTGGCGCGAGCTGCGTGCGGCGTTGCGCGAGGTCGATCCAAAGATCACGCTGGCCATCACGCTCGCTGGCGAACATCTCGGTCCGCCGCTCGGCAATCTCCGCACCGATTGGCGCACCTGGGTGAATGAAGGGCTCGTCGATGCGCTAATCTCGCCGGTGTTTTTCGAGGCGACACTCGACCACGAAGTGGAAAAGAAGGGCTACCTCACCAACGCCCGCGCCGGCCTGGGCACTGTGCCTCACGCCACGCTGCGCGAACACATCCGCCGAAGCGCGCATCCCAAGATTCAATTGATCGGAACCGGCGGCCCGGCGTTTTTCTTCACCCCATCGCTCGTGCCGTCTGGCGCCGACGGGCTGCAGTGCGACGCGTGGTACGACGGCTACACCGTGGCATGGGCGCAACGCTGGGCGCAGTGGCAAAAGGATCTGCGCGAGTTCGGCCACATCAAGTTCATCGAGCAAAATTTCGATGCCGTGGCACCGGCGAAGTTCGCGGGCCCCTCGGGCGCGTGGGGCGCCCTCGCTTACGATCCGAAGCTGCGCGCTTGTGCCGGAGCCTGGTGGCGGCTGGGCGATGGCAGCGACGCGCGGCCCTTCGCGCAGTCCGCCGCGCGGCGCGGTTCCAGCGGCCAGGCCATGCAGCTCACCCGCGCTGCGGACGGGAGCGGGACGCTCACGGGCTTTCACAATGCCTCGCCTGATCGCAGCAAGTTCTCCGGCGCGCTCGACACTTCAATGACGAGCGGCCGCTGCGTCCTCGAGTTCTGGATGCGCCGCTCCGCGCGCGAGAGTGGCCTCGCCGCCTACCTCCAGGGCGATCGTGCCGAGTTTGAGGTCGGAATCCGCGTCGGCTCAGGTGAGGGGAAACTTTCCTACTCCACCGGGACAGTGCGTGGCGCGGGCCAATGGGTCGAGACCGCTCACGTGCTGCCCGTCGGCGAGTGGAGGAAAATCACGATCACGGTGGACATCGACCAACGGCGCTACGGTGCCCAGCTCGGCGAGCGGCAGGGCGTGACTCTCTGCGAAGCCGTGCCGCTGGCCGAACCCAAAGAGCGCTTCGTCGAGCAGCCCGGGGTCAATCTGCCGATCCGCGTTCCGGTGTTCAAAGAGTTCAAGAGCGTCTTCTTTGCCCCGGAAGGCGCGCCCGGCAGCGTGACGCATCTCGACGACGTCGCCGTGCGCTGGCAGCCTGCGGAAGTCTTTGCCAAGCCGGGCGCGAAGGTCGAATTCGAGGACGATTTTGAGCGTTACCCTCCCGCGACAGCCCTCGGCTCCAAGGCTCTCGCTCCGCGCTGGCGGCAGTCGCCCGCAGAACCGGCGGCCAGCATCATTTCGGACACATCTTTCTCCAACGGGGAAAAATCCCTGCGCGTCCCCGCCGGTGCCAGCGTGACGATAGCCTGCCCACTGCGTGTGGGACCACGTCTGGTCTTCGACCTCGATGTGCTCCTGCGCAGCCCTGCGTATTACCCCGCACTGCTGCCCACGCCGGGCGCGCCTCCGCCACCGCCGACGACCATCGGCTGGAAGGATGAACATGGGAAGTTGGTGGCGGGAATCATGGCGCGCGACGGAACCTGGCGGATATGGAACGGAAAGGAGTGGAACGACTCCAAATTGCCCGCGCATCCCGACATTTGGAATCGAGCGCAGCTTGTTCTCGAAGTGGATGGAACCTTCCACGCCGCTGTACAGCCACTCGGTCAAGTCCCGGCGCGGATGGGCCGCGTCCGCCTCGCCACCCCGCCGAAGGATGGGCGCCTCGTTGCATTCTTTGAGGCCTCCGAGGGAACCAAGACGAACTGCTACGATAATGTAAAACTCACCTCCGGTCCCTGATGTCGATGTCAGTGGCCTCGATCAACTCGACGCTCTCGACCTGGCCGTTGGCCATCTGCGCGTCGATGTGACGAAAACGGCGTCAGGGTGCAACTGCTGGAGAAAAATACACTCACGCCCGCGACGATGGCAGCCTCGCTGCGTGGATCAGAAGAATGAGAGAATGCACGTCCCGACAGAAAACAAAGTGCCCATCCGTTTATCGAAACCTGAATCATGAAACACACCCTCACCGTTGCCTGCATCTCATTGAAATCAGCTTGGCAGGCTGTTTTCCTTCGGTCGGCTCTCACCACCCTGCTGCTCGCGCCGCGGATCGCACTTTGTATGCGGGTTTGACGCCGGGCGAGCAGCACTCCGGTCAAACTGAATAACAAGCTTCAGCAATGACGTATAAACGCAAGTAACAGGTATTGAACATGAAGCACATCATCGCTTGCCTCACCATCATCTGCATCGTTGCAGCTAACGCTTCGGCACAGGAGAAACTTCCGGCTCTCGAAAGCCCGGCTGCTTTTCAGGCGTTCGCGAAGGCGAACTGCCTGTCCTGCCACAATGCCAAAGAGGCGGAGGGCGGGTTCGACCTTGAAGACCTGCTCAAGGGCAAGAACGTCTCCGCCGGTCCCGCGGCTTGGCACGCGGCCCTCGAACGGATCGTTTCGCGGGACATGCCGCCGAAGAAGGCGAAGGTGCGGCCCACGGAAGAGGAGTATCGCAAAGCCGAGGACTGGATTCGCGAGCAACTGCGAACGCACGAAGCGATCGCGGCGGCGGCGCGGCCTCGTCCGATGCGGCGGCTCAACCGCGATGAATACAACCGCACCATTCAGCAAGTCTTCGGCATGCCCGCACTCTTCCCGGCGGATGATTTTCCGCCCGACGACGCCATCGACGGATTCACCAACGTCGGCGAAGGGCTGAATCTCTCGGCCGTGCTCGTCGAGCAGTATCTGAAGGCCGGCGACGTGATCGCGCGCCTTGCGCTGAACGATGGGCCGAAGCCGGCAAGCCTCACACGGGCTTACACGACCGACAGCAAGACCCCTGCGACGACCATCCAGGGGACCAGCAACTCCCACAGTTTCAGGAAGAACGAGGGGATCTGGACGTCTGGCGAATTGTCGGTCAAGGTGGCGCAGGCTCCGCCGGGTTTTTACAAGGTGCGATTGACCGCAACCGCACACCTCGCCGATCGGCCGGATTACATTCCGAACTTCCGCTATCAGGCCAACGACCGGTTGGTCTTCCAGGCCGATTCTCCCATCCGCGATGGCAAGCTCGCGCAAGAGTTCGTCTTCGCCCACACCCAGGGCAACTTCGCCCAGCTCGACTTCAACTGGGTCAATGGCTTTTCCACCAGCGGTCAAGGCCGTGCCCAGGAGTTTCGGCAATCCGGGTGGGACGACAAGCAGGCGTACACGCGGAAGACCGTTGGGAATTTCGTGAATCAGGCGAAGAAGGACAATCCCGACTCGCCGCTCCCCGTCCCGCACTTCACTGAGGTCAAGATCGAGGTCGAAGGCCCGCTCTACCCGGACGGCTGGCCGTTGTCGCGATTTCAGCGAGAGAATGCCGACGCCCTCGCCAAGAAGGATGCGAAGGCCATCGCCGAGTGGCTGTTGCCGAGGCTGTTCCGCCGACCGGCGAAGGCGGAGGAAATCAAAGACTTCGTCGCTTTCGTCGCCAAGTCCGAAGCCGGCCTGGCCGATGCGAAGCCGCTTCCGATTCCTGTGGCTCAGCGGTTCCCGGCGGCGATTCGTCTGGCGGTGCAGCGGTCGTTGGTGTCGCCGAACTTTCTGTTTCTCGTCGAGCCGGGATCGGTTGGCCGCAAGTTGACCGATCACGAGTTGGCCGTGCGACTGTCGTATTTCCTGTGGTCCGCTTCGCCGGACGACGAACTGACGAAGCTCGCCAACGAAGGCAAATTGCGTCCCAACCTCGCGGCCCAGGCGAAGCGGATGCTGGCCGATCCGCGAGCCAAGGTGTTCGTCGATCGCTTCACCACCGAGTGGCTGGGACTGGACAAGCTGTCGTCGATCATGCCCGAGCCGGCGTTGTACCCTCGCTTTGATGCTCAAAACCATCTGCGGCGCATCATGGCCGACGAACCGAAGGCGCTGATGACCCATCTGCTCAAAGAGAATGGCTCGCTCTACGATCTGCTCGACTCCGACTATGCGATGCTCAACGACCGCCTCGCCGATCATCACCACTTGCCGAGCCTGTGGACACTGTTCCCGGTCAAGCGAGACGGCTTCGCGCCCGTCTCAGGCGGCGATTTCCGCAAGGTGAAACTGCCGGAAGGCCAAAGGGGTGGACTCGTCACCACGTCAGCGTTCCTGGCGATGACCAGCGAGAACTCGCGGACATCACCGGTGAAGCGCGGCGTGTGGGTACTGGAGAAGCTGTTCAATCGCACGCCGCCCCCGCCACCACCGAACGTCAATGGCGTGTTGCCCGACACGACCGACGGCACGACCGCAGCGGAGAAACTGAAACTGCACCGCAACGCCGCCAACTGTGCCGGTTGCCACGCCCGCATCGATCCGTTCGGCCTAGCCCTGGAGAATTTCGACGTGATCGGCGAATGGCGTGACCGTGAGCCGCCGCACATCGACCCCGCGAATCCGTCGTCGAACGAAGCGGCCGTCCGGGCGAAGTTGAAGCTCAAGAAGTACGATCCCTTACCGACGTACCCGATCGATGTGACGTTCCGCATGGGCGACTTCGAAGCCCAAGGGCCGAACGGGGCTGAAGAAGTACCTCGTCGCCAACAAGGACAAATTCGCTCGCGGCTTCAGCGAAAAATTGCTAACATATGCTCTGGGTCGCCGCCACCTGATCACCGACGAACCCGAATTGGCCCGCCTCCGCGAGACGGCGATGAAGGATCAGTTCCGGTTCCAGACGCTGATTCTGGCGCTGGTCGAAAATCCGTTGTTCCAGAGACGATAACAAGGGTGATTCTTACGATGCGACTCACGCTCAACATTCCAGCGCGTATTGTCCTGGCTTGGTCCTCCCTTCTGACGCTCTCTCTGGGGCTGGGAGGCTGCGCCCCCCCGCTGACTCAAAAAGAGAAAATCGAACGAGAACTGGCCACACCCGTGAAAGGGTTTGTCGACGAGAAAGACCTCGGCCAGGCCACCTTCCGCATCACGCGGGTCGAGTACTTTGGCGGGTTCACCAACCATGTCGAGTTTGCCAAGGGGAAAGCGACCCTGACCAATGGGAAGGCCCTGGGCAATGAAAAGAACGCCAAACCGGCTCCGCGGGTACACACCCTCTCGGCCGACGAGAAAGCCGCCCTGAACGACGTGCTGAACCTAATCGTCCGGGACAAGCTGTGGACTCAGCCGGATGCTAAGACCGAAGGGGTCAGAGATGGTGGAGAGGTGCTGTACGAGTTCTCGGTCGGCGGGCACGAAGGGAAGTTCAAGCTTATCAACAGCAGCCCCGCACACCTGCACGTCTTCCAGACCAAGGCCGCCAACCTGATGAACCAGATCGAGGCCTCGCTGAGCGGGACCGTCCCCAAGCGGTGATCATTCCGGCAACCGGCCAGTTGTTGGTGGGCGTGGAATAAAACGGACTCGCCCTATGTTGGCGATTCACAGGGAAGTTCGCCCGCGGCTTCAGCGAGAAGCTGTTGACCTACGCCCTGGGCCGCCGCCACCTGATCACCGACGAGCGGGAGTTGGCTCGCCTCCGCGAGACGGCGATGAAGGATCAGTTTCGGTTCCAGACGCTGATCCTTGCGTTCGTCGAAAATCCGTTGTTCCAGACGCGATAGGAATGGCGATTCGATGATGAAACCCACCCTCACCCTCCTCGCCGCCCTGCTGCTCGCGCCGTTGGCCGCGCTGCACGCGGATGACAATTTGGTCGTCTACCCAACCGTCCCCGGTCTGGCTGCCTCCGAGCATTACAAGGTTCGCGTCCGTTCGGCCCCGAATGGGGAGTGGAAGGACGCCTACGCATGGGTGACAGCCTGCAAGACCATCGAGAAGACCACGGATGCCTACTTCGACACCTTGGCAAGTTGGACGCACACCTACGTGAACTTTGAAACCACCGGGGCGGTGGAGGTCGAAATCGCCCGGGCCGACGGAAAACCGATTCGCAGCGCCGCCGTTCACCCTAAACGAAAATCGTCCGCGTGCTTGGTGAAGGATGGCAAGGCGTTCGTGACACTTGATAAGCCGTGCCTGGTGGCGGTGGACATCGACGGCCAGATGGACGGGCAGGACACGGGCAAGGGGTACAAAGGACCGCCGATTCACACGATTTCGATCTTCACCAACCCGCCACTTGTGGGTAAACCCAAACCCGATGATCCCGGCGTGATGACGGTGAAGCCCGGCGAGCGCCCACCCACGGACGGGAAGTGGACCACGCTGTACTTCCTGCCGGGCGTCCACGACATCGGTTTGGCCTATCCGCTCCGGGCGAACTGCAACTATTACATCCCCGGCGATGCGATCGTGTATGGCACGCTGTCGAACACGAAATGGGGTGAAGGTCATCACATCCGCATCTTCGGCCACGGCACGCTGTCCGGCGCACGGCTGAAACACCCCAAGTACGCCCAACCGCCGGTCAAAGAGAAAGAACACGGTCGCTACCGCCCAATCGAGATCGTCGGCACGACCGACACGCGGGTCGAAGGCATCACGATCGCCGACTCCGCCACCCACTCGCTCATGCTCATCAACCCCTACAAAGAGGGCCATCCGAACGAAGTGAAGTGGGCCAAGATTTTCACCTGGCGAGCCAACGGCGATGGCATCAACCCCTTTGGCAATACATTGATCGAGGACTGCTTCCTCCGCACCCAGGACGATTCGCTTTACGTCAACGGCCTCGGCATCCGGCGTTGCGTGTTGTGGAACGACGCGAACGGCTCATCCTTCGTTCTCAGCAGTCTGCCGCAGTTGAAAGACTGCAAACTGGTGGTCGAAGACTGCGATGTGATCTATTCCCGTGCCAAGTGGCACCACTGGAGCGGCGGTCGCGTCTTTAATATGCGCGGCGAAAGCAAAGGCGAAGGCGGTAGCGGAGTCATCTTCCGCAACATCAATATTGAAGACCCCCGACCGACGCTGCAACAGTTCTTTCTCTGCATGACCGTGCCGAAGCCCTATTCGAAAGAGGAAGGCAAAGGCGGGACTGGTGACTTGTCCGGCATCCACTTCCAGAATGTTTCGATTGCTGCTCCGAGCGTCCTGGGCGAGCCACAAATGCTCTGGGGCCAATCCGACGCCCGGATACGCAACCTCACCTTCGAGAACCTCACCGTTGCCGGTAAGCCGGTGCGGGACGCGAGCTTTTTCAAAACGAACGACTTCGTGGACGGATTGAAGTTTGCACCCGACCGAAAGACGTCCGTCGGCATCCAGAGGGACAAGTTCCACATCAACGGCCAGCCGACCTACAAAGGCCGCATCTGGAACAGCAAGCCTGTCGAAGGGTTGCTTTTGAATAGCCGAATGGTGCAGGCGACGTTCGACGATCGCAACCCCGAGACCGTGCCGCGCTGGGCCTACCCGGACACGAAGAAGTGGGACGCCGATCGCAACACGGCCGAGTTCCTTGACATGATGCCGACCTGGCGAAAACACGGGCTGCTGGCCATCACGCTGAACCTCCAGGGCGGCAGTCCGGAGGGCTATTCCAAAACGCAACCGTGGTACAACTCGGCGATCAACGCCGACGGCACGCTGGACGAGAAATACATGGCTCGACTCGCCAAGGTGATCGATAAGGCGGACGAGTTGGGAATGGTGGTCATCCTCGGCCTGTACTACTTCGGCCAGGACGAGCGGGTGAAGGACGAGAAGGCCGTCATCGCCGGCGTGGACGCGGCCGTCGATTGGATCATCGCCAAGAAGTACACGAACGTACTCGTGGAGGTGAACAACGAGTGCAACGTGAAAGCCTACGACCACGACATCCTGAAGCCGGAGCGAGTGCACGAACTTATTGAGCGGGTGAAGAAGCGCTCCGCCGAGCAGAAACACCCGCTGCTGACGGGCACCAGTTACGGCGGGGGGGCGGTGCCCAAACCGAACGTGGTGAAGGCTTCCGACTTCCTGCTGCTGCACGGCAACGGCGTGAAGGACCCGAAGCGAATTACTGAGATGGTCCAGCAAACCCGCAAGGTGGACGGCTACCGCCCGATGCCGATTCTGTTTAACGAGGACGACCATTTCAACTTCGACAAACCGGTAAACAACTTCGCCGCCGCGGTCGGCGAGTACGCCTCGTGGGGTTATTTCGACTACCGCATGAAGGGAGAGGGCTTCGATGAAGGCTACCAGAGCGTACCGGTGAACTGGAAGACGAGGAGCGACCGCAAGAAGGGGTTCTTTAAGCTCCTCTCTGAAATCACGGGAGAGATACCGTGACCCTCCCCGCATCGGTACTCATTACCGGGGCCGCGGGCAACCTCGGTGCGAAACTGGCGGCACACCTGCAGGGCCGCGCACGGTTCGTTCTCATTGACCTACGCTCTGGGTCGCCGCCACCTGATCACCGACGAACCCGAACTGGCCCGCATCCGCGAGACGGCGATGAAGGATCAGTTCCGGTTCCAGACGCTGATCCTTGCGTTCGTAGAAAATCCGTTGTTCCAGAGACGATAACGAGGGTGATTCTCACGATGCAATTCACACTCAACACTCCAACCCTGTCACCCATCCTCGCCGAGAAGCCGACCACGTTTATGGGCGGGCACGCGCTCAATGGCACTGCCGAGGATTACGCTCGCTTCTGCCAGATGATCCTGAACGGCGGCGAACTGGACGGCGTGCGCGTCTTGAAGAAGGAAACTGTGGACTTGATGTTCGAGAATCACCTCAAGACGCCCGGCAAGATTTGTGGCCTGGGAGGCGCGGTGGATGGCAAGGGCGGCTACTCCTGGGGCGGCGCCCATGGTACGCAGTTCTGGATCGACCGCAAGAACAAAATGTACGCGGTGTTCATGGTGCAGACGCAGGGCTACCGCTCGCCGGCCTACCCCGACTTACGCCGCATGGTCAACGAGGCGGTGGGGAAGTGACGGTTCGCGGACGGCCACGGCGCGGCTGGCTTGGCTTTGGATGAAGCGTGCGGGCAAACGCTGCGAGGTGGCTCAGGCCATCGCCGTAGGTCGTGTAAGGCACCTTGGATCGAATCGCCTCCACCAAAGCGTTGCCTCCGATGGCGACAGCAACCCCGGCCTTTTCAGCCTGGCGGTAGAGTTCCGTGTAATCGCGCAGAAAGTCGCCCTCGGCTCCCAAATGCGATACCGTCAGCCACAGCAGTCTGGGCCGAAGATCATGGATTGCTTTTGCCAGGCTCTTGAAAGGCGTGTTGGGGCCGAGGTTGACCGCATCCCAGCCGGCGTCGAGCAAGACCATCTGGGCCAGGAGCGTGGGTAACATTGAGTAATCACCTTCCGGAGCGCCGCCCACCGCCCGGGGCCGGCTTTTGCTGGCACGCTCTTCGACGATGAGCTTAAGTTCATAGAGTGCTGCGCAACACAACTGCGTAGCACGGTGTTCTTCCATCACGTCAATACGCCCCGTTTCCCATTCGTAACCGATTCTTCCCATCGCAGGGGCAATCGCCTGATCGGCCAAGCCTTCGATGGAAACGCCGCGTCGATAGCTCCCAACAATTAGCAGTCGAACTTGATCAGCGTCTCCAGCCAGAAGGGACCGACGCAGTTCATCGGCAAGGTCGGACGCGGCCGGCGGCTCAGGCCCACGACGATGGTCCATGAGCTTTGCAAGGTTCGCTTGAGGGAACTCGCCACGCCGAACCAGCTCCAGCACGTCAGCCACGAGAAGTTTGCGGTGGCCGCCTGCCGTCTTGTGAGCGGGAAGTACACCGTCGTCTACCCAGCGCTTGACCGTGCTGACACCCAGGCCGAGCGCCTTGGCCACCTCGGTCGTACTGACGTATGTCGATGTCGAGTCAAACAGCATGGCGCCGCTCCCACTTGCCCGTTTTTGCTCTTTGGCCCCCCTCGGGACTGTCCACACGGCGGTCAACTAAGATCTTCATCTATTGTACTTAATGAACGTTTTGGACGCAAGTAGATCGCAGCATCGGATCGGCCTTGTTCGCCCGTTCCAGGGCCGGCGATCCAGGCGTCGGCAACGGAATTCTCCAAGTAATCTCGACTTTGTAACGCCACAAGGCACAATGTGTTACACATGCCTCAGAGGAAGTCTTCGAAACTTTCTACGATTTTTTCACGGACGCCCCTTGACATGGTTGGGCAGGTTGTTATTATTAATTGAACGATTTGAACGTTTATAGCCTGGCCGCGGTGGTCGGGCCAAGAAACGCCGATGCTCTTGAGGACACTTCCATGAAAGGCTTGGGTTTGATCGCACTGTTGCTCGTCGTGGTGGGCGCCATCAACTGGGGCTTGGTCGGCCTTGCCCAGTTCGACCTGGTCGCCACTCTCTTCGGTGGTCAATCCGCGGTGATCAGTCGAGTGGTGTATAGCCTCGTCGGCCTGGCGGGCATCACGCTGCTCGCTCTGCAGTTTCGTGGTTCCCCTGCGCCGCAACGGGCGTAGGTGGGAACGGTTTGGCGACGCAGTAAGCAGTGACATCCGGCAACAGAGACAGGCGAGTGTTTTTCGACGATTAAACTTCCGCGAGGACGTTCCTGATTCATTGTGTTGGCGGGCGTGTAGCTCGCCGAGATGGAACTTTCCGACCGGAGTGAGGGCGACGTGATGAAGATTCGATTTCTGGCAGTGGCATTGGTGGTAGCTGGTGCGGCCGTTTTCGGACTCATGAGCCGGACCTCGGCTGATGATTCCTCCAAGAAAGACATCGTGGAAACGGCCGTCGGCGCCGGTCAGTTCAAGACCCTGGTCACGGCCGTGATGGCTGCCGACCTGGTGGACACCCTCAAAGGAAAGGGGCCGTTCACGGTCTTCGCCCCCACCGATGAGGCCTTCGCCAAGATCCCCAAGGACAAGCTCGAAGCCTTGATCAAGGACAAGAAGGCGCTCACGGCCGTTCTGACCTATCACGTCGTCGCGGGCAAGGTCATGGCCGCCGATGTAATCAAGCTCGACTCGGCGAAGACGGTTCAGGGCCAATCAGTCAAGATCGCCGTCAATGACGGGAAGGTCACCATCAACGGGGCTAACGTGCTCAAGACCGACATCGTCTGCGGTAATGGCGTGATTCACGTGATCGACGCGGTGATTCTGCCGCCCGAATAGTTTGTCACCTCACTTCGGGGAGGTGTCGGCGAACCACCGCCATCTCCCCTTTCTTTTGAAATTTTTTTTCTCAGGAGACCAAGAGACCCGGAGAAAACGATGAGGAAACTTCAACTTGCCAAATGTTGATGAGTCCGTCCAGACTGGATCTCCTATGCAGTGGATTGTACTGGGCCTGTTCTTGGCCGTGTGTCTCGGAACAGCCGGACTTGGTGCGGCATTCACCAACGTGTCCGTCAACGATTGGTACCTCACGCTGGAAAAACCAACATGGAATCCGCCCAACTGGGTCTTCGGCCCGGTCTGGACGACGCTGTTCATCGGCATGGCGTTCGCTTCATGGTTGGTATGGCGCCGCGAGGGCACAGTTGGCGCCCGAGTCCCATTGCTCGTCTTCGGCTTGCAGTTGTTGCTCAATATGACGTGGTCGATTTTGTTTTTCGGCCTGCAAAGCCCGGGCTGGGCGTTCATCGACATCGTTCTGCTGTGGATAGCCATCCTCGCTACTGTTCTTGCTTTCAGGAAGGTGTCGTTACTCGCAGCGCTCATCTTGCTGCCTTACCTCGCCTGGGTGACCTTTGCGTCGGCCCTGAACTGGACGATTTGGAGGCTGAACGGATGAGCAAAACGCATGCAAAGCTGGAACTGGCGTCCAACGTCCCCGCTGTGCCCTTTGGTGCATTGATCGTGGATGGCACAGGAAAGCGACGCTTTGTTTGAGCAGTCCGGAAGGGGAAACGATGAGCATGCAACGCTCTGTTTTTCGTTCGCCAATTGCGGCTTCAGCGGACGCCGTTTTCAACTGGCATGGTCAGCCTGGTGCATTCGAACGGCTCGCGCCGCCATGGGAGAGTGTACGCGTCCTCGAACACACTGGAGGCATCGAAGATGGCCGCGTCGTCCTGGAGGTGCGGGCGGGCGGTGTCTGGCGACGTTGGGTCGCGCAACATTGCGATTTCGAACCGGGCAAGCAATTCTGCGATGTGCAAATAGAGGGCCCGTTCCGGCATTGGCGCCACTACCATCGCGTTGTTCCCGATGGCCCTGAGGATTGCGTTCTCGAAGATGAAATCGACTACGCCCTGCCGTTCGGGCGATTGGGTTTGCTTCTCGGCGGCGCCCTCGTTCGCAAAAAGCTGGAACGGATGTTTCGGTACCGCCACGCCATCACTGCAAATGACCTCAGCCTACATCAACGCTATTCAGGAGACCGATCTATGCAAATCGCAATCACGGGTTCGACCGGGTTGGTCGGCGCCGAACTGGTTCCCTTTCTGACGACCGGCGGCCATCGCGTTTCACGAGTGGTGCGAAACAACCCGTCTGGGACTGACATTGCCTGGAATCCGACAGCCGGGACGATCGACGCCGAGCGCCTTGAAGGACTCGATGCCGTCGTCCATCTTGCCGGCGAGAACATCGCCGCCCGACGCTGGAACGCCGAGCAGAAGGCCCGGATTCGAGACAGTCGAGTTCAGGGAACAAGATTGCTGTGCGAGACTCTGGCCAGGCTTCGGCAGCCCCCGCGCGTGCTCGTGAGCGCCTCGGCAATCGGGTTCTACGGCAACCGCGGCGACGAAGTTTTGACGGAGACGTCCACCGCGGGCGATGGCTTTCTCCCCGACGTTTGCCGCGAATGGGAGGCAGCGACCAAGGCTGCGGAGGACGTCGGTATTCGGGTCGTCCATCTTCGCTTTGGCATCGTCTTGAGCCCCAAGGGAGGCGCGCTGGCGAAGATGCTCACGCCATTCAGGCTGGGGCTTGGTGGCCGCATCGGCAACGGTAGCCAATGGATGAGCTGGATCTCCTTGGACGACGTGGTCGGCAGCATCTATCACGCGCTCGCGACGGAATCTCTGAGCGGCCCGGTCAACGCGGTTGCTCCCAAACCAGTCACTAACTGTGAGTTCACAAAGACCCTGGGTCGGGTCTTGTGGCGGCCGACGATCTTTCCGATGCCGGCCTTCATGGCGCGCCTGGCCTTCGGCGAAATGGCCAACGACCTGCTGCTGGGCAGCAGCCGAGTGGAGCCAGTCAAATTGCTCCAGTCCGGCTACCGCTTCTTGCATGCAGATCTCGAACGTTCGCTTCGGCATCTGCTGGGTAAGGCTCTCCCCACGGGAGGGGAAGACCAACCAATTCTAAGTGACCGCCATGACCAACAACAGATCCTTTTAGGGAGATAACCATGAATCGATGGCTGTTCCTTTTGGCCGTAACCTTGGCGGCCTGTTTCACGACTGGCAGCTTCGCCGACGAGAAACTCGAACAAACCAAGGCTCTCACCTGGCCGCAGTGGCGGGGTCCGAACCGCGATGGCCAGGTAGGCGGTCCCACCTGGCCCGATCGGCTGTCCAAGGATTCGTTGACGCAGCTCTGGCGCGTCCCGCTTGGACCAAGTTACTCCGGTCCGGTCGTGGAGAACGAACTGGTTTTCACAACGGAAACGAGAAAGAAGGAAACGGAAGTAGTTTACGCCCTGGATCGCAAAACTGGCAAGGAGCGTTGGCGTGCTGAATGGAAGGGCGCCATGACCGTTCCCTTCTTTGCCAACGCAAACGGAAGCTGGATTCGTTCGACTCCGGCATATGACGGTGAACGCCTCTTTGTTGCCGGGATGCGCGACGTTTTGGTATGCCTCGATGCAAAGACCGGCAAGGAAGAGTGGCGTGTCGATTTTGTCAAGGATCTCAAGACAGCACTTCCCGACTTTGGCTTCGTCTGCTCGCCCCTAGTCGATGGCGATCACGTGTATGTTCAGGCGGGGGCATCGGTCGCCAAGCTGGACAAGAAGTCCGGCAAGATCATATGGCGAACTCTCGAAGACAACGGCGGCATGATGGGCTCTGCGTTTTCCTCGCCGGTCATTGCGACGCTGGCAGGCAAGCGGCAACTGGTGGTTCAGGGCCGAGAAAAACTGTCCGGTGCCGATCTCACCAGCGGTGAAGTTCTATGGACGCAAGTCGTGCCTTCGTTTCGCGGTATGAACATCCTCACGCCGACCGTCGTGGGTGACGCCATTTTCACGAGCAGCTATCAAAACAAGGCGTGGCTCTACAAGGTTTCTTCGGAAAAGGATCGGTACTCTGTCTCGGAAGCCTGGACCAATAACGCGCAGGGCTACATGTCGTCGCCAGTCGTGATCGCTGGTCATGCCTATGTGCACCTGGGAAACCAGCGATTCACTTGTATTGACCTAAAAACAGGAGAGCGCACGTGGACCTCGAACAGCTTTGGCAAGTATTGCAGCCTGGTCGCTCAAGGGGATCGAATTCTTGCCCTCGACCAACGGGGTGTTCTGTTGCTTATCAAGGCCAACCCCAAGCAGTTCGAGATGATTGGCTCCTTGCAGGTCAGTGAAGAGGAAACATGGGCCCATTTGGCCGTCAGCGGTGACGAACTCTACATCCGCGAACTAAACGCGTTGGCCGTCTACCGCTGGCAGCAAGCCCCAAAATAGTCCCGGTGCGATGGGACGAGCAAGAACTGGCGATGGTCCAATGCCAGGATACGTTTGCCTTGTGATCGGCTTCAGGTGTCCTCAGCAGTCCCCGCACGGAGCGATTCGTACACCCCAGGCAGGCCCCGGCGGAGAACGAAGCCAGCAATCGCGCCGACTCCTCCGCCGAAGGCCCGCGCCCTTCGAGATAGGCCTCGATGGCCGACAGGCTGGCAGCCACCAGTCCATCCGCCAGCCCTCCAACCAGTTCGCCGGTACCAACACCCCTGCTTTCTTCGACTGGACGGAGAGTTGGCCTGCGAGGTCGGCACTCAGCCCGCGGACGAACCAACTTCGGGGGTTAAGGCAACGGCGAGGGATCAGCGTTCAAACATCTTCGCCTTGTCGGTGAAGGTCCGAACCTCGTCGCGACGCTTTCCGGGGAATACTTCGACCTTCAGTTTTCGGTTGGCCATCACCTCCGCAAGCAGGACGCCTTGCACGCCGCGCATGTGCGGCGGCAGCTCAATGGGGTCGCCGTTGTTGTTGAACGAGGCATAGACCAACTCGTATTTCACGATACCATCCTTCGCGGACACCTTGGCCGGATCGGGGCCGTTACCCTGGACGGCGAACTGACGCGGCTTACCCTCGAAGTCGCCGATCGACACGATCGTGGCCGTTGGGTCAACATGATGATACACGAACGCCAGATGCCCCATCCAGTAGCCGCGTTTGTCCTTGTTCCCGGCATAACCACCGGTTCCCTCCTGGAACCAATTGCCGACGAGCCGGCCATCAATGTCGTAATCGATCTTGCCGAAATGCGGCTTGACCTTGCGCTTGTTCAGCTTCAGCAATTGGGTTTTGAGCGGGTCGTCGAAGTAATCGAACGGGTCCACGACATGCACCCGCCAGGCATAGTGGCCGTACAGCTTCGGCGTCAGGAATCCCTTGAGGGTGACTTCGGTGTTGATGACCGCGACATCGAGGGAACGGCCCCCCACCTTGCCGACAACCTGACCCGCCTTGACGGGAATTCTCACGTGAATCGGCGGCCCCATTTTCTTCTGGGTAAAGCGATCCCGCGTCGCCTCGTCGAGGTGTTTCAAAATCGCCGGGTCGAGTTGGGTCAGCAAATCGTAGAAGGTGTAAAACGTCCCGCTATGCTCGATGTGCAGGGCGTAATCGTCGTAGTCTCGTTTGAACTCGGTCGAGCCGGCCAACTGCGTGCGATGGCTGATCATCACGATGTGGCCGTCCGCGGGTGACATCACGTCGAAGTGCGGCTGCCCCGGCTTCAGCGGTCTGGGATAAAAATAGCCGTGATCGATCGGGCAGACGTGGCCGCCAACCATCAGGCCCATCGGCGTGATGCGTTCGATGTCTTCCAACCACATGGGCGAATGGGTGAAGCGCACCGGTCCCTTGCCCGCGGCGCGACCGCGGCTCCAAAGTTGGTTCAGATCCAGGGTGCCGTCGTCGCGCGTGGTCGGAGCGGCGGGATTTCCGCGCGGCCCATCGCGACCGGGTTGTTGGCCCAGGATCGGTGCAACCATCGCCGTCACAGTCGCCAATAAGAGTATTCGCATCGTCGTTCGCATGAGCTTCTCCTCTCTTGATGGAAAGTGAGTTCGTTCTACCGTTCAAATACCTTCGCGTTTTTGCTGAACGCGGTTGCCTCTTGTGCCGTCTTTCCTGGAATAATTTCGACCTTGACCTGTCGATCGGGCAGGACCTGGGCAAGCACCACACCATGCACGCGGTTCGTGTCGATGCCTTCATAAGGCCGGCCCGCGTTGTCGATCGCGGCGTAGACGAGTTCGTACTTCACCATTCCTTCGGCCTGAGCGACTTTTGCGGGGTCGGGCCCATTTCCTTTCACCCAGAATTGACGTGGGCGACCGTCAAAACTCCCGATCGACACAACGATCTTTGCCGGGTCGATGTGATGATACGCGAACGCCAAATGCCCCACCCAGTAATCCAGGCGCCGATCCTTGCCGGCGTAGCCACCCGTGTCGCGCTCGTACCAACTGCCGACCAGGCGGCCGTCGATGTCGTAGTCGATCTTCCCACCGCGCGGCTTCGCCGTGCGCGGATTGAGCTTCAGCAGCCGACTCTTGAGCGGCTCGTCCATGTAATCGAACGGATCGACGACGTGTGGCTTCCAGGGATCGCGACGTCGGAACTGGTTGATGTCGATGAATCCTTTCAGCGTTTTCTCCGTGTCGATCAGCGTGTAATCGACACCGTGACTTCCGCCGCTCCAGGCGATCGTTTGCCCTGCCTTGACCGGTACTCGCACACCAACGGGCGGCCCGGCTTTCGGCTCGCCGCCAATTGCGTCGATTACGCTTTTGTCCAACCGGTCGACCAGCCCAAACCACGAATAGCAAGTGCCCGAATGTTCGATGATGATCCGGAAATCGCCGGAATACGCCCGAATTCCCGGGTCAGGATTGCCGCTCGGCGGTCGATGCAGATCGACAATAAAGCCGCTCGCCGGCGCGACAATGGGATAATGTCCCTTCGCCGCCCGACGGTCTTTGGGCTGGATGCTGAGATGATCGCTCGGCGTAACATGGGCGTGAATCATCATGCCCAGAGGCGAGATCGAGCCAATGTCCTCCTCGCGCAACGGCAAATGAGACAGTCTCACCGCACCTTTGCCCTCGGCGCGACCGCGGCTCCAAAGCTGGTTCAGATCCAAACCGCGCTCGGGTTGCTGCGCGAACGTGGTGGACTGGCTCGTGAAGAGAGCCGCCAAGATGAGAAGGCTACGAATGGGTCTCATGTTCATGACCTCCTTGATGATTCCTGGTAATGGCGAACTTTCGAGATTTCATAGCTTCGCACGCTTCTTGGAGCGTGAAGCTCCCCCGGTTTTCGGCCCGTTTCCCTCGTCCTTCGACAATTCTTCCGCGATCGTCTGCATGACGAGCAGCAGCGAACGGCGAAAAGCCTCCAGTTCCGTCCGGGTTAGGTTCGATCCCAGCAAGGACTCCATCTCGTCGGCCAACTTTCGGCACTTCGGTTCGAGTTTGCGACCTTGCGGGGTGAGGCACAAGCGACACGCCCTCCCATCCGAGTCATCGCTCTCAACACGAACCAATCCGGCGTCACGCATCCGCGCCACCATGCCGGTCATGGTGGACTTGGCCACTCGCAGTTCATCGGCCACATCCGTGATGCTGCGATTATCCTCGCGGAAGAGCGCGAACAGCAGGCTGCCCATGCCAGGCTTGAGGTCATCGGAAAGCTCGGCATCGTCGAGCCAGCGTTGCAGCAAGCCGATGTACGAGTAGTACGCCCGCCCCAAGAGAAAGCCGATCTGATCGAGGTTGTTCGTCGCATCGGATGCCGGCATCGGGAGCCTCTTGGCGTTATTAGTTCGCTACCGTACTATTAGACACCGTAGCGGCGGAAGAGTTCCGCGTCAAAATGAATTTGGCCAAGAATTGGATAATCAAGGGTGATCGCCTCGGGGCCTCCTTGAAGGAGCTGACCGGGCAACCGAACTGTTGAAGGATCGTCGGTCTTCGCTCGGAGTCGAAGCGGCGTGCTGCGTGCTGCCCTTGGCCGTCGAGTTCACGATGACCCCGTCCGCCAAGTCGGGGTCCACGGCGGTCCAAGATCACTATCACGGCCGACGGCGTGCTCTGGTCCAACCCGGAAAAGGCGGATGCGCCGCTGCTGAGTGCGAAGTGTGTTCGTGCCTCAGCTTCGACCGATCCGAAGAAGCCGTCCGATCCCAACGAACTCATCAGCACCGTGACCGGCAGCCTGTGTCCGCAACAAGACGCGAAGCTCGCCGCCCGCTGGAAGATCACGCCGGACAACGACGTGCTGCTCCTGCTCGTCGAGGTCGCGGAGTACAAGGGCAACCGCAACGGCACCTACAGCGGAGCCGCTCCGTCAGACGTGATTTTCGTTTGCCAGCGGAAGACGATGCCCGTAGCCACGAAGCCCGACCCGGTGGCCGACGCGAAACGCTTTGTCGGCACCTGGGCCGTGCTGGGCGAACTCGACGGCGCGAACTGTACCCGCACCCGCCCGCAAGGGAACGTCGTCTTCACCGCGACGGAGTTCCTGAAGCGCGGGTCATGAAACGCGAACGCGAAATCGGCCGGCGGGGAAGGCACCTGAAAGCTCTTGCCGCCGCAAGACACGCGCGGCCGCATCGACTTCGACTTCAAGTCCGGCATCGAGTTCGTGGGGCGATCGCCCAGCCTGTACACGTTTTACGGCGACGACCTGCTTATGGTCGTCTACCCGGAGGGCGTGAAAGGAGAAGCCGTAAAGAACCCGGACCTGCGTCAACCGCCGACGCACTTCGGCTCCGACGGTGACCGCAACATGTGGATTCTCCGGCGCGTGACTGAGGGGAAGAAGTAGCAACAACGGTCAAGAGCGACGTGCGCAGCGTTTTGGGGGATGCGATCAACTCCCGGGCGTGGTTGTTGTCTGCGCGCCGCGGGACCGGGGTTCAGTATGAAGATCACCTGTGGAGCATTCCCGGAGCATTCTCGATGCGCTGTATTCTCGCCCTTTCGTGCGTCGCCGTCCTGGCGGGTGATTCCGTCCGGGCCGAGCCGTCTGCGTTCGAGCACGACATTGCGCCCTTCCTGAAGAAGCACTGCATCTCCTGCCACGGGGCCGAGAAACAGAAAGGGGAGGTGCGATTCGACGGGCCGGCTCCCGATCTGACCGACCCGAAGGTGGCCGAGAAGTGGCTGATGGCGCGGCGGCTGATCTCGCAGGGGGAGATGCCTCCTGAGGGCAAGCCGCGGCCCACCGCCGACGAACTGCTCGCCGCCATGAACTGGATCGAGGACGCGGCGGCACGGGCGGCTGTGATTACGCGCGGGGGCGTCGGTCGACGCGCCCTGCGGCGGCTCACCAACCGCGAGTATGTCGCCACGATTCAGGACACACTGGGGCTTTCGTTCCCGCACTTCGTCGGCGACCTCAGCACCCGGTTGCCGAGCGATGCCAGTTCCAACAGCTTCAGCAACGACAGTAACTCGCAGGTGATGCAGGCGCTGCTGCTCCGCCGAAGTCTCGCCCTGGTCGAAGATCTGCTCGACGTCGCGTTGCCCCCGGAGGGTGCGGTCAAGCCATTCCGGTACGACGTGGATCTGCGAGCCATCGTCGCCGAGAAGTACGGGGCGTTCCTGGCCATCCCGGAAGCGAACCGGAAGAAACAGCGCGAACCGGCCATTGGCAATGTGGTCGTCCCCGCCCACGAAAAAGGGAGCCAGCCCGCGAAGCTCTTCGCTCAGCACGGCCACGGTCAACCGCTGGCCATCGAACACCTTGACCCTGCCAAAGGGCTGCTGCTGGAGCCGAACCCGCTCACCATTGGCAGACGCAATGTGATCATGCTGACCCTGCCGTTCGTCCCCGATGGGGGTGTGCTCCGGGTGCGGGTTCGTGCCGCCGCGGTGCTGGAACACGACAACAGCCCGCCGGTGTTGCGTGCCAGTATTGGCGGGTCCTACGGCTCGCCGGGCGACCTCGTGTACCCGCTGGCCGCGGTGACCGTGACGGCCACCGACGTGAAGGAGTACGTCCTCGAAGTGCCGGTGCTGCTGGCCGACGGCGACTGGAAATCGTTCCGCCGTGAGAAGCAGTTGCACATGCAGATCGACAACGCCGCGGCGCCGCTCGGCCCGACACTGCAGCCGGAAAACTTCGACAGCAAGAAGCGGGACACATACCTCAAGCGGAATCGGCTGCTGCTCGAGTCGTTCAGCGTCGAACTGGAGGCGTCCCCAACCTGGCCGCCCAAGAGCGAGTCGGTTTTGCTCGCGGCACTCCAAGGCGAAGACGAGGAGGCTCGCGCGAAACGCTCCTTAAAGGCGGTTCTTTCGCGGGCGTTCCGTCGACCGATCGAGGACCGCGAGCTGGACGCCTTCCTGAAGCTGTATCGCGACCAACGGGCGACCGGTCGCGGGTTCGTCGATGCCTACAAGACGGCCGTGTGCGCCGCGCTCGTGTCGCCGCAGGTTCTTTACCTGGTCGAGCCGCGGGGTGCAGAACGACGGCCGCTGACCGCGTGGGAGTTGGCTTCACGCCTGTCGTATCTCGTGGGAAATACCGCGCCGGATGCCGAGCTTCTGGCTCGCGCCGCCGACGGCTCGCTTCTCAAGGACGCGGAACTGACGAAGCAACTCGACCGTCTGCTCAAAGACGACCGAGCCTTCGCGTTCACCCGCGAGTTCACCCGGCAGTGGCTCGAACTGGACGTAATCGACCACCTCGCCCCGCCGGTCACGCGGCCCCTTCGCATCATTGAAGACGGTGACGACATGGCATGGTACGACAAGGCCGTCCGCCGCGACCTGGCTCTCGAACCGGCCCACTTCCTGCTCGACCTTGTGCGCAACGATCGTTCGGTCAACTCGCTGGTCGTCTCGGATCACGTGGTGGTGAACGATCGGCTCGCGCGCTTTTACGGAGTCACGATGCCCAAGGGAACGGGCTGGCGACGGGTCGCGGCGCCGGACAATCGCAAGGGCGGATTGCTCACGCAGGCCGGGTGCGTCGCCGCGGCCACGCACGCTCAGGAACGCGGCGAGATCAAACGCGGCGTGTACCTCGTCGAGCGGTTCCTCGGCATCGACATCCCGTCCCCGCCGGGGAACGTGGACATCAAGCCCCTCGACGTGCAACTGGCCGAGGACAAGAGTCTGCGGGCGCTGACGCCCCGGCAGCACCTCGACAAACACCGCACCGTCGCCACCTGTGCCGTCTGCCACCAACGCATCGACCCGCTCGGCTTCGTCTGGGACGAGTTCGACATGTACGGCCAACCGAAACGCGATAGGCAGGGCATGCTCCTCGCCTTTGATTCGAAGGGACAACTGCCGGACAAGACCACCTTCGCCAACTTCAGCGAGTTCCGCACGCTGATGGCGCAGGGCGAACTGGAAAGCCGGTTCGCGGCGGCGTTTTCACAGCGTCTCTACGCCTACGTCCTCGGCCGCAGCCTCGACCACGGCGACGAGGCCCACCTGAAAACCATCCGGACTGCGGCGGCGAAGAACGGCGGCGGGGTGCGTGCCCTGCTGCTTGCGATGTTGCTTTCAGAACCGTTTCGGAGTAAATGAGTCAGTCGGGTTCAGCATTCACTCGAAAGGGCGGCGTCAAAGACGCCGAAGATTTGAGCGTGTACCTCGTTTGCAACAGGAAACCATGAAGATGTATCAACGACTTGCCGTGTATCTTGCCGCAGCGCTGTTGGCCTCTCCCGCGCTGGGCGAAGACCAGACCATCATCCCGCCGTCGGGCGAGTACAAGATGGTGGATCTGAATCTGGCGAAAGTCCACGAGAAAGGCTGGGACGCCAGGTTGCGCGGCGCCACGCGCAACGGCCGCATCCCGCAACCCAGCCACCTCAGCGTGCGCGACATCATCAGCGAGGTGACGGTCACCAAGGACGCCATCAGCGGGGATTTCGCCTACGCCCAACACGGATCCGTCGCCAAGCTGGCGGTTAGCGCGACCATCGCAGCCGATGGCACGGTCAGCGGCGCCTGGAAGGCCGCCGATGGCCGCACGGGCGCCATCACCGGCACGGTGCGCA